>Ga0209403_10000139_pt1 | contig 113583 bp, 118 predicted proteins | sample ArcticOcean_MG_C_8_FD_187440 | JGI IMG/M metagenome (GOLD analysis project Ga0209403, IMG submission 187440) | Marine microbial communities from western Arctic Ocean - ArcticOcean_MG_CB11_86 (SPAdes) (version 2) | ecosystem: Environmental > Aquatic > Marine > Oceanic | place: Arctic Ocean...
TACGGAACTGGTTGGTTTCCATACTATTATAGCCCAGAAATGTATGAGTCCAGTGTCAAAGAAATTGTCGAAATTGCTAAAAATGAACAAGTAAATATTACGCGATTCGAATGGGCTTTTATGCCATTTATTTCAATCAATAATGATATTGAAAAAGCTACAAAAACTGCAGCTGAAGCCTTGGGAGGCCGATATAACTATGGTGGGGACTTCGCTAATATTGTAAAAAAGTATTGCATCCTTGGCTCTCCAGAAAAGTGTATCGATAGAACACAAGAATATATAAATTCAGGAGCTAAAAAGATTATTTTCAACATCTCCTCTACATCAGGCACAAAAGACAAAATAAAACAATCCGAAATAATTGCTAAGGAAATCATTCCTGAGCTTATAAAAATCAATCAATAAATATAGAAAGGCGTAAATTGGAAATTACAATTAACAAGGAAAGATTGATAGAAACTTTTATTGATTTAGTTAAAATTGATAGTCCTTCAGGTGAAGAAGAAGAAGTCGGAATCTATTTAGAAAAGAGATTAAAGGCAATGGGATTTAATGTAACTTTTGATTCTTATGGTAATTTAATAGGATCAGAACCTGGTAAAAATCATATGCTTTTATCATGCCATATGGACACTGTTGAACCAGGAAGAGGTATCCACCCAGAAATACAAGGTAACAAAATTGTATCAGATGGAACAACAATACTAGGAGGGGATGCTAAAGCTGGGGTAGCCGCGATAATCGAGGGCTTACAAACAGCATACGATCATGGAGTAGAAAGAATAGATCTCCAACCGGTATTTACCAGGGAAGAAGAAATTGGTTTAGTAGGTGCTCAAAATATTGACTACAATCTCATAATTGGTACCCACGGTGTGGTATTTGATGGCAACGGTTCTGTAAGTAGAGTTTTTACTGCTAGCCCCACTTATGTGGGATTTAATATTTCAGTTAAAGGTAAATCCGCACATGCTGGTGTTGAACCTGAAAAGGGTTTATCAGCAATTAGAATTGCATCAGAATTAATCGCTAGTTTAGAGCAAGGAAGATTAGATGACGATACAACATTTAATATTGGCAAAATTGAAGGAGGCACAGTAAGAAATGCTGTTCCTGAACTCACACTAATAGAAGGTGAATTTAGAAGTCATAACCTTGAAACAATTGAGCTTTTAGAAGCTAGTGTGAAAGCAAAAGTGACTGAGTTTCGTGAAAAATACCCTGAAGCAGAAATACAAGATACTTTCAGAGAAAACTTTAGATCCTATAAATTAACAGCTGATGATTCGATGGTGCAACTAGCATGTTCAACAATGCAAGCAATGGGAATAGACCCAACTTTAGAGTCTACTGGGGGAGGAACTGATGCCAATGTTTTTAACAAACATGGAATTCCATGTGTTGTAGTTGGTATGGGAACCAATGAAATGCATACAGTACGCGAATATGTGAAAATTGATGAGTTACAAGAAGTAGCTCAATTTTGCCTTAATCTTATCTCGAAAAAACAATAAGGGCCATAATATGGGGATAATTAAAGAAATACGTGTTGATATTCCAAATGATAACCATCTCACACAAGTTATAGTAACAGTAGAAACTACAGATGGGGAAATTGGCAGAGGAGAAGCTTGGTGGGGAATTCCAAACCCTAGATACCCTGGTTCAACATCTTTTCCTATTGCTAGTGTTATAGAAAATCTTATCACTCCTCACTTAATCGGAAAAGATAACAGAACAATTGAAAAACATTGGTTTGAAATCTGGGAGTATGGTTATAGATATGCTGATCAAGGGATTTTTACAATGGGGTTATCTGGTGTGGATCTTGCACTTTGGGACTTACTAGGAAAACAGCTACAAGTCCCAGTTGTACAACTTCTCGGAGGTGCAATCTACGATGCATTACCAGCATATGCAAGTCTACCGCCTTTAAGAGATCCTGATTTAGTTGTAAGCGAAGTTAAAAGAGCCATCGAAGCAGGATTCACTGCTGTTAAACTCCATGAAACAGACCCTATGTTTGTCCATTTATTGCATAATAATTTTGGAGATTCTCTAGGGATCATGGTTGATGTAAATGGACACTTTTCACTGATTGAGGCTATCGCATTTGGTAAGGAAATATCAAATCGTAATATTATTTGGTATGAAGAACCTGTACGACCAATGAGAGACCATAGAGCAATGAAAAAAGTTGCGGAACAAACAGGACTTCATATAGGAGCAGGAGAAAACGAATACACATTAAATGATTTTAAAAACATCTTAGAGTCAGATTCTCTTACATACCTTCAACCAGAAATAACTAAAATAGGGGGATTAACCGCTGCGAAACGAATTACAGGGTTAACAGAAATTTACAATACTGCACTTTGTCCACATAATTTCAGAATAGGACCTTCCCTGTATGCCTCTATTCACTGGGCATTTGCTTCCCCCATGTCGAATTGGGTTGAAGTACCCTGGATTCAGGGTGAATTTGCTGGTGGATATTCACTACCACCATTATTTGAAGGCAAAGTCTACTTACCTGAAGGTAATGGATTGGGTTTGTAATAAATTACTTATTTTCTTCAAGAACAAAATATGAAAATCGGAATAGAATTAGCAATAAAAACACCTGTTAAAGAAATTGAACAGGCAATAAAGATATGCGAAAAGCATAATCTTGATAGAATTTGGATTCCTGATTCTAACATATCACTTTGGGAATTTTGGAGTGTGCTTGGAGTGACAGCAACTATTTCGACAAAGCTCAGAATAGGTGCAGGAGTAACATCCCCATACCAGAGAAATCCTGTAGTAATGGCTCACGCTGCCGTAACAATAGATCAACTTTCTGATGGAAGGTTAGATATGGCTTTGGGTCGAGGTAACCGTTTTTGGCTTTCAAATATTGGGATAGATGCACTTGACGACGGATTACAAGAATCATTTGAAATATTAAAATCCCTTTTCGCTAAAGAAGATATCAATTATAAAGGGAATCAATTTAATATCAAATCTCCTGCTTTAAGAGAATCATCTTTTCAAGAAACCATTCCTATATACATAGCAAACACCAGTGAATATTGGACGGAAAAAGCAATAAATTATGCTGATGGCATCCATACTTACTCTACAAATAAAAACCTTCTATCTTATATGGATTTAGCCTCTGAAAAAGCCCATAAATCTCCTTTCTACAAAATTACTACTATTGGTTATATTCAACCAAAAGAAGTCCAAACATGGTGGGTGTCAAATTTTGCTAAAAATAGGAATCTACAATTACTCTGTAAAAGAGATTGCAAAGAAATACCAGTAGATGAACTCGAAAACGACTTAATATTTACTGATAAAAAATCACTCCAAAAACAAATATCAAAATTGGAATCAGCCAATTTCGATGAATTGATGATTGCATATCGAAGGCCTGAAGATCTGGAATATATATTACAAACAATTAAAGATTCCTTATAATGAAATACTTAAAAAACATCTACTATGGTTGGTTTATAGCTCTATCTGGAACAATAACAAGCTTTATTTCACTAGCAGTATTGCAAATTGGCCACGGTGCTTTTATTAATGATATATATCAAGAACTTTCATGGAGCATGACAGCAATATCTACAGGATTTTCTATCAGAGTATTTGGCGCAGGAATACTTTCCCCACTAGGGGGATATTTAATTGATAAATTCGGCCCAAGAATAACTTGTATCACAGGTACAACACTTACATTTATTGGATTAATTATATTCTCGATAATGACTGAATTATGGATGTTTTATCTTTCTTCAATGATCATTGCTGTTGGTATGAGCATAGGCTCACATAATGCTATTACAGCTTCCATAATGCATTGGTTTGACAAAAAGCGAGGTTTTGCTTATTCCTTTTCAGCCACAGGTAGAGCTCTTGGTTATATTGGTATCGTCCCTATCACGTTATTACTCAGTAATTATGGTTGGAGAGATACTTCACTATTTGCTTCTTATTTCTTTTTGATAGTTTCTTTACCAGCGTCTTTCGTTATTAAACCAAATCCTGAGTTACAAAAGACGGTCAAAATAAAACCAACAACAGAAAACGTCCGTAACAATAATGAATATGGAATAAAAGATGCATTACATACTCCTGCATTTTGGTTTTTGGCTTTAGCTCAGCTAATCTATAGCTTTGGCAATCAGATGAATTTAGTCCACCAACAGCCAGCGCTTAAATCCATCGGGTATTCATTAACATCAGTCGCTTTGATAGTTACTTTGTTTGGAGGTATTCAAGTATTTGGAAGACTTGGGTCTGGGTGGATTGGTGATCGTATCGGTAGATCTTTTCTTCTAATGGTAAGTTTTATACTAATGGGTATCGGTTGGCTTGGGCTTCTTTTTGCCACACCAGCTGGTATACTTTTTATAACAATATACCTGATTTTTTATACTGCAGGTCAATCTGCCCATACAGCAACAGACCAAACTGTGGTAGCTGATTTTTTTGGCATATCTAGGTTTGCAACTATAAAAGGATCTATGCAATTAATAGCCTTATTAGGAGGAATAGCAGGGCCAATTATGGCGGGGAAAATTTATGATATCTATGGTAGCTACGACCTTGCATTTATTATACTTTGCCCAGTTGTAAGTCTAGGTACTATTTCAGTGTTTATGGCAAGAAAACTAAGAAGAGAAAAATAAAAGTTTTGACAAAACTTTCTTTAGGAACTATTTGTCTTTTTTACATGGTACTTACGTTGAAAATCATCTAATTCTTTAATAGTATTAGAACAAATAAAAAGGGGGAGTCATGGTTCTAGAAGTATTCCATGTTAGTGAAGAAGATTCTATCAGAATTGATCCAAAGCGATTAAGATCTAGTGTAGAAGCATTATTTATGAGTGCAGGTATGCCTGAACATGATGCAAAGATAGGAGCTGATTGTTTGCTTAGTGCGGATTTGCGCGGAGTAGACAGCCACGGAGTCTCGAATATGCTTCGTATATACATTGAAAATATGAACAACGGGGTAATCAATGCTGCTCCTAATTGGAAAATAACTAATGAGCGCCTTTCTACAGCAACTATCGACTGTGATAAAGGGTTAGGAATTGTAATTGCTCCACAAGCAATGGAAATTGCTATAAACAAAGCTAAGAAAAGCGGTATAGGTGTTGTTACCATGGCAAATGGTGCACATGCTGGCATGGTTGCATACCATGCCATGTTGGCTTTAAAACATGATATGATTGGGATGTCTATGACTGCTGCTGGAGCTCAAGTACTCCCAACTTTTGGCGCTGAGCCAAGACTAGGAACCAACCCAATTGCGATCGCAGTTCCTGCTAATATAGAAAAATCCTTTGTTTTTGACGCCGCCACAAGTTCAGTTGCTGTTAATAAAATTCAATTGGCAAAAAGAATGAATGTTGCTATTCCTGGAGGTCTGGTGGCGCAAGCAGATGGAACTCCTATATTAGAAGAATCCCTAGTGCCTGACAATTATAAATTATTACCAACTGGAGCAACCAGGGAACAAGGTTCTCATAAAGGTTATGCTTTGGCTTGTATGGTAGAAATATTATGCAGTATATTGTCTGGAAGTGGATTTGGTATGATTAACGAGAGAGGGAGAGCTCAACATTATGTAGCTGCATATGATATTTCAGCATTTAGTGATGTAAATGAATTTAAATCAACTATGGATGAATTCATAAAAACTCTTAGAGATACTCCTCCTGCACCAGGGCATAATGAAGTAATTATTCCAGGGCATCCTGAATTTAATGAAGAAATAGAGAGAAGTCAAAAAGGAATACCATTGCATAAAGAGGTTGTTCAATGGTTTGATGACATTTGTGGCGAATTAGGGATAACTTCAATATGGAACTAAAATATCATAAATTCACTCTTCCCAATGGATTAAATGTAATTCTTTCAGAAAATCACACATTGCCAACTGCGGCTGTTAATATTTGGTACCATGTTGGTTCAAAAAATGAACAATTTAGGAAAACTGGTTTTGCACATCTCTTTGAGCATATTATGTTTGAAGGTTCTAAAAACCATGAAGCTGGTTTTTTTCAAGCTATTGAAAAACTCGGGGCTTCATTAAATGGATCCACTAACTCAGATAGAACAAACTATTGGGAAAATTTCCCTTCGAATTACCTAGAGTATATTCTTTGGCTTGAGTCTGACAGGATGGGCTATTTATTAGAAGCATTTGATCAAAAAAAATTTGATGTAGAAAAAGATGTAGTGAAAAACGAAAGAAGACAAAGCTACGAAAATCGACCATACGGTAGATCTCACCTGGTCTTACAAGAATTAATTTACCCTAGCCCTCATCCATACCATTGGCCAACAATCGGATATCATGAAGATCTTGATAGTGCAAACTTAGATGACGTTAAAGACTTTTTCAAAAAATATTACGTCCCTGCCAACGCAAGCCTGTCAATTGTTGGTGATATACAAATTGATAAAGTTCAAAAATTAGTTTATAAATATTTTGGAGAAATGCCCAAAATTGATAAACCAGAAAAGTTGAAAACTTATCCTGTAAAGCTACCTGGTAATATAGAAATGTCTATTTATGACAAAATTACCTTACCAGCCATACAATTAGCATATCCTACAGTAGAAAAATTCAATGGAGATGAGGCCATATTAGATTTATTATCGATAATTCTAGGTGATGGTGAAAGTAGTAGACTTCATAAATCTTTAGTAATTAGGGATCAAGTAGCAATAGATCTATCTGTATATCATGATTCAAATGAAATTGCTGGGGATTTTAAAATAGATGCTGTAGCTTCAGATTCAATAGATATCGACTACTTAATAAATAAACTGGAACTAGAATTCATCAACATTGCCAATGATCCTTTCACTTTAGAAGAACTAGAACGAGCCAAAAATAGGATAACAACAGGTAGAGCAAGAAGGTTATCAAGAAATGGTGGATTTGGTGGAAGGGCAGATTTACTAAATTTGTATAATGTATACCAATCAAATCCCGGACTGATAAATACAGATAACTCAAGATACACAGCCATAACTTTAGAACAATTATCAGATGTGTATAATAAATATATTTACAATTCAAACCATGTTGCTTTGAAAACATTACCACAACCTGAAACTAGTAATATATCTATAGAAATTCCACAAATTGATCGTACAATTCCACCAAATTCAGACGAACCCTTAGAATACACTCCTGATTTACCTGATATTACGACCCTGCCAAATGGAATTAAATTAGTTTTTCAAAAGAAATTAGATAATGAACTTGTATCATTCAAACTTCTTACTAGAGATGGGGCTTCTAACGATCCGGAAAAAATATCTGGATTGACTAATTTAACTACTGATTTATTAGCAACTGGTACTACAACCCGTACAATAAGTGATATTGCTAATGATTTTGAGTATATCGGGAGTCACTTAAACTATATAACGGGAAGACAGACCACTGTTCTTGAATCAGAATCGCTTAAAAGTTTATGGGGGACTGGATTAGAAATAATTGGAGACATTTATGAAAATCCAACATTTCCTCAAAGTGAAATTGAAAGGAAAGTTAAAGAACAAATCACTGAAATATCTACCATTAAAGACAGTCCTGATACACTAGCAAGAATAATATTTCCTCAACTAATTTATGGAGATAAATCTAAGTTTGGGCATCCGCTTTTAGGAACTATTGAAGATCTTTCATCAATATCCCAAGATAACATAAGTTCATACCATAATCAGAGAACTCTTGAAAGTGAAACTTTTCTCATTGTAACTGGTAATACCACAATGGAAGAAATTGAAAAACATACGAATAACTCTTTTAAAAATAGTTATAATAAACAAATAAAACAACCCTCAACAAACCATGATTTTCTTCCACTTCCCTCATTCAATTTAGTAGATATACAAGGCGCCCCTCAAACCGTAATAAGAATAGGGTTTCCTTGGAAGGGACGTAAAGATAATCAATATTATGCTGCTTCTGTGTTAAATCAAATTCTTGGTGGTCAATTTACATCTCGAATTAACACAAATTTACGTCAAGACAAAGGGTATACGTACGGTTTTCATTCTTGGTTTGATTGGTCAACAAAACATTCAATCTATACTACAGGAGGATCTGTACAAACAAGTACGACTGTGGCATCTTTACATGAAATATTTAAAGAAATAGAAGAAATAAAAACCACCCGTATTCCAGATAAAGAAGAATTTGAAGAGGCTAAATCATCATTAATAAGGCAGTTTCCATCTGCATTTGAATCTAATTCGTCTGTAAATAGTCTTTTAACTAATTTACCTCTTTATGACTTAGACAACACTTATTACCAAAACCACTGTATGAATATCGAAAAAGTCACACTTGATGAAATCATTGAAGTTTCTAAAACGTTATTAAACATGGAATCTATGATAGTCCTTGTGGTTGGCGATAAATCTATAATTATGACAGATATGCATAAATTAGATGTGGAATTTCAAGATATTACCAAAAGATATATTTAAAAATAAAAGGCTAGGTTACGGAAACCTAGCCTTTTCACACTACTTTTAGTAACTACCAAGGATTGCTTAGTACATTAATACCCTAACATTTCGTTAATTTTATGTCCAATTCTCAATTGGCAATTATTATTAATTTTACAATTCGGATGCACTCAAGCCTCCGTTATCCAGAAGGATTTTTATTGTAGCTTCAATAATAGCAAAAAAAAATTTGAAAGAAAAATACAGCCCAATGTAATGGAGTAGCTGCATCTTTATTCTTGGCTTTCACGTTTAATCTGCTGTATTTGCCAAGAGCAGCTCTACTATTTCCGAATTACCTTTCAAAACTGCCAAATGTAATGGTTCGGCAACTTCGAATGGTAGCCCTTCAGGAATTGGATAATCATTTATATTTGTTCCTGAACGAATGTGTGGTTTTACAGATTCCACATTATTTTTATCGATGGCTGTTACTAGATCAATTGATGGAATAGAAGTCTTTTCAAAACACCTCCACATGAAACCAGTACTAAAGTGATAAGGAATAAAGTCGGTATATGATTCAATTTAGTATGATTTCCTCCAACGTTAATTAATTAAGCAAGTTGATTGGCGAGTTTACCAAGTATCAAGTCCATTCTTCCGATAAACTCATCAATTTCATCCTTAGTAATACACAAAGGTGGAGACATAGGAATAACATCACCTATTCGACCTAGAAGTGCATATTCCCTCATTAAGGCAGAGCCTTTTTTTGCAAGTTCATCTTCTTTAGCAAATTTCTGTTTAGTAGCTCTATCCTTAACTAATTCAAGTGCGCAAAGAAGTCCAAGCCCTCCTCGGACATCTCCAACAATTTCATGCTTCCTAAGGTTTTGAAGTTGTTCATAGAGATAATCACCCATGACTCTGGAGTTTTCAACCATTCCTTCATTTATCATAATATCTAGATTAGCAATAGCTGCTGCGCTTGCAACAGGGTTACCTCCAAATGTTATAAGACTTCTAAAAGTTTTATCTTCCTCCCCAATAAATGCATCAGCTACTTTTTTAGAAGCAATTGTGGCACCGATTGGAATATATCCGCTTGTTAATCCCTTTGCAACAGTCATAATATCAGGAATAATTCCCCAGTGTTCTACAGCAAACATTTTGCCAGTTCTACCAAACCCTGTAATAACTTCATCACAAATCAGTAAAACTCCATATTTATCACATATTGCACGTACCGTTGGCCAATATCTAGGATCTGGTATATCTATTCCATTGGCAGCAGAAATAGGTTCTCCAATCACTGCTGCTACAGAGTCAGGACCTTCATGTAAAATGGCACGCTCTATATCATATGCGCATTCAATACATTCACATCTTGATTCAGGTTTGCAAAAATCACAACGATAATTACTTACATTTGCGACATGGATATTACCTGGCATAAGTGGTCCATAATCGCCAGGCGAGGCAACGCCGCCGCCGCCAAGACTTATACAGGCATGAGTGGCACCGTGATAAGAGCCTCGGCGACTTATAACTTTCCATCGTGATTGCCCGTTGTTACTATGATATTTTTTAGCCATCTTTAGAGCCGTTTCCACAGCTTCGGAACCTCCACTAACGAAATAGATACGACTGTCTTTATCAGGTGTTAAGGAGGCTAATTTCCCTGACAATTCAACTGTAGCAGGGCTAACAGTTCCACCTGGAGAGTAAGAAACTTGGGTCATTTGCTTATAAACAGCCTCAGCTATTTCGTTTCGACCATGACCTATATTTTTCAACCACATCCCGGCAATAGTATCAAACCATCTCTGTCCTTTTAGATCTTCCACCCATACGCCTTTAGCCTCACCAATAAGAGTAATCCCAGTATCTTCTGTAAAATCACCTGCTTGTCTGGAATGTGGCCAAAAGTGCGCAGAGGCAATATCTTTTAGGTTTTCTAAATCTTCACCTGTTCTTGTATCAATAGCCATATATACACCTCATAAAATAAATATAAGAAGAATAATCCTCAAATTTGGAATTATTCTATACATAAATCTCAGGTAAAACAACTGAAATACTCAATCTATTTAAGGTAATATATAAATATTGTGCCGATCAAATCATGGATAAAAAATGACTACACCAATTAGACGTCAATATTTATCAATAAAAGCAGAGCATCATGATGCTCTCCTCTTGTTTCGAATGGGGGACTTTTATGAAACATTTGACGATGATGCTGAAAAAATCTCCAAAGATCTTGATATTGCTTTAACATCGCGCGAAATGGGAAAAGACAATCGTGTTCCATTAGCTGGGATCCCTTACCATGCACTTGACTCATACCTATTCAAATTAATCAAAAAAGGGCATAAAGTTGCAATTTGTGAACAAATTACTACTGCAGAAAACGGTTCTGTTAAGGGATTAATGCATAGGGAAGTTGTTAGAATTATCACACCTGGTTCTATTATTGAGCCATCGATACTTGATGATAAAAAAAACAACTATATTGTAAGTTTAGTTCTTAATGAGGATACCGCAACTATTGCATTTATCGATACTAGTAGTAGTAACATCATTGAAATCATAGAAATGAACAAAGAAAGCCTCCCTCTAGAAATTGACAGAATAAATCCTGCAGAAATAATTAGCCCAAGTAATAATCTACAAGTTATTAATGAATTCAAAATCACACATTCTGAAGCTAGTTTTTCAAACATCACTAATTCGAAAAAAATACTTTTATCTCATTTTAAATTACAGTCTATAAAAAGTTTTGGTATAGACACTAATGATGCGCAAATCATAGTGTCTGCAGCATTAATAACTTATCTTTCAAAACTTCACCAACAAACGGCAAATGTAATTAGTGGAATAAAAGTAACTAATATTTCAAACTTCATGCAACTAGATAAGCAAACTAGACGCAACTTAGAAATTTATAATGGAGGCATAGATGCTATAGAGCAACACTCTTTACTTTCAACTCTCGATAAAACTAAGACCTCCATGGGAGCGCGATTACTAAGAAAATGGATAGGACAGCCATTAATTACAATAGACGCAATTAAAGATAGGGTAAAGTATGTGGAAATGATGTTTAACAACCCTTTTGCAAGAAATACTATCCGTACTCACTTGCAAAAAATATCAGACTTAGAGCGATTAGCTATAAGAGTAAAAAATGAAACTGCAACACCTCGAGATCTATTGGCCCTTAAACAGAGCTTGTCCGAAATACCAAATATAAAGTTTATTTATAGAAACGATTCTGGGTTCCAGGGAATAAGTGCAGAATTGATAGAAACATTAGATGACTGCACACATGAATACCAATTATTAGAAAAATCTATCAATGAAGATCCAGGTCAGTTGGGTGACGGTTATGTTATAAAAGCTTTATTTAATTCTGAACTTGATAACATTCGCTCTATTGCTCAAAATACACGGAAATTTATATCTCAATTAGCAAAAACCGAACAAGAAAATACCGGTATCAAAAATTTGAAAATTGGATATAACAGAGTTTTTGGATACTATATTGAAATAACTAATTCAAATATAAATAATATACCTGGGCACTATGAAAGAAAACAAACTTTAACTAACGGAGAACGATTTACCACTTCCGAATTAAAAGAATATGAAAAAATAATATTACAAGCTCGAGAAAATTTAATCTCAAAAGAAAATTTATTGTATAAGTCAATATTAAACGAGATTAGTAATTCTTATGAAACTATTTTAGGAAATGCAAAACTTATCGCTGAGCTAGATGTTTTTTGCTCTCTATCACATGTAAGTCAGGAAAATGGATATATAAAGCCTGAAATAAGTGACTCACAAGATATAACAATCACAAATGGGCGACACCCTATTATCGAAAAAAGTATGAAAACAGGCCAGTTTATACCTAATGACACAATGCTTGATAATAAAGTTGGCAAGATGATGTTATTGACAGGCCCTAATATGGCAGGAAAATCCACATACTTAAGACAGACAGGGCTTATCGTACTTATGGCCCAAATTGGGTCATATGTACCTGCTGATAAAGCCTCCATAGGATTAGTAGATAGAATATTCACAAGAATAGGGCTTCAGGATGATCTATTTCTAGGCCAATCAACGTTTATGATAGAAATGACAGAAACAGCGTTGATATTAAGAAATGCTTCAAAGAAATCACTACTCATATTAGATGAAATAGGCAGGGGTACTGACACAAAGGATGGTTTAGCCATTGCTCATTCGATTATACAGTACATACATAATCATAATGAGCTAGGTAGCAGGACACTGTTCGCGACTCACTACCATGAACTTGTAAATCTACCTGAGCAGTTACCACAGCTTACTAACTATAACGTCGAAATTATTGAAGACGGAGAAAACTTAGTATTTCTCCATAAAGTGAATCAAGGGATATCGGAAAAAAGTTATGGTATACAGGTAGCAAAATTAGCTGGAATCCCACAAAAAGTTATTGATTCAGCAAACGTGTTTCTAAAATCTTTTGGAAGTAAAAACACAGATACGTCTTCAATTGAAAATATATCTTTCTTACCAGATTCACAAATACAATTATTTCAGCCTGAAAACATTACAGAGGAAATTATTAAAAACGTAAATACAGATACAATGACACCTATTGAAGCATTGAATTTCATAGAAAACCTTAAGAAAAATTTACAAAACAACAAAAACACAACGCCACATGAAAATTAAGATATTAGATCCATTAGTTGCAACTAAGATCGCAGCAGGAGAGGTAATAGAAAGACCAAGTTCTGTAATTAAAGAATTAGTCGAAAACTCTATCGACGCTAATTCATCTAATATTGAAATTGAAATAATTAATGGAGGAATGGATTTAATCAAAATAATTGATAATGGTAATGGTATCTTAAAAGAAGATTTACCCCTAGCAATTACACGTCATGCAACAAGTAAAATAAATGATCTTAATGACCTTTTAAACCTGACATCCATGGGATTTCGGGGAGAAGCATTAGCTAGCATCGCAGCAGTATCTCAAATGCAAATATCTAGTAAATCTATTGATAGCCAACTGGGAACCGAAATGCAAATAGAAAACTCAACTATTCTTAGTCAAAATCCTATTAGTATGACACATGGAACATCAATAGTTGTAAATAATTTATTTTTCAATCTACCTGCTAGAAAAAAATTTATGAGTAGTGATAAATCAGAATCAAATAAAATATCCCGATTAATTAACCATTTTGCAGTGTCACATCCTGAAATTAAATTCAGGTTATCAATTGATGGAAAGGAAAAATTAAATACATTTGGCGATGGTGAATTAAAACATACTATATCTAAAATTCTAAATCAAAATCTTGCCAACGACTTCTTACCTATATCTACAAAAGGTAAAGACTATGAAATTAGTGGGTACATTTCACCCCCTCATATCACCAGAACAAATAGATCAAATATTTTATATTCGGTTAATAAACGTATCGTCAAAGATAAATTAATCACAATGGCTATAGAACAAGCATTCAAAGGGTTTTTAACTATAGGTAAATTCCCATTAACTGTACTTGATATATCTACAGACCCTTCTCTTATTGATATAAATGTTCATCCAAGAAAAGATGAGGTTCGTTTTCTTAACGAAAAGGACATCTTCTCATTTATCCAAAAATCTATTAGAGAAACAATAGTACAACAACATCCAGTACCAAATACTTTCAATTATAATTTAAAGCCACCTTATCCATTTAACATAGGCTCAACAGGAAAAATAAACTATTCTGAAAATAGTGAGACAATCACCCAAAAAGTATTTGCACTATCTGAAAATGAGGAGGCCTATTCAACTGCAGCTATGTCTTTTCCTATATTGCGGGCAATTGGTCAAATTGATAATACATATATCATTGCTGAAGGGCCCGAAGGTATGTATATATTAGACCAACATGCAAGCCATGAGAAAATAAATTACGAAAAGATTCTCGATGCTATAGGGTCAAATCATATAGAAGTACAATATTTAATGGAGCCATGCCTAATAGACACTTCTCATTTAAAAAGCCTTTATCTCACTCATAAATTAACAACTTTAAACAACAATGGAATATTAATCGATTCTCTTGATGACCAAACATTAGTCCTCAAAGGTATCCCAGGGAGTATTCTAAATAATAAATTAAATGAATTTATCAAAGATATAGAATTATTTTTAGAACAAAATCTAGATATTAACGATGCTTTAGGAACAATCACATCTATTGCAGCGTCCATAGCTTGCCACAGTTCTATCAGGGCAGGGGATACTATGGATATATCTGAAATACATTTACTGGTTAGAAACCTAGAAAAATGCAGTGAACCTTATCATTGCCCACATGGTAGACCCACCATTAGTAATATTTCTATTCAACAGTTAAATAGAATGTTTATTCGTCCTGATCAAAAATAGTGAGAAAATAATCAGTACGGTGTTGATTATTTTCTCAAAAATCAATACTCTATATATATATATCTTAGGTTTATCTAAATTTGGAGAGTATTAATGAATACTAGTCTAGTCAAAGTTAAAACATCCCGGAGAGACTTTATCAAATATATGTTAATGAGCTCTGCCGTCGCTGCAGGGGTCTCTTTTCTAGGTGGAACTCAAATAACTTCAAAGGATAAACTATATGGAAGTGAATCTTCTATATATACACCACGTGTAGAAAAGAAAAATTTGCTTGACAATAAATTTGTGAAGCGCTTTTTATTAAATCGATAGCGAAATTTCGTTATATTTACAAATATAACTTTGCAAAATACTTCACAAAGTACGAATTAACTGCTATATTTTTTCTGGTGTTTAAATAGTGAACTAATTAGAGTAGTAAAAAAGAAGCTTAAGGAAATATAAATCAAAAAATGTATACGGATCCAAATTATTTAACAACTGAAATCTGGGACGGGATAGATTTAACTCTCCGTTTAATATGGATTCTTTTTGTACTAATTTTCTTTTTTGTAGTCAACTTTCTAACAGCTCATGCATTAATACCTTCATTACTGACTACTAAAAGTATCCCTGAAAAAGCTGCCAAGCTTCGCCCGATTTTGTATTTTGTTGCAATGATTTTTTTTATAGCTTTTATTTTCACTTTTTATGTAACACTAGATAGTAACAGCATAATTGCTAAGTTTTATGGTAGATTTTGGATTTAAACTTTTAGGATATAAATCACACCTTTATGAGTAACACAAAGAAAATAATAATTGCCGGCGGAGCTGCAACAACATTAGTACTTATCGCGTTAGGATTAGGTATTTATTTCCTTTTCACAGCTTGGTTTGGCCTACCTATTGGATATGCAGGTCCTGACCAGCCAATTGCTTTCCCGCATACAAAACATGCTGGAGCGACCGAAGACGGCGGACTAGGGCTAGATTGTACATTTTGTCATAGAAATGTTGAAATTGGGGCTGCTGCAACAATTCCAGCAGTTCAAGCATGTATGTATTGCCACGCAGGCATTGTAGGGAGCACACAAACAGCACAAACTGAAATTAGTAAAATACGAACTGCGTATGAAAATGAAAACCCAATTGATTGGGCAAGAGTTCACAGGCTCCCTGATCATGTTCAATTCTGGCATGCCCCACATATTAAAGCTGGATTTGAATGTAGCCAATGCCATGGTGATGTAGCTAGTATGACTAAAGTAAAGCAAGTAGAACCCTTGAAAATGGATTATTGTGTAGACTGCCACAGATCAAATAACGCTCCTGCGGACTGTACAACTTGTCATTATTAATTAATTTATAAGATTTGGTAAAAAATTAAAATATGGAACTAAGTAGAAGAAAATTCTTAAAATTATCTGGAGCTTCAGCATTAGGAGCCATTGTTTTTAATGGTTGTGGAATTCCTGAACAAGATCTTATTGTTCAAAGCCCTCTTAATATGCCAGAAGATCAAGTTTCTAGCCTTGAAGCATGGTATGCAACCTCCTCAGGACCATATGGTAATGGTGAAGGAATACTTGTTAGAATTGTACAAGGAAGAGCAATAAAAATTGAAGGAAATCCAGATCATCCAGTGAACCATGGAAAGTCTTCTGGGAAAAACCAAGCAGGACTTCAAGGTCTCTATAATCCAGATCGTATTTTAAACCCCATGAAAAGAGTTGGCGTGGGTCCTTCACGACGTTGGGTCAATATTACATGGGAGGAAGCTCTCTCAGAAGTTTCCAGTACTGTAAAAAATTCTTCTGAATCAAATTCTCTTGCTATGATAACAAACAAGCAAAGTGGAACAATTGCAGAAATGACAACAATATTTACTAATTCACTCAATAGTAAATTGGCAATTGCAGAAGCTATTGACCAAACAGTCTTAAGTCAATCAATACAAAATGTATTCGGCCAACAATCTATACCAAATTTCGATTTAGCAAATTCTGATTTCATATTAAGTTTTGGTGCCGACTTCTTAGGTACTTGGCTTTCACCAGTAAAATACAGCCGCGACTATGGTCAATTCAGACAAGGAAATGACCATCGTGGTAGATTTATACAAATCGAACCAAGAATGTCACTTACTGGAGCTAATGCAGATAAGTGGATATATAATGTTCCTGGTACTGAAGGAAAGATTGCATTAAGCATTGCTTACATAATTATGACTGAACATACAAGTGAAGTTGATTCTGCTATTGTTTCTCAACTAACAGGTGGGCAAGGTGCTAGTCAACTATCCCAATTTGCTCCTGAAAATATTTCAAATGAAACAGGTATAGATCCTAAAGTTATTAGAGAAATTGCTGGCAACATTATTTCTCATAAACATAGCATTATAATTGGTGGTGGTTCTGCTGGCGCACATTCAAACGGCATTGATAACTTAGATGCAATATACTCATTGAATGTTCTAATCAATAATATTGGTAAAAAAGGTGGTGTCATATTCAACCCTAAATCAATTGGAGGAGAACAATTATCAGCATCATCTCTTGAAAACTGGCAAAACCTGATCACAGATATGAATTCAAATAAAATAGATACTGCAATTATCCGGGGGGTCAATCCTATACATGCACTACCGACTGCTCTAGGGTTTGAAAAAGCGCTGATTAATGTAAAGAATCTTTACTGTATCTCTAATTTTATGGATGATACTGCTGCAATGGCAAATATAATACTTCCTGAATCAGTTTACTTAGAAAGCTGGGGAGATGACGTTCCAAATCCTCTCCCAGGATATGATGTCGTTACATTTCAACAACCAGTTGTAAAGACATTGAATGATAGTAAATCATACGGAGACATTATACTCGAAATTTCAAAATCTATTGGCGGTGATGTTGCAAATCAATTGCCATGGCAAAATACAAAAGAAGCTATCAGGGATAAAGCAAGTAAACTTTATAATACTGGTAAAGGGACTATCAAAAGTGCAAGTTTCGAAGAATTTTGGAACGGATTACTTCAACGAGGTGTTTGGTTAGATCAGGAAAACAAAGGTGAATCAGTTATTTCAACAGTAAAAAATCTTCCCAGTGGTATGTCAAGCCCTGGATACAATGCTTCAACTGGTGCAAAGTACTACTTACTTCCATTTGAAACTAACACATTAGGAGATGGTATTGGAGCTAATCTCCCTTGGCTTCAAAATATTCCTGATTTATTAACTACAGTTGCGTGGGAAACATGGGTTGAAATCAATCCACAGATTGCTGATAAAGAAGGAATTGTTGAAGGAGATGAAATAAAAATCACTTCACCCTATGGCAATATAGTAGCATTAGCTTATGTACATCCAGCCGCCTCACCTGACGTTATTTCAGTACCTATGGGTCAAGGACATAAACATTTCGGGAGATTTAGAGTTGGTCCGAATATCGAAAAGTTCAGAACTTTTGTTGCACAGGATAGAGGATCTAACATTTTCTCTATTTTACCTGCAGACAATAGATTGTGGGCATCAATGAAAGTTACAATAGCAAAAACTGGCAATTGGAAAAGATTACCTAAATTTGAAGGCGATGTTCTTCCTACCTTACCAGATCAAACTCAGCCTACAATTCTTCCAATAACTGGATTGACTGATCACAATTAGGAGTAAAATATGGTACAAACACCTAAAGCAAAAAAATGGAAAATGATAATTGATATTGACAAGTGTACAGGCTGCCAAGCTTGTGTTCTTGCCTGCCAAGCAGAAAATAACATACCTTTTAACACTGATGCTTTATTTAATCAAAGAAGAGCTTCTGAATGGATAAGAGTAGAGCGTTATTGGGAAGGGGAATTTCCCAATGTTAAAGCAAAATTCATGCCTGTCTTATGCCAACACTGCAATAATGCGCCTTGTGAACCAGTATGCCCCGTTTTTGCTTCTTACCACAATGACCAAGGTATGAATGTTCAAGTTTATAACAGATGTATTGGAACAAGATTTTGCCAAAACAACTGCCCATATCATGCAAGGTTTTTCAATTGGTTTGAACCATATTGGCCAGAAGAAATGGAAAATCAGTTAAACCCCGATGTTACTGTAAGAAGTCGAGGGATAATGGAAAAATGCACTTTCTGTGTACAAAGAATACGAAGGGCAGAAATAGATGCGGATATAGAAGGTCGGGCAAATGTTGATGGCGACGTCAATCCTGCATGTGTACAATCATGTCCATCCGATGCTTTACTATTTGGAGACTCATTAGACCCAAAGAGTAGAGTAAGTGAAACATTAGATCATGCCAGAAGTCACACACTATTAGATCATTTGGGTACAGAACCTAATGTAATATATCTTAAAAAAGTAGATGAAGATTATGTTGAGAAGGAGGCGCACCATTAGTAGTACGCACCATAGTCATCCCCCAGTAGTACCTCCAAATGAATTCATTTCTGACTTCTTAGAATGGCATACTAAAAGTAAGCCGGGTCTTAATAGGGCACTTATAGTATTTTCTATTCTTACCAGTTTAGGTCTGATTGGATTACTTATAAAAATTTTCACTGTCGGGCTTGATAACAGACAAGACTGGGGATATGTTGCAACAATTACTGCATTCTTATTTTCTACTGCAGGTTGCGCCCCATTTATAGTAATTGGTTTACGTATGATCAAGGCTCATTGGAGAAGGCCTATTGCACGTATAGCTGAATCGTATTCTCTAGTAACAATAGTTACCTTCTTACTTGTTTTATTACTTCTTGTTCTCGTACCTTCTTCACAAAACAGACGCACAATATGGTTTCAAAATGATCATATAGGTACTGTTGGAGCAATACCATTCACGCCTCATTTATATGTTGCTATAGGTATATTATCTATGGTTTTATCCGGCCTTGCTTTATGGTGGACTTCACTAAAACCTGATATCCAGCTTGTAAATGCATATAAAAAATCAAATAAACCCCTATCAAACCGATCATGGATTGGTGGATTAAAACAATGGAGCATACAAAAAGCTGGATTGAGTTTCTTGGGTGCTTTTTTCTTCATGAGTATGATCTGGGCCATAACACTTTATTCCGTAGACTTATGTATGTCTTTAGTACCTGGTTGGAGAGATGCAATTTTCCCTGCATACCAAACACTAACAGGAATTCAAGGGGGTCTTGCCACAATAATTTTAACAATGTATTTTTTGAGAAGATTCGGAGGATTTGAAAAATATATTTATATGGAACATTTTTGGGCTGCAAGTAAACCTTTATTAGCTACTTGTCTTTTATGGTTCTATTTTTGGTTTTCTGCTTTTATTATTTTCTGGTATGGAAAAATGCCAATTGAACAAGATTTATTACAACTAATCATGTTTGGGCCATACAACATTGCATTTTATATAGGATTTATGTTTTGTTTTATAACTCCTTTTTTGATATTGATTTGGAACACAGTAAGAAAAACTATCTGGGGACCACCGTTAGCAAGTGCATTTATAATTGTAGGGTGTTTCTTTGATAAACTAAGGTTATATGTTTCTGCTTATTCAGTGCAAGATGATTTATCTTTACATTCGATAACTACAATTCCACCAACAATTCTTCCTAATTTATCTGATATTTTAATTATTATTGGTGGAATATCTTTACCAATATTTGCAATGCTTTTATCTACTCGGCTTTTTCCAATAATATCTATTTGGGAAATGGCTGATGGACTAAGATTAACTAAAGTGACTAAATATTTACGGACAGAACTTCGAGTTCTAGGTAAACCAGACTAATATAAGGAATATCGGCAATGCAAGAACGAGTTTTTCTATCACATAAACAAATCAATGATGATCTTTTAAAAGGTTCATTCCAAACACCTCTTTGGTATTGGGCTGTTATGGGCTTGTTTGCCTTTTTAACACTATGTGGAGCTGTTGCATTTGGTTATGCGATAAATAAAGGGCTCGGAGTAACAGGTCTAAATCGACCAATAATGTGGGGATTTTTCTTAACTGACTTTATCTTTTGGATTGGGATCAGTCATGCTGGAGTTATGCTTTCAGCGATACTTAGACTTGCAAAAGCTGAGTGGAGGCGACCTGCAACTAGAGCAGCAGAACTTTTAACAGTTCTTTCTCTTATGGTTGCGGCTCTACATCCGATATTTCACCTAGGAAGGCCTTGGAGATTCTATTGGCCATTCCCTTACGACTTTTCAAGAGGTATATGGCCTGATGTTAGATCACCTTTAGTGTGGGATCCTCATGCAATCTTCACATATCTTATAGGAAGTACTTTATTCGTAATAATAGCATTAATACCTGATATTGCAGTTTTGAGAGATAAAACAAGAGGTATTGCAAAGGTGTTTTATGGTGCTTTAGCTATGGGTTGGAGAGGTACTCCTCGGCAATGGAAATTACAAATTGTTGCAGGTTTTTTACTATCTGCACTTCTTTTACCTGTTTTCGTTTCAGTTCATAGCATCGTTTCTTGGGACTTTGCAGTAAATATCGGAGCTGAAGGATGGCATGTAACAATATTTGCACCATACTTCGTTATAGGAGCTGTTCACTCAGGTGTATCAGGTGTTGTGACAATGCTGATATTACTAAAGTGGATGTTTGGATGGGATGACTATATTCGAAAAGAACATCTTGAGTCACTTGCAAAACTATTAATAGTAATTGGAACACTTTGGTTCTATTTCTTCTTCTTAGAATTTATTTTTGCATTATATAACCTTGAAGATCAAGAAATAGCATTAAGAGAATTACAAGCATTCACATGGCCTTATAATTTAATTGCCACAGTATTCATGTTTTTTGGATATCTAATTCCAGTTCCTTTATGGTTATTTAAGAAAGTTCGTACTAACTGGGTAGCTATGTTTATAACATCAATAATGGTTAATATAGGTATGTGGTGTGAGCGATTTTTAATAATAGTCCCTGGGCTTGCCAGAAAAACTAATTTTAATTTTAGCTGGGGAAGCTACACTCCATCTTGGGTGGAAATTACAATTATCGTAGCTTGTTTTTCATTAATATTTTTATTAATTATGGGTTTTGCTAAAGTATTCCCATTAATACCTCTTTTTGATATTAAAGAAGGACAAATACTTAGTGATGAAATACAAATAGGGAAACGAACTGTTCCTGCTCTTAGAGTAGAAGAATAAATAATTATTAGGAGAACTAAAATGGCACAATTGCTAGCTCTATACAAAACTGCTGAATCAGCCGCACAAAGCACTGAAGCTCTTGAAGGTGCAGGGATTACCAATGAAGAATTTGATATTCTAACTGACTCTCCATACCCAGAAGGTGCTTTTGGGGAAAAAGAGCCTCAACATAAGTTATATGTTTTCCCATTCATGGGTGCATGTATTGGATTTACTTTAGCTATGATCGAAACTATAGGTACGCAGACAGCTTATCCTTTAGTAACTGGTGGTAAACCAATATTCTCAATGCCTGCAATGACTATTATTGCTTACGAATTAACAATGTTGGGTGCTATTATTGCAACTGTTATTGGAATATTTTTCGAATCACGTATTCCGAATCCCTTTGCAGGTATTTATGATGAAAGAATTACTGAAGGTTATATCGGTATTACTGTTGTATGTGATGATAGTAAATTGGATTCTTTAGAAACTCTTTTAAAATCCAATGGTGCAGAAGATATAATAATAGAAAAACAATCATAGCAATTATAAGGAATAATAAGTGATAAATCTTTCTGGGAAAAATAATATTATGAAGATATGGAATATAAAAATATTAATTATGTCTTCGATATTACTGCTATTTATTGCAGCATGTGGTGACCCACCTCCAACATATCCACTCGATATTTTCCCTGAAATGCATTACCAACAATCTTTTAAAACCCAAGAACCTCCTGCCTTAACCTCCCCGGTAGATTCTGTACCCAGAACGGGTAAAGAAGTCATTTATACTTTAAAAGAAGCTCAGGTATTAACTAATCCTGTAGTATATAACAGTCAATCTGCTCAAAAGCTTTACACAATCAATTGTAGTGTGTGTCACGGCACACAAGGTTTAGGAGATGGCCCAATGAGAGCTAAACTTGAAGCTGTAGCAAAAGAAGACTGGTTTTATGGAACTAAAGGAAATCTTCCTGCCAACTTGTCTGCTAATGGTTCTACTGTGGCTAAACCAGATGGTGAGATATACCAAACCCTAACGCATGGATATGCAGCAGCTTACGGCCTTCCAAATAAAATATCTCCTATTATGCCTTCATTCAGAACTTATTTAACTCCTGAAGAAAGATGGCAACTTGTACACTATATTAGAAATGAGTTTCAAAAGTAGCACATTTCGAATTGAGTTATTTATTGAAACCATTTTCTAAAAAGCACACTTCAATTAGGTTATTATTTTTTTCATCTTTCTTATTTATTATTTGTATACTTAGCTGTAATACTGAAGAAAGTACTGAAGAAAGTACTGAAGAAATAGCTCAAAGGATAGATAGAAGTTTAATGTGCCCAATCTGTCCTGCTGAAACACTTGATCAGTCACAATCAGAATTGGCTAAACAAATGAAGACTGTAATACGGGACAAGATATCTGAAGGTAAAACTGATGAAGAAATAATTAATTACTTTGTAGAAAGATATGGCGAAGAAGTATTATCTTCACCACCTAAATCAGGATCAAACCTCTTTGCATGGATAACGCCAGTAATGATATTGATAGTAATTACTTTAATTATATCCTTTAAGTTAGTGAAAAAATCTATCGTTACAAATAATGAAATATAAACAGGATTTAATAGTATAATTAATTTATGGCACTAATTGGCACATCCTTAATATATATTAGTCTGGTTGCTACTTTTTATGCACTTATAGTTTCACTAATAGGTGTAAAGCTTGGCAATAACAAACTAAATATCAGTTCTAGAAATACTGTGTTGCTTCTAGCAATATTTCTTATAACAGCAACAATTGTTTTGGTTATTTCATTCGTAAATAATGATTTTTCTATTAGATACGTTTCTGAACATAGTAGTATTGCAATGAAACCTATCTATACTTGGGTGGCATTTTACGCTGGGAATGAGGGATCACTCTTATATGTTGTAGTTGTATTTGCAATAATGTGTGCAATCTATAATTTAGCAAAATCTGGAAAAGATCTTAAAGGTACAAATATTATATTAATGGCTATTATGGCATTTTTTGTACTTATAATGTCCACTTTAGCAAACCCTTTTGTAGAAAATATTTTGATACCTGAAGACGGTAGGGGAATAAATCCGCTTTTAACACACGCAGGTATGTTTTTCCATCCTCCAATGTTAATGGCAGGCTTAATTGGTACCGCAATACCATTTGCTATTGTAAATGGATTATTACTTACCAAATCAAATATTGATGAACAAATAGATTTTATCCGTATGTGGGTTATAGTAATTTGGGCCATTCTTGCAATTGGACTTCTTCTAGGTTCCTGGTGGGCATATACTATATTAGGTTGGGGAGGTTACTGGGCTTGGGATCCAATAGAAAATGTAGCATTAATGCCGTGGTTAACTCTAACTGGGTTTTTACATTCAATAATGGCTCAAAAAAGACGTGGGGTATTTAGAGTTTGGAATATTATCCTTATAGATATTGCATTTTGCTTATCTCTTTTTGGTATTTTTATTAATAGAGGAGGACCTGTTCCCTCAGTTCATTCTTTTGCATCTTCGGATTTAGGTTGGATATTATTGCTATTCATGATTCTTTCTGTTTTATTTAGTTTCACTATTTTGATCAAAAGAGTAAAACTCATTAAATCAAGTAATGAAATTCAATCCATTTTATCCAGAGAAGCTTCTTTTATATATAACAATATACTTTTACTGGGAGTAACTTTTGTAACTTTCTGGGGAGTTATATACCCTTTAATATCTGATATTACAACTGGCAAAACAGTGACTGTAGCAGCCCCTTTTTATAATCAAATTAACGGACCACTATTATTAACTCTACTAGCACTCATGGGTATTGGACCATTATTACCTTGGAGAAATTCCTCTTCAAAAACTTTACTGCTAGCAACCCGTACTCCAACAATAATAGCAGTACTTATAACATTCGTATTACTCTTCTTAGGAATAACTAAGATTTACCCACTAATTAGTTTTTTTATATGTACCTTTGTGTTGATATGTATTATCAGAGAATTTATTTTAGGGATAATAATCAGATTTAAACATGGTGAAAATATACTAATTGCATTAATCAAATTTATTTCATCAAATCGTCCTCGCTACGGTGGTTATATAGTACATATTGCAATAATCTGTTTAGCAATTGCTATTACCGGTTCAAGTTTTTATAAAGTACAAAAAGATATTGTTTTATCTCCAGGGGAGGCGACTGAAATAGGAGCTTACACTGTTCAATACTTAGAATCTAAGACCTTTGAGTATAGTGATCGTTCAGAATTATTTCATGAGCTAAAAGTCACCAAAGTAAACAACAAATCCTATGAATTAGCTTCTTGGCAGGCATTCTATCCAAAACAAAATGTAACAACTGTCAGAGCAGCGATAATTTCCACAATAATCAACGATGTATATATAATATCGACAGAAACAACAAAAGATGGAGGAGTTGTTTTCCGGATAACAATAAATCCATTGATTTGGTGGATGTGGTTGGCTGGTCCAATATTAATTATTGGTTCCTTTATAGCTTTATGGCCAGAAAAAAATGAAAAGCCTCAGGAATATTTATGACAGAGATAACCTATGTAGTGGCAATAATTGCTTCAATATCTTTTGTTATATTTATTATATACCCATTACTCAAAAGTGATCCAAAAATCATTGAAGGAGATGTTCTTTCAATAAGTACGTTAGATATACTACAAACAAAACTGCACAATACACAAAGTTGTGGCTCTTCAGAATCTATAGAAATAATAAAAGAAACTATTAGATTTCTCAAAGATAAAGATGAAGAATATGAAAAAGCGATTAATGAATTAATTTCTGAAAAGAGTGAGAGGAAATTTATTATTTGCCCAAACATCGACTGTTACTCACCAATCAGAAACTATACAAAAAAATGTCATTCTTGTTCAATAGATATAGATAAAGAATTATTTAATTTATGATAAAACTATTCAAAAATATAATACTCCCTATAGTAATACTTTCTATTTTTTTATTTGCTTCAATAGCTGTGTCTGCAGATGATAAAAGAACTATCCAAGGTGAGATAACTCTCGTAAAAGGTGCAATTGAATTACCCCTTAAAGAAGTAGAGTTAAATATATTTATTAGTCCATATCAGGATGATATGAGTATTATCAGGACATTAACGGATAATAACGGGGAGTTCAAAATTGAAAATATCTTAACTTCAAATTCTTTACTACTTATTAATTTTTCTTATGATAATATAGATTATTCTCAACCAGCTGAATTAGTTGGTTCAGGTGAAAAAATACAAATCAAAGTATATGAGCAAAATAGTGATTATTCGGAAATTAGTATTAAAACACAAAGTATCATTATTGTAGATGTTGATCCTTCAAATAAAATCCTATCTATCATGGAAATGGTCAATATACATAATCCTACAAACTTTACAATCATCCCTGATTCAGATTCGGTAATGAGTTTGTTGAGATTCTCATTACCTGAAAATTATTTTGATTTAGATATACAATCAAGTCTGCCAATTGGTAATGCTATCGAAGTAAATAAAGGTTTTGGTATGACTAACCCCATACCTCCAGGAACTAATGAAATTATATATTCTTACCGGATTGTTTATGACAATAAAACATACCCAATTAACCGAAAGGTATCATATCCTATAGGTAATTTATTGGTATTAATACCAGAAGGAATCGGATCAATTGATAATATCTCAACTGCTTTTACTCAAAAAGGATTGGCAAATATTGGATCAAGAAATTACGCCCAATATGACTTTGCAAAATTTAATAATGCAGAAACTGTCGAAATAATTTTTACTGATTTGCCCACGATTAGTATTTTCAAAAAATTCATTCAATATATTGGTAATAATCCATTCACTTTAATACCTATCGCTTTAGGAATCATTACTATAGCTGCATTAATAATATATTTGGCTATATCAAGGCGTAAAACTTTTTTCACAATGTCAGAGAAAGATATTCTTTCTATAATTGCTAACCTTGATAATTTATATAATGCAGGAGATATTGGAGAAACTATTTATTTAAAAAAAAGAGACCACTTAAAAAATATACTCTTAGAAAAAGCTTATAAAGGTTTATTGCCGGATAATGAAATATAAACTCACACCAGCAAATATAGTTTCATTCATGTTAGTTGTTTGCTCAATTATATTACTTGGATACATATTGGCATATGGGTTATTAAAAAGTTCTGGAAGTTCGGGAGCATTTGGTATAAATGAAACATATAATAAGATCGACCTTAATAATACACCTGTAGCAGAATTCACAATAACTGAACTAACTGGGAATAAATCTAATTTAGATATCGCATCTAATGGAAAAAGTGTCACAATGGTGGATTTTTGGAACTCATGGTGTCAACAATGTATACAAGAAGCAGAAGAACTAGAACAAACGTATAAGACCTTATTGGACAATAATATTGAATTCATAGGAGTAGCTATTTGGGACAATCAGAGTGCAATAAAATCTCATATAAAAGAGTATGGAATAACCTATCCAAATGTAATAGATGAAGAGGGTAGAGTAGCTATTGAGTTTGGTGTCACAGGTATACCTGAAAAATATTTTATAAATTCAGATGGCGAAATTATAATGAAAATTTTAGGGCCAACCACATCCACTCAATTAGAATCAGTTATTTCAGAAATCATACTAACCAATAATTCAGCGTAAATAATATCTCTTAAATTAAGTCTAATTTAACTTTAAGATGTGGTATGATCTTTTGTATCAGAATACAGGAGGTATATTAAATGAGGATATACAGAAATTCTTTGAAACCATATCAACCAGAGGCACTTTTCTCTATCCTGACCAAAACAGCGCAAAAGATGCCTGACAAAGTAGCGATAGTTGATATTGACCAATCATATACTTATTTGGAATTTGAACACCGTGTTAATCAGTTGTCTAATACATTACTTAAAATGGGTGTTAAAAAAGGGGATCGAGTTGGAATAATATCACCCAATTGTGCTGAATTTGAAATATCATTCTTTGGAATTATAAAAAGCGGCGCTATTGTTACAACAATTAATTCAGGATATAGAGAACTTGAAATAGCACACCAGTTAAATAATGCCGAAGCAAAAATTGTAATCGTTCACGAAGAACTAGTTGATCTCTTAGAATCTGCTAGAAGTGAAATACCTTCCATAAAAACTATAATTCCAATAACTAAAATTCGTTCTACTGAAAATTCCTTTTGGGAATTAATATCAAAAAGTTCAAATGAACCCCCTAACATTTCTATAGATCCCATTAACGATCTTGCAGCATTGCCTTATTCAAGCGGAACTACAGGCTTAACAAAAGGAGTTATGTTAACTCATGCTAATCTTTATAGTAATGTTAGACAATTAGTCGAAAGACCAAATGAAGGCTCTGCTGTTGATGACAAAGATGTTGTATTAGTACATCTTCCGTTATTTCATATTTACGGTATGAATGTACTAATGTCAGGAACAATCGCAGTAGGGGGGACACAGGTATTAATGGGACGTTTTGACATGGACTTATTTTTAAATATTATTGAAAAACATAAAGTAACATTTCTTTATACGGTCCCACCTATAGCAGTAGCATTAAGTCAATATCCATCAGTGTCAAATTATAATATTAGCACGTTGAGAGCTGGATTTATTGGAGCTGCACCTCTATCTGGAGAACTACAATCTAGATTATCAACCTTACTACAGTTTCCAATAGCTCAAGGGTACGGACTAACTGAGTCATCTCCAATTACAAATGTAGACTTTATAGAATCTGATCTTATCCGGCCAGGATCTATTGGTCCTGCAGTATCAGATACTGAAGAAAAAGTTGTAGATGTTGAAGATGAAAATAAAGAAATGTCTTCTGGGGAAGTTGGTGAATTATTAATAAGGGGTCCACAAATAATGCGAGGATATTTTAATAATCCTGAAGCATCTTCTGAAACCATTACAAATGATGGTTGGTTAAAAACTGGTGATATAGTTAAGATGGATAAAGATGGATATGTTTGGATACTAGATCGGAAAAAAGAATTAATTAAATATAAAGGTTTTCAGGTGCCTCCAGCTGAACTTGAAGGTATTTTGCTGGAACATAATGCAGTTGCTGATGTTGCTGTTATAGGAAAATTAGACATAGAAGCAGGTGAAATACCTAAAGCTTTTGTGGTCACAAAACAAGGTCAAGAAATATCAGCAGAATCCTTAATGGAATTTGTTGCTGCAAAAGTAGCAACCTTCAAAAGAATTCGTGAGATAGAATTCATAGATGCTATACCCAAAAACCCTTCTGGTAAATTGCTACGAAGAGTCTTAAAAGAGCAAGAAAGATCTAATTCTTAATACAAGGAGAAATTTTGTCATGGGATGGTCTCAACACCATAAAAATGGTCTGATTTATACAGATAAAAACCAATATTTTGATGGTTACACGTTAATTACCGGTACGGGTGGTGGGCTTTCAGCTGATTCTCTGGCAGTTTTAATAGATATGGAAGGAAACGTTATACATTCTTGGCATTCTCAAAGAGGAATAAGGTATGGGCATCTTCTTGAAAATGGTAATTTGCTATGTCGATTAAGACACCCAGAATACTTATCAGGGCATATAAGACCAATGGGAGGATCGGGGAGAGGCATTATCGAAATTAATCCTAATAGTAACGTCGTTTGGGAATATTATAATGATTATTATCACCATGATCATTATCGATTGCAAGACGGTACAACAGCTATTCTTACCTGGGAAGAAGTTAGTGAAGAAGTTAGATCGAAAATAAAAGGAGGAATTACTCCAGAAGATTATCCTGATCAACTATTTGGTGATTGTATTGAAATAATTGATAAGCAAGGGAACACATTAAATAAATGGAATAGTTGGGAACACTTAGATTTTGAAGAGGATATCATATGTCCACTCGAAGGTAGAAGAGAATGGACTCATGGAAATGCTATAGGCTACGGAGGAGAAGGAAAACTCCTTGTAAGCTACCGAAATATAAGCATGATAGCGCTATTGGACATAAGTACTGGAGAATTCGTTTGGAAATGGGGGAATAACATATTATCTCATCAACATAGTCCATCACTATTAGAAAATGGCAACGTATTAGTATTTGATAACGGTTGCCACAGACAAGGGTTACCTTACTCCAAAATTATTGAGATAAATCCAAATACAAATGAAATAGAATGGGAATATAATGGAGATCCGTTTATAAGTTTCTTTAGTTCAAATATTAGTAGTTGCGAAAGACTACCAAATGGAAACACATTAATCACTGAAGGAGCACCTGGAAGAATTTTTGAAGTAACAAATCAAAAAGAAATAGTATGGGAATACATAAATCCTTTTGAAATAAAGGGCGAAGCCCCAATACCCAAAAATGCTATTTTTAGAGCTCATAGGTATGATAAAAAAGATCCAGCAATTCTAAAAGTACTTGGTTAAATATGTTTAGAAAGTCTAAATATCTGTTAATATTAATTCCTCCTTTGTTACTTATATATGGGTCACAATATTTATTAAATGGAGATTTAATTGGTATAATTTTTGATTTTATAGGATGAAAAATATGCAACAAAAATTAGAGTACTTTTGTACTGGATGTAATAATTATTTTGATGAAATATCAGATCTTTTTGTATGCCCTTTCTGTGGATCAACCGTCAGGGTTGGCTTTACAAAACTCAAGTCTCCTGCGCCAGAAAATCTTACAATTGAGAATTTTTTAGATATCACGAACCCCTTAGAAAACCCATCGACTCAAATAACTCTTGGAGAAGGAAATACTCCTTTTATTGATTTACCATACATAGCAGATCACCTACAAATAAAACGATTGACTGTAAAGCTAGAATATCAAAATCCAACAGGGTCGTTTAAGGACAGGGGATCTTCAATGCTTGTTTCTTATTTGAAAGAAAAAGGTCATACCAGTATCATTGAAGATTCATCCGGTAATGCTGGAGCATCAATTGCTGCATATGCAGCAAAAGCTGGCATACATACGATTGTTTTTGTCCCTTCCACAACTTCCAGGATTAAAACAAGACAATTAGAACTATATGGAGCAGAAGTTCGTCTTACTGACGGACCACGAGATAATTCAGCACTTGCAGCAGTGGAAGAATCAAAAAAAGGAACATCATTTTATGCTTCACACAATTTAAATCCCTATTTCATGGAAGGGACAAAAAGTTTCGCCCATGAAATTTATAGATATTTTAATAATAAATTACCTGATCAATTATTACTTCCAGTAGGGAATGGATCTTTTTTTATTGGTATCTGGAAAGGATTTGAAGAACTTGCCTGGGCGTACCCAAATACATTTAAAAAGCCACTTCTAAATTCTGTACAGTCAACGACAATACAACCAATAACTTCTTCGATAAATAATTCTTCATGGATACCTGATACTTCTAAAGCAACAGTAGCTAGTGGTATAGCGGTATTCAATCCTCCCAGAAAACATGAAATTGAACAAATTACCTCAGTAAATAAAGGGCAATCTGTGGCTATTGATGACAGTGAAATGGAAAGATGGCAACAAATCTTAGGTTCAAAAGAGGGAATATATTGTGAAGTTACTTCTGCCTCTCCTTTTGCTGCACTAGAGTATCTGGTCAAGAATAATATGGTAGATAGAGATCAACATTTCTTGATTCCTATTACTGGTTCGGGATTAAAAGATCCTATAACCTAGTTTTTTATCTCTAATTAGTGCGCTCAGCATAATCAATATACTGAGTATTACCGACAGAAGATATTACGAGTTTTTGACTGTATCCGGTTTTTGTATTTTTACTAATATGTTCTGTAGTCGAAACCTCTACTTCATCAGGATTGATATCATTAACTAAGGCTTCTTTAATTGGTCTGCCATCGAATGAAGTTTCTGTATTTATACCTAAAATATGTAATATCGTAGGAGTAAGATCAATATTCCCGGTAGGTGTAGAGCACGTAATTCCTCTTTTAAAACTAGGACCGAACGACCCTAAAACATTATTCATTTCATGCTTACTTATTGAGCCGTGAGTCCCAAGATTAACATCACCACCAGTACTATATATCATACCAGGGTATCCAGCTTTATTTTTCTCTGAATTCCAATGAAATGACATTGCTATATCAGGACAACGAGGGCCTTCAATTCCTATCAAATCAGTTGATAATACACCTTCAAACTCTCCAACCTTAGAGGAAGAGAATAATGGACCACACCATTCAAACTTCATTAAGGTATTAATTAATTTCTGGGTAATCTCTCTATCAGAATCTTTAACGTAAAACAAAGCACTGCCACCATTTGGTGCTATAAGAATTGAATCATCATCTTCATTTTTTAATAAACCAGCTGTTATTAATTCTTTACGTACATCAATAACTTCTTGAATTGTCGAATACCCGTGATCAGAAATAACTATAATATCCGCATCCTTTGACTTATCATTATTCCGTACACGTTCAACTAGTTCTCCAAAATGTTGGTCAGCAAAACGAATTGCAGCTGTTCCAATTTCATTTCCAACCCCATCCGCATGATGTGATTTATCTGGGTCTGAAAACCAAATCAATCCTACTAAGGGATCAATTTCAGGTATAAAATATTCCGTCATCATATCGACACATCGTTTTAATCTTTTCTCATTTGGGACAACTTCTGCAGGCCATTCGCCAAACTTTGATATTAACGTTTTTTCCAAATCATATGGTAAGGTGAAATCAGGATTAACAACTGCACCACCATTCTTATGGGCATTAGGATTTTGTAAAAAGGAATTCCCAGTAGTACCAGCTCCTACAGCAATAAATTTCTCACCTGCTTCTGATAAAATATCTCCTATATTTTTTACATAAAGAACATCTCCAAGTTTTCCTCTTATTTCTTCGAGTATAGGTTGTAGTACCGAAAACACTGAAGTTGGGTCGTAATCTCGCATTACAACCATATTTGCAGCAATTCCATGTGATCCAGGAGTTCTCCCTGTAAACATTGAAGTAGAATTAATTCTTGTTACAGATGGATATACTGCATGGTGATTAGAAAAAGTGACACCTTCTTGTAAATGTGCATATAAATTTGGCATTAACTCTTTTGTTATTTGGCTTGGTTGTAAGCCATCAAATGATACTACTAATACTTTCATTACAGTCATCCTTTTTATTTTCAGATACTTTATGAAAGATTATATACAATATATCTCTTTATTTTGTTCAAATTTATATTAATATAAGTAATTATCAAACTAAAAAGGAGTAAATGGCTATGAATAAAAACGATGTCGTAAATAATAGCTATGAATTACTGAATTCAAAGTATTCTGATTTTATTAAACCTGATGAAAAAAATGATATTATTGATATTATTTCCCAATTACATGAAATTTCAGAAACGCTTAAAAGCTACAAGCTCGATCATTCCATCTCACCATTTAATGCGAAACCATTAGAGTGATAAATATGAAATCAAATAAACTTTTATATAAATCAATCAGAGAGATATCTACTCTTATCAAAAGTAAAGAAATTAACCCTTCTGAAGTAGGGAAATACTTTTTTAACAGGATATCTACACTAGGCCCAGAACTTAATTCAGTCGTTACTTTATTACCTGAACTTGCAGAGAAATCTTGGAATGCTGCCGATAAATCCACACAAAATAAAGGTATTCTTCATGGAATCCCATATGGTATAAAAGATTTAATCGCTGTAAGCTACAAAGATTTAGGGTTATCGAATATAGAATCACCTCCTACAACATGGGGCGCTAAACCATTACAAAACAAGCGTTATGAAAATACAGCAACCATTGTTAAACGCCTTAACAAAGATGGGGCAATACCTCTAGTAAAATTATCCATGGTAGAACTTGCAGGTGGATTAGGGTATAAGCAACCTAATGCATCTTTAACTGGGCCTGGATTAAACCCTTGGGATACTTCAAGATGGACAGGAGGATCTTCGAGTGGTTCTGGTGCAGCAGTTGCCGCTGGATTAGTTCCATTTGCACTTGGTACAGAAACATGGGGCTCAATCTTAACTCCTTCAGTTTATTGTGGAATTACTGGATTGAGACCAACTTTGGGACTTGTCAGTAGAAATGGCGCGATGGCTCTTAGTTGGACTTTAGATAAAATCGGACCAATGTGCCTCAATGCAGATGACTGTGGAATAGTACTGGATTCTATATCGGGGTATGATCCCAAAGATTCATCATCCTCTCGTAAAAAATTTACTTATGCACCAGATTTTGTTATGAAAAGCAAACCTAAAATTGGTATTTTCAAAGGCATACTTGATCCTTGTGAAGATGATGTGAAAAATAATTTCAACACAACAGTTGATATATTATCTAAATTTGCGGAGATAGAAGAAATTGACCTCCCAGAGTACCCATATGAAATAGTCACCAGGATTATATTATTCGCAGAGTCTTCAAGTGCTATGGAAGATTTTATTGATGACGATTTAGCAAGAGACTTAACAGCACCTGAAGATAGGTTTAGTATTTTCCCAAGAACGTTAATTAGTGCTAAAGATTATATTAAAGCCTTAAGGATGAGAAAAGTTATATGCGAAATTGTATCTAAAATTTATTCTAAATATGATGCAATTATCGCTCCAACAAAATCTACTACTGCTCCTCCATCCCAAGGAGAATTCAGAGGCTCTGTCAGATCAGGATACGATCCAATGGGTAGTATAGGAAACCTCACGGGTTTACCAGCAATTTCAGTACCTAACGGATTTAGTACAAAAGATCAACTACCTACAGGTTTCCAAATAATGGGACAACCCTTTTCAGAAAACTTGCTAATAGGTCTTGCCAAAGAGTATCAAAAAGTAACAAAATGGCATTTAGAGCATCCGATTAAGTATAGCGGAGGTTAGAATGACAACTATTGATAGTAGTACAGCAGAAAAAATAAATATAGATTCATCAATTACTTTTGATGCAATTATTGTAGGAGCTGGTTTTGCTGGCATGTATATGCTTTATAAACTTAGAAACTTAGGACTTTCTGCAAAAGTCATTGAATCTGGAGATGGGGTAGGAGGGACTTGGTATTGGAACCGCTACCCTGGTGCCAGATGTGATGTATGGAGTATGGAATATTCATATCAGTTTTCTGAAGAGTTACAACAAGAATGGGTATGGAGTCAAAAATACGCTCCTCAGCCTGAAATACTCAAATATGCCAATCATGTAGCAGATAGATTTGATCTCAGAAAAGATATCCTCTTCAATACAAAAGTGATTTCAGCTAAACACATTGATGAAACAAAATCCTGGACATTGAAAACCGACGATAATCAGATATTTAATTCTAGGTTTTGTATTATGGCTACTGGATGTCTTTCTACTCCCAACAAACCTAAATTTACTGGCATTGATGATTTTGAAGGCCCTTGGTACCACACTGGACAATGGCCTCATGAAGGAGTTGATTTTACTGGTAAACGAGTAGGAATAATAGGGACTGGTTCTTCTGCGATACAATCTATACCTGTTATTGCAGAACAAGCTGAACAATTAATCGTTTTTCAGAGAACTGCTAATTACACTATACCCGCACATAATACAGATCTTGATGAGAGTTTTATAAATGAAATTAAAAGCGATTATAAAGGGTTAAGAGACCGAGCAAAACTTAATCGCGGAGGAACTGCTGCACTCAGATTAAATGAAGTTAATGCAGTAGATGTGAGTGAAAAAGAACGGATTCATCAATATGAAAAGAGATGGGAAGAAGGAGGGGTCCCTTTTATGGGGTCGTTTCAAGATTTACTTTTGAATCCAGATTCAAACAAAACTGCCGCAGACTTTGTTAAATATAAAATTGATGAAATTGTTGATGACCCCAAAATCGCAGAATTACTTAAACCGAAAAATATCATTGGTTGTAAACGGTTATGTGTCGATACAAATTACTATCAAACATTCAATCAACCTCATGTAAATCTGATTGATGTAAGTGAAACAAAAATCGATTCGATCACACAAAAAGGGGTTAAAGTAGGTGGGGTTGAATACGAAGTAGATGCAATAGTATTTGCTACCGGATTTGATGCTATGACTGGAGCTTTAAAAAATATTGATATCTACGGCAGAAATAATCAAACATTAAATAATAAATGGGAAGATGGTCCTAGAATGTATTTGGGACTATTAGCAAAAGGATTCCCAAATCTATTCACTATAACAGGACCAGGTAGCCCTTCAGTTTTGAGTAATATGTTGCCTTCCATAGAACAGCATGTCGATTGGATCAGCAATTGCATAAAATATCTAAGTGATAATGATTTCACCCAAATTGAACCAACAATGGAAGCTGAAGAAGAATGGATATCACATGTTAATGAAGTAGCAGGGAAGTCTCTTAGATCAACTTGTGATTCTTGGTATGTAGGAGCAAATATTTCAGGTAAACCGCGAGTCTTTATGCCCTATATTGGCGGTGTGCCTGCGTATAGAAAGAAATGTGAAGAAATCGTATCTAACGGATACGAAGGTTTTAATCTTACTTAAACAGAAATAAATGGAGGAGCAATGGGAACGTCTCGAATGTACACTGATAGTAACGGAGATACCAATTGGCAATCAATTAATATCAATGACCATAAAGAATGGACTGATGGTTTTAATGCAAAAGATATAAAATTTGGTTTTCGCCCAGCAAATGTTGAACAAGAGTGGCATCCTGCGCCTCAAAGACAATTTGTAATCATATTATCTGGACAACTTCAAATAACATATCCTGATGGTACTAAAAGAGTGTTTGGAGAAGGCGAAGCTCGGTTGATGGAAAATACAACTGGCAAAGGGCATAAAACTATGGCAATTGGAGATAAGGATTGCCTTACGGCTACTGTTGTACTAGATGACCAAAATGCTCCAATAGGAATAATTTAATAAACATTTGAATGTTCAAACCCTTCGCAAATAGTTTTTATGGATGGCGAATCCTTGGAGGAGCTGTCGTTTGTCAGTTTGTGTCAATAAGTATCGGGCAAATGGTTGCCGGGATTTTTCTTGATTCTATAACAAAAGAACTAAATATTCCTGTATGGCAATTTTCAGCTACTCTTTCTGTTGCTACAGTAACTGGCGCCTTTATTATACTAATTATCGGACCACTGATAGATCGCTTCGGATTAAGAAATGTCATGCTTACGGGAATGATATTTTGTAGTGTAGGATTATTTGGGCTATCTCAATTATCTTCATTTTTTCATTTTTTTATTTTTCAGATTATGGCTAGCTCAATTGGATGGATGTTATTTAGTCCTGCTGTAGTAAATACCGCAATAATAAAATGGTTTGTTGTACGTAGAGGATTTGCATTAGCAATAGGGTCTATAGGCGTCCCTTTATCAGCAATTATATCTCCTATAGTCATAACTCCAATAGTAGATACCTACGGATTCAGAACTGGATACACGGTACTTTCAATCGCAGTATTAATCATCATTACTCCGATTGCATTAATGATGATACGCCAACCAGAAGATATTGGATTACTTCCTGATGGAATATCGTCTGAGAAACAAACAAATAAAGACCTATCAGCAATTCAGGAGGATGATCTTCAAACGTATACCCGATCTCAAGCAATTAAAACCTGGAGTTTTTGGCTCTTAACAGTAGGATATGGGTTGAACGCTGCAGCACTAAGTACAATCGCTCTCTATGCCATACCTTTTACAACCAATATCGGATATACCCGATCTCTAGGTGCAATTGCTTTAAGTATTAGTGGTATTGGTAATCTCAGCTCGAAAATATTATGGGGGTGGGGGCTGCAAAAATTTGATGCTCGGCGACTGGCAGGACTTGCGTTGTCAACTTCTGCAACAGGAGTTTTATTTATGATTCTAACAAGTTATACCGAGCAACCAATTTTCCTTATCATAGGATTTTTCTTATATGGATTTGGGTTTGGATCGACAATACCAGTAAGCGAGTTTTTATGGTCAAGATATTTTGGGCGTAGATATATTGCCTCAATACAAAGCGTTGGAAGACCAGTTACAGCAATATTAGCAATTATTGGCCCACTAGGAGCAGGAGTCCTATACGATATATCCTCTTCATATATAGTTGCGTTTTTCTTAGTAGCTTGTATGTATTTAATAGGAGCATTATCAATAAATATTTCAAATAATCCACCTAAATTACATAATAATGCGTAACATATAACTTGAATATAAATTATCATATGGAAATATTAGCTTTAAATATATGAGGTTATTATGAGTAGTATAAAAAGAAATAGTAAAGGTAAAATAGTCTATGCAAGCGGTCTTAGAGTAAAACAATCTTCTTTCTATAAATCTAATCAAACTGAACTTTTCAAAATCAGCCGGTCTAAACTGAATGATTTTTTATCCTGTCCAAAATGCTTTTACCTGGATAGGGTAATTGGCCTTGTTTCCCCTAGTATGCCTGGTTGGACTCTTAACACACTTGTAGATACTTTATTAAAAAAAGAGTTTGACGAATGTCGAGAATTACAAATACCTCATAGAATATTTGATAAATACGGATTATCGCATTTAGTTCCTTTCAAGCATCCAAGTTTGAATCATTGGAGAAACGCTTTAAGTGGAGGGATTGAATACCATATTCCTGATACAAATATAATTTTGCATGGAGGGGTAGATGATATATGGCAGGACACAACTAATGGGAATGTAATTGTATTAGATTATAAATCACAGTCGAATAATTATCCTATTACTCCGGAATTCTATTTATCAGGTATTTATCACCAGTCTTATAAATTGCAATTAGATGTCTATGGTTACCTGTTAGAGAAAAATGGATTTTCTGTTGCTCCAATTGGGTACTTCTATGTATGTAACGCAAAAAGTGAAGTTCCGGGTTTTTCTGGAATTATGGAATTTGAAGAAATATTAATTCCATACACTCTGGATTATTCGTGGGTGGAAAGCGAAGTGTTTAATATGTTAAATGTTTTAAATTCAAGTACTATCCCTGAAGAAACATTAGGCTGTGAAAATTGCGCTTATAATCGTGAACGAGAAAAAGCAAGTAAACAGTAGTTCAAATTAGATAAGCACCTAACAAATAATCCATCTCTTAAACAACGATACCTAACTATCATCACATTTGCTGAAACCAATCATCACCAAGCTTGTCAAAGCGATCGTACAATTCGGCAATTACATCTTCTGATAAATAGGAGCCAGATTCGATACTTTTTAAATTAGATAGTAAATGTTCAGGTTTTTTAGTTCCTACAATTGCAGTATTCACTTGATTATGTGCTAATACAAAAAATAGAGCTAATTCAATATTGTCGTTAGGTGCATTATCAGGCAATGGTCCTAATTCAATCATTTTATTTGCTCGTTCTAAATAGTAATCTGCATAACCTGTTCCATACACGGGAGGTTTATCTAGCCCCCAAGCAGCGTTTGCCAAAGGCCTTTTGATAATGATACCCATATTATTAGAAGTAGCAGATTTAAAAATATTTTTGTTAGCCTTCTGATCAATTAAATTAAAACTTGTTTGCAAAGTATCAAATATTCCACTATCAACAGCCCATTCAGCAGATTCATTATCTCCACTATATCCAATAAATCTCGTTTTACCCGATTGCTGGATACGTAAAAGAGTATCTATAACATCACCTTGTTTTAAAATATCAACATTACAGGAATGTAATTGTAAAAGATCGACATAGTCTGTATTCATTTTCATTAAACTATTATCAATACTTTTCTCTAAGGTATTTACTGCCCAATCAATATACTGACCATTATCATTCTCCGGAAGATTCCGTGCATGGCCACATTTAGTTGCCAATATATACTCATTTCTTCTTGAAGAAATCGTTTTTCCAATTAATTCTTCACTAAGTCCGTAACATGATGATGTATCAAAAAAATTAATCCCATTATCTATAGCTAGATAAAGTAATTTCTGAGCTTCTTTAATATCATCAATAGTTAGTTGATAGCCTATTTCTGCTAATCCAATACCAAGCCTACTAATTTCAATATTTGTTTTACCTAAAATATTTTTTTCCATTATAATTTCCTTATAAATTAACTATTTTCAATCATCTCAGTTTTACTATCTGGACGGGTCAGCGATATATGAAAAAAATCACTTCCGTCTGCTGCTCCATGCCAATGTACTTCTCCTGCAGGAATAAAGGCAGTATCGCCTTCCTGCATTTGAGTTTCTTCTTGTTTATTTGCAACAATACCAGTTCCATGAGTTGCGAAAAGAATCTGATCACTAGTGTGTGTATGAAAATGATTTTTTGCACCATCATAAAATTTTACCCAGGCAAAACTATATTGTTCAGTGTCCGGAGCTCCAACCAAAGGTTGTCTGGTGACCTTCCCTCCATAAAACAATGGTGCATTTGAAGCATCTTCAGGTTCAATTTGATTCTTACTTATTACATGCATACTATAACTCCTTTTATACGAAAATTAATACTGAGGGTTAAGATCTTTTTCTTTGAATCTAGAATATCTAAGTCCTTGAATATCAACTGAAGAACATCCGTCAACAATCAACTCTGATATAACTTTGCCAGTTCCTGGTCCCATTGCAAATCCATGTCCACTAAATCCGGTAGCTAAATATAAACCTTTAATATCTGGAACCTCTCCAACTATTGGAGTTCTATCTGGAGTAGAATCAATATAGCCCGCCCAAGATTCTTCTATATGAACTTGATTTTCTAAGTGGGGAAATAGGTCAATTAAACATTTAATGCTCGATTGTACTTTATTAATATTTGGTTTAGGTTCTTTATTCACACTATATTGAAAAGGATAGTTTTTTTCTTGAGACCAAGGAAGTCTCCGAGCGATATCTTGGAAAAGTTCTTTCCCCAAATTTAGTCTAATATTTCTCCAATTATTTAAATATGCAGGAAGAAATATACTTATATCCCTAAATGAATCAAGAGTAATATCATAGTCTGCAGTTCCATCTCCAGCTATTATTAATCTTCCATCTTGACGTTGACGAACTGCGACACCCAATCCCCAAACATTTGTTTTAGTAAAATGAGGAACAATTGTAGTCCTAGCTACTGTGGCACGAACTTTATTTTGTGGAAATTTCAAACCAATAGACCGAGTTAATTTTGATGACCATGCTCCGCATGCAATCACAATAATTCCAGATCTAATTTCACCTAAATCACTGTGAATCTTAAATGTATTATCTTTTAAGATTTCTAATTTATTAACTGCACATTTTGTATATGATTTAACACCTAATTCAAGAGCTGCATTATAATACCCCATTGTAGTTTTACGGGGATCAGCATGCCCATTAGTGGTGGTATAATATCCACCAATCCATTCTCCAGATAATTCAGGAATGATTGCCTGTATATCAGGTCGTGATAACGCCTTTGAAGGAACTCCAACTTCAGACATAATCTTTTCAGCATATTGAAGACGTTCAAAAGCTTTGATATCGTTAGTGAGTGACATTCCGCCTTCTTGTATCCACTCTATATCTACTCCCAATTCATTACTAAGTGTTGGCCAAATTTTCTGAGCTAGCTGTTGGATTGGGGCCTCTACTGGGTTTCGTATCTGACTCACCCACCCCCAGTTCCTGGTTGATTGTTCTTCACCAGGATCACCTTTTTCAAAAAGAGAAACAGATATACCTCGTTTTGCAAGTTCATACGATATTGATGCGCCTGCAATACCTGCTCCTATTACTACTACATCTGATTGATGAGGAAGCATATTTGACTCCATTTATCAGTTTATCCAGGCATCTACTTCTATTTCTACTAACCATTCAGGGTTAATAAATCCGTCTACAATAAGAAAAGAACTAGCTGGTTTTATTTCTGAAAATATTTCACCATGTCCTTTTGCTATTTCATTCCAGTCCTCACGGTTAATAAAAAACACTCTAGTTCGAAATACTGATTCCAAGCCCAAATCAAATTCTGATAAAGCATTTCTAATTATCTCGAAACATCTTCGAGTTTGCTCGAGAGGATCATTTATACCAACAGTTTTACCATCATCACCGATAGCAGCAGTACCTGCTACAGCTACAATATTCCCGGTTTTTGTAGCTCGTGAAAAACCTATTACTGATTCAAATGGAGAGTTTGATTTTACTTTGTCCATAAATTATTTCATTGGTTTTAGTTTTGGCAGATTATAACGGTCTTCAGGATTATGCCAGCCTTTAAAGTTAGGCTTCCTTTTTTCATTAAATGCTCTTCTGGATTCCATTCGATCTTCTTTATCGCCATGATTATGCAACTCATCAGCAAGATCTCTATAATTTTGTGGGATCTGCGGAGCTAATTGTTTCATCATGTATAAGGTATTAACTCTCGAAGCAGGTATCAGAGAAAGCATATGTTCTGCCATACTAATTGCAGTTGGTAGTAATTCTTCTTTTTCTACCAATCTGTTTATATATCCTAACTGATATAATCTTTCTGCGGTAAATCTGAATCCTAATGCCATTTCAATTGCAATAGGCTGCGGAAGATTGGCAAAATGTGCATGATCGTACCCTCCCAATAACCAACGTTTAGCTTCAGAAACTTCAAAAATTGCTTCCTTCACTGCAACTCTAAGATCAGTTCTTTCAACGATCATAAATCCTCCACCCATAGCGAATCCATTAATTGCACCAATAACAGGTTTTTCTAATGTTCGCTCCATAAATGGATCTCGGAAAGTTTTTCCAGAACGAGAGCCTACATCACCACGTTCTAAAGATTCTTTCATATCTTCCCCTGCACAAAAACCTCTTCCTTCCCCAGTAAGTATTGCTACTTCCAAATTGCTATCTTTTTCATACTTAGTAAATGCTTCAGACATTCCTTCTCGAATAACCTCACTGAGAGCATTTAATCTTTCTGGTCTATTTAGTTTTATTATCATAATTTGATCTTGAATATCTATTTCAACAAATGCCATTTTCTTTCCCTTTCTTTATTTACGAAGAGCTCTGCCAGATAATTGCTTGGTTAAAACTCCTTCAGAGAGAACGATTTTCCCGTTCACCATAACATAGTTTATACCTTCAGCAAATGCTTTAGGAGATTCAAAAGTTGCTTGTGTCCCAATATTATCTGGATTAAATATAACCAAATCAGCTTTAAATGAATTTTTTATTAAACCGCGATCAGTTAAACCAAGTCTTCGCGCTGGAACGCCAGTCATTTTATTAACTGCAGTCTCCAAAGTTAATAAACCTTCTTCACGAACTAACTGGCCTAATATATAGGGAAATGTTCCATAAGTACGAGGATTTGGATTTGCACCAACCATTATTCCGTCACTACCAACCATTTGATGCGGGTGTTGAATTATTGAACGAATATTATCTGTATTCCCAGTTCTTGCTACGAAAGAAACATTAAGGTTTTCTTCAATAAGTAATTCACTCATAACATCAACGACACTCATATTTTTATTTCTAACCAAATCCATAAATGATCTTCCAACCCATTCTTGATTTTGCTGAGATCCAATATGACTAAAATAATAATCTTCTAAGCTTCCACCCCATTGAGGATATACTTCATCCTGTATTGATTCACGTACTTCGCCTGACCGTAAATTTTCAAGTAATTTTCTTGGGCCACCTTCATGAACCCATGCTGGCACTAAAGATGCAAGTAAGGTACTTGCTGCAGGGTAGGGGTACTGGTCAAATGTCAGGTCAATACCTTGTTCAAGACCCTGATCAATCAAAGCTACCATTTTATCTCCCATTCCTGTAATTGGACTATGATAATGAGATATCTGAACAGGAACACCGCTTTTTTCACCAACTGTAATTGCTTCTTTAAAAGGATCTAATAATCTATCGCCTAAACCATAACGACAATGGGTCACATACATTCCGCCATATGGTTTTACAGCCTTTGCTAATTCAATTAATTCAGCTGTATCACTATAAACATTTGGTACATATGTTAGACCAGTAGAAAAACCAAACGCTCCATCTTTCATACCAGATTCAATTAACTCTTGCATAGACTTGATTGCTGATTCACTTGCTAGTTTATTAGTCCAACCCATCACCTCAGTTCTGACTGCTGAGTGAGGTACAAGGTAGGCTATATTACAACCAATGTTACCGTCTAAAGCATTTAGATATTCAGCGACAGAATTCCAGGTTATTTCTCCAGGAATATCACCATTAACAGATTGTAAATAAATAATAAGTTCCGAGATCACTTTAGTTGATGCAGGAGCATATGATAAACCATCCTGACCGATCACTTCAGTTGTGACACCTTGTCTGATTTTTGGTTCATTATAAGGATCATGAAATAGATATAAGTCGCAATGAGAATGCATATCAATAAATCCTGGAGATATGACTAACCCTGTAGCATCAATTGTGTTTTTTGCTTCTGGCTCTAATCCTTGAGAAATGATTTCTATCAAATCATCTTTAATTCCCACTGAAGCCAAAAAGCGTTTATCACCTGATCCGTCAATTATTGTTCCGTTTTTAATAATATAATCAAACATAAACTATTCCAAAGCTATTTAAATTGATTTATTATTAGATATTATAAACAACGAATACTAAATAGGGGATACATGGAAATATCAAACAGAATAAAAGAAATCAAACCATATCTATTTATGGAAATTTCCAGGAAAATTGCTGCCAAAAGAGCTGAAGGTGCAGACGTTATATCTTTTGGTATAGGAGATCCTGATATTCCTACTCCTGATCACATTGTAAATTCAATTATTGAAGCATCAAAAGTTTCAGCAAATCATAGATACCCTGAATCTGACGGCTTACCAGAATTTCGAAAAGTTATATCTGAATGGTATAACAAACGATTTTCTGTTTCATTAAACCCAAATACTGAAATTGTTCCTTTAATTGGAGCAAAAGAGGGGATAGCCCACTTTCCACTTTGCGTCATGAATCCAGGTGAAATCGGCATAGTCCCAGATCCTGGATACCCTGTTTATTCTATTGGTAATTTGTTTGCTGGTGGAGAAACTTTTTATGCTCCACTAAAAGAAGAAAATGAATGGCTTGTAGACTTAGAAGCTATTCCATCGGAAATTGCAAAAAGAGCTAAATTAATGTGGCTTTGCTACCCAAATAATCCTACAGGAGCAATTGCTTCTGCAGAATATTTTGAATCCGCAGTAAAATTCTGCAAACAAAATGATATTATTCTTTGCCATGATGCGTGTTATTCAGAAATTGCATATGATGGGTATAAACCAATAAGTCTCATGGAAATTGATGGAGCAAAAGAAATATCAATCGAATTTCATTCCCTCTCTAAAAGTTATAATATGACTGGTTGGAGAGCAGGAATGGCTGTAGGAAATGAAGAATTAATCAGAGTCTTAACTATTGTTAAATCAAACATAGATTCAGGTATTCCACAAGCGATTCAATACGGTGCCATGGAAGCATTAACAGCTTCACAAGAATGCATACAAGACAACATTGATATCTATACCAGACGAAGAGATAAGGTTATTAATGCACTCCAAGCGATTGGATTAGAAATTGTCCCACCTAAAGCAGGTTTGTATATCTGGGTAAGAATACCTAAAGGTTTCACATCTGCAGAGTTTGCTACAGCATTGTTAGATGAAAAAGATCTTGTTGTAACTCCTGGCTCAGGATATGGTGAATACGGAGAAGGGTATATCAGATTTTCGTTAACGCTAAATGACAGTGATTTAGATAGAGGAATCGATCGATTATCCACATGGGATATTCCAACCAAATAGGTATAAATTATAGGCACTAAGTTAAAAAATACATACAAAGCAAAAGAAAAAGCAATCCTTGTTGGGGTTCAGATTAAAAGTGCCAAAAATAATAACGATATTGAAAGTTCGATAGAAGAATTAGAACAATTAGCTAATGCCGCTGGAGCAATAGTTGTTGATAGTATCACCCAAAAATTAGCAAAACCATCCCATTATTACCTTGGTAAAGGGAAATTAGAAGAATTAAAAAATATACAGGATAAATATGACACTGTTATTTTTGATGATGAGTTAACTCCTTCACAACAAAGAAGTATAGAACAATATCTTGGTGAAGAAACTAAGGTTATTGATAGAACAGCATTAATTCTTGACCTTTTTGCATCAAGAGCTAATACACGAGAAGGTAAGCTACAGGTTGAATTAGCACAACATCAATATCTACTTCCAAGACTTGCAGGTCAATGGTCTCATTTAGAACGTCTCGGAGGCGGTATAGGTACAAGGGGACCTGGTGAAACACAGCTTGAAACAGACAGGCGTTTGATAACTAAACGAATCCAAAGATTAAAATCTGATTTAGATAAAGTCAGACGACACCGATCACAATATAGATCAAGAAGACAAAACAACCAAATACCAGTAATAAGCCTCATTGGATATACAAATGCTGGTAAAAGTACGATATTTAATAACATAACAAAATCAAAAGTCTTTGAATCAGATCGGGTTTTTGCAACTTTAGATCCTGTCACAAGACGTACAGTATTGGAAAATGGTGATCCAGTACTAATTACTGATACAGTAGGATTTATAAACAAACTTCCTACAAACTTAATTGCTGCATTCAGAGCAACCTTAGAAGAATTGGAAGAAGCTGATATTTTATTACACGTTATAGATGCAACTGATGGTAATTTTAATCAACATATAGAAGTTGTTAATGATATTCTAAAAGGCCTGAATGTCAGCGAAAAAAAGAAAATTATTGTCTTTAATAAAAGTGATAATTTGCCTAAAGAAGTTATTGAAGATTTTCAGCAATATATTAAATTTATTCAGACAAAAGAAAATCATTCAGCAGTGCTATTATCTGGATTAACTGGAGCCGGCGTAGATGGACTGATGAAACAGATAGAAGAACACCTCTGTGAATAATATAATTGAATTATAATATCAATTGATCGATGATTCTTTTACTTTAGATTTTTCTAGAACTATCAATATATTTTAAAAGTTTATAAGAAAGCGATCTAATAATGAATCAAAAACACATAATAGCATTTGGTGGTTTAAGGCCTGTCGGAAGAAAAATTCATCCGTTAATTAATTACATTTTAGAATTACCTAATAAAGGTAACCCTAAAATTGCCTATATTCCTACGGCAACTGGAGATGCAGAAACATCTATTGTTGGCTTTTATAACAGATTTCCTAGTGATAGATGTGAAAGAAGTCATATGACGTTATTTAACAGAACAATTTCAGATCTTGAAGAATATCTCTTAAGTCAGGACATAATTTTAGTGAGTGGCGGTAACACAGCTAATATGTTAGCTGTCTGGAGAATTCATGGCGTTGATAAGATTTTGAAGAAGGCCTGGGATAAAGGAATAATTCTTTGCGGAGGAAGTGCCGGATCATTATGTTGGTTTGATTGTGGAACAACAGATTCCTTTAGCATGTATGAATTAGCACCTTTGTATGACGGTTTAGGATTTATTCCAGGATCTCACTGTCCACATTACGACGGAGAGGCTCAAAGACGACCTTTGTATCATAAACTCGTTTCAGAAGGTTTTCCTGCAGGTTACGCAATAGATGAAGACGCAGCAGTGCATTTTATCGATCAAGATGTCCATAAAGTTGTAAGTTCGCGAGAAAACGCGATGGCGTACTATGTTGAAATGCAAAATTCCTCAGTTGTAGAGAAAACGCTCAAAACCGAATTACTTCAGTAGAGAAGAGTAGTTGTTTATTTATTTTCATATATATAACTTCGCACTATATATGTTATGTAAAGTAAGATATATATAATACTAAGTTCTTCTTTTAAGAATAAAGGATTGTTCATTACCAAGGATCTGATCTAAATGCATCCTGTCATGTCGATAGATTGCTCGTAAGAATTGAATAACATTCATATCTCCAAAAATTCTATGCTTGCCAGAAGAAAGAATTTTTTCTTGAGAATCTAAATTCATACTTTCGATTAAGTTAATATTGTCTAAACGATTTTGGTTAAGCTTATCGACCCAAAACTCTAACGGATGTTCATTAGCTATATCAAGATCATTTAGAAAGATTTGAGAATCACCATCTTCTACAGGTTCTTGGCCTACCACAGCACCAGGGTTTGTTAAAATACTATCTGCCCACTCTATCCAGGTAGGTTCAGCATGAATGAGATGGGCTATCTGTTGCTTAACTGACCAGCCATCACCTTCTTCTCCAGTACCTTTATCTTTAGGTTTTATAGTAGCTTCTTTGTCAGAAATAGAAGAAAGAACATCTAATAAGCTCTTCCTTTGAGAAGCAATCTTATCAAATAATTCTCTAATTTCATCAATCATAACGTAACTCGATTATCTTGAATCGATATCTTTATATTCAAGATCCATTGGCCCAGTATATTCAAGACGTGGCCTCAAAAGAATATTATTATCATATTGTTCTGCTACATTTAATGTCCATCCGGGGACTCTACCTAAAGCAAATATAGATATAAATAAGTCTTCAGGAATACCCATAAGTGAATAAACTGAACCTGCAAAAAAGTCTACGTTGACATGAATGCCGCGAGCTCCGTAAGGTTCCATTACTTTTTGAAGGCTTGTTAGAATCTCAAACCATTGAGGTTGTCCTTTTTTAATACCATAATCCCTAGAACGTTCTTTCATGTGTCTAGCCCGAGGATCTTCAGCTTTATATACTCGATGGCCAAAACCCATTACCCTTCCACCAGAACCTAGTAAATCCTTTGCATATTTCTCTGCATTAGCAGGGTTACCAATCTCCTGAGCCATTTTCATAACTTCTTCTGCAGCACCTCCGTGTGCTGGGCCTTTAAGTGTCCCTATGCCAGCAACAACAGCTGAGTGTAAATCGCTTTGTGTAGATGCAGCAACTCTTGCAGCAAAAGCTGAAGCATTAGAGCCATGTTCTGCATGGAGAATAAAGTCTACATCCATAATACTTTGTTCTTCAACAGTAGGCTCTCTATCAAATAACATATACAAAAAATTACCAGCATGACCTAATTCAGTACTTGGCGTTACAGGATCTAATCCATTTCTAATTCTATGGTGAGCACATACAATAGTAGGTGCTTTAGCAGTTAGTCGTAAACCTTTTCTTATAATTGCCTCTTGTGAATTATCTGAAACTTCAGAATCCCAATTAGACAAAGCAGAAACACAAGTCCGCAATACATCCATAGGGTGTGAATCTTTGATCATTTTGATTATTTCGAAAATTTCATCAGGAATAGATCTATCTTGGATCATACTTTGAGAAAAATCACCTAGTTGATCATAGTTTGGTAATTCGCCAAAAAGTAATAAATATATTACTTCTTCAAAAGTAGATTTTTCTGCTAAATCATGAATATCATATCCACGGTAGAGTAATTTTCCTATTTCACCGTCTACTAAACAAGATTCTGTGCGGTCGAAATAGACATTCATCAGACCTCTTTTAATTTCAATACCACTGTCCGAAGTCATAGATTCTCCTTTCCGGACTATCTCCAAAAGATAATCAATAAATAGGCACTTTATTTGCAAATTGAAATCGCTTAAAATGCATAAAATTCTACAAAATTAGTGATTAACAAGTTAGTTGACTGTAGTACCATTTATAAATAGGACTACGTAAGTTAGTATGTTACCAATTGATGACTGTAAGTGTCAATAAAATTGTATGTATTTTAACGATAAGGATATAATAAAAAGGAAGGTATACTATGACAACACTCGATTTGAAAACCGCCCAAAAAATACTTGCAGGTGCTCAAGCTAAATCAGCCCAACTTAGTGCAAATTTTTGTATCTGTGTTCTTGACCCCAGAGGAGATTTAATCACTTTTATTCGAGAAGATGGAGCTCCCTGGAGAAGTGTGTTTATTAGTCAAGGTAAAGCAGCTGCATCTGCTGCATTTATGCAACCAAGTGGAAAACTAGCAGAAAATGGACCATCCCCTATCCATCAAGGATTGATGGGAATGTTAGGCGGAAGAATGATTCCTGGACAAGGGGCATTGCCTGTATACGATGGAGATACTATTATTGGAGCAGTTGGATGTAGTGGTGGACCTTCCCAAGAGGATGAAGAAGTCGCTTTAGCCGGTATAACTCACGCTGGTTTTAAATCTAGCCCATAAATAATATAGATTAAAGCATTAAGTTATTGTTATGAAAAAAAATATAAAACCATCTAATGTAATATCGACAAACCGTAGTGCTAGCTACAGTTATGAATTAATGCAAAAATTTGAAGCTGGCATGGTTCTTACTGGTTCTGAAATTAAATCATTACGATTAGGAAGAATGGATATTCGCCAGGCTTATGCCAGACCAATTAGAGATGAAATATACCTTGTCGGTTCTCATATTGCTCATTACGAGCATTCAAATTCCTTAAACCATGACCCTGAAAGAACTAGGAAATTATTGCTACATAAAACTGAAGTTAATAATCTAATAAAAGGTGTTAATGAACAAGGTTATACAATAGTACCGACAAGGGTCTATATTAAAAATAATGTTGCTAAAGTTGAAATAGCTCTTGCTCGAGGTAAACGACAATACGATAAAAGGCAAGCCATTATGAAAAGGGAAACCGATCGCGAAATGCAACGTTCTATAAAAAACAATCTCAGATAAATTATTTTTCTCGTCTTTTCGGATATATACTACCATTTGCGCAATTTACTGCAATCCATTGATACCCAATATCGCATAATTTTTTCTGTTCAATTTTGATATTTTATAAGCATGCTAGTTAGGATATGCTGTATTGTGTTATAATGCCCATTCAATGGGGACGAGTGGATTCGACAGGGAACCACTTTGTTGGATTGCAAGTCGAGGAAGTCATTAGTCTCGTTAAAACAATGGCAAAACATAATTGGCAAGAAACAACTTGCACTAGCTGCCTAAAACCAGCTACGTCTGATCTTTGATTCTCTGGATAAAAGAACCAGGCGCCGCTAATCTAGAGTGCCCTTAATGAAGCCGCTAACCTTCATTAAATCAAGAAATTGCTAGCTAGTTTTTCCATAATCTGCCATCGTGTTAGTGGAAGAATGAAAAATTGAACGGTGGATAAACTTGTAGTATATCTTAGCTTAGGATTTTCTGGACGGGGAGTTCGACTCTCCCCCGTCTCCACCAGTTAATTAGAAATAGAAGTTAGATTAATAAAAATTTCTTAACTTGTTTATCCCTGTATTTGAACATAATTTTCAGAAGAATTTTATAAAAGTATTTACCCAAAGTTGGAAATAATTTAGGTATGTATTCGACCTCATCAACTATCCAGGTTCCACCATCCTCTTCAATAAAACTGTGATTGTGAATCCATTTAGAATAAGGCCCACTTGTTTGTCTATCAGTAAACTTGTCAAATGGATTCCAAACAATAATTTCACTTTGCCATTTAAGTACAATTGGATTAAATCCAATTGTTATCTGAAAGGTAGTGCCGTATTTAATTTTTTCCTTTAGATAAGTTTCGTCTATTCTCATATTCATTAATGGAGGAGTTAATAAAACTAAGTTGTTTAGATCACTAAAAAAGGCAAAGACATCCTTTTTAGATTTACTAACCCATATTTTTGTTGTGTAAAATTGAGAATTTGGCATATATATTTAAACTAATTTTCATTATAGATTTTAATCCTTGATACAATTGGTCGCTCAGTGACTGAGAGCAAATACTGATAAGTTATAGCTATTGCTCCACCTAAACTAAATACAATTGAAGCTGTTAATACTTCTATTCCAAACATGATGGCCTCTTAATGTACAGTTATCTCTTTGAAATTTAATAAATCACTCGATGCTGGTACTTTTCTTTCGTTTTCCTCTAATTCAGAGTTAACTCTTGCCAAAGTATGAACAAAATCAACTTCCATAATATTTCCGCAATGTAGACATTGATAAAAAGATCCATATGTATCTTGTTTGGATACCACATCTCCATTGCATCGTAAGCAAAGTTTGAAATGTACCATAACGCCCTCCCATGTAATACTTTAATTAGTTGATGATTGAATAGTATATTATATTCTACATATTGTCAACTAATTATGATATTTTGCAGTATATTAACAACGTTGCTATATTATTAGTATACAAGCGAGGCCTTTATTAAATAAAAAAAATACTTCGGAAGGACTGTTTTAATCCATCACCGTTCCACCATTGATATTAATATGCTGTCCTGTTATAAGAGACGCTTCAGGGCTACAAAGCCATTTAATAACGCCAGCAATGTCTTCATCTGTAGCAGCTCTACCCATAGGAATACGTGAAAGAGTTGATTCCCAGCCTTTATCCCCTAAAACATCCATTCTTGCTGTAGTTACAGGGCCTGGGCAAACGGCATTAACAGTTATTTGATTTCGAGCAAGTTCATGTGCAAGAGCTTGAGTAAATCCATGTAAAGCAAAATTGGCAGTGTTATATGCTGATGTTCTAGCAGAACCTTGTCTTCCAGCAGTTGAGGAAAGATTAATTATCTGACCGCCTTGGTTTTGAGCTATTAAAATTCTTGCTACAGCTTTAGCAAATAAATATCCTCCAATAACTTTAATCTCGATTACTTTTTTAAAAATCTCATCATCCATTTCTACTACAGGAACCCTATCTTCTGCCCTTGCAAAAGCGGCATTATTTACTAATATATCTACTCGTCCAAATCTATCAATAGTTTGTTCCACTACTGAATTTACATCTTTTGATTCTGAAACATCACAAATTAAAGGTAGGCACTCACGTCCAACTCTTCTGACTTGTTCAGCAGTACTTTCTATATCTTTCCACCCAATTGCTTTTTCATCATCGGGAAAAGTGTCTGGAGATCTACCGGTTCCAGTAATAACAATATCAGCACCATCTTCAGCTAATGCAACTGCAGCAGCCCTACCAATCCCTCGTAATCTTCCTGCACCAGTAATAATTGCAACTTTTCCTGATAAATCGGCCATATACCCTACTCCTTATTTAAAGTTATTAAGCTTGTGATTTTCGCATTTCTTTAATTGTTTCATCAGTTGGGGGGTAGTATTTACCTGGAGGACATTTTTCTGCTAATATTTTTTTCTTAACATATTCTTCAGCTTCTTCATGCTCTTCAACCCATTCAAGAACCTCTATAGCTAAATCTTTTGGAACAACAATTACTCCTTCATCATCTCCAACAATAATATCTCCGGGACGGACTAATACACCTGAACACTGGATATCTACATTAGCCTCTACTGAAAGACAGTCTGTTGCTGTGGGGGTTTGATTTTGCCCAAAAACTGCAAAACCGTAAGTTTTTACCACTTCCAAATCTCTTATTGCGCCATCAGTTATAATCCCATCGGCTTTTTGCATATATAAATGTAAGAGTTTCACATCCCCAAGATGAGTCGCAAAAGGAATATTCATTGCATCAACCACTAAAACATCACCCGGACCACAAGAACCCATAGCAATGTATTCAGGAGCATTTTCACCAGTAATAACATCGTTACGTAAATCGGGACGAATAGGAAGCGACCGTAATGTTCGTGCCCGTGAAGCTATTTTCATTCCCCGAGTTAATGGTTTAACGCTCTCCATATGACACTTAATTCCTCTAAGTGAATAGACTGCTGTCCAAACGGTAGCAGAGCCAACATTTTTATATCTATCTAATACGTCTTGTGAAATATCATTATTAGGCATAAAACCTCCTCAATAAAAAGATAGTTAATTACCAAGCCATTTCTAAAATTTCAAGCATTCTATTTAAATCTTTAACCTTTCCTGCACCTTGTCCAAATGCAGGTTCAGTTATATCCAAATTGGCAATTTCTTCAAAATCATTTTTATCTACACTCATGTCGCGTAAGCGAGTTGGTAAACCTATACCTGAAATAAAATCGGTTAAATAAGATATTGTTTCTCCTGCAAAGTCAAAATCATTGGTAGAACCTTGAGATAAACCAATAATTTTTCCAACATTTGCAATAATTGAACTGTTTATTTTTTGATTTATTTTAAGTTCTGTCAAAACATTTGTTATACTTGCTAATCCTTGGCCAATATGAGGGTATTTATACCTAATTTGGCGACCTAGTCCAGTATTTTCTCCTTGAATATTTGAATTATACGAAGCTTGGGCTGCTCTATTTGCCAACAAAGCAGCAGCCGCTAATTGTAGGCGTGCATCTCCATCTTCTGGGTTGTTATTCAGTTTTGGAAGGTTTTCCAAGCACAACTCTAAAGATTGTCGGTAATCAGTGGATGAAAAAGGACTTAATTCAGTATTCAATAAAGCACTAATAGTACCCGCGACTGTAGTTGTTGCCGTATCTCTATAAAGTTCAAAGGGAGCAGTTAATAATGCATCCCGGTCTAAGAAGATAGTTGATGGTCTAGTTTTAGGATCGAAAATTTCTTTTCTATGAGGAGGGGTATCATCATAAATAGCAGCTCCTCCCCTATCAGCGCCGTTTGTAGGTGTAGTTAAAACTAAAAAGTTAGGGATTTTAGGTTTAGTAAGTCGGGATACATCTGGGGGGCTATCAGGGAAATGCTTAGTGTAAATATCGTCTAAATTTACGCCTTCTCCTAACAATATGGTAATTGCTCTACACGTAACAACCGCACTCCCTCCACCTATAACAACGATTAAATCAGGATTAAGGCTTTTGGTAAATTCCACTCCTTCTTCAACAAGTTTCCTTGGAGATTCTTTACGAGCATTGGTGTAGCTACCTACATAACTATCACTTAATAATTCTTGAACATCACTTACTAAAGAGCTCGTCTCTGCCACAGAATGACTTGATAAAATCATAACTCTTTTCGCACCTATTCTTCTCACTTCGGAAACAAGATTATTCGAGAGTGCTCTACCGGCAAAAATTCTAGAAGAGGGGCTTAAATATCGATAATTAGTGGAATGTGCCATATTTTCCTCCATTTTACACAAAAAATGTTTAAAACTTGAAACAACATTATAAATAAAGTCTTCTTAATTGTATCTAATAAAATAACCTTTTATTGCCTATCTTTTAGTCTGCAAATATTGTAATTTAGCAAAAACAATCAAATTTCTAAACTTAGTTTGTGGAATAAATGATATTTTCAAAAACACACATAAGATCGTGGATCATAGTGCTTGCAGACGAAAGAACAAAAACTATGATATGTAACTGGGAATTAGGTAAAAACGAGATGAAGCAAAATAAACAACCTTGGGTGTACTTTGAGTAACTTCACTAATGAAACACCTCTATTAAAAATATTACATACCTCAGATTTGCATTTCTTAGGCGATGATGATGAGAATAACACAGTTGAAAATAAGTTTCCCATCATTAGAGATGCTGCAGAAAAACTCCATGTAGATGCATTGATTCTTGCAGGTGATATATTCGACACCCACAGAGCCCCAATTCAACAGGTTTTTGAGCTTATTGACCAAATAAATTCAATGGATATACCTTGTATTATTTTACCTGGCAACCATGACGGCAGAATTTTTGATAATGTTAGTAACGATAAAATTGGTAGAAACTTATTTTTGATTCGTGAAGAATCAGGTGAAACATTTGAAATACCTGATTTGAATTTAGCCATATGGGGGAAACCAACATACAAGCACACGCCTGAATTTAAACCTTTAGAAGGTATGCCTCCTAGGCCAAAACAAAAATGGTTTATTGTTGTAGCACACGGGCTAGTATTAGATTCTCCACATTTTGCAGACAGATCATCACTTATACACTATGAAGAATTGGAAAAAGCAGATTGCGATTATATAGCTCTTGGTCATGTAGATGTCTTCCGAGAAGTAACACAAGGAGACTCTACGGCATATTACTCTGGTGCACCATGGGGACCAGTAACACCACCAGCTATTGCTATTGTATCTATTTATGGCAAACAAAATATACAAGTGGAATCTGTACAGGTTCCACTTAAATAATACATGGATTAAACAAAATGAATCTTCCTTTATCAGATATAAGAATACTAGACCTCACATGGGTGGTTTCTGGGCCTCAGGCCAGTAGATTATTAGCTGATTATGGCGCAGAAATACTTAAAATTGAACGACCAACAGTGGGTGATCCTGTTAGAGCTAACCATGGAATGTTTGTGTATTTTAATCGAAATAAAAAAGCAATCCAAATTGATCTTAATGATCCTGAGGGTTTAAATACTTTCAAAGAATTATTACTTGTTAGCGATGTTGTTATGGAAAATTTCAGTGCAGGCATAATGAGGCGATGGGGACTAGATTATCCTGGTTTAGCTGAAATAAATCCATCTATAATCTATCTCAGTATGCCAGGATTTGGCCATGATGGGCCATATAAAAATTACCAATCAAATGGACCGACAATCCAGGCAATATCCGGACAAACATTTATCTGTGGTGATCCTAAATTAGATCCAGCTGGCTGGGGATATTCATATATGGATCATACTGCAGGTTACTTGGGGGCATCAGCCATATTGCAGGCTTTATATCATCGAAATAATACTGGTGAGGGTCAATTCATAGATTTAGCTCAATATGAAGCAGCCACATCTTTAATGGGAACATATTTGTTAGATTATGAAATAAATGGTAAAGAGTTAGTAACAACATTAGAAAGGACAGCAAATAAAGGTGTAAATCCAGCTGCCGCGCCCCAAGGTGTATATGAAGGTAAAACTCCAGATACTTGGATAGCATTTTCTATTACAACAGATCAACATTGGAAATCACTAATTAATATCCTAGATCAGCCTAAATGGGCAAATGATAAAAGATTTTCCACATTTGATGTACGTCTACAAAATATAGACGACCTTGATAAAGAAATTTCTACCTGTATAAAATCATTAGATGTTTCCCAACTAGCGGCTAACCTTCAAAAAGAAAATATACCAGCATCCCAAGTACAAGATACCTTCAGTAGAGCTGAAAAAGACATCCACCTAAGAAAAAGAGATCATATTACAGAAGTAGAGGATGAAGATGGGCGAATGGTAAGAGTTGATTCACTGCCATTTAAAATGAAAAGTATCCCTGAGCCTGAATATACTTATGCTCCCAAACATGGGCAAGATAACTCATATGTTTTCAAAGAAATATTAGGAAAATTACTTTATGAATAAAATTTTTGAAAATATAACAGTACTAGAATTAAGTGAAACAGCCGGAGAACATGCAGGAAAACTATTTGCAGGGATGGGTGCAAAAGTTATAAAAATAGAACATCCTAGTGGCTCAAAATCAAGGAGAATTGGCCCTTTTGTACAGAATATACCAAATAATAATACAAGTATAAAATTCTTTAATAACAACGTAAATAAATTGAGCATTACTTTAGATATAACTAAACAGACAGGGTTACACATTTTTAATCAATTATTAAAACATATTGATATCGTTATAGAAGATGGCCAAAAAATCGGACCGGATTTTATGCCTTTTTCATATAAACATATTAATACTATTAATAAAAGTACTATTCTGCTTTCTTTATCGCCACTAGGAAAAACGTTAGAAAACGAAAATTTTACTACTAATGATTTAGTAAATTTAGCTTACGGTGGCCCTTTATGGAGCTGTGGCTATGATGATCATACAATACCACCCATGAAGCCATATCAAGATGCTTCTTATCATATTTCTAGCCACTATGCATTTATGGGGGCTTTACTGGCACTATTTGAAAGAAATAAAACAAATATTGGTCAACATGTAGATTTATCTATACATGAAGCATGTCATGATACAACTGAAGCTGCAATGCCAGCATATTATTACAACAATAGAAAAGTTGGTCGTCTTACAGGCAGACATGCCTCTCCAGCAAAAACATTACCTGTTGTATTTAAAACAAATGATGAAAAATGGTGTTTTATTCGAATCCCTACAAATAATAATACATGGAATAAATTAATTACGTGGTTAAAAGAACACCATATGGAAAATGACTTAGATAATACAGAATATCAGGAGCTCAGATTCAGACAAGAAAATGCACAACACATAACTGATATATTAGAAATATTTTGCTTGAAAAATGACTCCGATTATCTTTTCCACAAAGCACAAAGTATTGATATGGTATGGGCACCAGTAGTGGCGCCTTATGAATCTCTATCAAACAAACATTTAATTGAAAGAAACTATTTTACTGAAATCTTTCATCCAGAACTTAATCAAAATATTAAATACCCTGGAAGACCATATCTATTTTCTAAAACACCTTTTGAAATCACAACCCCTGCCCCATCAATTGGCCAAGATAACAATCAAATATTTAGCAAATTCTTAGGATTAACTAACGAAAATATCCGACTTCTTAAACAAGCTCAAATAGTATGAATCTAAATAATTTGTTGATCATAACCCTCAAAGGTACCGCGATGGGTGCTGCTGATTTAGTCCCTGGGATTTCAGGCGGAACAGTAGCGTTAATTACGGGTATTTATCAAAAATTAATTAACGCTTTAAAAGTAGTTACTTCAAACCCTTTATTAATAATTCACTTTCAGAGATTTGTAAAAACTCCAGAAGTCATATTTTTAATCAATCTTTTATTTGGAATAGTTATAGGTATAGTAGGGTTATCTCGATTAATTGAATTTTTATTTAATAATTATGTAATTGCAACATGGTCTTTTATCGGAGGACTTGTATTCTCTGCTGTTATTTTTCTCGTTTGGCAAATAAAATCTTGGGATATATATAAGATTTCACTGATGTTTATTGGGATATTAATTGGTCAATTCATAGTGTTCTTACCTTTATTAAATACAGAACACGATGCCTATATAATATTCATCTCTGGATTTTTAGCAATTTCAGCAATGTTATTACCAGGTATTTCAGGAAGTTATATCCTAGTACTCTTAGGCCAATATGCCTTCATGATTACAGCAGTAAATAACTTAAATATTATTACCTTATTAATTTTTATTGCTGGAGCAATAACCGGTTTACTAACCTTTACTAAGTTTATTTATTTTATTATCAATCGATGGAAAGAAAATACTACCATATTAATGACAGGATTAATTATTGGAAGCTTAACTAAACTGTGGCCATGGAAAGATGTACTTGATAAAAATACTTATCCTACCAATTGGGAAAACATCTACAATAGTGATCCTCAAATATTATTATCTATTACATTATTTATATCTGGTATAACAATTGCAATATGTATTTCATTTTTATCAATTAAACTTTCAAAAGCAATATCTTAAAAAACATGAAAAGTATTTTGAAAATCTTAAATTGGAAGCCTAACACACCATTTTATTACGGATGGGTTGTAGTTTCATTAACACTTCCAGCAACCTTTTGTGCCACTGGATTATCACAAATAGCTATAGCTGGTGTACAAGATTACATATATGAAGACATGGGTTGGTCAAGAAGCAGTATTGCTTTTGCAGCATCTGCAGGCACATGGACTGCCGGACTTCTAGCACCAATTATTGGAAGAATTACTGACAAATATGGTGCTAGATACCTTATGGTATTTGGTTTATTAGTATCAGCGTGTTCTTTCTTTATGATTTCTTTTTCTCACACGCTAGCAGTATTTTATGTAGCTTATATTACTGGACGAGCTATAAGTGGCCCTATTCTAATCAACTTAACTCCTAGAACAATCGTCGTAAACTTTTTTCGACAAAGACGGAATATAATACTTTCAACAACATCAACATTTAGGCCTATCAGTGGGTCTGTGATTATTCTAACTTTTGCAGCCTTTGCAAGTATAAATATTGATTGGCGTGAAACATATATGCTCTTTGGATTCCTAACTCTAATTATATTACCTTTCATCTTACTATTCTTAAGGAACACACCTGAAGAAATTGGACTACTACCTGATGGCGAAGTGAATAATTCTAATAAAGATCCAGCTAATAAAAATCTATCTCTTAATGATGAGACAAGTTTTACGCTAAACCAAGCTATTAGAACACCAACCCTTTGGCTTGTAACAGCTTCTATGTCATTAGGTTTGATTGCTCAATCAAGTGTTATGTTTAGTTTAAAACCCTTTTTAATAGAATCAGGAATATCACAAACCAATGGAGCTATAATTTTAAGTATTGGATCTTTTCTTGCATTAGGAAATATAGGATGGGGGTATCTTTCTACATATATTGGTTCGAAAAATAGTTTTTTAATATCATTAAGTATTGGGACTTGTACAAATTATTATTTGACTATGGTTAATACTTTACCCGAGGCCCTTATTTTCATAATTATATGGGGTCTTTGCGCTAATTCAGCAGTCAATATGGGGCAAATGATGATTGCAGAGTATTTTGGTAGAAAATCGTATGGTTCTATTCTAGGAATTGTGGCACCTATTTCAACTATTTGCCTAGGTATGGGGCCTTTTCTTGGAGCAATAATTCGTGATTTTAGTTCCAGTTATAATCCGTTATTCTATACTGTTATTGTAATAAATATTATTGCAGTAAGTTTATTAGTTGCGGTAAAAAATCCCAACATCCAGAACTAAATTAATTCAATTATTCATCAATTGATAAATATCCATTAAATACAAGTTTAGCTGGACCTTCCATGAATACTGATTCTCCAACACCTTCCCAATTCATTTTCAAATTACCTCCAGGCATAGATAAGTCAATATTATTATTTGTATAGCCTTTCTTTTTAGATATAACCTGTACAGCACAAGCTCCAGTACCACATGCTAAAGTCAAACCTGCTCCACGTTCCCATGAACGAGCTTTAATATGTGACTCATCGATAACATTCACAATATGAAAATTTATTCGCTCTGGAAATATATCTAAATTTTCAACAATCGGCCCTATTCTATCTAAAGGGAAGTCATCGACGTCATTTTCAAGAAATGCAACTGCGTGGGGGTTACCCATAGACACACATGATATATATATATCATGGTTATCAACAACAATTTTATAATCATCTAATTGTGAAAATTCTGAAAGAGCTGATGAAACAGGAAGGTTTTTGGGAGAAAAAATTGGCACCCCCATAGAAACCCTTACAGTTGCTACTAATCCAATTGAATCTACATCTGGAAACACAGATAATACACCTGACAAAGTTTCTATAGATAATTCATTGTTATCTAAATTCACAATAGAGTTCTCAATAATAAATTTTGTGAAACAACGAATGCCATTACCACACATTTGTGCTTGAGAACCATCTGGATTATACATACTCATTTTAATAGGGGCTATATCAGAAGTTTCCACAACTAATAAACCATCTGCTCCAACACTAAAATTTCTTTCACAGTAAACAGATGCGATATTTGACCAGTTTATATTTAATTCTCGGCCATCAACGACTATATAATCGTTACCACAACCATGCATTTTACTGAATAATAATTCCATTTATCCACCTTTTTTTAAACCATCTGGGAAATGGTCATTTATTGCACAGTGAATACAACGATTAGATACAACATCAATATTATTTGAAATAAGTTGGGATGAAGATGCTTCATGCTCAACCCCTTCTTGCATCCAAAAAGCTGAAGCATTTTTGCGAATAGCGGCCTCTGCAATTTCAGGAACTGCATCGGATCTACGAAAAACATTTACAATGTCGATTTTCCCCTGAATGCTATCAAGATCAGGCACACATGGAATTCCATGCACAGATTCCTCCATTGGATTTACAGGGATTATAGTGTATCCACAATTAATTAAAAAATTAGGAGCAATATATCCAGGTCGGTTTTCTTTTGAAGTAGCACCAACAACAGCTATTATTTGGCTTTGTTCTAATATTTCTTTTTCACTCCGCATATCTACCCCCTTGAACACAAATTGAATATAAATATATTATTAACTTCGAATTATACCACCAAAAAATAGATAAAGAAAAACAATCACTCTTATTCTTATATTTCAATAAATTTTTCTGTTTTATTAAGTTATCGATAAAAATCGTTTTATTACTTTTTCAACATCTTCATATATATCTATATCGTTGTTAGTTAAATCAAACCAATGAATTCTTTTATCAGATAAACGAAACCAATTATATTGACTTCGTATAAATCTATGAGTGTTGATTTTTATTTTTTCAAGAGCATTTTCTAATGTAATTTCCCCCTGGATATGACGGAATATCTCGTCATATCCTAAACTACTCATAGATGGATAATGTAAATCAATTTTTTTACTTTTTAATGCCTTAACTTCATCAACCCAACCATCAATTATCATCTGATCAATTCTGTTATCAACATTTATATATAATTCTTGTCGATTATCAGTTAAACCTATAATTAATGGAGTATACAAGGCATCATCTTTCCCACGTAATTCTGACCATTTCTTATTTCCCGTAATTCCAACTTCTAAAGCCCTTATAACACGCCTAATATTTCTTGAATCAATAATCTTAGTTGCCTCAACATCTATTGCCTTTAATTCTTCGAAAAGATATTCAGCACCATATTTATTTGCAATTTCTTCAAATCTTTTTCGTAGTTCAGGATTTGGCGGTACTGCAGGAATCGTCCAATTTTCAATAAGACTCCAAAAATACTGTCCAGTACCTCCTACTAATAAAGGAGTTTTATTTTTTGCAATTATTTGTGAAATAGCTTTTTTTGCATTATTAAGAAAATCAGCAATACTGAATTGGTTCTCTGGTTCAACAATATTTATTAGATGATGAGGAATTTTATTTAATAGATCTTGGCTAGGTTTAGCAGTGCCTATATCCATAAATCGATATATTTGGCGACTATCAATACTTACAATTTCAGTGTTGATTATAGTGGAAACAAACTCGCTTAATTGAGTTTTGCCAATACCAGTTGGTCCAATAATTGCTATTACTTTCGGCAGGTTTATTGAATTAGATAACATAAAACAACCTAATAGTTACAAATCATTAGCTATTTGGACAATAGATATAAATTGATTAGAATTCAGACTGGCACCGCCTACCAACGCCCCATTAATATTATCTTGCTCCAAAAACTTTCTAATGTTACCTGTATTAACACTCCCTCCATATAAGATAGGAATATTACTTAAATTTTCTCCATTATCAAAAATTCTACTTAGTGTTTTTCTAATTATATAGCACGCTTCTTCAGCTTCTTGAGGCGTTGCTGCAAGATCTGTTCCAATTGCCCATAATGGCTCGTAGGCTATAACTATATTCTCATAATTATCTATATCAACTAAACTTGATTCCAACATGGATTCAATAACATAAACAAAGTCTCCATTGTTACGTTGATTAATGTTTTCTCCAATACATATTATTGGTGTCAATTTGTATTCTATAGCTTTGCGTATTTTCATATTAACAATACTATTTGTCTCATTAAAAAGAATCCTTCGTTCAGAGTGTCCCAGTATGACATATTTACAAAAAGGTGAAATCATATCTGCTGATATTTCGCCAGTAAATGCTCCTTCAGATTCAAAATGTATATTTTGGGAACCCAAAGATATTTTTGAATCTTCTAAAGCATTATGAGCAGTTACTAGAGAGGTGAATGGAGGACATAAAACAATATTAACATTAGTAAATTTTTCTATACTATATTTAATATCGTTAATCAGACTAAGAGATTCAATATTAGTTTTGTTCATTTTCCAATTAGCAACAATTAAATAAGACAAACAAGAAACCTCCTGATAATTAGTTAATTTTGTTTTTTTGCTTGATTTGCCACAGCATTTGTTCTTTTAGTAATTTCTTCCGGATCGCCCAAGTAGTAATGATTCAGTGGTTTTACATCTTGATCAAATTCATAAATAAGCGGTATTCCTGTTGGTATGTTAAATTCATTTATTTCTTCATCTGATAAATTATCAATATATTTCACCAAAGCCCTACAACTATTTCCATGAGCAACTAGTAACACATTTTTCCCAGATTTCAATTCATTCTTTACAGATTCTCCCCAAATAGGTATAACTCTTTCTAGAGTATCCTTTAACGACTCTGTACGAGGTATTTTCAACCCACTATATCGCCTATCTGATTCAAAACTTCTAGGGTCATCAGGTTTTAATTCACCTGGTCTAACAGTGTAACTTCTTCGCCACGTCTGCACTTGCTCTATTCCATATTTTTCAGCAGTTTCTATCTTGTTTAACCCAATTAAATCACCATAATGTCGTTCATTTAATCTCCAAGTTCTATTAACTGGCAACCACATCAAATCCATTTCGTCCATGATTATCCATAAAGTTCGTATTGCCCTCTTTAGCACTGAGGTGTATGCAACATCAAACTGCAAACCACTTTTAATAAGTTCTACTGCAGCAAGTTTTGCTTCTGAAGTACCTTCATCGCTTAAATCGACATCAGTCCAACCTGTAAATCGGTTTTCCAAATTCCATTTACTTTGGCCGTGTCTAATTATTGCTAACGGCATAACTTATACTCCTAATTATTTCTAAATACCTATAAATTTTCTGTATCTTTATCTGGCAACTTAGATACACCAACAAGATCTTTACCTTCAAGAAACTCTAAAGAAGCACCACCACCAGTTGATATATGGGTAACAGCATTAACCAATCCTAATTTATTAATCGCCTCAGCTGTAGATCCGCCTCCAACTATACTTGTTACATTTTTGATACTTGCTATTGCTTCAGCAAGTCCTTTAGTACCATTAGAAAATTGCTCAAATTCAAAAACACCCATAGGACCATTCCAAACAATCGTTTTACAGTTATTTAGCTTTGATATAAATAGATTTAATGTTTTAGGACCAATATCCATAACATAACCTTTATCCTCTAAATCAATTAATTGAACTGTTTTATATTTACTATAAACACTAAATGAATCAGCAACAATCAAATCTGTAGGTAATATAACTTCTGTGTTATTTTCTTTTGCAAGTTCTAATATAGATTTAGCAACATTTACGCTATCTTCATCAAACGTACTTTCACCAATCTTATAACCTAATGCCGCAAAGAAAATCATCGCCATGCCTCCACCAACTACAAGTAAGTCTAATTTTTCAAACATATTGCGTAGTAAATTTATTTTATCAACTATTTTAGCGCCACCCATAATTGCAGCCATTGGCCTTGCAGGGTCATCTAATGCTGCACTTAACATTCGTAATTCTTTTTCCATTTGAAATCCTGCATAGCTTGGTAAAAAATCTGCAATCCCGCTAATAGATGCATGGTCTCTATGAGATGTACTAAATGCATCATTGACATAAATATCGGCAAGAGAAGCAAGGGCTCGGCAAAAACCTATTTCATTTGTTTCCTCAGCATCGTGAAATCTTACATTTTCTAATAACATAACATCTTTTGATTCCATTTCATTTGCTGCTTCTCGTACCATATCTCCTACTGTTTCTCTTAAGTAAATAATATCTTGCCCAAGTAATGCATTTAAACGTTTAGCAACGGGAAACATACGCATATCTTTTACGATTTTCCCATTGGGTCGATCAAAATGAGAACATAATATTATTTTACAATTATTTTGTTGTAAGTACCGTATGGTTGGGAGTGATGCGAATATACGAGTATCATCTGCGATTTCACCAGTTATCGGGTCGAGTGGAACATTAAAATCCACTCTGACTAAAACTGTTTTATTAACACAATTAGCATCTCTAATAGTACGTTTCATAAAGGATTCCTCACAAGAATATTTTTATTAGCGACCAAGGCATATATATTTTATGAAAGTTAATAAATCACTTTCAACACTTAAATTTAAACTAAGTAGCGAAAATCCGTCAATAACTTGTTCATAATATTGGTTTATATATTTTTCAGATTTGTTTTTTATATCCAAATTAGTTAATATTTCAGCTATTTTATCCGCATCATCTTCCACAATCACTCGCTGATAAAAAAGATTAGCTATTTCTCGTTTTTGGCTAACACTAGATTCTGAAAAAGCTAAAACAATAGGAAATGTTTTTTTCTTATTTAACAAATCAATATTTTGATGATTTGCTACATTTTTATTGGGCCATATTGAAGCTAAATCAATTCTTATTTGGGATGCATACGCTATATTTTCTGCTATAGAGCTTATTAACGAAGTGTTTTTTTCAAATACGTCAGTCCCAGATAAGGCTAACTGAAAGGCACATTCAACTAATGAGGCTGACTTTTTTTTCACCATGTTGAAATAATCATTTACAAAAAAATCTATTCGTTCTAATGAAGATAAATCTTCATGTATTCCTTCACAAAGTAACAAGCTTGCTTTCTCTAAAAACTTAAGTTGACTAATAAGGTAGCTACTACTTGATAAATCAGAAAATTCAACTAAAGAAAGCCTAGCCATAGCGTGTAATCCATCTCCAACATTAATAGCTTGTGCTGGTCCATGAATAGCCCATAAAGTTGGTCTATTATTTCGATACTGAATTCCTTCTCCTATATCAGTATGTACCTCTGTAAATTGTTTTAACAATTCCAAACAAATAGAATTTGAAACATTGAAGTTTGAAGAATTATTTGTTGACTCAGAAAGTAGTAAAGATAATAAACTTAATTCCCAGAGTTTATTATTAGAGTCGATAATAGCCTCACCTTGTTCATCCCTTAATCCTAGTTGATACTCCATTATTCGATAAATGGAAGCCTCTCTCTGAGAAAAAATGGCCTGCATTGTTTCCGTAATAGACAAGTTATGGTTGGTAATACTATTAGTTATCATATTTGTTTAAATTCAAAATCAACGAGATTGATTATATACTTTTTCAATCAGTGTAAATGAAATTGCCCCCTTACGTATTAGGCTTAATTTGTTATCTTTATATTCTACAATTGTAGATGGCTCACTTTGAATTATATTTTCTGAAGTAGGAAAAACGAAATCGATTATACTCCCAAAAGTTTTATTTGCTTCATTAACATTTCGGACAGGAAAATCTCCGGAAAAATTTGCACTTGTACCTGTGATCGGTCGACCAAGCCGTGATGCTATAAGGCGAGGGATTTCATGATTAGGAATTCTCACAGCTACTCCAGAATGACCGCCAGAAACAAAATCAAGTACTGATTTGTTCTTTGGCATTATAACTGTTAAAGCTCCCGGCCAAAAGTGCTTAAACAGTTTCATGACATCGCCTGGCGGTGTATCTGTTACTAATTGTAACTGATCAATACTGCCTAATAAAAGTGGAATTCCAGCATTTTGCGAACGAGATTTCAAATTTATTAATTTTTGTATTGCTAAGTCATTTGTAGAGTCAACAGATAAACCAAATTGAGTGTCAGTTGGTAAACAAACAACTCCTCCTGATTGGATTATTTGAACTGCTTTATTAATAAAATCCTGCATACACTATTACTCAATCGCAAATTAAAATTATAAAATAACTAGGCTATTTTTTGCTTGACTGAGTATACCATAAATGCTAACCTCGAAAATATTCAATAATTCACGTAAGTAGTTTGGAAATTACAAAAAAAACACATGAGCCCTAAATCTAAAATCATCAATGAAGAATCTATTGTAATTGTTGATTTCGGATCACAATTTAGCCACCTTATTGCTAGAAGATTACGTGAAATAAATGTTTACAGTATCCTTGTATCTAACTCTACAGATTTAACTTCTATAAAACACTTAAAACCTAAAGGAATTATACTCTCGGGTGGACCGTTTAGTGTTTATGATAGTAAAGCTCCTTTAGCACCTCAATGGGTTTTTGAATGCGGCTTACCAGTTTTAGGGATTTGTTATGGTATGCAATTAATAACCCATCAGTTAAATGGTAAAGTATCCGCCTCCAATAAACGTGAATATGGTCATGCAAGATTGAATAAAAATTCAATTATGACATCACTATTAGATGGTATCGAAGATCTTAATTCTGTTTGGATGAGTCACGGAGATAAAATTGATAGTTTACCAGAGGGGTTTGAGTGTTTAGCAAGTACAGACAATACTCCTAATGCTGTTATCGGTAAGAAGAATATATTCGGAATACAATTTCATCCAGAAGTATCACATACAAATAATGGTACACAAATACTCAAAAATTTTGCTTATAAAATTTGTGGGTGTTCAGGCAACTGGACTTCGGAAAATTTTATTGCAAAATCAATTAAAGAAATCAAAGAAACAGTTGGGGATAATACTGTAATTTGTGCTCTATCAGGAGGAGTTGACTCCTCTGTTACTGCAAGATTAATTCATGAAGCAATTGGTGACCAATTACAATGTATATTTGTAAATAATGGATTATTAAGAAAGAATGAATCCCAAAGTGTTATAGAATCATTCGAAAAATTTACAAATTTTAATCTCACCTATGTAAATGCAGAAAGACAATTTCTTAAATCTTTAAAGGGTATTACTGATCCTGAATCTAAACGAAAAATTATTGGGGTTGAATTTATAAATATATTTGAAGAGTATTCTAAAAATAATTTCTCGAATGCTGCATTTTTAGCTCAAGGAACTCTTTATCCTGATGTGATCGAAAGCGAGTCCTCAGAAAATTCAACCTCTGTTAAAATAAAAACTCATCATAATGTGGGAGGTTTACCAGAAAAAATGTCTCTCAAGTTGATTGAACCTTTACGATATCTTTTTAAAGATGAGGTTAGGAGCATAGGAAAATCATTAGGACTTTCTGACGAGTTACTACTAAGACAACCATTTCCTGGACCAGGTTTAAGCATACGAATATTAGGATCTATAACTAAAGAAAAATTAGATATATTAAGAGATGTTGATTGGATAGTAATTGACGAAATCAAAGCTGCAAATCTTTATCATTCTCTTTGGCAAAGCTTTGCAGTCCTAACCAATGCTAAAACAGTTGGTGTTATGGGCGACCACCGTACCTATAGTTATGTTGTTGCCATCCGAGCAGTTCAAAGTGATGACGCAATGACAGCTGATTGGGCCAGAATTCCTTATGAAGTGCTCGCAACTATTTCAACCAGAATCGTAAATGAAGTGCCCTCAGTCAATCGTGTAGTGTATGACATTACTAGTAAGCCTCCTGGTACTATAGAGTGGGAGTAATAGTATTTATTATTTAAAATCAATAATTTATAAAAAAATAACTGTTGAGTGGGAGTAAATGAAAGTTCTTATTATTGGATCTGGTGGTAGAGAACACGCATTAGCTTGGTCTATATATCAATCAAACTGGAAGGATACACAGATTTTTGTTGCTCCTGGTAATGCTGGAACATCATACATTGCTGAAAATATTAATATAAAAGTTGATCAAATTGTTGAGTTAACTTCTTTTGCTAAAAAAGAAAAAATCGACTTGACAATTGTAGGTCCAGAAACCTCATTAAATCTAGGAATTGTAGATATATTTACTCAAAATAATTTAAAAATATTTGGACCAACTAAAATCGCTGCCCAAATAGAATCAAGTAAAGAATTTGCGAAAAACATAATGAAGAAAGCAAATGTACCTACTGCAGATAGCATAACTTTCGATTCTTATAAAGAAGCTCGAAAGTTTTTAGCTGGCAAAACACCACCTTTTGTTATCAAGGCTAATGGATTGGCATCTGGAAAAGGTGTAACTATAGCAAACTCTTTTGAAGAAGCAGATGAAGCTTTAGACAACTGTTTAAATAAAGAAATTTTTGGGGAATCAGGAAAAACAGTATTAATAGAAGAATTTTTAGAAGGAAAAGAGTTAAGTATATTTGCTTTTACTGACGGAGATTATGTATCACCTCTTATTGCTGCATGTGACTACAAAAGGGCCTACGATAACGATATAGGGCCAAATACTGGAGGTATGGGTGGATACAGTCCTCCTTACAGTTACAATACTAGTTTAAATCAAGAAATAAAGTCTAAAATAATGACCCCTACTATTCATGAAATGGCTCTAAACAATACTCCCTTTTCAGGCATCTTATATGGAGGGTTGATCTTAACAAATTCTGGGCCAAAAGTTATTGAATTTAATTGCAGATTCGGAGATCCTGAAGCACAAGTATTACTACCATTGCTAAATAGTAATTTATTAGAAATTTGCCAAGCTGGTTCAGAAAACATATTGAAAAAGTCTGAAATTCGTTGGTCGTCTAATTCTAGCGTTGGTATTGTAATTGCCTCTGAAGGATATCCTAATGATTATGAAATAAATAATGAAATCACAATCGGTGATGTTAATAATAATTGCACTGTATTCCATAATGGAACCCAATTTGACAACGATAATAATTTAATAACTGTTGGTGGTCGAGTTGCTACTGTTGTTGCAACTAATACGAATACTGAAAATGCTCGAAAAGATGCTTATGATGCAATAAAATCAATAAAATTTTCGAATTCCTTTTATAGAAAAGATATCGCAAAAACAACTGATAGATAGAAACAATGATACCAAACAGACAACTGAAGTCATATTTAGCAAAATTCAAGGATTTTCAATCTAGCACCAACTTCGAGTTAATGTTCTCGAAAAAGTGGATAGGATACCCAACAATTTCTAAATTATTAGAAGAAGAGAATATACAAAACTTAACCAACAACGATCTAGTATACCTATATTCTTCCTTACCGATCGGTCAAAAAAATAAATCCAAATTTTTATCGAACTCTATTACCGAAATACAAGAATGTTTATGGTTTTTACTTTGGGAAGAATTGTCATATGAAATGAGAGTTTGGGAATTTTTAGATGATATGGGTGGATATAAGTTACAAGGAACTGATATAAATTTTACAAGTGGGCTCCTAAGCGCCCAAAACCCAGATTTATATGGATTAATAAATACCAGCACAGCTAAAGGATTCAAAGTACTAGGTATAGACCCTAATTATAATAAAAACGAAAGTAAAGCTGGTATATTTCAAAAGAACCAAGAAGTTTTGTGGGAATTAAGTTACATTACTGAATTTAACAATTTATTTATAACACATGATTTTCTAGAATGCTTAGCAAAAAAACTCATCACATAAAATATTGAATACTATAACTAAAGTCAATATACTTAAGTTGGCGCTTTTGCAATTGGCTTAATTGAAAAATTATTTTACTAAATCCAAATTAAAGGAAACAGAAATGATTAAAGTCGGCATTTTAATTGGCAGTAAAACTGATCTCCCTTTTGTAGAACCAACTCAAGAAATTCTTACAGATATGGGTATAGAACATGAATTAAATATATTATCAGCCCATAGGAAACCCCAGGCAGTAGCAGAATATTCACAACAAGCAAAAACTAAAGGTATTGAGGTGATTATAGCAATGGCAGGAGGTGCAGCCGCTCTTCCTGGCACGGTATCTGCATGGACAGAAATACCAGTCATTGGTGTACCTTTACCTACTAGCGAAATTAAAGGTATTGATGCGCTTTATGCAATTGTGCAAATGCCACCAGGAATTCCAGTTGGATGTGTAGGTATTGGTGAATGGGGAGCTAGAAATGCCGCTTATTTAGCAGCTTCAATTATAGGTCTTCAAGACGCTAAAGTCAGAGAATTATATGAAATATATCGAAAAAACCTTCGAGAAAATTAGTAAATGACAAACAAAAATATCACTGTTTTAATCGATTTTGATGACACTATAACTACCTCTAATGTAGCCCACATTGTTTTGTCTGAATTTGCTCAACCAAATTGGCCAGAAATCAGAGGACAATTCATACGGGGCGAAATACCTGCTGAAGGGTATTTTGAAACCCCCTTTGAAAATATCACTGCAGATAAATCAAAACAAGTTGATCATATCAAACAAACAGCTGTAGTAAGACCAGGATTTGTTGAATTTAATGAATTTTGTATCGAAAATAATATAAATATTGCAATTGTAAGTAGAGGTTTAGATTATTACATTGAAGCTGTATTAGAAAAATATGGAATAACTAATATACCAATATTTTGTGTTTATACAGAATTCCGTGAAAACACTATCAAAATACTATCAAAATACACTGATAAGAACTGTAATCAATGGGGTATCTGTAAATGTACAGTAGTAGATAAGTATCGTAAAAATAGCGATACTATAATATATATTGGTGATGGGCAAAATGACTTATGCCCAGCACGAAAAAGTAATATTATTTTTGCACGAGACTCATTAGTCAGACACTGTAAAAAAGAAAAGCTTGATTATTTTAGGTTTAATGATTTTACATCAATTAAAAAAAAGTTAATAAAAATTGTAGAGGAAAGTCATGATAGATAGATATGCAAGAGCTGTTATGAAGTCGATTTGGTCAGAAGAGGCAAAATATGACAATTGGTTACAAGTAGAATTAGCAGTATGCCAAGCATGGAGCGAAATTGGGGTTATTCCTAAAGAAGATATGAAGAAGCTTGAGAAAGCAACATATAATTTAAAAAGAATTAATGAGATATTTGATCAAACAAAACATGACATGACTGCTTTCACTCGTTCTATTACTGAGACAATAGGCGATGAAGGTAGATGGATCCATTTAGGAATTACATCTAATGATGTAATAGATACCGCACAAAACATGCAATTAGTTCTATCTGCAAACCAACTACTTGAAGAACTTGACGGTGCAATAAATACAGTCTCAGCAAAAGCAATTGAACATAAAAATACTTTAATCATGGGTAGAACTCATGGTATTCATGCAGAACCTACTACCTTTGGTTTGAAATTGGCTCTGTGGTGGGATGAACTTAATAGGTGCCGTACAAGGTTATTACATGCAAAAGAAGGTATACAAGTTTGTAAAATTTCAGGTGCAGTTGGTACTCATGCAACTATTCCTCCTATTATTGAAAAAAAGGTAAGCGAAAAATTGGATCTAAAAGTGGCTCCACTATCAAACCAAATAATACAAAGAGATAGGCATGCTCATTTTATAACAACTATCGCATTAATTGGTGCATCTTTAGAAAAATTTGCAACTGAAATAAGGTCTTTACAAAGAACAGAAGTTCGAGAAGTAGAGGAACCATTTTCAGAAGGTCAAACTGGATCATCTGCTATGCCACATAAACGCAATCCTGAACTTTCAGAAAGAATATGTGGACTTGCCAGACTCTTACGTGGGTATTCAATAACCGCCATGGAAAACGTTGCTCTGTGGCATGAACGAGATATAAGTCACTCATCTGCGGAAAGGATAATACTTCCTGATGCATGTATGGGGCTTGATTATATACTCTCAGTTTTTACTTATGTAATGGATGGCCTAAAAGTCTACCCAGAGAATATGATGGACACAATTGAATCAACTAGAGGTATTATTTTCTCTCAACGAGTTCTCCTATCACTTATTGAGAAAGGATTAAGTAGAGAAAATGCCTATAGTATAGTTCAAAAAAATGCCATGGAATCTTGGGATGAAAAAAAAGACTTTAGAGAATTAATTCAAAATGAAGAAATGGTCAAATCAGTATTAAATTCTGATGAACTAAACGAATTATTTAATTATAATTATTACATACAATATGTTGATGAAACTTTTGACTTGTGTGGAATATTAAATTAATCGAAAGGTATAAATATGTCATTACTAACAACAACAGACCTTCCTAATCCTTTTCATAAAGGTAAAGTACGTGATACTTATGACCTTGGGGGGGGATTTCTTTTAATGGTAGCAACAGACCGAATATCTGCTTTCGATGTTGTTTTACCTACAGGGATACCAGAAAAAGGAATCGTTTTAACTGAAATATCAGCTTTTTGGTTTAATAAAACAAAACATATTATTAATAACCATCTTGTTGCCTTATCTGAGGAACTAGCTGGAACATCTTCTCAATTTCAAAATATGCCTGAAGAAGTATCTAAAAGGGGGATGGTTGTTCATCGTGCAAATAGATTAGATGTTGAATGTATAGTTCGAGGATACCTCGCAGGTTCTGCATGGGCCGAATATAAATCAAAAGGCACAATATTTGGAACCAAATCTCCTGAAGGTATGAAAGAAGGTCAAAAATTAGAAACTCCTATTTTCACTCCAACTACTAAAGCCGAAGTAGGTCATGACGAAAATATTACAATTGAAGAAATGAAGAAGATCTTTGGTGAAGATACGACTAACCAATTAGAAAATATCAGTATTAAACTTTATAATTTTGCAAATAATTATTCTGTATCCAAGGGGATTATTCTAGCTGATACTAAATTTGAATTTGGTGTAATTAATGATAAATTAACATTAATTGATGAAGTACTAACACCCGACTCAAGTAGGTTTTGGGATCTTAATTCATTCAAAGAAGGTAACCAACCACCCAACTTTGATAAGCAATTTGTAAGAGATTGGTTAGATAGTAGCGGATGGGATCATGAAATCCCTGCACCAGAATTGCCAAAAGAAATTGTAGACAAAACAATTGAAAGATATAAACTAGCATATGAAATGCTAACAAAATAATAATACATAGGTTTGAATAAAATGCCAGATAATATTGCCAGTAAAAAAACTGTACTAAGAAAAGAAAGAAGAGTCCGCCACAACTCTAAAGGAAAAACTAAAAAATATGTATTCCTAAGCATATCATTAATTATCGCGTTTTTGATAACTCTTTCATTATTTTTACCTTCTATTACAAGTACTTCGAATCAACCAAATCAGGGTGGGTCAAACAGAGCAAGTTATAAATCTGGAGTTGGAACTCCTCAAACTTTAATGGAATCGGCTAAACATAAAGATGGGATAGATATTGAGTATAATACAATCCCGGCTTCTTCAGGAGATCACTGGTCAATTTGGGCTAAATGTGGATTTTATAATGAGGAACAAAGAGAAGAAAATACAGTTCATAACTTAGAACATGGCAATATAATTTTATACCATAATCTTACCCAATCATCCCAAATACAAACACTCAAAAAAATTACTGGCGAATTAAATAATTCAAAAGATTGGCTCATTGTAAGTCCTTTAGAAAAATTGCCGACAGGGAAAATTTCTATGGTTGCCTGGGGTGTTGTTCAAACATTTGATTCCATAGACAAATCTGGAATTACAAAATTCTTTGAAACTTATAAAGGTAATATTTTCAGTGAAGAAACACGAGGTATTGGAAGAGGGTTGCCCTGTACTGGTACGCCGACAACAATGTCTAAATAAATGCTACTAGCGAAAATACATATAACTCTTAAAGATGAAGTAAGTGATCCTCAAGGGATGACTGTCCAAGGGTCGTTAACTAGAATAGGTATTAGTAACATAAATTCTGTTAGGGTCGGAAAATACATCGAAGTATTTCTAAACACAAATTCTAAAAATGAAGCTGAAAAGAATGTGAAACTTATGTGTGAAGAACTTCTAGTAAATCCTGTTATAGAACATTATAAATTTGAAATTATTGATGTTGAAAACTAAAGTGATCCTTTAGTGCTTGGTATAACATGACTAATTGCAGGATCTATTTTAACAGCAGTTCTCAATGCTCTTGCTAATCCTTTAAATAAAGCTTCCGCTTTATGATGCGGGTCAGAACCTTCTAATACTTGAGCATTTAAATTCATACCAGATTCTATTGCAAACCTTGCTAAAAAGTGTTCTACCAATTCACCATTGAAGGTTCCAATCATTACGCCTTCTAAACCTGTTTTAACAACAGCATAGCCCCTACCACTAAGGTCAACTGCAACCCTAGCCAATACCTCATCTAAGGGAATTAAAGCAAATCCCATACGATATATACCCTTACCATCATTCAACGCAGTTCTTAATAATCTCCCTAATATTATTGAGACATCTTCAATCAAATGATGTTCATCTGTAATATTGTCGCCTTCTGCCTTAAGGTTGATGTTAATCAATGAATGACGGCTAAGTTGTTCTACTAAATGATCAAACATAGGATCGCCTGTTTTGATTTCATATAATCCTGTACCATCTAAATTTATTGATGCCACAATATTAGTTTCTCGAGTTTCTCGAGTTTCACTTGCTATACGATTCTTTTCATCTAATTCATTCATAAATTTCTCCTATATTGGATACTAAATCAATCCTTATTGGGATAAAAAATTTAAAAGTTTTAAATTTTGTTCTCGTGATCCAATACTAATACGAAGATAATCTTTTAACAATTCATTTTCATAATGACGCACAAGTATTCCTTTTGATAATAATTTTTTATATAACAATTCTGCTCTATTATTATCAACTTTACACAGAATAAAATTTGCGTAAGATGGTATTGGTTCAATATATGATATTTCAGACAATTTATTAAACATCCAATCACGCTCTTTTTTGATATTTTCAACTCGATCAAGAAGTAAATCTAAATCATCTAGAGATGCTTTCACTGCCAACTCTGCAGCAACTGAAATATTATAAGGTGGTTTTATTACCAAAAGATGTGAAACTAATTTAGGATGCATAACACCATACCCTATTCGCATACCTGCTAAACCTGCCCATTTACTAAAAGTACGTAATATTACTAAGTTTGAGTGCTCTGAAATTAAATCCACACAAGTTTGTCCCGAAAATTCATAATATGCTTCATCAACAATTACCAAAACATCCTTTGTTAGAATTTTTTTAACAAGGTTTTTGTCAATTAAACGACCTGTTGGATTATTAGGAGAAGTTAAAAAAACAATTTTTACACCGTTATTAACTGCAGACAAAATTTCTTCTTCACTTATATCAAAGTGTTCATCCATAGAAACAGATATAGTTTGTCCCCCAACTAATTCATTAAATGTAGAATACATTGCAAATGTTGGGACTGGCTGACATATTTTATCACCAGGCTCGATAAAAAGCCTTATCAGTAAATCAATTATCTCGTCGCTTCCAGCTCCTGCAATTATGCTATCTGCAGTAACACCTACATAGTTTGCTATTGATTCTCTTAGTTTTTCTTGTAACGGATCTGGATAGATATTGTAATTTTTAAATTCCCCTAAAGCTTTCGCAACATTAGGAGATGAACCAAACATATTTTCATTACCATCAAGCTTAACGATATCACTTTCTAGAACACCGAATTTTTCAGCAATTATGTCCGGTGGATAAATAGGACTATATGGTTGCATATTTTGCAACCGTGAAATAATTAGTTTATCTATTTTGGTCTGTTTGTTCATTTGAATATATCTTTTTTAAATAATGACTATAAACGAATTCGAGCAGATTCCCTATGCCCTGTCAAGCCTTCATGTTCAGAAATAATAACAGCCGTAGGAATTAGTTCTTTAACTGTATTATTATCTAGTCCGATTATAGGCATGTATTTCACAAATTGTTGTGCACCCAAATATGAAGAATATCTAGAAGTGCCAAAAGTAGGCAAAGTATGGCTAGGACCAGCAATATAATCACCCATAACTTCAGCAGAATAATCACCAACAAAAATCGCACCAGCATTAATAATCTTTGAAATAGATTTATTAGCATCTTGTATATTTAAACAAACATGTTCAGGAGCAATTAAGTTTGATAATTCAATGGCTGTTTCAATGTCTTCCACATAAATTAATGCACAATTATTATTAATAGACTCAGAAGCAATTTGATTTCGATCGAGTTTCTCTAATTGTTTCTTTATTTCAGATTCTACCTTAGTTAAGGTATTTTTTGATGTAGTAATTAATACAGGAAAAGCTAATACATCATGTTCAGCTTGTGCGAGCATGTCTGCAGCACAAAATTCGGCTCTGGCATTTCCGTCAGCAATTACTACTGTTTCCGTAGGACCAAATAATCCATCTATACCTACTTCACCAAATACTTTCTTTTTAGCCAATGTAACAAAAATATTTCCTGGGCCACAGATTTTATCAACCTTAGGAATAGTTTCTGTACCATACGCCATAGCTGCTATAGCTTGAGCTCCTCCCACGCAAAATACTTGATCAATTTCAGCAATTTTAGCAGCAGCTAAAATACTATTATCTGGAAGGCCATTCTTTTGAGGAGGTGTACATAGAATAATTTCTGGAACACCTGCTGCTCGAGCAACCATTGAAGACATAAGAACAGTAGATGGATAAATAGCAGTCCCGCCTGGTATATAAAGGCCTATTCTTTGCATAGGTACAACTGACTCCCCTAAACCTGTACTAGGATCAAACCAACTATTAGGCACAGTTCGTTTTGCAAAATCATATATACGCTTGGATGCTGTAATTAAGGCATTATAAAGTTCAATGGTTATATTTTGGTTACTATTTGCAATATCGCTTATATCCACTTTAATGTTGTTAAGACTAACCCCATCAAATTCCTTAGTATAATTAAGAAGCGCCTTATCACCTTCAGAACGCACATTAGCAAGAATTGTATCTACAGTGTCATTAAAGTTGCTCGTGATTGTATTCTGAGATAATTCTCCCGCATTAGATTGATTCTTTTCTAATATAAATACACGTGCAGCATCTATATCATCTATAATTTTCATAGTAAATACTCCTTTACTAATGATTGCCAGTTAATCATTATATTTTTTCTATAATTATCTATATAGGATTTTGGGACCTTTCGATATAAATTGGTCAAGCTGATAGGGATGTTATTTATGAAATCTTTAGCTACTGTATCTGCGATCTCGCTATCCTTATCTGGATATTGTCTTTTTGTCATGAACAATAGTCTATTCCAATCAAAGGAATTACTAAAAACTTGCTTAATTCTATCTGTAAATTCCTGAAAAGCTTCATTAGAAATAAAATCGATATTTATCTCATCATAGTTTTCACTCAATTTATTCACATAGATATTAAAATCTTGATGAGATAAATGGGTTTCTTTATCCATATCTAATTGCATAGCCCTATCCATAATATTTGCAGTAATTTTATCTGAGAAAATATTCTTATTACCAAAAAATGGGCGATACATAGTAATTATCCATGTTTCATCTGCAACTAAATGGAGTATGTATCCAGCTAAAAATGATCTGGTTTCAGGATTAAGTAAGTTTTTATTTGCAAGTATAGGATGTTGAGAAAATAAGTTATGTGTACCAGTTCCAATCACATCATTTGAAATCGGAGAAAAATGGGTTGTATCCCTACTCATTTTTGTAACAATTCTAATATCTGGAGAACAACATCCCAATAAAAATGCCCCCAAATTCTCAGTAAATACGACATCTTCTTCTAACCCAATACAGTCTAGCCCAAAACCTATGTGAGCCACTAAATTAGGCATTAAATTTCTCCTGAAATATTAGCCATCAACTGTTTATACAATGTAGAGTCACCATTGAAAACATAATCAGGTTTATTTACAATTATATTTGATGCACCTATTTCTCTAAGATTGTCAGTAACTACATGTAAATCTCTTTTCCTTAGTACAATCATTAAACTGTAACATTTTTTTCCATCTGAATTATAAATACGAGAAACCCTCGGCCCTTGAAAACCATTTATTTGTACAGAATCTAAAAATGTATTAGCAGCTTCTTCTTCAGAATTAGCTATTAGATCAAAATTGATATTATAATAATCTTTACCTTCTAGATAACCTTCTATTCTAGTAATAAACTTACGAGCAGTGTCCAATTTTAATGGATTATCAGATAATGTATTCAAGCTTGCAATAAGACAAGACTGGGATTCTATTAAAGTACCGTCAGCAATTGGTTTTAGTTGATTTTCTCTTAAGGTTGTACCTGTTGAAGTTATATCAACAATAATGTCAGAAAATCCCATTAATGGCGATACTTCTAAAGTTCCAGATGACGGAATAGTCTTGAAATAGTTAATACCATTTTGATAAAAAAACTTACTTGTTAACCGTGGGTATTTTGTTGCTACTCTTAATTCTCTACCTGTATGTTTAAATTCTAGAGCTAGGTCAGATAAATCTGTCATAGCTGAAACATCTATCCAGCCTTGTGGTACTGCTATTACTAATTTACAATTGCTATAATCCAAATCTTCACATACAACAAATGCATTACCGTCATCAATTTTAAATTCCTCAAATCTATCCAAACCTACTATACCTAGATCTGCACTACCTTGTTCAATTTTACTAGAGATATCAGCAACACGTTGAAATAGAACTATGACATTATCAACCCCTTGCAAAGAACCCAAATACTGCCTTGAACTCCCTCTTTTCACAGACATACCAGAATTCTTTAAAAAATCTAGAGTTGATTGATACATTTCACCGTCGCTTGGCAAAGCTATTTTTAAAACATCATTATTTTCGTTCAATGTTTAACCTCACCTATATCACTAATTTTTTGCAAAGCATCTAAGTCCCATGCAAATCCCAAAGCAGAAGCAGAAATCTGATTATTCCCTAAAACTGCAATTAAGTCATCATATCTTCCACCCTGGCTAATAATTATATCCTCGCCATCGTATAAAGAAGTAATCTGAAAAACCAATCCTGTATAATACGGAATTTCTCGACCTAAGCATAAATCAATTTGTATTTTATTTTTCTTTGAAGTGACTTTTAATGATTCAATCATTTTTGAAAAATCAGTAATAATTTCGTTGACTTTATCTGAACATTTAGATCCAAGACGATTCAATACTTCATTATACTCACCAGTATCGGAGATGATTTCATAAATAGTTTTTAGAGTTGCCTCAAAAGAATCAACAGATTGCTGATGAATTCCTTTGTTTAAAAACCTTGTTTGGATTTCTTCAATTGTTCTCACTCCTAGATTATACATGCCCATATTTTTTAAATATGCTTGTAGTAATTCTCCTTTATCTTCATTTGGGAGGAGTTCTTTAGATGTATTATGACTAATTAATCCTAGCTTCAATGCTATCTCTTTTAATTTTTCTATTCCTTTATCTCCTTCTCTTAAAACACTAAGGTGTTCAGAAATAAAAAATTTAAGTCTATCTGGTAGATTTAATTCATCTAAAATTTTATTGATTATCCCCATATGACCAATTCTGATTGTACAATTAGATATAAAGAGATTGGCACCTTTAACAGCTGTCATTACAATTTCAGAATCAGAAGATTGAGTTGAAGAACCTATCAATTCACAACCTATTTGAGTATATTCTCTATGATTATTAGTATTTTCAGAATTATATCTAAATACTTGTCCGTAATAAAATAATTTAGTAATTATCAGTGGATCTATTTTTTTATTCAAAAATGCTCGAACTACAGAGGATGTGAATTCAGGTCTTAAACTGACCGATCTTCCACCAGGATCTTCAAACGAATACATTTTACTTGCAAGTGTTCCTCCTGATTTTTTTAACAGAAGATCAGTCTCTTCCAATAATGGAAGATCAATTTGTTGATAAGAACATCTTTCCAAGTATTCAACGAGGTTATTAAGCATTATTCGTTTGTCGCGAGCGATGGGATCAAAAATGTCTCTCATCCCTTGTAATGGTTTTAAGAATTCCATATTTACCTTACTAATTATGGTTTAAACTATATCTAAGCTCATACATTCTAAATCAAAGCTTCCATAGAAATCAAACTCGATATACAATTTATAAAACAAGTTATATCTTTCCATGGAATTTTTTAAAAACTGAAATGCAAAATATCAAAGAACAACTAAAAAAAACACCTAAATGTCCTGGTGTTTATCTTATGCACGACAATAACAATCAGGTGTTATATGTGGGTAAGGCAAAACATTTAAATAATCGGTTAAGATCTTATTTCAATTCTCAATCAAACCTATCTCCTAAAATTCAACAATTAGTCCATAAAATTGATCGATTTGAATATATAATAACCGAAACCGAGACTGAAGCCTTAATTCTTGAAAATAACTTAATTAAACAACTAAAGCCATATTATAATGATCGTCTAAAAGATGATAAAACCTACCCATTCATAAAAGTCACTTTAAACGAAAAATTCCCAAAAGTTTTATTTACTCGAAATATAAAAAATGATGGGTCTAAATATTTTGGACCATTTACTAGTGCCCGATCAGTAAGAACAACTATGAATTTATTAAAAAGACTCTTTCCCTATCGTTCTTGTACAAAAACTATTACTGGCAATGATGAAAGACCTTGCTTAGATTTCCATATCAAACGATGTGTGGGCCCCTGTATAGGTGCAAGTAAACAAAATGATTACAACGAAATTATCAAGCAAGTAATATTATTTTTAGAGGGTGATAAAAAAGAAGTTATTCGCCAATTAAAAACCTCTATGGAGATATCTTCCTTAGAGCTAGAATATGAAAAAGCTGCCAATTTTCGAGATCAAATAAATTCTATTGAGCAAATAAATGAGAAGCAACGAATATTTAATTCTGATAAATCAAATCAAGATGTAATTGGAATCTATCGATCACAATCTGAAGCGGCCATACAAGTACTTCATATAAGAAATGGCAACATGATTGGCCGAAATCATTTTATAATGGAATCAATTATGGATAACAAAGAGAATGTGATTGCCAGGGAATTTATTGAACAATATTATACTTTTTATCATGAAATTCCCTCAGAGATTATTGTTCAATCTGAACTAGATATTGAAAAGGAAATTACAATTCAATGGTTGAAGTCAAAAAAAAATACATCTGTAAAAATTACTGTACCCTATAAAGGTGATAAAAAAAAATTACTGGATCTTGCTATACAAAATGCTAAAGAACAATATAACAGTGAATTTATTACCCAAAAAATACAATTGGAACAAACTAATGACTCACTAAAAGAAATCCAGGAATCATTGGGACTACATGCAATACCTCACCGTATTGAATGTTATGATATTTCTAATATCCAAGGGAGTAATCCCGTGGGATCTATGACAGTATTTATTGATGGTAAACCTGATAAATCACATTATAGAAAATTTAAAATTTCTACAGTTACAGGTATTAATGATTATGAAATGATGAAAGAAGTCTTATCAAGAAGATTATCAAACTTAAAAGATATTAATAAAACTGACTGGAGTGAATCTCCTGACCTAATCGTAATTGATGGTGGAAAAGGTCACTTAAATGCATCATTACAAACATTGCTAGAACTCGGGTTTTATCCCAAAATTAATATATGTAGTCTTGCTAAAAAACAAGAAGAAATATTTATTCCCGAGCAATCTGAATCTATTATCTTACCCAGAAATTCAAAAGCTTTACACTTATTTCAATATATACGAGATGAAGCCCATAGGTTTGCTATTACATTTCACCGCTCACTTAGAAGCAAAAAGTCAACTTTATCCATATTGGATAATATACCAGGAATAGGTCCAAAGAAAAAATCCGAACTTCTTGATAAATATCCAACGATTTCAAAAATAGAAAACGCCAGTATTAATAAAATAGCAAAGCTTTATGGGTTTAATCATGAATTAGCAATAAAAATCAAAAATACAATTTATGAATGGAGAAAAACCCAAACTCAAATAGCTATTACACTAAAGAAGCTGTGAAAACATTCTAACAAAACAAACGTTTCATAAAAGCTAGATCCAATTCAGGGTAAACTGGAAATTTATCTAATAAATTACTTACCCTATTCTTCGATTCATTTATTACAGATTCCGCAATTGTATAATTTGCCCTACTGATAGCTCCAGCGTTTCTTCCTTTTTTTATCGTATCTGATTTTGTATTAGTTAAAATTTTACCAAAAACAGAGGCTATTTCTTTCATTTCATTTCCACCCATGCCAAGAGTAGATATAGCTGGGGTCCCTACTCGCAACCCGCTAGTATACCATGCGCCATTCGTATCAAATGGCAATGAATTACGGTTAATAGTAATACCTACATCTCGTATAGACTTTTCAGCCTGTCTACCAGTAAGACCTAATTTTGACACATCAATCAAAAGCAGGTGATTGTCTGTCCCACCAGTTAAAACTTCTAATCCATTTTCTATGCATGCATTAGCAAAGGTTTTAGCATTATCAACAATTGATTGCGTGTAAATTTGAAAGGATTTAGTATTTGCTTCAGAAAAAGCAACAGCTTTTGCTGCCATAACATGAGGAAGAGGGCCTCCAATAACTAAAGGGCAACCTTTATTAACAAAATCTGCAAACTCTGCCTTACATAAAATCATACCTCCCCTAGGACCTCGAAGGGTTTTATGTGTAGTAGATGTGACAACATCTGCATACTCTATTGGGTTATACTCCCCAGTTAAAGTTTTACCTGCAACTAGTCCAGAAAAATGAGCCATATCAACCATTAATATTGCTCCAACTTCATCTGCAATTTCTTTCATTATTTTAAAATTAACTAATCTTGAATAAGCACTATAACCAGCTAATAAAATTAATGGTTTAAAATCGATTGCTTGTTTCCGAATAACATCATAATCTAATAATTTAGAATCCCTATCAACATCATAGGTTTCAACTTGGAACATTCTGGAAGATACATTATGACGGTATCCATGACTTAAATGTCCTCCAGAATAGTAATTCATGGCCAAAAGCTTTTGGTTCCCAAACAACTGGCGAAGTTCTTTCCATTCAGTGTTTGATAAAGATGTTATATCTTTTTTATCTAAATTGTTTAAAAAAGGTTCCTGTACTCGTGTAGCTAATATAGCCCAATATGCAATTAAATTAGCATCGGCACCTGAATGTGGTTGTACATAAGCATGTTCAGCATTAAATAACAATTTAGCTAATTCAGCTGCTCTCGATTCAACAATATCAACATTGTCACAACCTGCATAAAATCTATGGAAAGGATAACCTTCTGCATATTTATCTGTAAGTAAGTTGGCTTGAGCCATTTGAACAGCAATTGAGCAATAATTCTCACTAGCGATCATTTTTAAATTAGATCGTTGATCTTCTAGTTCTTGAATGATTGCTCGTGAAATAGTTGGATCAATTGAATGTACAAGCTGTAAAGAAGAAAGATAAGCAATCGAACCTAAGTTATTAAAATCATTTCCATCAGTAAATTTTTGTTTGAGAATAGATTCAAAATCAGCAACCATAATAAACTCCTATCATATTAGTATTATTATACGATATATAGGGATAATATGATTGTTTGTTTTTGGATATATAATTAATTCAAGTTACTTTGGTCTGAATGAAAACTAAAATCATCTTTAGGCATTGTTAATTTTATAGCCTTTAATAAATTGATAGCAATATCGATATATTCTAACGAGAGTGGTGCTGTTAATTTGGCATCACCTGCTCGAAGTATTAATGCTTCGGAATCATTATATTCGGAAAGTTCAATGTTATCAGTAAAAGATGTAATGGGTGAATTTAAATGGGGGTTCGCCACATCTGAATCAGGGAAATTAACAGTGTGATGTGAAAGAGCGCGAGAAGCATCATTCAAGTGTTTTTGTATAAGGGTAAATCTACGAATAATATCTTCCTTAGAGGCTCTAGTAATCTCTTCGAGCCCTACAAGAAGGCTCTTATCATCAGGTGATTCACCTTCAAAGCGATCATATAGGGCAAATAGTAAATCAACTCGTTTAAAAGCTTGGGATGTCGCTTGGAGACGCTCGGATTCACTTGAAGGATTAATAATACGTTGAGCAAGTTCGGAAACCCTAAGTTCTCCACGACCCTCTACAAGCCCAAAGTCTCTCAATGCGGCAATTTTAGCAAATAATGTGCCACTATTTTCAGCCATACCTAATTCCCAAGCTAGTCCCTTAACGCGGACTGAACCCTTAAATTTATTTAAAATACGAGCAGAAATTTCAATTGCATCACTAAAACGTATATCGGGATAAGAATAAGTTCCAAGTTTTGCCATAACTAACCTCCATGCGACTCTAGTAGTTACTAAAAATTCTAATAATTCCTCTAAATAAAGGATATTAATAGCAATTCCCTTTATTCCTCACTTTACTGTAATAATTGCTATTTAATCTACATTAATCCCTAACTTTTGTCAATATATTGCTATTTCCTCTATTGATATTACTAGAAAACCCTATTTTATTCTACCTATTTGCTATATACCTGCTATATACTCCTGAATATTCCATTTATTATCTGGGGATTTGCTAAAATATTACTATGGGTGGGATTTTATATTTTATTTGTATATAATCTTGTCAGATATAAAAAATAGGAGGGATTATGCGTATTTTATATACATTGACTACTTGCCCTACTTGCATGCAGCTCAAATTGGACCTAAAAAAAAATGGTATAGGATATGAAGAGCGCCAAGTTGATAAAAACCAAGAATGGCTTAATGAAGCTCTAACCTATGCAGATACAGTTCCTATCATGATAGAAGGTGATAAAGTATCTATAGGGTTTAATGGGAATATGGGCTGAGAAATTGAATGATAGTCGAGTTCGACTATATAAAACGCAACAGGTCACTTTTAACAATACTTGAGAGGAATGGTGGTAAATGACTAGTATAAATACTGTGGTAACGACTGATAGGTATAAATCCGGCTTTTCTTACACTGAATATCTATCGCAAATCAATGTAAATAAGGAACGATTTGATGAATTTTATCAAAATTTCACGATACCTGCTGAAGTTATCGAGATATTTGAAAATGCACAAAAAACAAATGGCCCTTTAAAAATCCTTGTAATTGGTGAAGATTGGTGCCCTGATGTTTATAGAGGAATGCCTGTAATCGCAAAGATTGCTAGTGAATGTAATATTGAAATCAAAATTTTTCCTCGAGATGAAAATTTAGACCTTTCTGATTTATTTCTCAAAGATGGTGAATTTAGATCTATTCCAGTGTGTGTGATTTTTACCAATGAATTAGAATACATAGGTCACTGGATTGAACGATCATCTAAAGCAAATGATGAACGAAAAATAATTGAGGATCAAATTAAAAAAGAAATGCCTGATGCTGAAGAACAAAATATAAGAAGTGAACTTAGGGATAGAACAAGAGATAAATATCCTGAATGGCAATTAGAAACAGCTAAAGAGCTTGCTGTTCTATTAGAATAATTTATAAAAAATAGTACACATTCTTCACTTATACCATTCTTAATATCTAACTACATAATACTCTGATATGATTACTGTATGAGAATTTTTCACATAGTAATCTTATCAGTATTATTTGTGATTTTGCCAATCATATTATCTTGTAGCTCAAATCAACTTGACCCTAATACTATTCCCAACATAGAAGCAACAATTGAAGCAAGACTGGCGGAAGCAGTGGCACTAGCAATATTACAAACCCCAACACCTACTCCACTTCCTGCTCCGACTCCGACACCTTTACCTACTCCTACTCCTACTCCGACTCCTTTACCTACTCCTACTCCGACACCTTTACCTACTCCTACTCCTACGCCTACTCCGACTCCGACTCCGGCTCCGGCTCCTACCCCTACTCCGACACCTTTACCCACTCCGACTCCGGTGATTATCAAAGTACGAGCTGATCAAGAAAACCAACCTGACTTCATACCTCTGTCATCTTCAGAAATGAAAAATATACTTTCAATGATTTATACGGAAAATCCTGATGCCTATAGTACTTCAAATTCTTTTTCTCTTGATTTAAATTCAGGCAAAATGGAATCCACAATCTCATCTATTGATAACACAAAACAAATAATTTCTATATTCAATACTGGATACTGGTTAGTTACTGGAGAATCACCTCTTTCTTTAATACCATCTGTCCTGCCAAAAAGTGAATGGCCTTCAACTGTAAAAGATATTGCATCAGGATATTGTTGTGAGCAAAAAAATACAAAAATTCAATTTATTGCGGATCGAAACGGATCAGTAACAGAAGTAATCGATACGTTAGCACATGAATCTGGACATGCTAGACAAACCCTACTCAGACCAGGTCAAATTTATTCTGAAAGAGTAGATTTTTCAGAAGCTTTAGCTTATTTAATGCAAGCCTCTATTATAAGAGCTCTTGGAGAATACACTGGACTTAACACAACAGGAATTCCATCAAATCTTGTAATAAGTACCGGTCAGCAACAATTTAAAATTGAAGAATATCTTTTTAAATGGGCTCATGATTTGAAGTCATTAGAAACTACGGGGAATGGTAATCATGAACGTGCTAAATACTTTTTATGGTTGACACTATTATACGAACCTGAGTTTTCTGAATATAAAAATAAAATACTTCAAAGTAAAGCTACCTATCTTAATTCTACAGAACTTTATGATATTTATAACTTCCTTTTAAAAAAAGACACGAGCCAAATTTCTTCTTACACAGATAAAATGCTAAATAAAATTTCAGAAATTGAAAACTTACTTACAGGCACACTGGATAAAAGAGTTGGATCAAGAATAAAATATGAAGGGTTTATTACTGGTACAGGTTGGGAAACTGCTGTCCTAATCCCCTGATACTACCATTGAACAAACATAGGCATGATAACATGAATATAGGAATCATCGCCGACTTGCTTAAATACTCCGGGGCTTGAAGGGCTGGTTGTTTCCAATACAACTTTATCTGAGCCAAGAATTCCTAACACATCACTTAAATACTTAGAACTAAAAGCAATTTTTGATTCATCACCTTCAGTTTCTACTATTATTTCACCGCTGTTATCACCTAGCTCTTCAGCCCTAGCAGAAACAATTAATTTATCTTCATTACCTGAACCTGGGGCAACTTGCAACCGAATAATTCCACTTCCATCTCTGGCAAATATTGATGCCGAACGGGTTGCTCGTGCAAATTCAGTAGAATCTACAATTGTTCTTGTACTATAATTTTGAGGTATTAATTGATTGTAATTCGGGAATGAGCCTGCTAATAGTTGCGAAGTTAATTCTATATCTCCAGATTTAAATAAAACCTGATTTTTAGTAGGAGTTATAGTCATTTGAACATCTGTTTGCACATCAGCAATAATACGTTCTAATTCCCTGAGAGTTCTTGATGGAACAATAAAATCGACTGATTCTAGTATACCGGAATCAATCGATGATTTATGAACGGCCAATCTAAACCCATCAGCAGCAGCAAAAGTTAATAGATCACTGGAAATCTCGATCTGCACACCAGTCAAAACCGGTCTTGAATCTTCTGTAGCAGCTGCAAAAGCTACTTGGTTAATTGATTTTCGTAAAGTTGCAGAAGGAATGGTCAGTAGAACGTCACCATCAACTGTAGGGATTGGAGGAAATTCATCTGCAGAAACTCCTAAAATTCTACATTCAAACTTACCCGAGTGTAGTTCAACTCCTAAAGGAGAATCTGTAAGCGTTATACTTACTTCCCCAGATGGTAATGAATTAACAAAATCAGAAAAAAGTCTTGCAGGTATAGTAACCTGACCTTCATTTTCTATGGAGGCTCCTATCCAAGTGGTAATAGCTATTTCTAAGTTTGTTGCTGTGAGTTTGAGTCTCCCTAAATCAGTAGATATAAGTATATTTTGAGTTACGGGCAAAGTAGTTCTTGTAGCAACGCCTCTGCCGACTAATGCGAGTGCTCTACTTAAGTTCTCTTGTAAGCATGTTAACTGCATTGTATTCCCCATCCTTTATATATACTTACGTGTGATAATTTAAGCAACGTTAACTGTTCCAATCATGCCTAATGATTCGTGGGGAACACAATATAATTTAAAACTTCCTGCAACACTTGGTGTAACATCTTGTGTGACAGTTTCCCCAGCATTTACATAAACTTCAATACCTAATTCATCGACATTGAATGTGTGAAATTCATTTACATTGCTAAATTGTAGTGTATATGTTGTATTTAATGTCCAGTCAATTGTTTCTGGATCAAAGATATAAGGGTTTTCTTTTTGTATTACTTTAAATAACTCACCGGTACCTGATGCTGTTGATGAGGATGTTGCAGTAGTTGAAACTAAAGTTGTAGCACTTGCGTCGGAATTATAGGAAGAATTTGTATCAGGAAAAGTCATATTCTCATTGGGGTCTTCTTCTTGTGGGTTGCAAGAAACAATTGTTAGAAAAAGAGCAGCGAGGAAGAATAATTGAAAAGTTTTGCGAATTGAAAAAGATGTCATGAAATATTCACCAACCTATCTAAAATATACTAAATATTATTATAAAATTATACCAATAATTAAAAACTACTGTCTATACAAATGAACTAAATAATAATGTCGTTTCTTAGTTAATTAAAAACTAATAGTTATGAGTAAAATGTATTATTCTGTTCAATTTAGATAAAAATATTCTGCTATTATTTATCATGTCGCAACAGAAATATTAAAAGATCTATTCTGTTCAATTTAGATAATGTTTTTATATACAAAACACAAGATATTCACTCATTAAGAAGGAATACATGCAATAACCACAATTTCAACTAAAAGTTCTTCTCTATTAAGCATTACTTCTACTGTAGCTCTTGCAGGTTTTTCTCCTGTGAAATATTCTCCATATACTTTATTATACTCTTGTAAATCTTCTCTTTTTGTTAGATAAGTTGTAGCTGATAACACGTTGTTTAAAGATGTGCCAGCCTTTTCAAGAATCACTTTAATGCGTTCTAAAGTAAAACTTGTTTGTTCACGAATACCTTCTCCCAAAACTCCAGTTACAGGGTGGGTTCCAGTTTGACCTGAAACAAACACAAGATCGCCAAATTTAGTTGCAGCTGATAAATTCGGATTAGATTTTTCCATGTCAATTTCAATTATTTCTTTTTGTGACATTGTTTACCTCCCATAAATTATATATTCTTCCCCTATTGTACCTCGGAAATTATAATTAATAATCTAATCCCAAGTTGTCTTTTATTAAATTCATAGGTAAAATGGCTAGTATTCACATAAGCCCCAGTAGCTCAGTGGATCAGAGCATCGGACTTCTAATCCGTGTGTCGTGGGTTCGAGTCCCACCTGGGGTACCATTAACTTAATAAATCACGCACCACAATAGAATAGAAAGGCCCAAAGAATGGTTAATAAAAAACTTGATGACGATAGAGCATTTAATTTTTTCCAAGTAAATGACAGGGGCGCTAAACCGCGAACAAGCGGAATTACAGAAATACGAGGTCCAAATAGTCTTTGGCCAGTTGGTCCTAACTATATGGAAGATATATTCAAACTCTATGGGTATTATGTTGATTCATTCAAATATGTTGGTGGAACTTATAGATTGATTCCTCGTGATGTTGTGAAAGAAATGAATGATTTATGTCATAAATATGATGTTATGGTATCTACTGGAGGGTTTACTGAAAGAATCCTTAAAGGCCCCGATGAACATTTAGATTTATATTTAAAAGAATGTGTTGATCTTGGATTTGACATTGTGGAAATATCAGAAAATAAAATATCCATTGATTATGAAGATATTATACGAGTAATTAAAAAAGTTAAAGAATATGGGTTAAAACCTAAACCAGAAGTTGGGGTCATGAGATCTAGTGGATACGGTGGTGATCCTGATTGGGCTGTAGCTAAAGCTGCAAAATATCTAGAAGCAGGCGCGTATCTTATAATGATGGAATCAGAAGGTATTACAGAAAATAATTACATCGGAACAAAAGGTGGTAGTGGTGAAGGGGCTATTGATAAGGAATTATGGAATACTAATGTCGTCACAAAGTTTATTAATGCTCTCGGATTAAGAAACATTATGTTTGAAGCTGCTGAAAAAGAAGTATTCACGTATTATATCGATAATTATGGACCAGGTGTAAACCTTTTTGTAGATAATAGTCAAATAAATGCTTTGGAAATGGTTCGATCTAATGTCTTCTTTGGATCTGTAGCAGAAAACACTACCACATACAAAGGATAGTTATGGATATTCAATCTTTAATGAATAAGATAGATGAACAACGAGAAGATTTAATTGCCCTGCATCAAGAATTAGTTAAAATACCTTCTGTTAATACAGGATTTATGCCAACAGGAAATGAAACTGCTGTATGCAATTACGTAAGAGACTGGTTGAAAAAATATGGAATTGAATCAGAAATCCTTTCGAGGGACCCTGATAGAGGCAATATTATTGCAAGTATTGAAGGAAAATCTAAAACAAATGGACTCCTTTTAATGTCCCACACTGATGTAGTTCCTGTTGAAGATATCGATAAATGGGAATATGAACCATTTAGCGCAAAAAGAGCAAATGGAAGAATTTATGGTAGAGGAGCCTCCGATTGTAAAGGTCTTTTAGCATGCCAATTATTTGCGATGAAAATCATCAAAGAGGCCGGTATTGAACTTGAGGATAATCTAGTACTCGCTTCAGGTGCTGATGAAGAACATGGAGGAAGATATGGATTCGGCTGGCTTGTAGAAAATCACTTAGATAAAATCAGTTCTCCTTATGCAGTTAATGAAGGAGGAGGAGAAGCAATACAAACAAAAAGTAATACTACTTATGCTGTGGGTGTTGGTGAAAAAGGTAGACTTCAGATAGAAATAGATGTCAAAGGAATCAGCGCTCACGCATCTACTCCATGGCAAGGAGAAAATGCTTCATACCTGTTAAGACAAGTATTAGAGCGTATAGAAAACTATGAACCTGAAAGGGATACTTCAACAAACTTTTTTGAATATCTTTCTTTACTGGCCATCGAGCACAAACCTATGGCTAGTAACATTGACAGTATTATTTCCGATGTGGAAAAAGATAGCCCTAGACTAGCTTCTCGTATGAAAGCATTATCCCGAATGACTGTTACTCCTACAATGATTTCAGGAGGAATAAAATCAAATAGTGTACCTGAATCGATTCGGCTAACTTGTGATGTTCGCACACTACCTACTCAAGATGAAACATATTTGAGAAATGAACTCGATAAAATGTTTGAAGGCATATCTAATGTCAATTATGAAATAGACAACATGGCGCTTTCTAACGAATCTAAGTTTGAAACACCACTAATGGAAAGTTTAAAACGAGCCACAGCATTAGCTGTAGGAAGTGATAATATTCAATATGTACCTGCAATAAGTACAGGTTTTACAGATTCAAGGTTTCTTAGACCTACTGGAACAATTACCTATGGTTTTTCGGGATCACACCCAGACGATGACCCAATGATTAGTTTTATTCATGGAACAAATGAATCAATTGGGATAAAAAGTCTTATAAACGGAGCTAAAATCATGACTGGGCTTGTCATTGACATGTTAACCTAAATTCATTGTTTTTAGTATGATCTCAATATGGAAAATCAACAGATACGCTATTATGGATTAGACGCATTACGTGGAATGGCAATGCTTTTGGGGGTTGTATTACATGCAGCAATGCCTTACATGGTAGGAATACCAGAGTCTATCTGGCCTACTGACAAAAATTCTTCTGAATCCATAAATGTAATTTTTGAATTCATACATATATGGCGAATGCCATTATTTTTTATTCTTGCTGGATTTTTTGCAAAACTTGTGGTCGAAAAATATTCCTGGAATTATTGGTGGAAAAATCGCCTCAAAAGAATTGCATTACCCCTATTAATTTTCACACCAATAATGGCTGCTAGCATTCCGTGGATATGGACATATGGTTGGGATAAGAATCAATCCTATTTTTTCACGCTAGAAGGGACTCCATGGCATCTTTGGTTTTTATGGCATCTTATATATTTTGTTTTCTTTTCATTTTTATGTATAACAGCAGGTTCAGTATTACAAAAAATAAGATTAGGCTTTATCGGATGTTATTTAAGTTATCTTAATATTTTTTCTTGGGTAGCTAAATATAAAATTTTTCAATCTCAATATCCTATAGCACTTATAGCATTATTGACATTAATTGGTATGTGGACAGGATTTGATTTAGTAACAAATCCTATTTTAAGTGCTTTGTTTTTCGCCTTTGGCTACGGTTTATATAAAAACACAAAATTACTTGATTTCATGAAAAAGTATTGGCTTCAATACCTAATAGCAAGTATTATCTTCTTTGGAATATATTTATCAATTTACAAAAATTTAGATCCACTGGATGAATCAACACACCTAACTTGGTTCATACCTTATTCATTATTAAAGGCAATTAATGCTATATTATTCTCATATTCATTTATAGGACTTGCAGAGTCAGAATTTGGCAACTACTCACCAACTCTAAGATATATATCAGATTCATCTTACTGGATTTATCTGATCCATTTGCCTTTGGTTGCATTCATAACATTTTACTTATTCAGGTTCCCAATATTCGTGGAATTGAAATTTATAATAGCAATTTTATTAACCACTATTATAGGGCTAATAACATATAAATTGCTCGTCAGATCTAGCATTATTGGTATTTTATTGAACGGGAAAAAGATTACCTAAAAATCAATTAATTTATAAATATTCTGATTTTTTGTTACCTTTCCTTCATCTTCAAGTTTAATAAGATGACTAGTTATTTGATTTTTTGCTAAATGAGATAACCATTCTGATAGGTTTTCATAAATTTGTAGAAACAAATCATCAACAGAAGACTCTTTCTGTTTAAGTAAGTTAATTATTTCCTGTTCTCTTTCTGTTCTATGAGCAATCAAACTAGTTAATTTAGTAAATGTATTTGTAACAGGGTCACCCTGTCCTGGAAATATCACATTAGGTTCAATTTTTATAAAATTTTCAATCGTTTTAAGATAATCAGCTATTTTTCCATCATCAGGATTAATAACTGAAGTACCTTTTTCCATAATAGTATCTCCCGGGAAAAGATACTTATTTTGTTTTTCTAACACAGCCAAAGTTCCTGATGTGTGTCCTGGTGTTTTCATTACTGATATTTGAAAATCACCAAGATCGATGTCGAAATTATCATCTATTTCGATATCAACTTTATAATCTTCAAAATAATCATTAATATATGGAGCTTCTGTAACAGTAGAAATTATTGAAGCATCAGTTTGCCTTTTTACAAATTCAGCATTCCCCCAATGAGGTGGATGTCGATGAGTAACAATTATATATTTTAATGCAGCACAATTCATCTTATTAATGTAATTTATTATTCGTTCTGACTGGTCATCACTTTTCCAGCCAGTGTCAATTAAAACAGAGCCTATAGAACCAGTTACCAAATAAGCATTGGTAATTCCTTGGCCTGTTTTATTATCAGATACAATATTATGTATGTTTGGATAGATTTCCATATGTTTAATAGTTTGTATATTATGTATGTTATATTTAAAACAAAAAATCAGGAACAACTATGTTTAAAAATAAGACTAAAGAAAAACTTATAAAGAATCAAGCTGTATTTGGATATATTTGTAATATACCCGCATCATCAATTTCAGAAATCGCTGGGCAGGCAAATCTGGATTTTATAGTTATTGATTGCGAACATGGTCCAATGAATGAGGAAACTGCAGAAAATATGATTAGAGCAGCAGAAGTGGTGGGTATCACACCCTTGGTTAGAGTTCCTTCAAATGAGCCACATATAATACTTAGGTATATGGACCGTGGAGCAGCAGGAGTAATAGTTCCTCATATAAATACTAAAGAAGAAGCAATTCGAGTTGTAAATTCTGTCAAATATGCACCTTTAGGGAAACGTGGATTCGCTCCTGGGAGATGGACCTTGAATATTGAAGGGGATCCTTTTGAATTTGCAAATAACGAAACTCTTGTAATTTGTATGGTAGAAGATCTAGTTGGTATTGAAAATCTCGATGAAATATTGTCTGTCGAAGGATTGGATGTCATTCATATTGGAGCTGGTGATATAGCACAAGAAATGGGATTTATCGGCGACACCAAAAACCCCAAAGTAGTCAACACAATTCATGAAATGATTCAAAAAATTTACAAGAGTGGGAAAACTGCTGGCACTGGTGGTATACAAGTTAATGATTATGCCAGCGTGAATAAAACAATTGAGCTAGGGGCCAGATTTTTAACTTTATCTACCTCTGGATTACTATTACAAGGAACAAAAACTTTTCTCTCCAATATAAAGTAATAGTATCCAAAGATAATATAGTAAACTTCTATTGATTTTGTTGAGCTATTTTCAAAACTCTTTCCGCTAATTCTCTACTCGGTTCAACAATTCCTGCATCAACATCTTTCATTACTTCAACTATAGCATTGTGATAAGGTGTCTGAATATTAGTTTCAATTCCTTTTTCTACAATCAAGCCATTCATCTGTTCAACTTCTGATTTTCTTTTTTTATAAACATCTTGTGCCATAGACGCGAGCCAATTTACACGGCTAGTGGCACTATTTGATATATGTTCGTCTAACTCTTCATAAGTTTCTGGGTTATCAGCATCAGCCCAAATATCAGCTGATTTACTATTAATATTTAGAATTGTTAATCCTTGCGCTAAGCCTACTTTAGTACCTTCTTTTGCCAAATGTATCCTTATATGTCGAATAGTCGGATCAGATGCCATATCTTGGGACCCCATTTGAGTCATTGCTGAAATAGCATTTCCCATACCATTCATACACAACTTTGTCCAACGCTCACCCCAAAGATTATCTGTAGCGTAGCCTAGATCTATAACGTCAAGTTTTTGAGCAATGTATTCAGAACGTTCTGTAATTGATCCGTCATGTTCACCCACTCTAAATACAGTATGCCCTCTATCACGGCCAGGGATACCTCCACGATTAACATGTCCTGGTTCCCATAAAGCAACTTCAATATTGGATGCAATACAACCAAGGGCATTTTTTGAACCAACAACCCTCCCTATTACAGGGTCGTTCCAGCAATTTTGTATTCCTACAAAAAATCCATCATCTTTTACAAATCGTTTTATAAAATGAGTTGCCCATTCTGTGTCATAAGATTTCACGCAAATAAATGCATAATCGAATTTTTCACGAAGAGATTGGGCTTCTGTTAACCCAATAGCATTTACTGGTACAGTAAAATCTCCTTGACTACCGCTTGCTCGCAGTCCTTTATCTTTCATAGTTTGAACATGTTCTGGCCACATATCAATTAATGTTATATTTTCACCACTTTGAGTAAGATAAGCACCAACATAACTCCCTACTGCACCACAGCCTATTAAACCTATATTATCACTCATAATTTAACTCCTTAATTACACTCTAATTGATCTGCAAGAGATTCTAAATCTGATGCCCAGATATCTATATCCTTTTCGACATCTTCCACTTCTACACTATAATTTCCAAATTCGTACGGTCTATTTATATATGCAGTAACTAAACCATTACTTTTTGCTGCTAATAAATCTGATTTATGTGCAGCTACCATCATTACTTGATTGGGTTTTAAATCTAATATATTTGCTGCTCCTTTATATACTTCATCATCTGGTTTGTAGTGTTTAAATATTTCCGCAGAAAGTATACAAGTCCATGGGAGTTTCGCAAATTTAGCCATATTAGTTAATAAACTAACATTACCATTCGAAAGGGTTGCAGTAATAAATCTTGAATTCAATCTAGTAATGCCATTAACAGAATCATCCCACGGATGTAATCTATGCCAGCATTTATTTAAATGAATGATTTCATCCGAATTTAATGAAATGGAATAACTTTTGAGTAAACCTAATAATATCTCCATATGTAATTCATCTAATATTCGCCAATCAGCACTATCATTACGTATGGTATCCATCGCAGGCCTATAGCCTGCTCTCCAATTATCAACAAATTGCGACCAATCAATATTGATGTCTTTTTGTTTACCAAGTACTAAACATTCATTAATAATACTCGTTCTCCAGTCAACTACTGTGCCAAAAACATCAAAGACCAAAGCTTTTACTTCATTCTGAGACACATCATGCTCCTCTTTTTGATATAATCTACCAATTATTTAGAATTACTATAAGGCGTATTATGAAAAAACCTATTAAAATCTTAGGAATATCTGGCAGTATCAGGAAAGAATCATACAACACATTACTTATCATGGAAACTCAAAAAATCAGTGAAGATTTGCTTAAAAATGAAATGCATATTTCAATTTATCCTTTAAATAGTATCCCTCTTTACAATAACGACCTTGAAAATGATTTTAACTTCCCCAAAGAAGTGGAAAAATTCAGAGATTTAATCAGAGGTTCTGATGCACTTCTCATTTCTTCTCCAGAATATAACGGATCGGTATCAGGTGTATTAAAAAATGCTTTAGATTGGGCATCAAGGAAAGATGATAAAGACACTAGGCCATTGGAAGGTAAACCTGTTGCAATAATTGGTGCAGGAGGAGGATCCGGTACAAAAAATTCTCAAAAAGATCTACAAAAAGTATTAGGTCACACTAAAAGTACTCTTATTGATAATACCTACGTAGGAATTGAACACACTTGGAAATACTTAGAAAATAATAAAATAATTGAAAAAGACATTATTGTGAAATTAAGTAACGTTGTTGATGAAATATATAAATTTCTAATTAAATGAAAAATAATTTCTCCACACTAACAAACGAAATAATTAATTGTTCACTTTGTGAACGCTTAGTCGAACATAGAAACCTCGTATCACAAAAAAAAAGAAGAGCTTTCTTATCAGATAACTACTGGGGGAAACCGGTCCCATCATTTGGTGAAATTGATTCCTCAATTTTTATATTAGGTCTAGCTCCAGGTGCACATGGGTCGAACAGAACTGGAAGGATGTTCACTGGAGATAGTAGCGGTAATTTACTCTATCGAATTTTATTTGATAATGGACTATGTACACAACCTACATCTTCAAATATTGAAGATGGTTTACAACTCATTAATTGTTATATCTCAGCTGTAGTACGATGCGCACCACCCAAAAACAAACCATCCATTCATGAAATACAAACATGTAGAAGATATTTATTACAAGAAATACGACTATTGAATAATCTCAAAGTGATTGTTGCTTTGGGTAAAATTGCCTTTGATCAATATATCAAATGTATGAAATTAGTTGGAATTACAATTCATCCTAAACCATTATTCGGACATAATAAAATATATACTCTAAGCAATGGTGTCACTCTTATTTCTTGTTATCACCCTAGTCAACAAAACACATTGACTGGTAGATTAACGCCAACAATGTTTAATGATGTATTTAAATTAGCGAAATCAATATCACAGCAAAATTAACACTAAATTTTACTATTATTACCCTATCCTCAGTTGTATAATTTTATGACTTGGACAATATATTAAAAAGACAAGGAGTAAATTATGTATACGACTGATATGTATGAGGGGATGATTGCTGAAACTATAACAATGACTGGACATGGTGGAACTGAAATAAATGCTTATCTTGCTAAACCCATAGGTGAGGGCCCTTTCCCAGGAGTAGTATTAATTCATCATTTACCTGGATGGGATGAATTATATAGAGAATTTACTCGCAGGTTTGCCCATCATGGATATCAGGCAATTTGCCCAAATTTGTATTTTAGAGATGGCCATGGAACCCCTGAAGATGTTGCTGCTAAAATCCGATCTGGAGGTGGTGTCGCAGATGATCAGGTATTGGGCGATCTTGAAAGTGCGGCAAATTATTTAAAACAACTTTCTGATAATAATGGTAAAACAGCAGTATTTGGCACATGTTCTGGTGGTCGCCACGGTTTCCTTGCAGGATGTAGGCTAGATGTTTTTGATGCAGTGGTAGAATGCTGGGGAGGTAATGTTGTCATGGATGCAGAAAGCTTAACAGAAAAACAACCAGTCTCTCCTTCAGATTACACAGCAAATTTATCAGCTCCATTGTTAGGTATTTTTGGAAATGATGATAAAAGCCCAACTCCTGACAAAGTCAATATTCATGAAGATCAATTAAAATCTAATGGTAAAGAATATGAATTCCACCGTTATGATGGTGCTGGCCATGGATTTTTCTATCATGACAGGCCAATGTATCGACAAGAACAAGCTGTAGATGGATGGAATAAAATTTGGGATTTCTTAGGAAGAAAAATTAATTAAGTCGAGAAGTGGGGTTGTATATGTGTAGTATGATACTTGAAAAAGCAACCGTAGAAGGTTGCGGCAAAGGTAATCAAGGATGGTTTAGTCTAAAAGAAGTTAATGTCTATTTTGATCACCCAGATCATGCAGATTTAGAGCACGCAATTAATATAGATTTTGTAAATGAAGAACTAGGGATAGACAAACGAGTAGCAGTTGAATTGAGTCCTGAATCAGCAGTAAAACTGATCAAAGCCATCGAAAATGCTATGGCAAAAGGTAGTTAATACGTGTCTGGTATAGAGAGAAATAACTTACAAGTATTCCATTCTTTTGCAGGAAATACATTAGATCGAAGTGAAGTTGAGAGAAGAAGCCCAGATTGGATTTCTTCTCTCATTAATCATCCAAGTACTAAGTTTTTACTAGTCAAAGATTTCATGTTTCCTGTTTTAAAAAACACAAAACGATTAGTATGGGTCTCTCAAAAAGAATTACAAAATATTTCGAAACCTTTATCGGAAGATAGTTTTTTTCTTTTAGGAACTGCAGATAATATTGGTTATTTTGCTATTGACGTTACAAAATTGGCTATTGAAACTGATAGTAACTGGGAGTTTCTCGAGCCCCGAGAAATAGCTCTTTCTGCGTCCGAACATGAAGTTGGGATTATTGCCCAAGCAAAAAGCCAACTTTACTGGCATGAAAGCCATAAATACTGTTCTAACTGTGGTTCCATGTCTAAACCCCATAAAGGTGGAATTGTACGAATATGCGAACAATGCTCAACACAGCATTTCCCTAGAACTGATCCTGTAGTTATTATGCTGGTTTTTAAAGACCAACACTGTTTACTTGGACAAAACAGAAGACGAACTAATGGGTTTTATTCTGCATTGGCAGGGTTTATGGATCATGCTGAATCAATTGAAGAGGCAGTTAGAAGGGAAGTAAAAGAAGAGTCAGGTGTAAAAGTAAAAAAAGTAATATATCATTCTTCTCAACCATGGCCCTATCCTCATTCTCTAATGATAGGTTGCATTGCTGAAGCTGAGGATTCAATTATCTCTATTGATGAAGAAGAATTATCTGATGCCCGTTGGTTCTCAAGAAAAGAAATAATAAACGCCTTTAAGGCGCAAGAGCAAAATAAAGAAAATGAATTTTATTTACCTGGGTCTGTTGCAATCGCACATCATTTAATAAAGTATTGGGCTTTTGAAACATCTTTCTAAGTACGTGACTTTGCCCTTACATATTGATCAGGCCAAACGACATCCTCACCTAAGGTAATTGCCGCATTTAACGGCCAATAAGGATTTCGCAATAATTCTCTTCCAATAAAAATAGCATCTGCCCTATTTTCGATTAATATATTTTCAGCGTGTTCTGCTTCAGTTATTAAACCGACAGCTCCTGTTAAAACTTGTGCTTCATGCTTAATTGTATCAGCAAATTCCACTTGATAACCAGGATATGAGGAAAGGGTCTGGTTTGGAGACAACCCACCTGATGAACAGTCAATCAAATCTACACCATGTTCTTTTAACCAAATACTAAATTGCAAGGATTCACTGATATTCCAAGAGCTTTCAGGAACCCAATCACTTGCAGAAATTCTAACAAATAAAGGCAATTCTTTTGGAATACTTTGTCGCACAGCACGGACAATTTCTAAACCAAATCGAGCTCTATTTTCAAGTGATCCTCCAAAATCATCATCACGAAGATTTGATAATGGAGACAAGAACGAATGGACTAAATAACCATGAGCAAAGTGTAATTCAATTACTTTAAACCCCGCATCAATCGCATTTTCTGCTGCCTTGGCCCAATCTAATATTAAATTATCTATATCGTTTACAGATAAAGCCTTAGGTTCAATATAACCAGTATTAAAAGGTAATGACGATGGTGCAGAAACTTCCCAAGTATCTATATCTAGTCTACTACTAGAACGCCAAGGAACATCACGAGAAGCTTTACGACCAGCATGAGCCAATTGTATCGAAGGAATTGAATCATGTTCTAAAATAAATTCTGTTATTGGTTTCCAATTTTCCACTTGTTCTATACTCCAAATACCAGCATCATGTGGGGTAATTCTTCCCTCGGGAACAACAGCACTTGCTTCTGCCATCACAAGAGAAGCTCCACCTATAGCTCGTGTACCTAAATGGACATTGTGCCAATTATTTGGCACCCCATTCTCTGCAGAATATTGACACATCGGTGAAACAAAAATTCGGTTTTTGAATTGAATTGATCGAATATCAAGTGGGCTAAAAAGTTTAGATGAATCCTTGTTCATTAGATGAATCCTTATTCATAATCTGTTAATATTAGTTTTTGTATTATATATACTTGGAGAAGTATATATACAACATACTAATCTATCAAGAGGATAATATGGAACTTATAAGAAAACTTGTCGCAGAATATATTGGAACGTTTTTCCTAGTTTTAGTCGGACCTGGTGCAGTCATCATTAATGAAATTACCGATGGCAGTATTGGACATATTGGTATAGCTCTATCTTTTGGCGGAATTGTAGCACTAATGGTTTATACATTCGGCAGATTTTCAGGAGGGCATATAAATCCTGCAGTTACTATAGCTCTAGTATTAGATAGAAAGATTTCAGTTACTGAAGCTATCTATTATATACTAGTCCAACTATTAGGAGCACTCAGTGCTGCATCTATTCTCTCAATGCTTTTTGAAGTAAAAACTCTTGGATCAACCACCCCATCTGGCGGGACTTCTGAGTCGTTACTATTAGAATGTTTAATGACATTTATATTAGTTATGGTAATTTTAAAAACTGTTAACTCTAAGGAAAATAACATTGCTCCATTAGCTATTGGGGGAACAATTCTTGTTTGTGCTACATTTGGAGGACCAATATCGGGAGCATCTTTAAATCCAGCAAGATCTTTTGGTCCAGCAGTACTTGCTAATATTTGGGATGCACATTGGATATATTGGATCGGTCCAATATTAGGCTCAACAATTGCCGCTCTAGTTTATAAATTTATCTTTAGTGAAGCGAATGAAGAATAGAATTATCTTTATCTGTGTTCATAACGCAGGAAGGAGTCAAATCGCACAAGCTTTTTTCAATCAACTTGTCCCCAATGATTTGAATTGGTATGCTGAATCAGCAGGGGTTGAACCGTCAGATAAAATAAACCCTACCGTTATAAAGGTTATGAAAGAATCGGGTATTGATATATCCTCAGAAAAACCTAAAAGACTCGATTTCTGTACCATAAATACAGATGACAGATTAATAGGTATGGGATGTGATATTCATGATAGTTGTCCAATAAATTTACAAGACTCTATCGATGACTGGGAGCTTGAAGATCCTCATAACCAAAATATTTGGAAAATTAAAGAAATACGAGATATAATCAAGGATAAAGTTCAATCGCTTATTGAAGAACTAGTGAATAATTGATTACTTCCTAGGTTCCCAAGAAAAATATCTTAATGCCACAATTAAGCCAATAAAAAACCAAATAACCATCGTTCCTAAATCTTTTATCTCAAAAACTATTCGAGTGTCAAATGGATTAAACGAAGATTGTAGCGTTGCAACAAAAGGTTTGACAGGGAAAATATCAGCTAAAGTATTTATCCATTGAGGTGCTAACGTTTGAGGAATGAATATATCTGATATGAAAAACAAAGGGAGGATTGTTGCATTGACTATTGCTGGAGCTGCATCTGCATTTCGTATCACTGTGGTTATCGCTATCCCCAAACAACTAAATGTGATAGTACCGACCAAAAGCGCTGCTATGAATACTAATAATGAATCAGTAGGCAATGTTACATCATAGAAAAATACACCGAATATTAAAACGATAATGACAAGTAATAAAGAAATAAGTGAAGTAAATACAATCTTACCTCCCATAAATGCCCAAGCTGATAATGGTGTGCCTCTAATCTTTTTTAAAATCCCTCCATCTCTGGCATCCGTTAAGGTCATGGCAAGATTTGTATAAGAAGCACTTATAACTGATAAAGCTATGATCGATGGGATGTAAAAATTGGAACCAGAAACAAAACCTCCTTCTATCGGAAGTTCATCATCTCCAAAAATTGCATTAAATAAGACTAAAAATATTAATGGAAATATGAACGTAAAAAAGGCAGCAGGCGGATTTCTCCAAAACGCTATGTTTTCGTATAGAATTTGACGAAATGCTAATCTTAATTGCTTAGTCATGAGCGGTACCCAGATCCTACAACTTTTAAAAAAAGGTCTTCTAATGAAGAGCGCTGAACTGTTAAGTCGTCCACTTTAAGTGAGTTTTCTAATGCCCAATTAGTTATTTCACTTAAAATCCCTATTGGAGAATTGGTAATGATCGATACTAAATTTCCATTTATTTCAGCAATCTTCATAATTGTTTCAGGTAGTGAAGTATCACTATCAGGTAGTGAAAACTGTATGGTAGTATTCGACTCAGAATTAATCAATTCCCTTGTTGTACCCATTCTTTCTATTTCACCATTGACCATAAGTGCGATTCTATCGGATAAATATTCAGCTTCGTCCATATAGTGTGTAGTAAGAATAACTGTTTTGCCTAAAGATTTCAGATTACTAATCATAGACCATGCATCTCTTCGTGCTGAGGGATCAAATCCTGTGGTAGGTTCATCAAGAAAAATTAAATCTGGATCTCCAATCAATCCTAAAGCCACATCAACTCTTCGGCGTTGTCCTCCAGATAGCTTTCTCACTGGAGTTTTTCTTTGTTCCTTCAAGCCCGTTGCTTCAATTACTTCGTTGATATCCCTTGGATTAGGGTAAAATCCACTGAATTGTTTTAAAACTTCTTCTACTTTAAGGTAAGGTTCTATACCGGTTTCTTGTAATACGATCCCTATATGTTTAATCAAACTGTCATGTTGTTTATGCGGATCATAGCCTAAAACGGTAACTTTCCCTGATGTACGTTTTCGATGTCCTTCAAGAATTTCAAGTGTTGTTGTTTTACCGGCGCCATTAGCGCCAAGTAATGCAAAAATTTCACCTGGGCTAACATCAAATGTTATGTTATTAACTGCTTGGAAAGCCCCATACGATTTAGTCAGATTTTCAACAATAATAGCAGATGACATGGTTTAGTTATTTTCAGATTCGTCTGACCCGAGGTCTTTTAAAAATTGTTCGATTGAAGGTGATAGTTCTGTATATTCATTTTCTTCTTGTTCAATCGTGATATTTTCAATGCGAGCATCGTATTCACTTTCTAATTTTTCTACTAATGCTTTAACTCCAGGATTTTGATCCATTTCATTTGTTACACGTTGGTATTGTCTTCTACCGCGTCGACTTATTGAAAGTTCTTCAGGTAAGTTATACAAAGAAGAAAGAACTTTAATGAGCTGAGAACATCCAGTAAAATCTTCTTCTAACTGTAAATATTGAGGGAGTCTCACCATCAACATCATATTTTCAATATCTTGAGCTGAAAGTTTGTCCCCAACTAAATTCATTATTGAGGTCGGTCCTTGATAAGGTCTTCTTCGCGCACTTTTCATAACACCAGGAACACCACTCATAGGCTCTCCATCATGAGTACCCATAACCAACAATGGTCTTGTATGGGGTACGGCATCATACATCCCCCCTACTCGACAAAATCTTTTTACTCCTAGCTGTTTAAGTACTTGAGATATCGTATCAATATATTCTTCAGCCATTGAGTGTGGTTCAAGCATATGTAAGAAGATATAATCAGAATCACCTTCAGTTTTAGCATACCTAAGATAAGTATTAGGTATAGTAGTTTCCCTTTTACCATCTATATGAAAAACTACAGGTCTATATCTGGTAAAATCAAAATACCTTCCAGGGTTTTCAAACTTACCTAAGTCTTGTGCGTCAAAATGGCGTTCTAATTTATCTAATACTAAAGAACCCACACTCCCAGCATCTACCCAAGGTCGCAAAGAAGCAATCACTTGAGGATTACGTAATTCTGGTAGCGGTTCTTCCAAAATATAGTCATTGATTTTCATAATTACACCTAGATTCTTACAATCTAATTACTAATACGATTATAACACATCTTCTCTATTGTTACTTAGACTTCAAAGGCATTTAATACAGAAGCTATCATGGAATAATACCCAATTGTTGTTGTTAAATCCACTAATTCTTTTACTGTAAAACGTTTAGTTGCTTGGTCATAAATATTGGAAGAAACTCTATTTTCTTTCAATAATTCCTTGGCATATTGATAAATCAATTTTTGATCAGAGCTTAATACCTCAAGATTTGTATTAGTATATATCGCATTGATAATTCCTTCTGGTACTCCTGCATTTTTGGCAAGTTCTGAGTGGGCTTGCCATTCAAAATTGCAATTCAAGGTGCTCGCCGTAGTTAACACAGCTATTTCACCTAGTTCATTAGGAATTGAGGAATTAAATCGTATATACGCTCCAGTATCACCTACCAAGGATGCTAATTCTGGACTATGTAATAAAGCTCCAAAAGGTCCTACAATACGACCTCTTGTTCCTATTATATTCTCATATGCTTTAAGTGATGCACCTTCTAAACCTTCTTTTTCAAATATACCTTCTATTCTCATCGTATTATCTCCTTACAAGCTATAAGTTTTTTAAATTTTATTGAAAAAATTAAATACTAATTCATTAAATTCATTCGGTTTTTCTTGTGGTATAAAGTGTCCAACATTGGTAATAATAGAATGTTCAAAGAGAGAAGCTGATTTTTTCACATTTTGAATAGCTATTGAATTTTCTGGATATCTATGAATATTTTCGGATGTTATAAGCAAAGTTGGACATGTTATATTTGCAAGTTCATCAAACATATACGTAGGTGTATTTTCTTCATAAAATATAGCCTCAGTTTCAGGTAAACATTTTAGAGTATAAAAACCATTACTTTGTTGAAAAGTACCACCAACGATATAAGACCATAAAATTTCATGTTCCCAATTTTTAAAAGTATCAGCTTTACTATAAGAGTTAAAAATAGATTGGATGTCATCAAATTCAGTTCTACGTTTTCTAGTTATATCAGCAAGGGATAAGGTATTGGGGTCTTTTTCAGGGAGAATTCTTCCCAAACTTAAGGTTGGCTCTATAAGAACTAATCCTGCTATTTTGTCTGCAATTAAAGCTCCTCCTAAAGATGCAACACCACCGCCTCTCGAATGCCCAACAAGTAATATGTCCTCTAACCGTAATGCTTCAATAAAGGCAGGGAGGTCTGAAACTATTTCAGGCCAAGTGTAATGACCTGGAGTTTTATCAGAATCTCCATGTCCTCGAAGATCTAATGCTAAGACACGAAAATTTGAAGATAAATACTGAGCTGACATATCCCAAATAGAGGCACATAGCCCAGACCCATGAACTAAAACAATGGTTTTGGAACCTGTCCCCCATTCTAAGTAATGAATTTTTGTACCATTTGCATCAACAAAATGACTTGTAGGCTCCATTATTAATACTGCCTATCGGGATCTACAACATTTATAAGAGTTTCTCCATTAATTAAAAGGTCAATATTCTTTTCAAAAAGATCTGTTGCTCTAGATTGTTGACTGGTAGAACGACCTGCTCGATGAGAAGTTGCAACTAGATTAGGTTGTTGCCATAATTCACTTTCATCTTCCAAAGGTTCATTAATATATACATCAAGACCAGCGCCTGCTATCCATCCTTCTTTCAACGCCTTAACTAATGATTGTTCATCTACTACTTCTCCTCTTGAAACGTTAATTAAATATGATTCAGGTTTCATTTTTTTTAACTTTTCTTCATTCATGATTCCTCTAGTCTCATCGGATAAAGGACAACTTAAAATAAGATAATCACTACGGGCAATTAAATCATCAAACTGTGTGGTAGGCAGAAGTTCGTCAACATTTTCGATCAATTGATCAGAAGATGTAATTGTCCGTTTAGTGGCTATTACATTCATATCAAATCCTTTAGCCATTCTTGCAACATGTTTTCCAATCGCACCCAAACCAAAAATGCCGATAGTTTTACCATTAATTTCATTTGTAGCAGGTGCAGGTCGCCATATATGCTTGCTTGCGTTATCAGAAAATGTGTTGTACTTTTTTGCTAACATTAACATAAACATCATTACGTGCTCAGCAACTGGTATGGCATTTAATCCAGCTAAAGTGGTTACAGGTATACCTGCTTCTAAAACTCCAGACATTTTCATATGATCAACTCCAGCACTCCATGCTTGTACCCACTTTAAATTTGGAGACCAATCTATTGAACGATATGGTAAACCAACGCATACAATCACATCCGCTTCTTCGAAAAATGGAGCGAATTCTTGTGGGCCAATTTCAGCGACTTTATCACCTAAGTGATAAAATTCTGCAAACTTTTCCCAAAGTTCTCGAGGTAATTGCTTTACTTGATTAATTTTAGGATCTGCATTCAATTTTTCGACATACGCAGAACTCATAGGGCTAGTAATTAGAATATTGGGTTTCAACGCATTGCCTCCTAGTACATGAAATTGATATCTTATAATAATTTAACATTGAGAAAATAAGAAATCAAACTATTATTCATTATCGTAAGACTTATTTTTCAATATTACTTGTATACTATTTGTGATACAATTTGTGCCTATATAACAAATATAAATTTACACATAACATAACCGGAGGTTATACATGGCTAGTGATAAAGTACGTATTGGAATGATTGGTGCTGGTGGGAATTTCGTATCTAGGCATATACCTGGTTTCAACCAAGTTAAGGGTGCAGAATTAGTCGGAGTTAGTAACAGATCACGACAATCTAGCGAAAAAATAGCAAAAGAATTTGGAATACCAAATGTTTATGATTCCTGGATTGATCTTATAGAAGATGATGACATAGACGCAATAGCAATTGGCACATGGCCTAATATGCATTGCCCAATTACCCTTTTGGCTTTAGAAAATGGCAAACATGTTTTAACTGAAGCTAGAATGGCCTCAAATTCTACAGAAGCCCAGATTATGCTCGATGCATCAAAAGAAAATCCTAATCTTGTATGCCAAATAGTTCCAGCTCCATTTACTTTATCAATAGACAAAAAAATCAATGATCTGTTACTTAATGGATACGTTGGAGATATTATATCCATTGAATTAGCATCAAACCCAGGAGCTTTTGTAAATAAAGATTCTCCATTTCAGTGGCGACATGATATTAAGTATAGTGGAAACAATATCATGATGATGGGAATTTGGTATGAAACCCTTATGAGATGGATAGGGCCGGCAAAGTCAGTTAGTGCTATGGGGCAAATAACAGTTCCTTATAAAAAAAATAATGACGGCATATATCAATCAGTAGAAATTCCAGACCATTTAGATATTACCTGCAAAATGGCTTGCGGGGCACAGGCAAGCATTAAATTAAGTTCTGTGATTGGCCTCAATCCTAAAAATGAAGTGTGGATATATGGTAGTGAAGGCACTATTATGATTAATGGAACCACCCTTGAAATTCATGGGGGTAAAAAGTCAGATAAATCTATCTCGAAAATAGAGATTGAACAAGAATACTTTGTAGAAGGATTGGAAGGGCTTCCTGCTGGATGGCGAGTAGAAGAAGATTTTGTCAACAGTATTTTGAAGGGGTCACCTGTAATACATAGCCCTTTTGATGTAGGAGTGAAGTACATGGAATTCACTGATGCAGTATCAATTAGTGCCCGAGAGGGTAAGGTTGTAAATCTTCCGTTTAGAAGTTAACAATCACTTTACAGGTTTAGCAATTAAAATTAGTACCATTGATATTAATGACAGGCAAGAGAAAGTCACAAAGGCTCCTGAATAGCTTTTAGTACTCTCATATACTGCTGCTGCAAATATAGGACCACTAACTGAAAAAATACTGTGGAATGGGGACATTGCTCCTTGTATGGATCCAAAGTTTTTTCTTCCAAATAAATCAGCCCTCAATGATTGAGGTAAAGAAGATAAACCTCCCCATACTACAGAATATGGAATCCAACATAAAGCTAAAAAGCTGAAACTTTTAGCAAATGACATGCAGAATAATGATATGGTCATAACTAAAAGTGAGACTGCCATGATATATCTTTTATTGATATTATCCCCTGCCCAACTTAAAAATAGTCTCCCGGGCGCACTCAATATACCCTGCAGTAAAAATAACATACTAGCCTGGCTTGTTGTTCCTCCCAAACTTACTACTAAAGGAAAAGAATTAATAGCAACAGCTGTAGTAATGCCTATCCGAATACTTACTGAAAACGTAAAAGCCCAAAAAGTTCTCAATCGAATTGCTTCAAACATAGTAAACGATGATTCAATGGAATCCGTAGTTGTATTCGGGTGTTCAAGTATAGTGTTTGGATCATCACCATCTGGAAACATGCCATACTGTTCTGGCCTATGCCTCATAACACATGCTATAGGAATACCTACTATCAAAACTAATAAACCCATAAGTCTAAAAGCACTTCGCCATCCAAAAGATTCGATAAAAATATTTACCAATGGAACCATGATCGAAGCAAGGCTTGTACCAAGCCATAAAATACCAAAAGCTCTCCCACGTTTTTTTACCCACCAGTTTGCAACTGATGTAGAAATTGGGTTACCTAAACCTAAACTACTACCTAAAACGACACCAAACAAAAAGCAAATAATAAAAACTGTGATATTTTGAGCATAACTTATTAAAAAAAATCCTAAACTCATTATAGGAATTCCAATAAACATCATAATTCTTGGGCCAAACCTATCAACAAGATATCCTTCTAATGGGCCGATCAAGGCAGTCTCTATCCTTGCAACAGATAGGACAGTAGCAACTATAGATATGCTTACATTAAAAGAATCAGAAATAGGAATAATAAAAGCATTTAACGCATGGAAATTAAATCCCACACCAAGTGTCATACCAACTAATCCAGCAATAATAATCCACCAACCATAAAAGATATTATTGGGAAACTTTTGGTCCTTTCTCTGTAAATTATTCTCCATACTCAAAACCCAACTTTATAATCACATAATTTAATCTAAAAAGCTTCTGGTAGTATATATAAAATTCAAGTCGTAAATATAGGTTTATAAATCAATTTTATCGTTAAAAAGCAATGTTTATTTGAATAAAATCGTTAATAATTTGACTTGTTAAACTTAAAAAGGAAATCATGTGGAGAAGCGATTGATATTATATTTTGTCTAAAGTATATTAGTCTGTAATCTTAATCTGATAACTGTAAATAAGGTACTGCTAAGTTCATGGGGGTAGAAGAATGAATTTTGAACTTCAATATACAGAAGAACAAGAAGAATTTAGAAAAGAAGTAAAAACATTTCTTGAAACAGCTATTTCAAAAGATCTAGAACATCCCATTGATGCTAAAGATTTAACTTATGAACAATACATGATACGACGTGCTGTTGGAAAAGCACTAGGGGAAAAAGGTTGGCTTTGGCCGATGGCTCCAACAGAATATGGTGGTGGTGGTTTAACTATAGATCATGGAATAATTATTGAGGAGGAAGTTGCTAAGTATGGTTTACCCATACCTCCTTATTACGATTCAGGAGGAAGACTTGGTGGCCCTTCAATTTTAGTATGGGGAACTGATGAACAAAAACAGCAATTCTTACCTCCTATTTTTAAAGGAGAAGTTAGAACATGGCAATTATTATCGGAACCAGGAGCAGGTTCAGACCTTGCGGGTGTTCAAACTACTGCAATTTTAGATGGTGACGACTATGTAATTAATGGTCAAAAAATATGGGTTGGAAGTAATCATGGAGCAGAACAGTCATGGATGATTTGTCTCACTGATCCAGAAGGAGAGCGACACAATAACCTTTCTTGGTTCATTGTACCAATGGATCTTCCGGGTATAACAATAGTACCTATGGAACTACTAACCACTGGAGGTGAAGGTGGTGCTGGAACTGGAGAAAAAAATACGATATTTTTTGATAATGTGAGGATTCCTGCTACAAATCTAATCGGAGGTCTTAATAACGGTTGGAAAGTAGCTACCACTCATTTAGAACTTGAGCATGGTGGTGGTGGGCAAATTCGGAAAAATGACTTAGTCGATAGAATAATTAACTACTGTAAAAACACTGAAAGCCTTGGAGAGCCATTAATTAAAGACAAAGATATTCAAGACGATATAGTTGATATTTTTATTGAATCTGAAATAACTAGATTGTTTAATTTGAGGAACTATTGGTTAGCTCATGCAAATAAACCAAGAACCTATGAGGGTCCACAAAGTTCATTCTTCAGAAAAACATCTGCTCTAAGAATAGCTGAAAAGATACTAGATATTCTAGGTCCTTATGCTATTACAAGTGATGAAAAATGGGGATTGTATAATGGTGCAATTGAACTCCAACACAGAGGTGCAATTGTAGGATTACACCCAGGGGGAACAACCGATATACAAAAAATTATCATGTCACGAAGAATTGGTATAGGTCGTGAAATAAAAGAGCAAGCTGGTACATTATCCTAGGAGGATCAGAATGGATTTATCACTATCACCCGATCAAGAACTCATAAGAAATACTGCAAAGGAATTTGTAAGTCAAGAATTTCCGAAGGACACAATATTAGATTTAGATCTTACCGAATCCGGGTTTAACAAAGATCTTTGGAATAGCGTAAGTGAAATAGGATGGCTAGGAATACTCATCCCAGAACAATATGGGGGATCAGAAAATAGCCTTACTGATGCTGCTGTTCTTTTCGAAGAACTTGGTAAAGCGCCAGTTCCCGGTCCATTTTTTTCATCAGGAATCTTATCAGCAAATATTATTCTTAAAGTTGCAAATGATAAACAAAAAAAAGAAATTTTACCTAATATTGCTTCAGGGGAGTATATTGTGGCGGTTGCCATCACTGAACCAAGTTATGGATGGGATAAAAAGCATATCAACCTGTCTTTAGACAATAGTTCTTTATCTGGCACAAAGCTTTTTGTACAAGACGGATTAAGTGCTACTCATCTTTTATGCGTTGTACGATCACAACAAAATAAAGACATAATATCTATAGTCATTGTTGATGTTAATAGCCAAGGTGTTTCACGAAAACAATTGCCAGGGTTTCTAAGTTCTTCATCAGAAATTACTTTTGAATCCGTTCAAATAACTGATGAAATGATTCTAGGCGATATAAATACCGATCAATGGGATAACTTATATTCAGGAATACTCAACTCTCTTCCTATACTTTGTTCATATCAAGTAGGTGGATCTCAAGCAGTATTTGATCTTTCAGTTGAATACAGTAGAACAAGAAAACAATTTGGACAATCAATTGGACGTTTCCAAAGAGTGCAAGATCATATAATCACCGTTGTTAATCAATTAGATGCAGCCAGATGGACCACATATGAAGCATTGTGGAAACTCGAATCTAATATGTATGCCAATACCAGCGTTCATCTTGCAAGTGCCGTATCTAGTGAGGCTTACTTAAAGGCTTGTGATGGAGGCCATGAAGTTCATGCGGGTATCGGTTCTTTAAGAGAATATGGGCTTACATTACATACTAAAATGTCCAGAACTTTGTACCATTTCCTTGGAGATCCAAGATTTCACAAGCGTAAAATTGCTGAAAGTCTAAATTTTTAATTGTCTTTTCGAAATATAATGACTGAGGAACTTCACAGTCCTCTCTAAAGATTCTTCTCTGTCATCACCAATGGTAAGAATAGAAAATACTAGTTCAGACACGCCTGTTTCAAACATTTCATCAATTCTTAA
>Ga0209403_10000140_pt1 | contig 113247 bp, 80 predicted proteins | sample ArcticOcean_MG_C_8_FD_187440 | JGI IMG/M metagenome (GOLD analysis project Ga0209403, IMG submission 187440) | Marine microbial communities from western Arctic Ocean - ArcticOcean_MG_CB11_86 (SPAdes) (version 2) | ecosystem: Environmental > Aquatic > Marine > Oceanic | place: Arctic Ocean...
CCATCAATCCCGCGCACGTCGACAACCTGCCAAAGCCAACGCGCCAGGCCAACGCTCTGTCGTCCAGTTGCAACCACCGCACCATCAATCCCGCGCACGTCGACAACCTGCCAAAGCCAGTTGGCCAATCGAAGCGTCGGTCGAACAATGAAGGTGCTGTAGATTTCATCAAAATAGAACTTGTTCAAAACGAACACGTAGAGGGTCTTTGCCCAGTTCGAGCGAGCAACAAGAGATGGCCCGGATTTCGTCTGCAGCAGGAAGGCCAGGGCCCAGCCCGCGGCTGCTACAAGCAGCGGCACCGCGAGCAATGGGAAGAGACTTCCTGGTTGCCCGGCGCTGGCAGCAATCGGGAGTTGTTCTCCCAAGGCGGGAGCCAGGAATGGAACAAACCAATTCCATAACACGATCAGAATACCGGTCAGCCCCAGCGCTCCGAGGGAGACGCCAAGGACGTGAGAGGGCGAAAAGAAGCGAGGTTGAAAGACCGCCGAAGAACTTTGTTGGAACAGCGAGGTGACTCCGCGAAAGAGATACATTGCTGTAAAGAAGACGGTCAGTAAACCAATCACCCAAAAGGCGATCTTCGCTGCCGGTACATTGTGCACCGTCCAGAGATGCTCATAAGAACCGGAGAAGATCACAAAAGGTGGAACGCAGGACAGGATCAAGGCACCGAAATAGAGCAGCCATGTCGGCCTCGACGGGCTTGATCCAGACTCTTTGTGCTCATGGGCAGCGGCCGATTGGAGCTGACTCCCTGTCGACAAGAACAAGAATCCTTTCAAACATCCATGGGCCAGCATGTGGAAAATTGCCGCCGCAAATGCTCCCACACCGCAGGCCATGATCATGAATCCTATCTGACTGATCGTCGAATAGGCGAGAATCTTCTTGATATCAGTCTGCGCCAGGGAAACGATCGCCGCACCGAGAGCTGTTATGGCACCAACCAATGCAATCACCGTCATGGTAACTGGAGAGAGCATGATTAAGACGCTCAAACGAACGAGCAGGAAGGGACCGGCGTTGACCATCGTGGCGGCGTGAATAAGTGCCGAGATCGGGGTTGGAGCCTCCATCGCGTATGGCAGCCAGACATGAAAAGGGACCTGGGCGGACTTGCCCATACAGCCGACAAACAAGAACAGCGTGATCATCGTGATCACCTGTACCTTGCATTCGAGACCTAGCCATCCCAGCAGATTGATGGTTTCTCCGCTCATGCTCGGAGCGATATCCAGAATCTCACGGATATCAAGCGTTCCAAACGTGGCAAAGGCCAGGATGATGCCAAACAACAGACCAACGTCAGCCACCGCGTTGACCAGGAATACCTTGGTGGCGGCATGGCCGGCAGCTTTGCGGCTGGCCTGATGGGAAATCAAGAGATACGAGCAGATGCCCATGACTTCCCAGCACATGAAGATCATCAACAGATTGCTGCTCATGACCAGCGTCACCATGGCAAAGGTAAACAATGCCATGACGGCAAAGAACCGGCTGAACCGTGCGTCTCCAATCATGTAGCGGGCCGAATAGACGTGGACCACAAAGCTGACACCTGTAATCAACAACAGCAGCAACACGGTGAGCTGGTCAAGGTATAAACCCAGGTCCACGCTGAAGTTTCCGGAATGAAACAACTCGTAAAGAGGTATGGAAATGGGCTCCATTCCCCAAACAAGCTCAGCGAAGGCCAGCACCGACAAGCCGAATGAGATGCCGATCGCAAGCACTCCCACCTTTCCGCTTGCTTCCCCCAGCCACCTCCCGGCGAGCGTGATAATGATGCTCGCCACAAGCGGCAACAGCGGGATCAGGATGTAAACAGCTGACATCGAATTCGTTACCTTTGGGTAGACAAGTCAGAGTCCCAGAGACGAGGCGGTGTTCCGGAAGAAACTGATAATTGGATCGCTGCAGAGCCCCAGGATAATAATCGTGACTGCAGTCACTCCCACACTTAAACGCAGCGAGAGTTCTGTTTCGACGCGGACCACAGGAGGGGAAGCTTGGCTATCACGAAAGACGCTCACAAAGAGTCTCTGGAAATAGGCCATCGTCAGGAGCGTGGCAAGAACCACCGCTCCGACAGCCAGGTAGTTGCCTGCTTCCATGGCCCCCAGGATGATGTACCACTTGCCGAAAAATCCCCCGGTCGGTGGAATACCAATCATGGACATGCCCAGGACAACGAGCGCGGCTGTCATCCACGGCGATGCTCCACGCAATCTCGACCATTCTTCCACGGTGTGTGCCTGGTGCCGATAGATCGCTGCGCCGGCAATGAAAAACAGACCAGCTTGCATGACGGCATCGTTGATCAAGTAGAACATGCCCCCGGCAAATCCCGTTGGATTTCCTTGACTCACTCCAATCAGGATCAGCCCGATATGCGAAATGCCACCATAGGCAAACATTCGTTTCACGTCCTGTTGACTCAAGGCAAGTAGTGCGCCCATCACTGCCGCAAGAGCACCAAGCACCCCAAGCAAAGAGAGCACGTGCACGTATCCAATCTCGGTTCCAGCACCGAGCACCCAAAACATGATTCGGACCCACGCATACAAGGCAACCTTGGTCATGAGGCCGGCGAGAATAGGCGAAATCGCGTCTGGCGCACGCGCATAGGCAGCTGGCAACCAGCCATGAAGTGGAAACAGAGCCATCTTTATTCCAAGACCGATGAACATGAAAGTGGCTCCTCCAATGACTGCTTTGGAGGTCATCAGTTGAGGATTGTCAGCCAGATGCTGAGCCATGTCCGCCATGTTCAGGGTGCCTGTCGCCGCATAGAAAAAGACGATTCCCAGTAGATAGAATGAGGCTCCCAGGGTTCCCAGGATGAGATATCGAAAGGCAACCATCAGTGCCTTCCCGCCACGAACACCGACCAGGGCATACGCGGACAAGGCGACAACCTCCAGAAACACGAAGAGGTTGAATATGTCCCCAGCAAAGACGACCCCTATCAGGCCTGATATCAAGAGCAAGATCAGGGTGTGGTAGTGCACCACTCGTGTGCCGAGTGAGCGTGACACAAGCGGGCCACTGTAGATCACGCAGACTGAGGCGAGCAGGCTGACGACAACCACCATGATGCTCGCCAGGCCATCATTGACCCATTCGATTCCGATTGGCACGCCAGCTGGACTTGAACTGCTGAGCCAGCCGCCGAAAACATAGCTAGATTCTCCAACGTCCAGAACGTTCAGAAGATTTGCCAGAGCTGCTGCAGACATCGCACAAACGGCCGCCAGCGCAATAGGTCGACACCAATCTCGTTTCTTTCGACAAACCACTGGCATGCAGATAGCCGTCAGAAAGGGTATCAAGAAGATGATTGCTGGATACTGGTAACTCATTCGGTCCTCTTTAACAACTCATCTTCGTCCAGGCTGCCGTAGGTGCGGTAGATTGCCGTGACCAGCGCCAGGGAGACGCCCAGGGTGGCAACCTGGACCACAATCGCTGTCAACGTGAGAACATGTGGCAACGGATTGGCGTACTCTGCAGGATCCACGTCGTCGCCTGCGGCCAGGACCGCGTCATTCCCCTGAAGAATTGGAACCGTTGCGTCCTGTTTGGCACTGATCGTGACCAGTAGAAAGATGATGCTCGTCTGGACCAGGTACATACCGATGAGCTTCTTCACCAGGTTGGGGTGGGTGACCATGATGAACAAACCCCAGACGAAGAGGATCACGAAGGCAATGTAGTGTGGTCTTTGAAGAGCCAACTCAATGTGTTCAAACATTCGTTTCCTCCCTGTCCTCAATCAACGATAAACTCAAGACAATCGAAATTGCGGTCACAGCAATATCGACAGCGACCCCGACCTGGGTCATCACGATGCCGAGGGAGCGTCGTTGTGCGTCGCTGTCGACCCAGGGGATCTCCAGGCTGGAATAGTTCAGGAACTCACCACCGCCGATCAAACAGAGCCCACCTACCCCGGCGAAGATCAGCAAGCCAACTCCGTCGCCGTGGATCACCTTCTGAGCCAGGCGATACGACGACGCCTCGGGGCCAAACACAAGGATCCCCAGGATGATGCTTGTCCCCAACATCACTCCTCCGACAAATCCACCACCTGGTCCATACTGACCAAAGAACAGCACGTAGAAGGCAAACAACTGCATCAACGGAATCAGGATGCGGCTCATCGTCCGAACGATGACGCTGTCATGGGATTGGATCATTCCCGATTTCTCCTTAGCAGCAAGGTACAGGCGATGCCAGCGGTAAAGATCACAGCAGTCTCTATCAACGTGTCGAAGGCGCGGTAGTCCATCAGGACCGATGTCACGACGTTCGTTGTTTCAGTCTGCTCTAAGCTGTTTTTCAAGTACTCGGGCGAAACATGGACGCTGGCCTGCGATCCTGGATCTCGAAATGCGGGAAAGTCCTCCGCGGCATATAACAACAAAAGGCCCAGTATTGGCAGCCCCAGCACGGCCAGCAATGGGGGAGCCGGACGCTGAATGCGAGTGTCCTTCAAAGCGGTCCCGAACAACGTCAGGAGGAAAAACAGGGTCGCCAGACCGGCTCCCACGACGGCTTCGACAAAAGCGACATCCACCGCGCCCAGCCAGGCCCATACAAGTGCCAGCAGGAAGCTGTAGGTTCCCAGGATCAGCACCGCGCCGATCAGATCCTTCACCAGGATCGCACCGGCTGCGGTCACAATAAGCAGGACCAGCATGAGAATCTCAAAAGTAAGGGTCATCTGTCTTCTCTACTCCAGGGTTTGAGGCCAGAACGATGCGCGGCTCGCACGGTGGCATGTGCGATCACCGGATTCAGCAGGTACAAGAGAACCAGAACAATGAGAATCTTTGCCAGGTTCACACTGAAACCCTGGTAAAGAGCCAGTCCCCCGAGGAGGAAAAATGTACCCAGGGAATCGGTCAGCGAAACGGCATGGGAGCGTGTGTACACGTCGGGCAACCGCAACACTCCTACTGCCCCCACGAGCAGGAAGAACAGCCCGACCAGAATGAGACCAGCGGAGATGAGAGATTGTGTCAGTTCGAGGATTTCATTCAGAGGCATCGGCAGACTTCCCCCTTTCTTCCAGGTACTTGGCGATGGCCAATGACCCCACCAGGTTGACAAGGGCGTAGCCTGTTGCAATGTCCACAAACATCTCCACGCGTTCGTAGATGGTACCAATCACAACCAGCAGAATAATCGCCTTGATCGAGATTCCATTGAGTCCCAACACCCGGTCATAGACTGTCGGCCCACGAAGAACACGGTACAAGTACACGCCGATCAGGAGCGTAATCGCAATCAAGACGAACAGGAAAAACACCTCTGCTGAGTATTCCTTCATCGGTCTCCCTTCTCGGTGAACAAGCCGGCAACCTGCCGCTGGAGCCGATGACTCGTAACGTCCTGGGCCGATTTGTCGTCCATGGCATGGACCACCAGTTCCTGGGAATTCACTTCCACCGTGATCGTTCCAGGTGTCAGCGTGATGGAATTCGCCAGCAGCACGATGCCGGAGTCTTCTTGCAAGTCGGTGCGATAGCGAATCAAGCTGGGGTTGATCGGCAGGGCCGGATGCAGGATCAGATATGCCATGTGGAAGCCACTCTGCAGGATTCGGCCAACCAGCCAGAAGAAATACCAGACAATTCGCACACGGACGACTGGGACGCGAGATACCGGTCGCTCCGTGTTGAGCCAGGCCACTCCCCCAGCGACCAGCAGGCCGAGGCCAATGTGAACGAGATCCAGGCTGGCAGAGAGCAGCAGCCAGACAAGCAGCAGGCCAAGCGTCTTGACCGCCAGGATAGAGTAGTAGCTGGATTTCATATAATTGCCTGCCGAGTAGGGGCTCTACCGAACGACGTCATTGACACGCTTCCCATGTTGCGTCCGGGTTGTATTGCTGAAACTCACGCGTTGACGGATCAACTGATACAAGGATGATCCACTGATTGTGAAAGAGATGCTGCAGGAGCGAATGCTTTTCGATAGCGGCGGATATTCGATCGGTGGGGGCCTCGATGATGGCAAGTAACCGCATCGGTTCGTGGTAATGCACGTTGCCGTTGTTGACGCTCTGCAAGGGAAGCCCCGTTTGAAGATCGCCATGGCTGCCGTGCATCACACCGACACCCGAGACCACGTTATGCGTCACTTTACTACCACTCCCATAGCACCAGGGAGCAACAGCAGAGAAGTAATACTCCATGCTGATCCACTGTCCGACGACCAGTGGTGCCATCATCAGGGCTTCCAGGATCGCTCCCTCTGAATCCGCCACCGGGTCATAAGAGTGCAAGAACACGCGGCCCCCGAGATCAAGGCCATGGGTGAGTTCCCGCCTGCCAAGAATGAATCCGGCGTTGCTTGATAAGCCCCATTCTGGACGCACATTTGCCCAATCCAGGCTTCGCTTGACCATGTGGTTACACGCTTGAGTCGCGGTGATACCTCGTGGAGCCTGGGGGATGCGATACGACCGCTCGCGGGCCTGTTCAGCAGTCGCCTGGTGAAGGTCCTGGATCAACAGTTGCAAATCCTCGGCGTGACTGGCCGGAACATCTTGCACGTCGTAGAACGAGACCTGGTCGGTCACGGTGTTGTGTTTGCCGGCAAGAAACCAGGTGTCATCCGGTATGTTCAGTCCATTCTCCTTTAACTTCAGCCGGACCTTGGGGCTGTTTCCCATCGCTGCGAAGACTCGAGCATTCGGGTCCCCATGGCCACCGCCGCAGGCACCACAGTTGTACGCCGCAAAGTAGGGATTGTTGTCCGAGCTGCTACCATGCCCGCAGAGGACGATAAATCGTCCGAACTCCCCGGTCAGCCCAATCGCACGCATTCCGTTTTCTACAAAGGTTGCTTGCTCGGTGAGTGAGAATCCATGAGGTAATTCAGTCGATGCCTCGCCAGAATCATCCTCAACCAGATCGATCGGAATCTGAGTGGCAACTGGTTGAGTAAACCAACCTCGTCCCCAGGCCTTGATGGATTCGTAGGACCTTTGAAAAAATGTCTTCCCGATCAACCGCACGCTGAAGAACAAGCCCAGCAGATCGATCAACATGAATGAACCCGCCGGATTGCGTTTCAGGTCATGAAACAGATGCTCTCCGAGCTGGCTCCAGCGTGATCCATTTGCATAGGTTTGAAGAGATTCCTGGTTCCCATCGCGAGGAACCTCTTTGATCGCATACTTTGGTGCCAGGATGACAGGACACAAGGGGGCGTGTCCCTCGCTATCAAAACTCTGGAAACTAATGGGAACGCCGAAAAAACCGGCGTACCCGTATGTCTGGTAAGGCCCTTGATCCTCAACATGACGACGAAACGGTTCCGAGCGTACATCGATACAGAAGACAAGCTGAGCGCGCGGGCGGGCCTCGCCCCCAGACCTGTCGACCTGGGCCGAAAGCTGTCCGATCAGTTTTCCCCGGTAGCTGGCTTCAAGCGCCTCCAGCCAAACCGGGCCGTGCTGCTCTCCGGGGAAGATGTCCAACCACTGCAGCAGGGTCTCGATGTCACTGGGAGGGCAGGTTTCAATGTCCTCGGGGGTCAGTTCCAGGAACTGGGCGAGATGAAACAGCCGCCAGCCATCGGTGTCAACGGTCTGCCCCTGGCGATCCGGCACCTGGGGTTCTTGACGCACAAGCTGGTTGTATTCGTCCTGGTGATGCTCCCAGTAGGAACACAATGCGGGCAGCGTCCCCTCAATTCCCCACGTGTCCCGACAGAATGCCTGGACCAGTTCGGCCTCGTAGAAGAGGCGGGCAGCCAGGTACTGGACCGGATCGATGGGGTGTTTCGCCTGGGCAGGATAATCAGGGTTTTCGCCCAGCCAGCGAATGAAGCCTGCCCATCCGGGTAACTGGGCCAGCTGTCGTGACAGGTAGTCCGTCCAGCGTTCCCTGGGGATTCCAAGACGTTGCAGGCTGAAGGTAATTGCATCCTCCGGCAAGGCGGGCAAATCACGGATTTTGCTGGCACATCTCCTGATGCCAAGGAAACGACCGGAAAGGTCCCTGGCCGCAAGTTCTCGCCAGGCTTGATAGAATCCCTTGTCTCTGTCAGGCATCTCCCATCCGGCCATCCCTTCATCGAGATAAGCCGCGGTCCATTTGATCATCTGGTCATTGATTTGATCAACCAGCACAGCGCCAGCCAGTGTCCCCAACCAATCACTGACGGTCCGTTCAGGAGGCAGGTCGACTGCTGGACCCGTGGATTCCTGCTCACTCCCGACTTCAGAATCATGGTGGGAATCCGACAGGTTCAGCACGGATAACGTGCTCTCCCACAGTTTCGTCAGGTAGGATGCGTCGCCATCATCTCCATTCCTGGATTCCTCTGGCAGGTCGCGTCGGAACCTCCTGGTCAGGTCGCCGCTGCCACGTTCCCAGCTCAAGAGGGCGGGGTCGATCGCCTCGAATCCGAACAGGAGATGCAAACGCAATACGTCCGATGATGCGACTGGACGATTGCCTACCGTCACCGTCTGCGTAGCAATTCCTGACCCGACAGGCTGGAGAGCTCGTTTGACCGCATCATCCGTGATGCACCCTTCCCGATACAGCTGACGGTACTCCTCGTTTGCAATGTATCCACGTCCTCCCAACATCTGTTGGGCTTGGCCGATGGCCTCGTCAAATGGCAAGTGTTCCCAGCCACGAAGTGGGTTGCGGTAGGCAAAAGTCTTCATCGGCCAGTTCTGTGCAACCGGTAGACAGGCCTGGTCAATGTCCTGGCGAAGGCTCTCGCGTTCTTCGCTGGAAAGAGCCTGGTGTTGAGCGCCATTCGATTCCGGATGGAGCTGTGCCGAGTTCTCGGCCAGTCCACCCGTACTCTTCATGAGACCAGAGAAAAAACGCATGCTTGGTCTATCTTGATAAAACGACTGCGAAACCTGTTTGAATCATCAATCCTCTTGTTCCACAATCCGCTGTTTCAACCAGCTGAAGCTCGGACACATGGAAGGTCCTGGAACGACGGGGGAAGCGAATCACCGTAATGGTCAGATTCGCCACTCACTCGGCAGACGACGTCCAGAAAATCGACACAGCCTAGATCAACAACGGCGCGCAGAGGCCATTGGCAAGCTGATGCCCGACTATCGCCAGGGGACGACCGGTATGAGAATCGCTTTGGTGAAGTCGATCGCCGGTCTCACAAGGCCATCTAAGTCCACTATGCCGCTGATTGTTCAAGCGGCGGCATGCCGAAGACCGGACAGCGAGTTCTTCTTCGGAGCTCTCCCGGTCGGGGCACTCCCCCTCAGTCACTTCCACTCCTGTCGGCCCCGCCAACAGAAGAAACGGTGTGAAGGTGAAGAGACAAAGACCGACTGACACAGATGTGAGCCGTGAAATAATCAGCCGTGCGGTCGATTGCCCTCTAAGTGCCATCAAGGCCCTCCATCTCGAAACTTCTAAAATCTTGCTGCAGTGTGGAAAGTGTAATTGGGTTGGGGGAGAGCCTGCATATTTACGACAATTCAAGAAATGTGTCAAACCGTAAAGTTGATAGCTGGGAGCAGGACCTCTCGCCTCCATTAATGAAGCCCCTGCTGTCGATGGCAGCGGGGGCTTCGTTATCTGCACTGCTGACAGTTCGTACCAGAGCCCGGACTCGAACCGGGACGCCCTAACGGGCACTGGATTTTGAATCTAACGATAAAAACTGCGCTTCGAACCTGTTTCTCGCTTCACGTCAGGCAGTATAGGTGCGCCAGAGCCTGTCGCAAGTCGTCGCATTCATAGGCATTCATACGCACTTATGAGCGGTACTGCTCATTTACCGAAGAGCCAAGACGGTAGCTACCGTTTTGGTTTTTGGGGGAGCAGAGCATGCTGCTGCTCCTTGTCATACCACTTTGTGAAAACCAGTTGCTGATCTCCTTGTGGAAGTTTTTCGGTGACCTGCGTCTCGGTCGACTTCCCCTTTTCCAGCCATGTGGTCGTTTCGGTCTTCGGGTACTCGGATTGCACCTTGCCATCAGGACCCTTGATGACAGTCGTCCCTTCCCACCGGCCCAGTCTCTGCGACAGGATTTTAGTAACCTGTTCGTCACTGAGCGCACCGTTTGTGGTCGTCGCTTCCGTGTTCGCATTCGGATCCCCGGTGTTTTCGTCCTGGGCCTTTTGGGCATCGGGCCCACACCCCACAACACCGACTAGCAGCAAACAGATGAGTAGTCGTTTTATGATCGGCTCACTCTGAAGAAGAAAAAGTACCAGAGGGGAGACTTGAACTCCCACGTTCGAAGCTCAGTTCCTCCGATAGAGTAAGTGATTTACGAAGCCGATGTTGTGGAAATGTAGCGGTTCCAGCTGCGTCCTGCGATTAATTAGACGGCAACAGCTTGCTGACAAGCTGACCCGAGACGTCGGTGAGTCGGAAGTCGCGGCCTTGAAAGCGGTATGTCAACCGCTCGTGGTCCAGGCCGAAGAGCCGCAGGATTGTGGCGTGCATGTCGTGTACGTGGACGGGATCCTTCGCGACACTCCAGCCGATGTCGTCTGTCTCGCCGATGACCTGACCACCTTTCACGCCACCTCCCGCAAGCCACATACTGAAGGAATACGGATGATGGTCTCGGCCCGTGACCGTCTTGAAGTTGACTCGATTTTCGCCGAGCGGAGTGCGGCCGAACTCGCCACCCCAGACGACCAACGTTTCGTCCAACAGGCCGCGTTGTTTCAAGTCTTTCAGCAACGCGGTGACGGGCTGATCGGCGATTTGGGTATAGCGTTTCAGGCCGCTGTCCAGGTTGCTGTGGTGATCCCACGTCGAGAGGAATAGTGTCACGAAACGGATGCCACGTTCGATCATCCGTCGAGCCAGCAGGCAATTACGCGCGTAGGAGCCAGAGAAGCCAGCGGTGGTACCGGTCGGCTTGTCCTTCCGGTCGACTCCGTACGCATCGAGTGTGGCTTGCGTTTCGCCGGACAGATCGAGCAGTTCTGGCGCCGTCTGCTGCATCTGAAAGGCAAGCTCGTACGCCTTAATCCGACTGGCGACTTCCGGGTTTCCAGTCTGGCTGAGGCGCAAGCGATTCAGTTCGTTGATCGCTTGCAAACTTCGTGCTTGAACATCGCGCGAGATGTCAGCGGGATTCGCCAGATTGAGGACCGGGCTTCCCTGATTGCGAAACAAAGTGCCCGAGTATTGCGACGGGAGAAAACCGCTCGACCAGCTGGATGCACCGCCCGGCAGGCCGCGTCCCAGGGTCGTTAGCACAACGTAGCTCGGGAGGTCTTTCGACTCGCTGCCTAACCCGTAGTTGAGCCAAGAGCCCATGGTTGGCCAACCCTGCAACGGGGATCCGGACAACATCATTAACTGGCCCGGCAAATGGTTGAATTGGTCGCCATGCATCGATCGGACGAGTGCGATGTCATCAACGCACGTGCTCAGATGCGGAAGCAGATCTGATAACGCCATACCGCACTCGCCATGGCGGCGAAACGTGCGGGGGCTGCCCATCAGCTTTGCACTTTGCTTTTGAATGAACGCGAACTTGATCTCTTTGAGAACCGACTCGGGCATCGGCTGGCCGTCGAGTTCCTTGAGTTTCGGCTTCTCGTCAAAGAGGTCCATTTGGCTTGGTCCACCTTCCATGAAGAGGTAGATGCAGCGCTTAGCCGTGGGTGCAAAATGCGCGAGTTGCGGCGGAACTTCGCCCGCCAGCGTTCCGTCGTCATTGAGTAGGGACGCCAATGCGAGTGTGCCCAGACCGCTGGCCCCTGATGTCAAGAAGCGTCGTCTGCTTGCGGCAGCGAGGTCCAATTCGTCTTGGCTCGGATGGTGGTGCATCTTGGACTCTGCTTAGTCTCGGGTAATGAATTCATCAAGATTCATGACGATTCTTGCGACGGCCGTCATGGCTGCGATCTTTATTTGCTCTGACGAACCGTCCTTTCCGCGTTGCTTCTGTTCGAGACGCTGCACGTCATGAAACGCCGCCGTCAGGTAGCTGCGTTCCTGGCTGACGGGTCGTCTGCCGAGGCATCTCTGAAAGAGATCGTCAACGGCTGCGGCGATGTCCTCGCCGTGCTGCTCACACAGTTGCTTTGCGAGTGTCTGAGCACATTCAAAGAAGACCGGGTCATTGAGCAGTGTGAGTGCCTGCAGTGGAGTGTTGGATCGCTCGCGACGACTGCAGGAGATGGTCGAGTCCGGTGCGTCAAACGTCATCAGCATCGGGTACGGCACCGTGCGTTTGAAGAAGATGTACATGCCGCGACGGTATCGCTCGCTTCCCTGGCTGACCGGCCACTTCACGCTGCGGCCCACTTCTGTCACGAAGGCTGGCAACGGCGGTCGAATCCCGCGCCGGCCGATCGTCCGCTCGAGCAACCCGCTGGCTGCCAAATGCAGATCTCGCACGATCTCGGCACTGACGCGATAGCTGTTCTGTCGCCACAACAACTGGTTGCTGGTCTGGTGCTGTGTTGGGACTGCGTTCGAGCGGGACGAAAGTCGGTATGTCGACGACGTGACGATCAATCGAATCATCGCCTTCCGGCTCCAGCCAAGCCGACGGTATTCCGTCGCCAGCCAATCCAGCAGTTGTGGATGGGTCGGCTGGGCGCCCTCGCTCCCGAAGTCGTTCGGCGTTGAAACCAATCCCTGGCCGAACAAGTGCTGCCAGATTCGATTCACCGCCACGCGAGCGGTCAGTGGATTTTTCTCGTGAAACAGCCAATTCGCGAGATCCAGCCGATCGGGTTCTTCGCTGCGAAGGTTCAGTGCAGGCAAGACGGCTGGCGTGCCAGGGTGGACTTGGTCTCCGTGCCGAGTGTAGACGCCGCGGACATGCACAAAGGTGTCTCGGCGGTCCTTCGTTCGTCTCGCAAATGCGCGCGCCTTTGTCGCAGGTGGCAACGGTTTCTTCTTCACGTGAGCGTCCACTCGCGCCTGCAACTTGTCCCAGCCGTCAGCTCTTGTGTCGTATAAGTCAAGAATCATCTTCCAGTCGAATGATTTGTTGCTCGCGACCAGCACTTTGGAAATCGTCGCCTGCTGATCCTCGGTCAGATCCTCTTTCTGGTACGGCTGCAACTCAGCAACCAGATCACTCCAGGCCGGCCTCCAGCTTTGCAGACTTGCTTCGTAATCGGCGACTTCCCACGCGCGAGTCACGCGGACACCAACTTCGTCGGCGTTATTAAAGAAGGCGTAGAGACGATAGAACTCGGTCTGGCTGATTGGATCGTTCTTGTGGTCGTGACATTCCGCGCAGCCAAGTGTCAGCCCCAGCCAGACCATGCCCGTCGTATTGACTCGATCGACGATCTCCTTGGTGCGGTACAACTCAAGGTCCACGCCGGCCTCGGTATTCCTCAGTGTGTTGCGATGGAAGCCTGTAGCGATTCGCTGGTCGAGCGTCGGCTTCTCAACCAGGTCGCCCGCAAGCTGTTCGATCGTGAACTGATCGAATGGCAGATCACGGTTGATCGCCTCAATGACCCAGTCGCGATAAACCCATGCGTGCGGCCGTAGGGCATCTCCCAGATAACCTTCACTGTCTGCGTATCTCGCCAGATCCAACCAATACCGTCCCCAGCGTTCGCCGTAGTGTGGCGACTTCAGCAAGTCGTCTACGAGTTGTTCGTAGGCGTCCGGTTTGTCGTTCGTGATAAAGGCATCCACGGCAGCGGGTGACGGCGGCAAGCCCGTGATATCGAGAAACAGCCGTCGGATGAGGCTGCGGCGATCCGCCTGAGGTGCCGCCTCAAGGTTCGCGTCGTGGTGTCTGGCGGCAACAAATGCATCAATCGGATTCCGATTCGGGAATGCAGTCGAAAGCTTCGCTTCCGTTGGCACAACTGGACGAGTGAGGGGTTTCAGTGACCAGTGCGTTGGCGGTTTGAGCCGAACATCAGCCGGCCATTTGGCGCCGTCTGAAATCCATCGACGAAGCGTGGCGACTTCCTCGGCCTTCAGCGGCGGTTCCCCCTTCGGCATCTCTGCCTTTCCGTCGGACGGAGTTACCAGATCGAGCAGATAGCTGGTATCGGGCTCGCCAGACACGATCACCTTCCCGCTTTCGCCCCCCTTGTCGGCTGCTTTGGCGGAATGCAACGACAGGCCGCCGCGTGGATTGCGATCGTTGTGACAGGTCAGGCAACGTCGCTGCAAAATCGGCGCCACGTCGCGACGAAAGTCGATCGCATCGTCCGCAGCAAAAATGTCGTCACCGTCGCTGAATGGGCTCGCGACGGCGATGACACAGAAGGTCAGTATGTAAAGCGGTGCCTTAATTTTGTTCTCATGTACTAAACGGATCGAGAATATCGCTGGCAATGGCAAAGATACCATAACGTCCGTCCTGAGCCCCAAAAGCTTGACCCCAGAATATCCACAGTCGCCCTGCGGGTTGTTGCGGAAAACTGGACGTTCAGTATCTGTTCAAAGAAGAGGGCGAAGGCAGCCCGTCAAACAAACTGAACAAAAAACTACCCCCCATTGAATGATTGGCAATTTATCCAACAGTCTTAGTTTTGCTGTTGCGCAATTTGTGTTAACTGCGACAATGAAATGGAAAGGGTAGGAAGTGGTTTCTTACTCAAGACTAAATCTTGGCCTAGTTAGGTCCTAGTTAGGTCCTAGTTAGGTCCAGTAGGGTCCATGAGATGCTTAAACAGCAACACGGGCTTAAGAGAGCAGGGGGACCGTCAAACACTGCGTTTTGCAGTGCTACACGGTACCAAGGACAAGAAACCATTAGAAGAAAAAGTACCAGAGGGGAGACTTGAACTCCCACGGGGTTGCCCCCACTGGATTTTGAATCCAGCGCGTCTGCCAATTCCGCCACTCTGGCATCCTCAAAGCTGATTTTAGTCAACCGCAAGAGGCGTGCTAGTAGGTGAACACCACCGTGCTGACTCCGAGGTTGGCAAACAGCTTGGGCTTGGTCGTCTTAAAAGCGCCTTCCATGATGTCTTCGTCGACCACTCCCAGATCTCCCATGCAGACCGGGCAGACGTGAATCTCCACTCCCTGCTGCGACAGCGTGGCAATCTGCTGCTTGAACGGAGCGTGTTCTCCGTATGCCTGGTCGTCCGGAAAATCGACGGTGGGTATCTTCACACCCTTGACGTTGAAGAAGATGGCGACCTTGAAGCCTTCCTCCAGACAGAAGTTGGCGAACGTCAATCCCATGTTCACCGCCTGCGGGTCGACGTCGGCATCACTGGTGATGCTGATCAAGGCAACTTTTTGCAGACTTGTCAGATCGCCCGAAACGGTTGCTTCGCCAGATTTCGTGTTACAGCCTGCCAGCAGGCAGACCAGGGCCAGGCCCAGCATGACTTGTTTCATCGTCTCTCTCATATGCACAGGTTCGACAGGGAACTCCTCGCCTTATGGCAACTATCATCACGCATCTTGCCGAGGGCGGCAAGATCTGCGGGCAGGTCATTTGTGGTGTTGCGTTTCAGCCTGCCACGTTATATTTCCGGATTAGATGAGCTGCTTCTGGACCTTTGAACTGGACCCCTGATGACCCTGGCCGAAGTATATGGTGGTAGTCGCCCGGCGATTTCCTTTGAGTTGTTTCCTCCGAAAACAGCAGCCGGTGAGCGTGCGCTGGAGGGGCACGTTGAGCGGTTGATGGAGTTTTCACCGAGCTACCTGACCTGTACCTATGGTGCCGGCGGCTCCACACGCGAAAAGACTCTCGATGTTATCCGGGCGATCAAGCAACGACATGGTGTGCCGGTGGCGACCCACTTGACCTGCGTCGGTTCCACCAGGGACCAGCTGCGAGAGTTCCTTCGACAAGCAGTGTCGGACAAGGTCGACTATGTGGTTGCCCTGCGCGGTGATCCGCCCGCTGATCAGCCCAGCTTCCAGGCCGTGGCAGGGGGATTGCAGTACGCCGACCAGCTGGTCTCCCTGATTCATACTGAATTCCCCGATTTTGGCATCGCCGTGGCCGGCTATCCGGAGGTGCACCAGGAAGCTGCCGACGCAGCAGCTGACCTGTCAAACCTGAAACGCAAGGTCGATTCGGGTGCGGATGTGGTGATCACTCAGCTGTTCTACAACAACGATGATTTCTTCCGCTTTCGTGACCGCTATCTGCAGGCAGGCATCGATGTGCCGCTGGTACCCGGCATCCTGCCAGTGACCGGCCTGGCACAAATCCGGCGGATCACGTCGATGTGCGGCGCCAGCTTGCCCGCCCAGCTTGTCGAGCGACTTGCCGAGCAGGACGACGCCGACTGGCAGTTTGATGTCGGAGTTGAATTTGCAATCGAGCAGGTCCGGGAGCTGATTGAGCAGGGCGTGCCGGGCCTGCATTTCTTTGTTCTCAACCGCTCTCAGGCAACCACCGCACTGTTGGAAGCAGTCCGTTCCGACTAGTGCTGCCTCAGCAGGCAACTTGTGTCTGCGTTGTGCTTGTCGTGGTTGGTCCTGCGGATTATCCGCCCGGCAGCGGAGCCAGGTTGGCCGATGGCCGTGGCAAATCGAGGAAAGAGGCCAGTGTCCTGGCGCGATACGGCTGCTTGAGTTTTTCCACTGCCTTGGATTCGATCTGCCGGACCCGTTCACGCGTTACTGAGAAAATCGTACCAACTTCTTCCAGCGTGTAACTGTATCCGTCGGCCAGGCCGAAACGGAGTCGCAGGATCTCACGCTCCCGGTAATTCAGTTCTTCCAGTGCTTCTTCGATGTGGTGCTTGAGTGCCTGCTGGTTGGTCTTTCGCAGCGGATCGTCGTGACGATGATCCTCCAGGAACTCGCCAAAATTGTTTTCCTCGTGATCTCCCACCGGTTGATCCAGCGACAGTGGTTGCCGCGACATCTTGCGAATGCAACGGGCCTCTTCGACTGAGAGTCGAGCCTGGTCGGCGATTTCTTCCAGTTTTGGTTCCCTGCCAAGCTCCTGCACGAGTACTCGGGTGACGTTGCGCACGCGGGTCATGACCTCGATCATGTGGACAGGTACGCGGATCGTGCGACTCTGGTCTGCCACCGCACGGGTAATCGCCTGGCGAATCCACCAGGTGGCATAGGTTGAGAACTTGAAGCCGCGATGATGATCGTACTTGTCGACGGCACGCATCAGGCCGGTGTTACCTTCCTGGATCAAGTCCAGGAAACTCAATCCACGGTTACGGTACTTCTTGGCAATCGAAACGACCAACCGCAGGTTGCCGGCCGATAGCTGCCGCTTGGCCTCGTCGTACTCGTCCTTGAAACTACTAATCCAGGCCATCCGCCGGTTGAGTGTGGCAGGACTTTCCTGGCATTGCTGCATCAAACCATGAAGCTCGGCGCGGTATTCAGCGATCCGCGGATCATCGCGACGCTGCGCGGCCGGAACCTCAGCGATGGAGTGCTTGAGTTGTTGCATGCGGTCGTTCAACTGGCTCAACGTCTCCAGCAACGGTTCCAGGCGGTTGGTTCGCAAATGCATCTCCTCGATCAGCTGCGTCGCATGCCGGCGTCGCAACACCAATCGCCGCCAGGCCGCTTTCCGCAGGCGATTCCTTTGTCGCTTGTCGATCGCCAGTCGGTAGTCGTGACGGTTCGCAGTGAGCAGTCCTGTCAGCGTGACCAGGTTGGGTCCCAACCGTGCCAGCAGCTGTTTCTTGCCGGCCGCGTCGGTGACCGCTATCTCGATTGTCCGATCCAGTCTCAGCTTGCCGTCTCGCACGTCCTGCAGCATCCTGATCGCTTGCTCAATCAGGAGGTCGTTGGCCAGCAGCGTTTCTCGGAAGCTGGCGCGACTGGCATCAATCCAGCTGGCAATACGGATTTCATCCGGCCGGGAAAGCAAGGGAATCTGGCCCATCTGTGTCAGGTACATACGGATCGGATCATCCGTCGACTTGCTCGACTGGCGTTTGCTGGCTCTGCCAGATTTCGGCTTGGTCTGTTTCCCGTTGCCTTTGAACGGGCGCTCTGCCGTTTGCAGGCCGCCACCGTTGCCGGGATCATGCTGTCGCTTGATAGTACTGGCCACAGAGCTCACTCCGTCAGTCGTATTGCGATAAGTGCAGGCACACACACAGGGACCTGGGATACAGGTTTCAATAGAAGCAGCCTGAGTGCCAGCAGCAGAAAAATACCGGAACAAATCTTCTAAGGCGTTACGTGGACGTTACTTAGGAGTTTGACTCAGGTTCTGGATCTGGCATGCTGGTGTTGCCAAAAGACAACAGTGGGGGACGAAAAGGCACCAGCCGAGCGATGCTCGGTGCCGGCTGGTCGAATTGACCGGATTGTGCAGGTCGGTGGTAGAGTTGAAAATGGGCTTCACCGCTGACCCCCTTGTGCTGAAAGATCGATCCATGACGCTGCCCCCTTTTCTGAGAAACGACGATCGTGCCAGCGATGCCTGGGCTAACCTGGTGAACGCCATACCGACGCTCACAGCGCTGGCCCAGCTGTGCGCTGATCGGCTGCAGCAGGGGCCCGTCGCGGATCAGGATCTATCGCTGTCGGCGGAAGCGTTAACGTTGTTGTACGCTGCCCGCGACCGGGGCGTTTTTGAGATCAAGGGGACGAATAAGGAATTCGAGTCGCAGCAGCGGTTGCTGGCTGTCTATGTGGAGCAATCGCACGACGAGTACCTGATGTTCCGCAGTCGTGACGATGCAGAAATCACGATTCGATTCCTCGATGCATTTCGTGAACTTTGTGCAGCCGGCATGCTGATCCATCAGTGTGCCGCCGAGTTCTCGCTGTCTCGATTGGGCTTTGAACGTGCCCGCAGCGTTGATGCCGATGCATGCAGTGAGCTGTTGGAAGAGGCGGTCCGAGCCTAGCTCAAGGGGCAGCCCCGGCACACTCCGCCTGGCTCCTGCTGGCCGGACTATAGAACTGCCGCGATGGCGTCACAGAGTGGTTCGATGTTGTTCTCAGTCATGCCAGCCACATTGATGCGACCGCTGCCAACTGCGTAGACAGAAAACTCAGTTCGCAAGCGATCGACCTGCTGGCGGTTGAGTCCGGAGTAGGAGAACATGCCTCGCTGATCCTGGATAAAGCTGAAGTCATGGTCGCTGGTCCGTGCGGTCATGGCGGCCACGAAGCGAGCTCGCATCTTCTGAATTCGCTCCCGCATGGCGGCCACGTCCGTTTCCCAGCTTGCCCGTAACTGTGGATCCGAGAGGACGGCGGCAACAATCGCACCACCATGCTTGGGCGGATTACTATAGTTGGTACGGACACTCAACTTGGCATGACTCAAGGCTGCCTGGGCCGCCTGGCCGTCGGCCGCCACGATTGTGAGGGCACCAATTCGTTCGCAGTAGAGGCCAAAGTTCTTGGAAAAGGAACTTGCTACCAGCATCTCGCTGCCGCGCCGTATGAACTGCTGGATGGCCACGCTGTCTTCACTTAGCCCGTCGCCGAAGCCCTGGTAGGCAAAGTCGATCAGTGGCAGCAACTGGTTTTGCTGGCAGATCTCTGCGATTGCGTCCCATTGCTCGGGGCTCGGATCGACACCGGTTGGGTTGTGACAACAGGCATGCAGGCAGACAACATCGCCGGCCGGAATCTTGGCGAGTGAGTCTGTCAACGCATCGAAAGAGAGCGACAGGGAGTCTTTGTCGAGGTAGTCATACGTGTTCACTTCGAGCCCAGTGGCGCGAAAGATGTTGGGGTGGTTGGCCCAGGTGGGGTTGCTGACCCAGATCCGCTGAGCCCCGGGTCCCTGGCGCAGAAAGTCAGCTGCCACTCGCAGTGCCCCGGTGCCACCCGGCGTCTGCAGGGTAACTGCTCGACCATCGGCAGGTATTTCGCCGAAAACCAGTTCCTGGACCGGGCCAGCAAGCTCGGCCAGACCATCCATTCCCAGGTAGGACTTGCTCGTTTCTTGCTCGAGCAGCAGCTGCTCGACCTGCTTGACACAAGCCAGCACTGGCGTCTGGCCATTTTCGTCCTTGTAAACGCCGACGCTCAAGTTGATCTTGTTAGGATTTTCATCCTGACGAAACAACTCGTTTAATCCCAGGATCGCATCTGGTGGCGCTTGTTCCAATGACTCGAACATCTTTTGACCTCTGGCGACTTTTGGCACGGTTGCTGGGCAACCTGATTTCATTCGGCTGACAATGATACCAGTTTGCTTGCCATGTGCTAGGTACCCAATCGAGGCTGGCAGTAGTTCCCTCGCGATGGGTTATTGCCGCCCAGCAGCTGGTCTGAAATAACGGAGTTGGTGGCTAACAGCGTTCGTGAGGGCAATCTGGAGAGTAAGCATGCAGGAGCTGGACCAGTATCTACCGACCAGGATCAACCAGGGGTCATTTGTGACCAGTTACAGCTGGCCCGTGTTGGCCGAGCGGGTGGCCGCGACGACCGTGGTCTTGCCAATCTGTAGCCTCGGCACACCAGCCAGTCGACTGGCTGGCTTAGCAGACGTCGTGCTACCACCGCTCTACCACGAGGCACTCACAGATAACCTCAAACTCCAGCTGGTCGATCGTATCCGACACTGCTTCCCGTTTTACCAGGGGACACGTGAGCGTGCTGAATGGACGGGCGAGCTGGAAGTCATCGAGTTGTCCGACCCACAGCAGGCGGCTGAGCAGCAGGGGGGTATTGCCTGTTTCAGCGTGGACACCGCAGTCGAGGAGCACGGTCCGCACCTGCCGCTGGCGACGGACACGATCCAGAGCTATGGGGTCCTGCAACGACTGGCAGAGCGTCACGCCGGGCTGCACCCCGTGGCGCCGCTGGAATATGGCCAGCTCACCTGGGGATTGCCGTTTGGATTGAGTGTCGATATCACGGCACCCCTGCTGACAGAATACGTCTGTAACTTTGCCCGTGCGATCAGCCAGTGGACCGCATGCGATGCGCTCTACGTCGTCGATGTTCACGGTTCGATTGTCCACCGCACGGCGATCGTGGATGGACTCAAGCAGCATGGCTCGGTTCCCTTTCGATTTCGCTGGCTGCACGATAGCCTGGTGGAGTTTGCCGGGGATCGCGGCGACCAGCATGCTGGTGGCGTGGAGACGGTGCTGGTGGAGCTGATCAACGACCAGCTGCTGGACGAGCGATTCTGGCCGGATCGCATGGATGAGTTGGCAGCAGGCCAGATGGACATGCAGCGGGCGATTGATTTATCGGGCAACCTGGCAGATTTTATTGCGGCTGTGGAGCAGTCCCAGTCGACTCCGCTGCCACTCAATGGCATCGTTGGCGACATCCATAACGCACGGCAACTGGATGCAACGGCCATGATGGAGCGAATGTTAGCGGTTGCCGAGTCGGACCTGGACGAACTTACCGTTGACCACTAACTACCGACCAATTCCCTCTCGCCATCTCTAGCGGTTCAAACAGCTGTTTGATATGCTCGATTGAAACAACTGTTTTGGAGCTGAGTTGCCTGATGTCCGAGGGCAGTGATTCAATTCGAGAGCGGATTTTGCAGGCAGCAGGGTCCGTGTTTGCCGAGCGGGGCTTTGAGAGTGCCACGGTCCGTGAGATTTGCGGGCGAGTGGGCGCGAACGTGGCTGCCGTCAACTATTACTTTGGCGACAAGCAACAACTGTATGTGGAAGCGGTCCGCCGCGCGCACGAGGCCCGTGTCGAGAAGATCCCCGTCCCGCTGCGACCTCCCGGTACACCCGCAGAGGTACTGCTCTACGACTTCATTCGTACCTTGCTTGAGCGCATGCTGGGCGACGATTCGGCACCCTGGCAGGTCAAGCTGGTTGTGCGTGAGGTCTGTCAACCGACGGAGGCCTGCCGGGAACTGGTGGAGCAGCGATTCCGCCCACGATTTGAGCGACTGCAGGAGATCCTCGACAATTTCTTCCCCGCGGATCTCCCGGCACATCGTCGCCGACTGGTGGCATTGAGTGTGATTGGTCAATGTGTGCATTACCGCATGACAGGCGAGGTGATTGCCATGTTGACTCCCGAGGAGGAGCGTCGTCGTTACCACGCGCTGGACCAACTGGCATTCCACATTTCCACACTCACGCTGGCCTCGCTCCAGGACCGACCGATCTGGGACCTTGATACGGATCTAGGCGAGTTGCTTGAGGAGCTTGCGGAAGTAACGTCCTCCTGACGTTGGTGGTCATCGAAAAAAGCGAGAAGAATCATGGCGACGAACAGCGGTCAAATCAAGAACATGCTGGGCTACATTGTGCCTGTTGTGGTCGTGGTCATTGCCTACCTGGCATTCAAGGTAGTGGGCCAGGGAGAGCCTCCTGTCCGGCGGGCAATCAAGCAGGTCCAGCTGGAGCTGAGCGTCACCGCGGCAGTTGACCATCAAGACGCACTGCTGCTGGCGGCGGATGGAGTAGTGGTCCCTTTTCGCGAGATCCAGCTGGCAACTCAGGTGGCGGGCCGGATTGCTCAAAAATCTCCGCTCTGCCGCGCCGGCAACTACGTGCAGCAGGGCCAGGAACTCTTCCGGATTGACGACCGCGACTATCTGCTCGAAGTCAGGCGGCTTTCCAAGCAGCTGGAGCAATCCACGCTGCAGATGGAAGAAGTCGATCTGGATATTCGCAATGTTGGAGAATTGATCGACATTGCCAAGGAAGATCTAGCCTTGCAGTTGAATGAGTACACCCGGCTCAAGCGACTTGAGGACGGCCAGGTGATCACCGCCACCGACGTGGAGCGTGCCCAGCGGGGGGTGCTGGCATCGCGAACCACGATGACACAGTTGAGTGGCCAGTTTGCCACGATGAGCAAGAGCAAGTACCGCATGCAAGCGGCCACCGAACTGGCGGGTATCCAGCTGGAGAAGGCCCGCCTGGATGAAAGCCGCACAACGGTTACGGCCCCAGTCAGCGGCGTGATCATTCGCGAGCTGGTTGAAGAAGATTCATTCGCCCAAAAGGGGGCAACACTGGTAACCATCGAGGACACGTCCCAGGTCGAAGTGAAATGTAACCTGCGGATGGACGATCTTTACTGGATCTGGAATCAGCAGCCGCACAACCCGACCCAGGTCTCGGCCGACCAGACTCGGGTCGATGAGTACAAGTTACCCCAGACTCCGGTTGATGTGACCTATGAGCTGGTGGGGCGAGCTGAAGCGACTTACCACTGGTCTGGACGCCTTGAGCGTTATGACGGTCTGGGCCTGGATGAAGAGACTCGAACTGTACCAGTCCGGGTTGTCGTTGATCAGCCGCACCGGGACAGGATACCTGGCGACAGCGGCCCCAGTACGCTGGTCCGCGGCATGTACGTCACGGTCATGATCAAGTGCCGCCCACTCTCCCCGCTGATTCGCATCCCCGAGCGTGCCGTGCAGACGGGCAACCGGGTCTGGTACGTGACGCCGGGTGCGTCTGCGGATGAGGGAGAGCTGGGTCTGATCAACGATGTCAACCTGGTTCGCACCTCAGGCGTGGGCGATCAGTCGCATTGGATTATCGACAACAGCTCGGGGGCTTTTCGGGCTGGCCAGCTGATCGTCGTTCGACCCTTCACCGGAGCCAAGGCTGGCGACACGGTAAGTTACTCCCAGCAGGCAGCAGTAGCCGCTTCGGCAGGCAGCGCGGGGGAGGCGAACGAGTAGATATGCGTGCGATGATCCGCTGGGCGACACAGAACCCACAGGCGATGAACACCATGATGCTGGTCGTCATGGTGATGGGGGTCTTTAGTTTCGGGAATATGCGACGCGAGTCGTTCCCGGAATTTGACCTTGAGATCATCGTTGTCTCGGTGCCCTATCCTGGCGCAAGTCCGGAGGAGGTGGAGGAGGGTATCTGTCAGAAGATCGAGGAGGCGATTCGCTCGATCAGCGGGATCAAGAAGAAGACGTCGGTCTCCCGCGAGGGTGCTGGCTTCCTGATCCTGGAACTCGATCCATCGATCACCCAAGTCCAGGAAGTTCAAAAGGTGCTCAATGAGATCCGCGCCGAAGTCGACCGGATTCCAAGTTTTCCGGTGCTGGCTGAAAACCGCGAGATCCGCCAGATCACCATGCGGATGCCCGCCATCCGAGTAGCGGTGATCGGTCCTGACGAGACCGGCTTGTCGGCCGAGCTGGAATTGCGGGACGTGACCGAACGAGTTCGTGAAGAGCTGTTGACTGTCAAACCGCTGCCCCCCAGCGGCCTTTCCGCGCTGCTGCGGGCCATGACATTCGATCCTGACAAGGCGATTGTCTCGCAGGCGGAAATCATGGGTGCCCGTCCTTACCAGATCGACGTGGAGATCCGCGAGGAGACGATGCGGATGTATGGGCTGACGCTCAAGCAAGTCGCCGAGATCCTGCGTAGTGAAAACGTCGATGTCCCGGGCGGCACGCTCAAGTCGAGTGTTCGTGAAGTGTTACTGCGGAGCAACAACAAGCGTGTGCTGGGGGCGGAGATTGCCGAGCTGCCGCTGCTGACCCGCCCGGATGGCGTGGTACTCACGGTTGGCGATGTGGGAGACGTCAAGGATGGATTTAGCGACATTGACTCGATTGACTTTGTCAACGGCCAGCCTGCCCAGGTGATTGCCATTGACCGAACCGCCAACGAGGACGTGCTGGCCCTCTGCGATGCCGTCCACAAGTATGCCGAGGAAAAGCAGCAGGGAATTGGCTACGATCCCCTGCCAGCTGGCTACCGGATGGAAGTCTTCTTCGACCAGTCTGTTCATGTGCGAGGACGAATGGACCTGCTGCGTCGGAATGGCCTGCAGGGGCTGCTACTGGTCTTTCTCGTACTGGCTATCTTCCTGGAATTGAAACTTGCCTTCTGGGTAGCCCTGGGAATCCCAATCTCGGTGCTGGGTGCCGGTTTCATCCTCCTCTACATGGGACATACCCTGAACCTGCTCTCGCTGTTCGCCTTCTTGCTGGCCCTGGGGATCGTGGTCGATGATGCGATTGTGATTGGCGAGAATATCTGCACTCACCGTGAGATGGAGGGAGCAGATTATCCCACGGCCGCTGTCGAGGGGGCCTACGAGGTCCTGCCAGCTGTCACTGCCTCGATCACAACCACGATCATCGCTTTTACCCCCTTGTTCTTTATCAGCGGCGTGATGGGGAAGTTCTTTGCCGTCTTGCCGGTGGCCGTGGTTGCGATGTTGGCTATTTCGCTGGCCGAGAGTGTCTTCCTGCTGCCCTGTCACCTGTCACACAAGCGAAGCTTTTTCTTCCGCTTGCTGGGTGTCGTGTTCTACCCCATTCGATTTCTCAAGGTCTGGATTGACTGGACGAACGTGCGGACCCGTGCCGGTTTGCGATTCGTGGTGGAACGATTTTACCTGCCGGTCTTGCGCTGGGGCCTGGACCGCCCTTGGGTATTTGTCTTCAGCGGGACCTCGCTGCTGATCATCACCGTGATGACCGTGCAGGCAGGTGTGACTCCGTTTGTGCTGTTCCCCAAGGTTGACAGCCCAGTCGTGGGAACCAAGGTGGTGTTTCCGGAAGGGACGCCGGTGGAACTTACCGACGCCGCAACTCGAAAACTGGCGGCCGCGGTGTTGCGAGCTGAAAAGAGGCTCTCCCCAAACAAGCGACTGCTTAACCTGCGGCATCGCGCCGTGGGGCACATCACGGTGCCCGAGTCGATGGGACCGGACCAGCGTAGCTCCGGATCTCATGTCGGTGTCGTTGATGTGGAACTGGTGGATCTGCAGGACCGTGATATTACCAGTGAACAACTGGTGGCAGTCTGGCGAGAAGAGGCGGGAACGATTCCCGGCGCAGAATCACTCAGTTTTGGGTCTCCCAAGATGGGCCCTGGTGGACGACCGATTGAATTCAAACTGCTTGTGCCACGTGGCTACATGCAGGAACTCGAGGCTGCCCGTGATTTTTGCAAACGGGAGCTTGCCAACGAAGTTGGCGTGTTTGACATCGGCGATGACATGTACCTGGGGAAACCGGAATACCAGTTTTCCGTCAAGGACCGCGCGCTGGCCATGGGGATCACCGCCCAGCAGCTGGCGGATACCATCCGCGGCACCTATTACGGCGAGGAAGTGATGCGACTGCAACGGGGCCGGCACGAGGTCAAGTTGATGGTCCGCTACCCGGAAGCCCAGCGACGCTCGCTGGCAAATCTCAATCGCATTCGAGTTCGGGCCGGAGATGGCAGGGAACGGCCGCTGACTGAACTGGCGGATATCAAAGAGGAAATCAAGTACGCTGAGATCAACCGTGTCGATCAGATGCGGTCGGTCACGATCATGGCGGACATGGACGAGGCGCAGGGGAATGCTGCAGCCAGCGTCGCTCGCTTCCGCAAAAACGTGGTGCCGATCATGCAGCAGAAATTCCCCCACGTGTTGATCCGCTGGGAGGGCCAGCAGGAACAGTCGGTGGAGTCGGTACGCAGCCTGTTGATCGGGTTCCTGATCGCCATCATGGCGATCTTTGTTGTCCTCACGATCGAGTTCCGATCTTACTTCCAGCCACTGCTGATCATGGCCATCATCCCCTTCGGCCTGATCGGAGCAGTCTGGGGACATGCCCTGATGGGATTCAACATCAGCCTGATGAGCATGTGCGGGATTGTCGCCCTGACTGGCGTGGTGATCAACGACTCGATCGTGCTTGTCGATTTTATCAACCGCCGGGTGCGCGCTGGCACACCGCTCAAGCAGTCACTGATCGAAGCTGGCCGCTATCGCTTCCGCCCCATCCTGTTGACTTCCATGACAACCGTGGCAGGCCTCTTCCCGCTGCTGATGGAAACTTCCTTCCAGGCCCAGTTGCTCAAGCCGATGGCCGCCGCGATTACTTTTGGCTTGCTGGCAGGGACTTTCCTGATCCTCTTCCTGATTCCAACCTTCTACATCATCTACGCTGGCTGGGCCGGCATGCTGGAGAGCAGCGATGATGAGCTGGTCAGTGACGACCTGGTTAGTAGTTAGCAGTCATCCGGGCCCAGCATCCGACCGCGATTGGCAGCAGGCTCAGGGCCGCATCGGACGGTGGCGGAATGAGCTGGGTAGCGATCAGGCTACCGAGTCTCGCTCGAGCAGGCTGGCACCAGCGTCCCACAGTGGCTCCGGTATCAGGAGCGAATGTGGTTCTTCTCCTGGATTTCGATGATGCTCGCTCCAAAGGTGAAACCGCCTCCAAACGCGCACAGTCCCAACCGGTCGCCAGGCAGCGACTTTGGCAGGATCTCGTGCAGGCAGAGCGGGATGCTGCTGGAGGAGGTATTTCCGAAGTTGCGAATATTACTGTAAACCTCCGGCTTGATACGGTTCTGGATCGCATCAATGATCCGCTGGTTAGCCTGGTGTGGGACAACCATCTTCAAGTCGGACATCTCGATCCCATCGCGGTCGCAGATCCGAGTCAGGCTGGAGATCATCGACCGCACCGCCTCGGTAAAGACCCGCGTCCCTTTCATCTGGATGAAGCCGTCATTCAAGAGCGGCACCGAAAGCGTGCTGCCATCTTCTCCCTTGGCGGACAGGTCGGGGCGGTGCAGGGTGGCAGCGGACCGCTCGAAGTGATCTTCGCCATACAGGATGGTCGCCGTGGTGGCATCGCCAAACAGGATCGAGGTATCAAAGTCATTCATATCCAGCAGCGGAGAGAGGACTTCGGCTGTGACCACCATGACACGCCCCTGCGGTGTACTTTGCAGGAAATCGTAGCCGGCTTGCAGGGCGTACAGGTAACCGGAGCAGGCTGCGCTGATATCGTAGGCCTGCATCATTGTCTCGGAGGACGGATCTGTCAGGCCGGCCAGCACACGGCAGGCCATGGATGGCGTGACCGACGTCGGGGTCGTTGTACTGCAGATCATCAGGTCGAGGTCATCGACAATCAGGTTTTCCTGCTGCAATAGTTTCCAGCAGGACTCAACCGCCATATTGACGGCGTTTTCCTCACCCAGTGCCCAGTTGCGGCTTTCGATCCCGGTACGACGAATGATGTCACCGGAGGTCTTGCCGGCATGGCTGGCGAGGATCTCCTCGTTGGAGACAACACGGCTGCCGGTGACGGTACTGACCTGTGAGATACCGACCTGCAGTGCACTCTTTCCTACCGAGGCAACTGGAATCTTGAGGGTCGTGGATGGCTTGTCTCGATCCAGCACGGGGGTGCCAGCCTGTTCCTGTGTCACCGGCCGCGAGCGTTGCGTCTTTTCTTCCATCAGCAGGCGAACCAGAGGATGTCCGACGTTGAGCGTCTGACCTTCACTGGCAAAGACCTCCTCAACGGTTCCATTCTCCGGCGACGTGATATCAAAAATACTCTTGGTCGCTTCCACCGTGGCGACAATGTCGCCACGCTTGATCACCTCGCCAGCCTGGACGTGTAATTCGACGATGTCGACTGTCTCGTCGGATGGTCCGGAGCCAATCGCCTCGATCACGCAAATACCAGCTTCCTGCTCAGGTGGCGGGATCCAATCGAGTTGCAGGTCGAGCAGCTTGGCGGCGGTACTGAGTATGTTCTTGAAGGAGGGGAGGACTTCCAGCTGGTTTCCAAAATTGCAGGGGACCAGTGTGTCGGCACGGGTCACCCGTCGGACGGAGACAGGCAGCGGAACTCGCTCCGCAATCGTGGCTACAATTTCCGCACCCATCCCGCAGGTATGATTATCTTCGTGGGCTACCAGCACACGGGCTGTTTTCTTGGCCGAGGCCAGCACCATCGCTTCGTCCCAGGGAGATATGCTGCGCAGGTCAATCACCTCCGCTTCGACTCCCGCCTGGCTGAGCGCCTCTGCGGCCTGTTCACAGAGCGAGGTGGTGTTACCCCAGCCGATCAAAGTGATATCGCGGCCGCTGCAGATCTTGCGAGCAGTACCAATCGGGGTTAGTTGCTGATCGACATCTGCCGGGGTGGTGTTCTCGGGGTCATTCAGACAGCTCTTGGGATAGAGCATGATCGTGGGTCGTTCGGATCGGAATGCTGCATTCAGCAGGCCGGCAGCATCCTCGGCGGTGGAGGGCATGAAGACGTCCAGGCCGGGCGCATGAGCCAGCACCGATTCGAAGGTTTGGGCATGGTACGGTCCCAGCCCGGGTCGATAGCCGCCACAGGCAACCATCACGATCACCGGAGCGGACCATTTGCCGTCGCTGCGCCAGTGAATCGTGGAAAGCTCGGAGACGATCTGGTTGTAGGCCTGGGGCATGAAGTCGGCGAATTGCAGGAACGCGACCGGTCTTTCACCCGCCATCGCGCGGCCAATCGATGCTCCGATAATGGTCGATTCCGAGAGTGGCGAGTTCATCACGCGGCCCGGAAACTGGCTGCTCAGCCCCCGTGTGATGCCAAACACATCCCCCTTGGGATCCTCGATATCTTCACCGTAGAGCGTGACGCGTGTGTCATCGCGTAATTTGTTCAGCAGCACCTGCCGCATGGCGTCCTTCATGGTCAGCGGTGGACCGCTATTGTTGCCACGCTGGGCCTTGGACGGATGCGTCAATTCGATCGGCAAGTTCTGTTTTGCTGTCAGCATCGCCACCGGTGCATCCGCGGCCGACGCTTCCGCTTCGGCAGCGGCGACCTGGTCGGCAATCTGGGATTGAATCACGCTCAAGTTGTGCGTGGAGAGTCCCTGCTGAATAAGTCGGTGCTCAAGGATCGTGACCGGGTCATTGGTGGCAGCAGCTTTTGCCAGCTCCTCGGCGGGCCGGTAAATCGTCTGGTCGTCCGCATTCGTGTGACTTGCCAGTCTTTCAACTCGCAGCACCAGCAGCGTCGGACCGCGGTTCTCACGCATTCGCCGGACGACATCGGCAAAGGCATCATAGCTGGCTTCCACATCACAACCGTCAACGTAGCTGATCGGCAGCCCCATGAAGGACTCACTCGGCCCCTCCGGCAGGGAGAAGAACGTCTGGCCAACCGTCTTGGTTGAAATCGCCCACTGGTTGTCCTGGATGACGAATAGCACCGGCAGGTGGTCTCGCACGGCAGCTCCGACCGCCTCGAGAAACTCCCCCTGCTGGGTTGTCCCGTCGCCCACGCCACAGTAGACAATCGGCTCGCCGCTGCGATCCTTGACCGCCGCAGCAACACCAACCGACTGTAGCGCGTTGTTGCCGGTGGGGGTAACCATGCTGAGGATATTCAGCGCCGGGTCACTCAGGAAGGGACTCATGCGGCGGCCACGGCCCGGTGCATGGTCATTGCAAAACAGGCTGTCGAAGAAGCTGCGAGCTGGAATTCCTCGTGCCAGCAGCAGGGCCCGATCACGGTAGTGGCAATGCAGCCAGTCGGCAGAGGTCAGGTGCGGGGCCAGCGCGCAGCTCGCCTCGTGACCGGAACTCGACAAGTGAAAGAAAGCTTCACCACGGTTGGTGAGTTCCTTTTCGATTTTGTCAATCTGCCGGGCCGTTACCATGTAACGGTACAGCCCTAGCAGCTGCTGTTGATCCATCAGGCTTGATATGCAGGAAAAGAAGCAGGAAAGGAGTTGGGCTTAGGCTGGCATTCCAGGAAGAAACACAGCTGCCCAGCATAGTCACGCGGATTCTATGCGAATTCGAGACGGGTGAATGCGCGAATCCCGAGCATTATATACGAATTCAAACCTGCCAGCCTATTTCGAGGTCCTGGTCAGCTGCAGAACTGCTCGTTGCCCCAGCAATCGCTGGCTTTCCTTCAGCACAAAATCGACGTTCATGAAGGGTTCGTAGCTGATATCCTGCCAGAGGACCATGCCATCTCCGCCGATCAGGAAAGTACCGTGTAAGGGGACCTGTTCAAAGTCGTCGTGCACACGGTAGTCCTTGAAGACTTCCAGCTTGTCGTCGCTGACCAGCGGGAAGGGGATCGTCTCCTCGTCGTAATTGTCAATCGACTGTTTCAGACCATCTCGATCGTCGGTGCTGATGGCAATCAGTGAAATCCCCTGGGCCGCGAATTCCTCGTTGCGTGGAGCGAAGGCCTGGATCTGCTCGGCACAGTGCAGGCAGGAGTAACCGAGGTAGAAAATCACCAGCACCGGCTTGCCGCGGTACTGCTTGAGGCTGAATTTCTTGCCGTTCTGATCCGCCAGTCTCCAGTCGGGTGCGGCTGAGGGTTGCCAGCGGAAGGGGCCCAGCGAATCAAGTTCTGGCCGCTCGCCGATATCATCCCGCAACGTCGGCTCCGCCTTCCAGGGCTCGGCGATCCCCAGTTTTTCGGCGATGGGATTGATTCGTGTGAAGACCGCTGACTGCATGTCGATCGACCCGGAGATCTTGATCAGCTCAGTCAGTGCACGCTCGGCCTGTTTCTCTTTGTCCGCCTGCCATAACAATGCCACCTGGCAGGCCAGCGGCTGGACCTGGTTGCCACGTCCCTTGACGTGCTTATCGGCTGCCTCCAGGGCAGCTGCCGTCTCGCCGGCAGCCAGCTGGAAGCGGCAGTACATCATCTTGTCGACACTGCCTGCTTTCTTGAGCTGCTCGAAGGCTGCCGCATGATCTTCAGCAGCTGACAGCTGGGCGGCACGAATGTATGCCACCGCCTGTTCGACGCCACGGACTTTTCCATCGATAGTCCGCCGGGCGTCTTTACCCGCTTTGGCAACTTCCTTGTCGTCCTTCTTGTCATCACGGGCCTTCTGTTCGGCTTCTGCAGAGGCCTTGTCGGCTGCTTCCTTCAAGCCTGCCACCCGCCCGTCCAGCTGCTCGATCGTCTGCTCGGCCTCGGCCGAGCGATCCAGTTGTGCCAGGGCAAAGCCCAGCTGCCTGAGCCGCTTGACCTGCTCGGTATCGATCTCAGTTGGTTCCAGGTAGGGGGTGTCGGCCAGCCGCACCAGCTCGTCCCACAACTCGAATGTCACCAGAGTCGTGAACAGCCGATCACGACCGTACTTGGAACTGCCACTTCGACTGAGCGTGTTGTAGCGTGGGTGCCGCGGCAGCTCGGTCATGTTCCGCGCCAGGTCAACGGCATCGCCGACCCGCCCGATATGGATCAGGTTACGGATCAGCCATTCGTTGTTGTGGGCAAAGTTGTGGATCTGGTCTGGCAACACGCGGTCACGCATCATGTGGGCGTGATCGACCCGCGCCGATGCTTCCTGCTGCCAGCTAGCGTCGTCGTAGCGTTTCAATCGTGAGTAGATATGGCCAGGCATGTGCCACATGTGAGCAATGCCCGGCGATGCCTGCCCGCACATGTTGGCGGACGTGAGTGCCACCTGGGCACGCTTGTAGTCCCAGAGGTGGATCCGGTAATGGTGGACCGGGTGCATGGGATTCTTGGCCAGCACCTGCTGGATGATAGCATCGACGGCCACGTGACTGGCAATCGGGATGCCGGCGGAACGGCTGTTATACAGTTGCAGTGCCAGCATCGCCTTGGCTTCGAGGTCGTCCGGATACTCGTGGATCAGTTCTTCCATCGCCGTGATGTATTTCTGCGCCCGCTCCTTGCGGTTCTTTGGGTCGGCCTCGAAGTAAGCATGCAGGGCAGCGATGTACATCTGCTCACGCTTTGTGACGCCTTCTTTGCGAGCGTCCGCCTCGGCGATGAAACCCTTGCCTCGCGTCGAATTGCTACGGTTGGCCAATGCCATGCCCCAGTAGGCCATGGCAAAATCGGGATCCAGAGCGGCTGCCTGTCGAAACGACCGCTCCGCTTCCAGGTACCAGAATCCGTGGACCTGCGCCACACCCTGCACGAAAAACTTGTGGGCTTCCGGGATTGTGGTCGTCGCCGGAAACTCGATGTTAGCCATACCCGGAATCAGGTAGGCACGCTGGCGAAGACCTTCGTTGAAGATCTCACCATGCGCGGAGTGGCCAGCCAGAACCTCCGGCATCGTGTCGTCATCGTCCTTCTCTTCCTGACTTTTCTCTTCCTGACTTTTCTCTTCCTGACTGTAAAGCGGTGTGCTTAGTTGGGCTGAGCAGACGAGCAAGGTCAGCAGGCCGACAAGAGAGATACCAGCAAGGGGACGGTCGAGATTCATGCTGCTTTTCCTGCGATTGAAGAGATTTCAAGTGATCGGCAGGGGTCACGACTGAATTTACTTTACCCTGCTGGTAAAGCACAACCGGATCGCCCGCCGACGTACTTCCATTCTACTCATTCCAGCTTGAATTTTCAGGCATCGTCCTCTGCCGAGACGTCAAACTGCTGATCCTCGAACTGGACCGTATCCCCGAGCACAAGCTGGCGTTTACGGCGTGTTTCCGCTTCTCCGTTGACGAACACCTGGCCCGACTGGATCAGCAACTTGGCCTGGCCACCGGTGCCAACCAGGCCGGTCAGTTTAAGAAACTGGTCCAGCTGAATGGTCTCCAGCGGTGGCTCGTGAGGCTGGTTCATGGTTGTGTTTCCCTATTTCACAAGGGTCCTCAAAAGTTAACGAATCGTGCCTGGCGGCCCAGCCTCAGCTGGCACGCTCTGCGGTCTGGCTGCTCTAGCGCAAACGAAAACGGGCGATCAGCGGATAGTGATCGCTGATGTCACGTTCCTCTGCCGGAATCTTGTAGAACAGGTCGCGATGATCCTTGTCTCGCTCAGCTCGCACCACCAGCTCCTGCTGGCAGTCGATCGACTCGAAGACCAGGTCGGTTCGGCCGGCTGCGTCATCCAGCAGCGAGGGGCTGACAAGGATGCGGTCAAACTGACGACCAATCAAGTGCGTGGCACGATTGGCCTTATCCAGCTTCAGGTGCAGGTCCAGCAAGTGGTCGCTGGCAGCTCGGCAGAGAATGCCGATGTCACAATCGGTGGTCGTCTGCTCACAGTTATGGGTGGCATTCAAGTCCCCCAGCACGATCACGTTCTGGTTGGCCTTGAGCAGCGGTTGCACCCAGTTGTAGATCAACCTGCATTGCCTTTGCCGGTACGGCTCTCCCCGCTCACCGGCTCGCAAGTGGACATTCAACAGCAGCAGGGATTCAGGACCATCCGCTGTGGGCCACTGGAATCGTGCAAACAGGTGCTTGGAGAGGTTGTAGTAAGTACCGCTGTCATACATCTCGCGGGTCTGCTCACGACGACTGTATTCCACCAGGTCTGCCCGGTAGAGGTAGGCCACATCCTGCTCGGTGTAGCTGTCGCGGCCGTTGATAAAGGCAAAGCGGTAACTGAGCTGGTGCTGTTTCTTGATCTGCCCAACCAGTTCCAGCAGGACCTGCCGATTTTCTATTTCCTGCAAAGCCAGGATGGTGGGGGCCATGCGGCCGATCGCGTCGGCCACTGCATCCCGTTTCCAGGTCCAGTCATCCTGGCTGGGTGCAGATTGCTGCTTGGCAAGGTCTGATCGGTTGTCAGCCAGGTTATGATCATAAAACCACTCCAGATTCCAGCTGGCAACGGTCACCTCGTTGCTCTCGGACGCCTGCTGGGCCTGGCCGTTTGTCGGCAGGCAGATGGAGAGGGCCATGATCAGGGTGGCAGCAGGCAGGTAGTGAGCTGGCCGCTGGCACGGCAAGTGGTCGATCAAGTGATTCTCCCGGACAGGTTCTGCGCGGTTGTCATTTCTCAGTTTATCAGCCATCATCGTTGAGTCTAGGTTCGGACAGGAGCGACGCATGCTGCCGGTTCCCTTCACCCAGGTTTATCTTACCGGGCGCGAATTGGAGTACCTCCGTCAGGTCGTGGAAGACGGAGCGATGGCATCCAATGGGCCATTCACCCGCCGCTGCGCCGAGAGACTCAGCCAGCTTTCTGGCGGCAGCGATATTGTGCTGACCAATTCCTGCACCGCCGCGCTGGAAATGGCTGCCATCCTGATGGAGTTGGGGCCTGGCGATGAAGTCATCCTGCCCTCGTTTACTTTCGTCTCGACAGCCAGCGCTTTTGCACGAACCGGAGCCCAGCTGGTGTTTGCCGATGTCGATCCTGCCACCCTGAACCTGGACCCCGACTCGGTGGCCCAGCAGGTCAACTCACGCAGTCGCGCCATCGTGCCTGTCCATTACGCCGGGGTTGCTGCGCCGATGACCCAGCTGAAGGAGATTGCTGAGCAGCACCAGCTGGCATTGATCGAGGATGCGGCGCAGGCGGTCGGTGCCAGTTACCAACAGATGCCACTCGGTTCGATCGGCCAGCTGGGAACCTTCAGCTTTCACCACACCAAGAACCTGGTGGCGGGCGAAGCCGGTGCGCTCTGTGTCAACGACCCGGATTTACTGTCCCGCGCCATGATCCTGCGCGACAAGGGTACCAACCGGGAGGCATTCCTGGCCGGCCAGGTTGACAAGTATAGCTGGGTCGATCAAGGCTCCTCGTATCTGCCAGCCGAGCTGGCTGCCGCCTTCCTGCTGGCACAACTGGAGGGGATCGAGCAGATCCAGGACTCGCGTCAGCAGGCATACGAGTTCTACTATCAGCAGCTGCAGCCACTGGATCAAAAAGGCTATCTCCAGCGGCCCACGATTCCGGCGGAGTGCCAGAGTAACTATCACCTCTTTCACCTGCTGGTTGCTGACCAGGATCAGCGGGATCGGCTGCTGGCCAGCTTGAACCAGCAGCAGATCGGTGCCGTATTCCATTATGTCCCACTGCACCTCTCGGCGATGGGGCAACGACTGGCCCCCGACTCGGTCGAGTTGCCGGTCACAACCTCGGCCAGCCAGCGACTTATCCGCTTGCCCCTGTTTGCCGGGATTACAAAGCAGCAACAGCAGCGCGTCGTGGCTGCGATCGAAGAATTTTTCCAGTAGTAGGATGCCCGGACCGTTGTCGACGGCCAGCTGTGAATTATGACTGTTCTGATTACCGCCTGCGGTTCCTCGATCGGCCTGGAAGTCGCTCGTTCGCTTCGTCATGCGGGCTACCAGGGACGAGTTGTCGGCAGCGAGGTGTCGTGGTGGGGTAAACAGCTTGCCGAGCAATACTGTGACGAGATCGTCTTGCTCCCTCGCGGCGATCAGGAGGGTTATCGTGAGGGCCTCTGCCAGCTCATCGATCAGCACCAGGTCCAGCTCGGCTTGATCAATACCGACCCCGAACTGGAGGCGATTGCAGAATTCCGCGACCAGCTGACGGTGCCACTCAGCTGTCCGGCGGCTGCTCCCCTGGCACTCTGCCTCGACAAGGGGCTGTTGCATGAGAAGCTTGGCGACCAGCAACTGGTGGCGGGGACCTTTGCGGTCGCCAATCAGCAGCAGCTGGCCGACGCTCTGGACCAACTCGGACGACCATGCTGGCTGCGCTGCAGTACAGGGCCGCGGGGTCGTGGCAGCATCGTGATTGAAACGGCGGAGCAGGGGGCTTTCTGGATCGACTATTGGAATGCCGCTGGTGGAGAAAGCAACCAATGGCTGCTGCATGAGTACCTGCCCGGGCGTAACTTCAACTGGACCTCACTCTGGTGGGAGGGAGAGCTGGTCGTCTCAGCGGGCGGAGAAAGACTTGCCTATTTTCTTTCCCAGGTTGCCGTCAGTGGTGTAACCGGTAACGTTTCCCAGGCTCAAACCGTCAACGATGACACCTTAAATGATGTTGCCAGGCGTGCTGTAGAGGCAATTGACCCGCAACCGCACGGCGTATATTCGGTAGATTTGAAAGAAGCGTCAAAGGGCGCACCATTGGTCACCGAAATCAACGCCCGCCAGGCCTTTCGTCCCTTGCTCTACACGCATGGCGGGGTAAACTTTTCCGCCATTCTGGTTGGACTTGTGCTGTCCGGGGAATACCCTGATTTGCCGGTATACAATGCCTGCCAGGCTGGTGTGGAGATCATCCGCGGCATGGATTTCGAGCCAATCTTCCGGTCCCCCACGTAACCTGGCCAGGACGCCTGGTTTGCTGGCATGAGTTCGCCATGAGTTCGCAGTCAATTGACCTATCGATCGTTGTCCCCTGTTACGGCAGTGGCAGCTGGCTGGCGGAGCTGGTGGATCAGCTTCACCAGGCGCTGCATGCGAGCAGCCTGGACTACGAGATTATCTTGATCAACGATGCGTCGGTCGATGATACCTGGCAGGCGATTGCCAGCCTGGCCGATGCCGACGAGCGGGTTCGCGGAGTCGATCTGCTCTTCAACACCGGGCAGTACCGGGCCACGATGTGTGGCTTGCAGCAGGCGACCGGGGAACTGGTCGTCACGATGGACGACGATCTGCAACAGTCACCTGCCGACATTCCTGCCATTATCCAGCCCTTGTTGGACGACCCCACGCTGGATTGTGTGATGGCCTCGATCCGCGGCCGCCGTGATGGCCTGGTGCGACGGATCGGGTCCAGTCTGATGAGTGGTCTGTTTCGACTGACATACGGCAAGCCGCGCGGCCTGAAGGTCAGCAGCTTTCGGGCCATGCGCCGTCGGCTGGTGGAAGCTATTAGCCAGTTCGATACAGCCCGGCCCAATATCAATCCCCTTGTGCTGCAGTCCACAGCTCGAATCAATAACGTGGAAGTCGATCACCATCCGCGTGCCGGCGGCCGCAGTGGCTACGGGATCTTCCGACTTGGCCGGCTGATGCTGGACAACGTACTGAGCGTCTCGACCCTGCCGCTCAAGGCAGTCAGCGTGATAGGCCTGCTCTCGGCACTCGTCAGTGTCGGGCTGGGTATCTTCTATTTTGTGCGCTGGTATGGCGGCTTCATCAACGAACCGGGTTTTGCCACTATCGTGCTGCTGCTGTTGTTCTTTGGTGGCCTGACACTGCTCTCGATTGGTCTGCTGGGTGAATACTTGATTCGCATTATGGATGAAGTCCGGCGGCGACCCTGGTTTGTGGTTCGACAACGAGCTGGTGAGTCGGAGGCGACTTCGGGAGATGACTCGTGACCGCCAGCGACCACCCCCCGGCAGCCGCGCAGAACAGAGGTTTACTGGCAGGCGGCATCTCGCTCTGCGCAGCAGTGCTGTTTCTCCTGCTGCTGCCGGTCAGCTTCGACGTGGCCGACGATGTCGGCTCGCAAATGATCCTGGCAGGCCTCGACGGTTTCGCGGCGACAGCGGATGTGCCGTTCCATTCCTACGCGCTCTCCCAGCTGCTGTATTATCTCTACCAGCTGGTGCCAGCCGTGGCCTGGTACGGTGTGCTGGTGATGGCTACAACCGTTGTGGGCTGCAGCCTCTGGCTGCGGATCCTGCTGGACTCCCAGCTGTCACGAGTTGATCGTTGGATCTGTAGCCCAGCCCTGCTCGGCCTGCTTGCCCATTGCCTCTATAGCCCGACCTTTACGTCTGCGGCGCTGCTCTGCCAGCTGGGCGCCTTTCTCTGCCTGCTGCATGCTCCCGACCGTCAACTGGATGATCGCGCGAATCAGCTGGGGTTGCTGGGATTGCTCGTGCTGGCAGCCCTGTGGCGCTGGCAACTGGTCTGCTACTGCCTGGCCCTACTGCTGCCGCTGGTGATTGCCCGGCCGCAGATCTGGCGGCTCGCCGCCGGCCTGGCTGTCGGCACGCTGATTGTGGTGGCGGCCGATCGAGCTATCCATCGACAGACCCATACCGCGCCAGACTGGCAACAGTACGAGGAGTTTTACCAGCTAAGAGCGACCTTTCATGACCGACCGGCTGGTCGAGATCCGAATGCTGCAGCCTTCCAGGCGGCTGCCTGGACGCAGGATGACTATGCCATGTTTCGCCAGCTGTGGGTCATCCACGATGACCAGCTGTTCAATACGAACAGGCTTGAGCGGTTCCTGGCTGCCAACCAGCAGGGCCGGACGGTGTCCTGGCAGGGTCTGTCTGCTCGCCTGCTGCAAACTCTCCGTGACAATGCCCTGGCGCTGCGGATTATCGTGCCGACCTTGCTGGCCTTGTTCCTGCATCAGCTGGCAAGCGGTGGCTGGCAGCCGTCGGATGTCCGCAGGCGATATATCCTGGCCCTGTTTCTCGCCAGTCTGCCGCTGCTCTACTTGCTCTACTTTCGGCTCGTGCCCCGTGTCGCCATCCCGTTGCTGCTGTTCGGAGTCTCCCTGCTCCTGCTGCTGGGCCAGTCTCACCGCCGTGACAAAGGACATGGCAGCATGCGCCTGCCGCGTTACCTTGTTTACCTGGGAGTTGCCCTGGCGGTGACATCGACAGCCTGGATGGTGGTTCAGGAAATCCAGCAACAGCGGTTGGCCCAGCAACAACTGGCTCAGGTCGACGAGGCACTGACCAGACTGGCAGCTGAGCACCCCGTTGCCACCCTGTTGCGGATGAACACCGGCGGGGGATTACGTCATGCGGCGATGCACCCGCTGAAGTTCCCAGCCGGATTCCGCAAGCTGCGAATCATCCCGGCAGGCTGGCAGACCGGCTCGCCTCGCTATCAGGCAATCCTGCGTGAACTACGAGTTGAATCAGGCCGCCAGTTGCTCGAATCGGCCGTCGCCAGCGGCGAGATCGTGTTGGTTGATTTTGTCGAGCAACCATCACAAGCTGCGGAGACCCGGAGGTTGTGGGAGTCCTATTACGATCGCAATCTCGTGCTCTCGACAGGCACGTCGATCTGGCTTGAACCTGTGATCGGCTCGCCGGAAGAGCCGGGCTTGGTTGTCTACCGAATTCGCCGGCACTAGCTCTCCAGCCTGCTGCAGAGGGAGAGACCAGGCCTACTGTCGTCTCTTGTAGAGTGAGACAAATCGACCCGCGACGAGCTGCTGGTATTGCAACTCTAACAATCTGCGGTGAGCGGTCCGTCGCTTGACGCGGCCCCAGATGGTGCGGTCGCTGGAGTCGAGTCCGTCCGGGTCATCGCTTTGAATCAGCACATAGTCGTGTCGCTGTTCGATCTCGCCCAGCCAGCTACGATCCCTGTAGGTGGAGAGCTGGAAGTTATAGCCTTCGGCTGCAGCGGGCCTCGTACCGAGTATGAAATGCAGGCTATTGTGGCGGGCAGGAACAAGCAGGACGAGGTTGCCTGGTGACAGCTGTTGACGCACCTGCTGGAGGTCGTCGAGCAGGGCTGGGTGCTGATGCCAGCGGACCGGAATGCTACGAGTGACCGGTCGCGGCAGTCGCCCGGCCAGGAAACTCTCGTTGACATCACTGGGCAGAAGAAATGGCACGAGTGGAAGTAACAGCAGGACGAGGCAGAGTGGCCGATGCTTCTTGAACTCGCTCGCCCGCCACTGCCAGGCACGCTGCCAGACCAGCGTTGCCAGTATCGTCAAGCCAGGGATACCGAGCAGCATGTAATGGTGAAAGCCGCGACTCCCCAGCTGGTAAAGGCTGGCCAGGCAGGCGATTGCCAGCAGCAGTGCCACGGCCAGTTGCCGCCGCTCAGTGTCATCCTGCTTTCGGACCTTGAGCAGCCAGCAGGTTGTCACCAGCAGTGAAGCCAGCAGTGCCAGGGCTGCGGTTTCATCACGGCGGATCTGAAGATAGATGTTGTGCCACCAGGACCCTTCCTGCCCGTAGCCTGCCAGGGTTTTCAGTCCGGCTGTCAGCGGCAGCAATCCACGACCTTCAAAGAGGATTGCCAGCAGGAGTGTTGCGATGGCCACAACGGGCAGCGTGGCCAGCATCTTCAGGTCATGGCGCCGGCCGTCGCCAGTGCTGTTCCTTTCCAGTAACAGCCCGATGGCACCGAGCGACAGCAGGCCCGCCTGTTGTTTTGAATAGACCATCAGGCCAAAGCAGGCACCGAGCAGCAGGCAACGGCCCCAGGCCTGGCGTCCTTGCAGCGCCGTACCATTCCAAGCAAGCAATCCCAGCAGCAGTGGAATGGTTGCCAGCGGCTCGCTTGTTCCATGCAGTCCCTGGAAGCGAGAGTAGAGCAGCGCGGCCCAGCAGGGTGCGAACAGGGTCAAAACCCAGCGGTGGGTCAATCTCCAGACGATGGCAGCGACCAGCAGGCAGTTGACCATCAGTAGCATCACGTGCCAGGTCTGGATGGCCGACAGTGACGCGCCGCTGATGGCCAGCGCGGTCCGCCAGAATCGGTAGACTCCAGGGAAATAGCTATAGGCATTGTCTGCCACCTCGTGGCCGAGGTTCATATCGCGGGCGTAGCAGAGGAAGTAGAACATGTCGACATCGCCGACAGTGGAACGCATGCTGAGCAGGTACCAGGTGGCGGTCCCGAGGCCAGCCAGCAGGGCCAGCAGGGGCAGGCCACGAGCATAGCTCTGCAAGTAGTCGCCCTCGCGCCGCGCATAGGAGCTGGTATGGAAGCGAACCATGGGCCAGAGTGCTGCCAGCACGATCAGCGATCCCAGCAGCTGGTGATTGACGGTTGAGGAGCGGACCCAGCAGAAGCAGGCTACGCCAGCGGCGGCCATCGACCAGCCGAGCTGGTTGGTCCGTGCGCTGTCGACCGTTGGTTGGGTGTCCGCCATCTCGCAGCCTGCTGCCTGAAATTACCAGTGGGCCGACTCAACTCAGCAGGCCCGGTACAACGTTGCCACGGGAGACGACCTGGTGGGGTCGTTCAAACCGATCGTAGAGTTGCTGTCGGTGGTCGACACCCAACAGCCGGTAGATAGTTGCCAGGATGTCGGCCGGCGTGGTGGGATTGTCTGCCGGATAGGCTCCAGCCGGGTCGCTGGCACCGTACACATGTCCTGGCCGGATGCCGCCACCTGCCAGCATCACGGTGTAGCAGAAATTCCAGTGGTCGCGACCGGCACTGTTATTGTTGATCTTCGGCGTCCTGCCAAAATCACCCAGGATGGCCACCAGGGTCCGTTCGAGCATCGATCGTTCGGCAAGGTCGTCGAGCAGCGAACCTGTCGCCATGTCGAATTGAGGCAACAGGCTCTCCTTGAGCTTGGAGAAGTTACCGCTATGGGTATCCCAGGTGGCATTGGCATCGGGCGCCCAGGAGACGGTCACCAGACGGGTGCCCGCTTCCAATAGCCGCCGAGCCAGCAGCACGCTCTGGCCGTAGATGTTCCTGCCATAAGCGTCGCGACGTGCAGCCGGCTCCTGGTCGATACGGAATGCATTCTGGACTCGGGCCGAGGTGAGAATATCGAGGGCCCGCTGCTGAAAGCGATGCATGGCCGCCAGCGGCGGATGCTCCGGGCCAGCCGGCAAACTCTGATTGAGGCTGGCCAGCAGGCTGCTCATTGTCGACACTCGTCCGTTGTCCATGTCGTCGCGCAGGTGGAATTCCGGCACGGAAAAGTCCGCTGCATTGGGATCCTTGAGAATCCAGAGTGGATCAAAAGTGCGGCCCAGCAAACCACCTCGAAAGCCCGGCTGCGGTGGTCCCTTGGCCCCCTCCTTGGTCTGGTAGGGCAAGCAGGCGTGGGGCACAACATCTGCCGGTGGCGGTCGCAAGTGAGTCAGTACAGCGCCCGGAGTTGGATTATCGGTCGGCTTGAAACCGCCTCCCATTTCCCCGCGGTCGTGGCCGGTCATGGAGACATAGACTGCCGCTGCATGTGAGTTATTGACGGTATGGTGCATGGAACGCACCAGCGTGCTGCGGTGCATCTGCTTGGACAGCCGTGGCAGGTGCTCAGAAAACTGGACTCCCGGCAGTGAGCTTGCAATCGGTTTGAATTGGCCCTGGCTGTCGGTCGGCCCGTCCGGTTTCATGTCCCACATGTCGAGGTGACTGGGACCACCGTTGAGGAAGATAATGATGCAGCGATCGGCCTGCGGAACGATGCCATGGACCGTCTTCTGCTGATCAGCAGCAAGCAGGTCTGGCAGGCCCAGGCCAAGCATACTGGCCGTACCTAGCTGCAGCATCTTACGGCGGCTCACGGCTGAGCTGCGGAATGATGAACAGCCGGCGATCTGGCGTGAATGGGTTGGCATCTGGCTATCAAGTCGTCCGGATTGGGGCTGCTCTGTTGCAGCGGTCTGTCGTGCACCAGTTTAACAGTAGCTCGAGCGAATTCACAATCGCGACGATGGCAGGCGGTTCACGCCGCTGCCACCGGTGTGATAAACTGCCTGCCGGGTAATTCCTGTATTTCGAGCACAAGGTGAGTCGGCATGGCGAATCCAACACGACGCAATTTTTTATCCCAGGGACTGGCAGCCGCCAGCCTCACTAGTTGTCTCGGCCTGGCGAGCGCAGCAGCTGCCCCCAAAGTTTTCATCAAGCCGCGTGGCGGCATGGCGATCATCGACACCCACCAGCATCTCTGGGATGTCTCCCATTTCACACTCCCCTGGCTCGCCGGCGCACCGCCGATCCTCGCCAAGAGCTACCTGACGCGTAACTTTAATGCAGCCGTGCGTGGACTGAATGTTGTCAAAGCTGTCTACATGGAAGTTGACGTCTCGCCGGAGCAGCAGGTGATGGAGGCCGAATATGTCATCGCGTTATCGCAGTCGCGCCGTCATATCACTGCCGGGGCAGTCATCTCCGGTCGGCCCGGAAGCGAGGATTTCGAAGAGTACATTCTGGCCTACAAGGATAATCCTCTGGTCAAGGGAGTCCGCCAGGTGCTGCATCCCGATGCGACACCGCAGGGACTCTGCCTGACCGAGCAGTTCATCAAGTCGATGTTCCTGCTCGCTTCGATGGACAAGAGCTATGACCTTTGCATGCGTCCCACCGAGTTGGCTGACGGACTCAAGCTGGCCCAGCAGTGCCCCGAGACCCGCTTCATTCTTGACCATTGCGGCAATGGCGATCCCAAGGCCTTCATGGAAGATCCTGCTGAGGAACCCTGGCATACGCGCGACGGCTGGCTACGGGATATCGAGGCACTTGCCAAGCAGGAGAACGTGATCTGCAAGATCTCGGGAATCGTGGCCCGCGCACCGAAGCAGTGGGGAGCTGAGCATCTGGCGCCGCTGATCAACCACTGCCTTGACCAGTTTGGACCGGACAGGGTTGTGTTTGGTGGTGACTGGCCGGTCTGTAAGCTGAATGCGACCTACCGCCAGTGGGTCGAGGCACTCAAGCAGGTGATTGCCGAACGGAGTGAACAGGACCAGCAGAAGTTGCTGAGCGGCAACGCCACGAGGATCTACAAGCTCTAGGCTCAGGCTGCTGAGCGTTGACTGCTGGCGAGGAAGTCCTTGATGGACGTCGCCACACGCTCGATCTGCTGCTGGCTCAGCTCTGCAAAGATCGGCAGGCTGAGAACGTCCGCAGCAGCTCGCTCGGTTTCCGGCAGATCCCCCAGGCCGACGCCGAGGTCGGAGAAACAGGTCTGCAGGTGCAGCGGGATCGGGTAGTAAATCTCCGACCCGATCTGGCAATCTGCCAGGTGCTGCTTGAGCGCATCACGTCGACCCGCGGGAACGCGGATTGTGAACTGGTTCCAGACATGCAGCATGCCATCCTCGGCCCAGGGCAGCTGGATGTCGCCAGCCTGCTCGGCAGCTGCCAGCTGCTGCTGGTAAATCTCAGCATTCTCCTGGCGGCAGCGGTTGGCCTCTTCCAGGTGCTTGATCTTGATATTCAGGACAGCTGCCTGGATGGAATCAAGTCGGCTATTGATACCGACCACGTGATGTTCGTAACGGGGTCTCATGCCGTGCGCGGCATACAGCCGCAGCTGGTCCGCGATCTCTTCGTCATCGGTCACCAGCATGCCACCGTCGCCCATGCCACCGAGATTCTTGGTGGGATAAAAGCTGATACAGCCGATCTGGCCCCAGCTGCCGGCAGGTTTTTCCTGCAGGGATGCGCCCAGCGACTGAGCGGCATCTTCCACGACCAGCAACTGGTGCTTGTTGGCGATCTCCATGATCCGTGGCATCTGGGCACACTGGCCAAACAGGTGGACCGGGATGATCGCCTTGGTGTTCGAAGTGACAGCTGCCTCGATCGCCGCCGGATCGATATTGAAGCTGGCAGGGTCAATGTCCACAAAGACAGGTCGAGCTCCCAGCCGCCAGACAGCGCTGGCGGTGGCAAAGAAAGTGAAGCTGGGAACGATCACTTCGTCGCCCGGTCCGATCTTGTGCATCATCAGCGAGAGCAGCAGCGAGTCGCTGCCTGAGGCACAGCTGATTGCATGGTCGACGCCACACCAGCCGGCCATCGCCTGCTCCAACTCGGCAACATCCGGTCCAAACAGGAAGCGGCCGGAGTCGCAGACTCGTGTGATCGACTCGAGCAGCTGGTCGCGCAGCGGCAGGTTGCCAGCGGGCACATCCAGCAGTGGAATCGGTTTGTCCGGATTGTTATCGGAACTGTTCATGGACCGGCCTCCCTGCCATTGGTCAATGATCATTCAAGGTTGCAGGCCAGGACAGCATGTCCTGCCATTCGTGTGGCAGAGCATAGGAGGAGTCGGCGGCTGGGGTCAAGACATATTGCCGCGTTAGTCGGCTAGCTGGCGACGCAGTTCGTCGACCAGCGCCTGGGCTTCATTGGCCAGGCTGACTCGGCAGCTATCACCACTCTGCATCTGCTTGACCTGGCACTCGTTGTCCGCCAGTTCATCGGGCCCGGCAATGATCACCAGCGGGTAGCCTCGCTGGTCAGCATATTTCAGCTGCTGACCCAGCTTGCGGGCCTCGGGATAAAGTTCCACGGCCAGTCCAGCTGAGCGCAGCTGGCTGGCGATCTGCAGGTAACGTTCCAGGCCATCCATACTAAAGCAGGTGATCATCACATCGGCTGGCGTGCCGACAGACTCGATCATGCCCAGCTCATCCATTGCCGCCAGCAGTCGGTCAAGTCCCAGCGAGGCGCCGATGCCAGGCAGCTGCTGCTTGGTATAGAGCTCGGCCAGGTTGTCGTAACGGCCACCCGAACAGACGCTGCCGATGCCCTCCAGGTCATCCAGGAAGGTCTCGTAAATGGCGCCGGTGTAATAATCGAGTCCACGGGCAATCGAGACATCCAGCTGCACTCGTGACTCGGGAACGCCGGCTGCCCGCAGTCCGCTGAGGATCTCGGCCAGCCGCGCCAGACCCGCTTCGCCCGTCTCGCTGCCGGCGACCAGCGGCTGCAGGCTGGTAAGCAACTCGTCGTGCTGGCCCTGCAGGCTTGATAATTCCATCAGCTGGTTGGCCTGCTCGCTGCTCAAGCCAGCCGTGGTTTGCATCTCCGCGGCAACTTTCTCAGGCCCGATCTTGGCCAGCTTATCGAGCGACCGCAGGACCGCTGTGGCCTTGTCGCTCAAACCAAGCTTCTCCAGCAGGCCGTTGAGGACCTCGCGGTTGTTGAGGCGAATGGTGAAGCGTTCGAAACCGAGTGCCACCAGTAACTCGTGAATCACCGCGCCAGTTTCGATGTCGGCTGCTACCGAGAGACTGCCAATCGTGTCAAAGTCGCATTGCATGAACTCCCGGTAGCGACCTCGCTGGGTATTCTCGCCTCGCCAGACCGTGCCGACCTGGTATCGCTTGAAGGGTATTCCCAGCGTCTGGATGTGCTGGGCTGCGAAGCGGGCAAGCGGGACGGTCAGGTCAAATCGCATGCCGACAGGGCGACCACCATGGTCCTCGAAGCGATACAGCTGGCGGTCGGTCTCATCGGAGCCCTTGCCAATCAGGATTTCCAGGTGTTCCAGCGCTGGTGTATCGATCGGACTGAAGCCAAACGAACGGTAGACCTGGCGAGCTGTCTCGATCAGCTTTTCACGCGGGATCATCGCAGCCGGTAGGAAATCACGAAAGCCCTTGAGCGTGCGTGCTTGTATCCGCTCATTCATGTTGCCAACTGCAGTCTTCGGACCGGGTGAAAGTGTGCTTCAGGACATGCCTGCCTGGCGGCAGGTTCGCAGCCGGCCATTATGGCAGAAAATATCCCGGCTGTGATGGACATCAGCGACCCATTTCAGGCGCACCCGGGCGGCAATGCCCGCTGCCGTGGCAGCGTGCGCCGAACGGACTCGGCTTGTGTTTCAGTCGCGGAAAGGTACATTGTGGAAAGTCTCCCTGAGATTCTCCGGGCGGGACTTGTCAACCCAGTTTGAGGACCATGCAAGACCATGCCGAAGGTCAAATTTGTTAAGGAAGACATCGAGATTGAGGTTGCCGACGGTGCAACCCTGAGGAAGGAATGTGGCCCCGCGGGAATTAACACAAACCAGGGTGTGAACGGGTTTGGTGCCTCGGTCAACAAGCGGGTCAATTGCTTCGGAATGGGAATGTGCGGCACCTGCCGAGTTAACATCGTCAAGGGTGCCGAGAACTGCAATGCCATGACCCTCCGAGAGCAACTCAAGTTCAAGCTCTTGCCGGTCCCCGATCCCTTGCCCTGCCTGGCTTTCGTCGGCAACGAGGACACCATGCGGCTGGCATGTATGGTCAAAGTGCATGGCGATATTGAGGTCGAAACCGGCCCGGAACTGGACCTCTTTGGCGAGAATTTCTTCAGCTGATTCTCTCTTCACTGTGCCGTGAAACAAATCATCGCCATCGTTAAGCCGTTCCTTGCCGAAAAGGTCATCGAGGGACTGGAACGCGCACCGCTGGAAGCCCTGCAGGTGCGAGAGGTCAAAGGCTACGGTCGTCAGAAGAGTTATCTGGACCAGTACGGCGACAGCGAGTACGCCACCGCATTTCTGCCCAAGGTTGAGATTATCATGTGGGTCGACGAAAGCCGCGTTGAGGAAATCGTCGATCGAGTGGCTGCTATTGCCCAGACTGGCCGGATGGGTGATGGAAAAATATTCGTGATCTCGGCCGATCAGGTCGATACCGATCAGGCGACTCTGTTCCATCCGAGCGGCGACCGAAACGCGGATCTCGACGATGAATGACCGTTCTTCATACCAGAACCGGATGATCCGGAACTATTACCAGAACAGGGATGCGATCGCCCTGCAGCGGGCCCAGGAGCTAGTCACCGAGCTGTACCTGGCCGAAGGGAAGAAACGTGAGCGATTCTGGCAGCAGCTGGTACCGCACCTGGAAAAACTGGATGCCAAGCCGCGGCTGATCAAGCACTTTCTAGAACAGGATAACCCGGAAACCGTCGCTCACTGGATCAACAACCTGCTCAATAAATGAACGCCGCCTGCCATGAACCACAGCTGGAACTATTTCTCCACCGCCCAGCTTAGCTTTGGCCCCGGTTCAGTCAGCCGGCTGGAGCAGGAAGCGGCCCGCCACAACTGGCAGCGGGCATTCCTCGTGACAGATGAAAACCTGGTCTCAGCTGGACTGGTTCAGGCCGTCGCCGAACCGCTGGCGGCCGCCGGCTGCCAGCTTGAGCTGTTCAGCGGTGGTCAAGCGGAACCATCCATCGAGGTCGCCAGCCAGGCGATCGACGTTGGCCGGCAGTCAGCTCAGGATGTGGTCCTCGGGCTGGGTGGCGGCAGTAACATGGACCTCGCCAAGATCGTGGCCGCCGTGCTGACTCATGGAGGAGATGCCAGCAGCTATTTTGGCTCCGAGCAGGTGCCGGGCCCAATCATGCCGCTGGTCTGTATTCCCACCACGGCTGGAACCGGCAGCGAGGTCTCGCACTGTGCCGTGCTGACGGATACCGACAACGAGATCAAGGTCAGTAGCCAGAGCAACTACTTGCGCCCGATGATTGCCCTGGTCGATCCTCAGTTGACCTACAGCTGTCCCCGCCAGGTGGCCGCTGATAGCGGCATCGATGCACTCACGCATGCGATTGAAGCCTACACGGCAGTCGAGTCAAGTCGCTTGCAGGTTCCCGAGGGTCAGAGCTGTTCGTACGAGGGGAGCTTTCCGATCACCGATTGCCTGGCAGAGAAAGCGATCCAGCTGCTCGGCGAAAACCTTGTGGCTGCTGTCAATGACGCCTCCAATACCGCCGCCAAGGATGCCGTGGCATTGGCCGCAACGCTGGCCGGACTGGCTTTCTCCAATGCCGGTGTGGCACTCGTGCATGCACTCGAGTATCCGCTCGGTGGAGTCCTGCATTGTTCGCACGGTGCAGGTAATGGGTTGCTATTGCCCTATGTGATGCGATTCAACCTGCCGGCCCGTGTCGAGGTTTTTGCCCGGATCGCAGAACTGCTCGGTGTTGAGACTGACGGTCTGCCAGCTGCCGACGCTGGTCTGCGGGGTATCGAGCATGTCGAACAGATCCGCCGGCAGATCGGGATTCCCTTGCAGATCCGTGAGCTGGGAGGTCGCCGTGATCAGCTGGAGCTGTTTGCCGACAAGACTTTTGAAATTCAGCGACTGTTCTGGCTCAATCCGCGCCAGGCCAGCCGTGAGGATGTGCTGGAGATCTTGCAGAACGCGTTCTAGACAGACTCGGAACGTGAGCGACAAAACGATCAGCTACAGTCGCTGGACTTGCTGACCGGCATGGCGCACTACCAGCCGGCGCGTCTCCAGCACACTTAGCGTGGCCAGCACCTGTGCCGCCGATAACTGGCTGGCACGAATCACCTGGTCGACCAGGGTCGGACAGGTGGGGATGGCATCCAGCACTGTTCGCTCGGTCTCGTTCAACGTTAGCTCACGTGGGTGCCGAACCGCCTGGCCATTGTTGCCGGTGGTGGGGCGCATCAGCGGCCCCAGCTGTTCGATCACATCATCCAGCGACTCTACCAGCGTGGCGCCGTCACGGATCAGCTGGTGGCAGCCCCTGCTGGCAGGGCGGTTGATCTGGCCCGGTACGGCGAAAACCTCGCGGCCCTGTTCCAGACCCAGTTGGGCTGTGATCAAGGCCCCGGACCGGTCGGGTGCTTCAACCACGAGGATTCCCAGCGAGAGCCCGCTGATTAACCGATTGCGGCGGGGAAATGCGCCCGCTGTGGGGCGCGTCTGGGGTGGCAATTCAGTCACCAGCAATCCTTGCTGGCTGATCTCGTTCGCCAGGCCAGCATGTTCCGAGGGATAGATCTGAGCCAGTCCGCCAGCCAGCACGGCAATCGCTCGACCTCCGACTTGCAAGGTAGCTTCGTGAGCTGCGCCATCAATCCCGCGTGCCAGGCCACTGACCACGCTGAAGCCCGCCTGGGCGGCGGCGCGAGCCAAGCGAGCTGCCGTTTCCAGCCCGTACGGTGTGGCAAAGCGGGTTCCCACGATAGCCAGCGTGAGCGCGTCCTCGGGGGCCGGTCTGCCACGCAGATAAAGGAGCGGGGGGGGATCGTGGATTTCCTCGAGCAAGGCCGGATAGTCGTCCGACTGGCGAGTGATAACGTGCACGCCGGCCCGCTGGCACTGCTGCAGGATCTCAACAGCCTGGTCGCGGCTGAACCGCTCCGAAAGGGGAGGGAGTTGCCAGCCTGACAGAGGCAGCTGGACAGCCTGGCAGCCGTCCATCATCTCGATCGCCTGGCGTGCTGAGCCAAAATGCTGGAGGACTTCTGTGAACCGGCGCGGTCCGATGCCCGCTACCATCGAGAGCTGGACCTGGGCCAGCAGTTCCTCCTCGCCATCGTGCTGTCGATCAGGCATCCGCGTCCCTCGCTGTGGCGGCCAGATGCTGGCAGCCTAGCGGATTGCCTGGCCCCTGCGAACGACCAGCGCGAGCCTGCGCCGGCAGTCGCTGACATGCCCTTGTCAGCCAGTGACAGGCAGCGGGTTACTTTTCAGCAGGGTGACGCCACAGCCAGGCTGGTCTGGATAAAGACAGGCCCCCTGGATCACCTGGGCACCCTCGGCAATGTCATCTGAAAGCAGCGCGGCACCGTCCATGTCGACGAAATCAAGCAGCGGCAGCAACTGGGCAATCGCCGAAATACCGACTGTCGATTCGGTCATGCAGCCGACCATCACCTGCAGTCCCAACTCGCGCGCCGTGCTGATCATTCGTCGTGCTGGCGTCAGCCCAGCACACTTGACGAGCTTGATGTTGATCACATCAAAGCCCGCCTGGCAGAGCTCAACATCGGATTCGACGATACAACTTTCGTCGGCTACCAGTGGCAGCGCTGAGTGTCGTTTGACTTCTGGCATCTGATCACGCAATTCGGCAGCCAGCGGTTGCTCGATAAACTCAACTCCCAGGTCTTTCATTGCGCTGGCATTCTGAATGGTCTCCTCGGCGGTCCAGGCACAATTGGCGTCGACGCGAAAGACTGCCGAGGAGTGTTCCCGCAGCGCGCGGATGATCTCCAGGTCATGGGCCGTTCCCAGCTTGATCTTGTAGATCGGCCAGTCCTGATACTGCTGCAGTTTCTCCACCATGCGCTCAATCGAGTCGATGCCGATCGTGTAATTGCTGACTGGGACGTTGTCGGTCGCCAGCCCCCACAGCTCATAGACCGGCTTACCGAGCGTTTTTCCCCAGAGATCATGGACCGCCATATCGAGGGCGCAATGCGCGAACGGATTATTGGCCAGCAGCGGTCGCGTCTGTTCCCAGAGTTGCGGCGGGTCGTCCGGAGTCGCTTCTTTTAGCAACGGCCTGAGCCGGTCGAGGTCGGCAGACATCTGCTCGATCGTGGCGTTGTAATAGTCATTGGTGGTTGCTTCGCCGTAGCCAACCAGACCCTCGTGGCGCAACTCCACGATCAACGTTTCCTGTACGTTCAGCGAACCACGAGAAATTGTGAAGGTATGTTCCAGTGGCAACTCGAATTGGTGCAGGACCAGTTCCATCAGTTCTCCTCGCTGGCCAGCCATTGCTGACGTGCCTGTTCAACCGCATCCACGATCCGCTGCGGTCCGTTGCGAAAGATGTCACTGACTGGCAAAGCCAGCTCCTCTTCAAGGCTGGCCCTGTATGTTTCAGCCTCCTCGCTTTCCAGTCGGCGGCCGTTCATAGCCACAGCCACAACCTTGCAGGGATGTTCGAGGCTGGCCATCATCTCGTTGATCTCGATCAAGCGAGCGAGGGATGGCAGGCCGAGGTGTTCGACACCGGTCACGGTTTCACGGCCCGCTTCGAAACACATCACCAGCGCATGTGGCAGGGCACCATGCAGGATGCCCAGCGTAACGGCTGAATAGGAGGGATGGACCAGGCTTCCCTGTCCCTCCACGACCAGCACATCGTGGTGCTCGTGTTCCAGCACCAATCGCTCCATAGCGCCACTGACAAAGTCGGCAATCACCCGGTCAATCGGGTAACCATCTCCCTCGACCATGATGCCGGTCTGTCCGGTCGCCAGGAACTTGGCGTCCAGTTGGCGGGCCGCAAGGCCACGAGTGATTTCAATCGCTGTCACCATCTTGCCGACACTGCAGTCATGGCCAACGGTGTGGACGCGAAAGCAGCCGGGACGAAATCCGGGACGCCGCGCGATCGTCTCGATGTCATTCTTGCGGACATCGATCAGCTGCACTCCCTGCTGACTGGCAGCAGCCGCAAATTCATCGTCCTCACTGATAAAATCATGCAGGCCGGAAATCACGTCCATCGAACGATCGATCGCCTCAAGCACGATCGCTCGCCAGGGATCCGGGATCTTGCCGCCAGGGGGCGCGATACCGATCAACAAGGTGTTAGCAGCCGGCACATCGTCCAGGCTGGCGACAAACGTGAGTCCCTCACCGACACCCAGCACCTGCTGGCAGTCGTTACCCGCCTGGGTGCTGTCGAGCACAGCCAGCACGTCCTGTCGCCGGTACCGAATCACACTGCAGGCCGTTTTTGCTGTGTGCGGATTGGAATGTCCTTCGGTCAGGATGACCATTTTCCTCGACATGCATCAAGCTCCCAAAAATACCTACTGGCCGACCGCGCAATCCAGCGAAGCAGGGATTCGCAGCGGATGGTCCGAATATATCGCCGTCATGGTGCAATCGCCAGAACCCACGGTCAAGCATGATCCTCTATAATAGCCCACCTCACTTCATCACCTTACTACAGTATATCTGAGGTTATCGGTGTGACTCGCGCGGCCCCTCGACAACTTGTCCCGCTGCTGCTGCTGCTCCTGGCCCTGGCACTGCTGGCCGACCCGCTTCAGCTGCCGGCGCAGGAGGCCCGCCCCAACGGCTTTCAGCAGGGCGTGCTGATTCGTTTTGAAGGGCCAATCTTCTCGCTCACTGAGCAGGTGCTGGTGCGACAGCTGGAGCGAGCTCGGGAGATGGGCGCCGACCTGGTCGTGATCGAGATCGACAGCCCTGGCGGGGAAGTCGAAGCCAGCTTTCACTGCGCCGAGCTGCTCGAGGGAGTGAATTTCGCCACCACCGTTGCCTGGGTGCCAAAGATGGCACTCAGCGGGGCAGCCATCATGGCGCTGGGCTGCGACCAGATCGTGATGCATCCGCAGGCCCGACTGGGTGATGCCGGCCCGATCTATGCCAACGACTATGGAATGTTTGAGCACGCGCCTGAAAAAGTTCGTACCGATCTGAGTACCCGGATTCGCAGCCTGGCTGAGCGCAATGGCCGCCCAGCGGCACTGGCTCAGGCCATGGTCGACAACACGCTGGAGGTGTTCCGCGTGAAACATGCGGACAGCGGTGACGAACGATTCCTCACGGACAATGAACTGCAAGCGATGCCGGATGCGGCCCAATGGGTCAAGCAGGAGCAGGTTTTCAAGCCAAATGACAAGGACTTCCTGGAAGTAACCGGCCAGCAAGCGGTCTCGATGTCGCTGGCTGATATGAATGCAGAGGACAGGCGTCAACTGGCTGACCAGCTGGATTACAGCGGTTCCTGGCAGGAACTCCGTCGCACCTGGGTCGACACCACCGTCTTCATCCTCAACGCACCGCTGGTCACCGGTCTGCTGTTCCTGGTCGGCATGATTGCCCTGTTCGTGGAATTTTCGGCTCCCGGTATCAGCATTGGCGGCTTGATTTCAGCACTCAGCTTCACACTCTTCTTCTGGAGCCGGTTCCTGGGTGGCACTGCCGGCTGGCTGGAAGTTGTACTCTTCCTGATGGGCATCCTGTTCCTGATGATGGAATTCTTCGTGATTCCGGGTTTCGGCGTGGCTGGCCTCTCAGGGATCCTCTTGATCATTGCTGCCCTGGTGATGGCCAGCCAGACATTCCTGCTGCCGGGCAATGCGGCCGAGTGGCAGACGACCCGCCGATCGTTCTATGTTGTGTTTGGTGCCGGTGCCGGTTTCATGGCCCTGGCGATTGTGTTGACTCGATACCTGGGGGGAATCCCCATACTGTCACGACTAACTCTCACTCCACCGACCGCCAGCGAGAGCGATCTGCATGTTGCCGGCCTGACAGCGGATCACGGGCAGGTGACTGGTCTGGCTGCGATTGAGGTCGGCGCCAAGGGTGCTGCCGAGACGCCGCTACGTCCTTCAGGCAAGGCGTTGTTTGATGGCGAGCTGATCGACGTTATCACCGAGGGCGATTTTGTCGACGTCGGCGAGCCTGTCCAGGTCCGGCTGGTGGAAGGGAATCGGATCGTGGTCCGCAAGCTCCAAGGCTAACGGCCAAGAACCTGGTCCAGCCAGTCATACGCCTCGGTCCGCACAGCGGGTGGGAAGTCATGCCCGCTGTCGGGGTAAACTGCCCGCAGCTGCTCGCCGGCCTCCAGCACGCGGTAGACTCCGCCCACCTGCTCGACAACTTTCCTGACACCGGCAACATCAAAGTTACTGTCACCGAGTGGGGCATTGATGTACACGCCGCGGGGGGCAATCGCCGCCAGTACCTCGTAAAAGTCAAAGGGAACCTGGTCGGGATCATTCTCGTAGACGTCACGAATCCGTGGCATGTAACGACTGCTGGTCCAGCCTGCCAACTTGCCTCCATAGTAATGATGAAAGGCTGTGAATCCGCAGCTGGTCACAACAGCACGAATGCGCTGCTCAAAGGCAGCGGTGAAAAGTGCATTGTGCCCTCCCAGCGAATGGCCAATGGCGCCAATCCGGTCGCGGTCGACCTCGGGCATCGCTTCCAGCACATCGATGGCCCGGATGTTATTCCAGATCGCCTTCATCGATCCGCTCTGGTAACCAGCAGCCTGGCTCGCGAAGTCAAACTTGTAGTCACCGAACGAGGGATAGTCCGGCACGATACAGACATAACCCCGCTCGGCCAGCTCGTGGGCGTAATGCAGGTTGTCCTTACCTCCCAGGCCAGCCGGTTCCCCTTTTCCAATCCCGGTTGTCTGGTGCAGGCAGAGCATGGCGGCAGCAGGCCCTGTCAGGTCCTTGGGAATCAGCAGCCAGGCCGGCACCGTGTCGTCGGGCTCGGGGCTGAAGTTGATCCGTCGCCGCAGGTACTTGTCTGTTTCGGTCTGACTCACGACGCTGACAGCCAGCGGCACGCGTCGCGATGAATCGGGCATCGGTCCCATTGCCTGCCGCATGCCTGCCAGGATATGCGCACGGCGCAGGGCCATCGTGGCGGCGGAGTCGACAGGCTGCGACGTGCCGTCAGCATCCTTGTAGACAAGGACCCTGGTGTGGTCGTCGTAGTGCGGCGTGACCAGTCGGGTCGGTTCGACCGCCTGCTGATTGATGAGCAGGTTTTCAAACCAGTAAAGGCCGCTCCGTCCACCACCCACGAGGTCCATATCGCCATCGCCGTCGAGGTCGATCGCCTTGGGGTCGAGGCCAAAGCCGGCCAGGCCACCGGGTGCCACCAGGTGTCGATGCCAGCTCCGCTTCTGCTTGTCAAATTTGTACCAGTAGGCGACCAGCGGATCGTATTCACCGGGGTCCTTGCCATCGTGACCCATGTAACGCTTGCCGGCGACCAGCTCCTGCTGACCATCGTTATCGATGTCGGCCAGTAAAATCGAATGCGGCTGGGACCAGCTGGTATCGATCACGTGCCTCTGCCAGACAGTCGGCGCAGTGCTGCTTCGCTTCTGTTCCAGCCAGCGGATTCCAAAGCGGTGGCCACGTCCCCAGCAGATATCGTTGTCGCCATCGCCATCGACATCAAAGACCAGGATCGGGATGCTGGCATCGCGGTCGAGAGTAAAGTCATGGTGCATGATCCAGCGGCCGCTGCCTGGATCTGCCGGAGCTTTGAGCCAGCCGGAGGGGCCGACGATATCACCCCGACCGTCGCCGTCGATGTCACCAAACCCGATGCCATGCCCGGCAATCTCTGCTGGCAGGGGATGTCGAATCCACTGCGGTTGCCCGCCTGCGGCGGCCTGCTTCAATTCCCACCACTCAGCAAACGCCTGCCGATCCGAACGCCTGACGCAATTTGGTAGCACATCCAGCCTGCCATCGCCATTGATGTCGACCAGCCGTGCTGTCTCCATGTGGCCGGGCGTATCGATCAGATGCTTTTTCCAGGGGCCGAGTGACTTGCCAGGGTGTTCGATCCAGTAGATCGACTTGCTGCGATAGTTGGCACTGATAAAGTCGGTCCAGCCATCCCTGTTGACGTCCATCGGCAAGTGCGAATAGCCGTCATAGCGGCCGCGAATCACCTGCACCTCGCGGACCAGGTGCTTCTTCCAGTCCGGCGCCTGGTACCAGTAGCCGCCGGAGATCACGTCGATCCTGCCGTCCTTGTCAACGTCGAAGGCTGCGCAGGCACTATAAGTAGATGCCGCATTGATCGAGTGGACTCGGAATGAAGGCTCCCCTGAGAGCAGTCCGGCGGGAGTCGCAGCCAGCAGTAGCCAGCAGGCGAGATAACGGAGATCGGGCAACATCGGTCTGCTTCCGTTCTGGTAATGGGATTCGTGGGCCTGGCTGGCGGGCAACCGGTTGGGGCTCCCGCTGGCCACCAGTATGATGGTATCGATGGACACATGCAGCTACCAGTATGACGTGATTGTGATCGGCGCCGGTCATGCCGGCAGCGAAGCTGCGATGGCTGCTGCGCGTTGTGGAGCCAGTGTTGCGTTACTCACCACCAACCTCGATACGGTTGGCCAGATGAGCTGTAACCCGGCAATTGGTGGCGTCGCCAAGGGGCAGATCGTTCGCGAGATTGATGCCCTTGGTGGGATCATGGGCCAGGCGATTGATCGCAGCGGGATCCAGTTTCGCTTGCTGAACCAGCGCAAGGGTCCGGCCATGCACAGCCCCCGTGCCCAGGCGGACAAGAAGGGGTACCAGCAGGAAATCAAGCGACTGGTGGAGCTGGCCGAGGGAGTCAGTTTGCGACAGGAAATGGTTGACGAGCTGATTATTGAGCAGACCAGTCGCGGCTCGCAGGTGACCGGCGTGCGGGTCAAGGGAGGTGCTGTCTACCAGGCGCGGGCCGTGATCCTCACGACCGGGACCTTCCTGCAGGCGTTGATGCACACCGGCGAAGCCAAAACGTCGGGGGGTCGAGCGGGGGAGGGGACCAGTGCGGGCTTGAGCCGCTCGCTGGAGCAGCAGGGATTCCAGCTGCAGCGATTCAAGACCGGCACGCCGCCGCGCTTGAATGGCGCGTCGATCGACTTTGCCCGCACCGAGGAGCAGCCGGGAGATGAAGATCCCCAGCCCTTTTCCTTCCTGACCGAGAAACTCGATATCGAGCAGGTTTCCTGCTGGATTACCTACACGAATCCCGAGGTCCACGAGCTGATCAAGGCCAACCTGGATCGAGCTCCTATCTATAGTGGCCAGATCGCCGGCAGTGGGCCGCGTTACTGTCCCTCGATTGAGGACAAGGTTGTTCGGTTTGCCGACAAGCAGCAGCACCAGATTTTTCTTGAGCCGGAAGGGCGGCAGACATCCGAGATCTACGTCAACGGCGTTTCGACCAGCCTGCCGCGCGACGTGCAGGATAAAATGATGCGACTGATTCCCGGACTCGAGCAGGCAGAGATCATGCGTTACGGCTATGCCGTGGAGTATGACTATTGCTCACCCGACCAACTGCAACCGACACTGCAGACCAAGCAGGTCGAGGGACTCTACCTGGCCGGGCAGATTAATGGCACAACCGGTTACGAGGAGGCAGCTGCCCAGGGATTGATCGCAGGGGCCAACGCCGCGCTGCAGCTGGCAGGGCAGGAGCCGCTGATCCTGGGTCGCGAGCAGGCCTATATCGGCGTCTTGATCGATGACCTGGTGACGCGTGGGGTGGATGAGCCATATCGCATGTTCACCAGCCGCGCCGAGTACCGCTTGCTGCTCCGCCATGACAACGCCGATCGCCGGCTGACCCGGCTTGCTCACGAACGTGGGATGGTCAGTGACGAGCGATTGTCGCAGCTGGAGGACAAGGAAGCGGCCATCCAGTGGGCTGCCGACGCGCTGGCCGAAACGCGCGCCGGCGATGTGACGCTGGCCAAGTTCCTGCGGCGACCGGAGACAGCCTGGCAGGATGTGGTGGATCGTCTGCCCCAGCTGGCTGAACTCTCGCCAGAAAATGCACGGCAGGTGGAGTACGACACCCGCTATGCCGGCTACGTGGCCCGCCAGCAGCAGGAAATCGAACGCCATCAGCGACTTGCCAGCAAGGTTATTCCGGGACAAATCGATTATCAGCAGATCCATCACTTGCGCCGCGAGGCCTGCGAGAAACTATCCCTGGTTCGGCCACTCAGCCTCGGCCAGGCCAGCCGGATCAGCGGCATCACGCCGGCTGACATTGCCTTGCTGCTGGCCCACCTGGAGGCTGGCAAGGCGAGGGCGGATACCTCCTCTGCGGGCAACGCCTGAATCTGCCGCTGCAGACGGAATTGGGCAGCCGGAGAAAAAGGACCTTGACTCGGTTTTGACACTCTGTGATAATCCGCGCCCACTTGGGAAGTTTGGCAAGCCGGGGAAACCCGGTAGAAGTTTTTGACCTTGGAAGTTTGCGTAAGAGCGCGCTACTGAGTGGCGTGCGAAGCGAAGGGAGTTTAGGAGCCCGCTGGAGATAGCCAACCAGGGACGGTTTGGCAATGGAGCGAGTTGCCTTGGTTATGACCAGGTCAGCTTCCTTCGGCAGGTATACCGGTTTCGACAAGGAAGGATGGATCGAACTATGTCGACGAAGACTGTTTTCACGACCGGCGAGGCAGCCAAGATCTGCAAGGTCAGTCAGCAGACGATTATTCGCTGCTTCGACAACGGATCACTCAAGGGTTTCCGCGTGCCAGGTAGCCGCTTTCGCCGCATTCCGCGCGACCTGCTCTTCAGCTTTATGAAGGAAAACGGAATCCCCACCGATGCCCTCGAAAGTGGCAAGAGAAAAGTGCTGATCGTCGATGACGATGAGGAACTTGTCGATCTGCTGCGTGATGTCTTTGACCGAGATGGTCGCTTTGACATCCGTACCGCCAACAATGGCTTCGATGCCGGCATGCAGGTCAAGGAATTCAAGCCCGACCTCGTTGTGCTGGACGTGATGCTTCCCGATATCAACGGCAAAGAAGTCTGTCTGCGTGTCCGCAGCGACGACAACCTGGATACAGTCAAGATTATCTGTATCTCCGGAATGGTCGAGCAGGACAAGATTTCTGAGCTGATCGAGGCCGGTGCAAATGACTTTATGCATAAACCGTTCACCGTTGAGCGGTTGCTGGATCGTGCCTGTGAACTGCTCGATATCGAGAGCGTTGTCACCGGTTAATTGTCCGCTCAGTGCGAACCAGTTCAGCTTGCCGTGGTACCGGTGTGTCCTGCGGAGGGAGCAGAGTGATGGACGTCGGCAGTCGGCTGGCCTGTTTACAGCTCGACCAGGCTGAATTCCAGTTACTGGTCCCTGACAGCTGCGCCCGTCGACTGGCGGTCGCGCTGCTCGATGGCGCCTGTCCCGACCAGCTGGCCGAGATTGCCAGCTACTCTCCCACGCTGGCTCTCTGGATCAGCTGCCGAGCCCAGCAGGCTTCCGGCAGCGTTGTCTTTTCCAGCCAGCAGGCAGGAGACTGGCTTTCACTCCACTGGCGGCAACTCGCCGGTATCGAGGACCGACTGGCCGATGGCCCTGTCGGCCCGGTCAGCTACTCCCGGCCGGTACTTGATTGGCAGCCCTATCAGGATTATGCGATCTGCCTGCTGGCTGCCAGACTGGCCAGCCAGGCTGATCAACCGGAGGGTATTTGCCAGCAGGCCGCCTGGCTGGCGTCACTCAGCCGAGCCGAGAAGTGGCTGGCGGCAGTGGCACCCAGCCCGGCGCTCAGCAATGGCGCACGCCCGTTCAAACAACTGCTTCCCTCCGGCACCGTCGGCCTGCTGGAAAAAATGGCCGACGATCCCGCTACCCGTGATCCCGTGGTAGTACTGGCCTGGGAATCTCTTGCCCAGGCCACCCGCCTGTGGCGCGATCCGTCGTCGGCAGATGCCAGCGAACAGGAATTGCTGGACCAATGCCAGCACTGGCTGCCCAACGAGGCGGCCGACAGCGATCCACTCGACCTGATCGGGCTGCTGGAAAAACTGGCCCGACTGACCGCCCTGGATCACGATTTCCAGCGACAGCTGGAACATGAGAAGCTGCTGTCGCTGAAGGAACTGGCCCACGGGGCCGCTCACGAAATCAATAACCCGCTGGCGAATATCTCCACCCGGGCCGAAACCTTGTTGCGTAGTGAGTCGGATCCGGAACGCCGCCGACTGCTGTCGGTTATCTATAGCCAGGCGATGCGGGTTACCGAGATGATCTCGGACATGATGATGTTCGCCAAGCCGCCCCAGGTTGATGCCCAGCACGTGGATCTGGTGGCGATCGCGCGCCGGGCTGTCGATGAAATGCAGGAGCTGGCTGTGCAGCAGGGAGCTGTCGTTAGAGGTCCCAGCGGGGCTGGCCCGCTGCTGGTTGCCGGCAGTACCGATCAACTGGTCGAGGCGATCAAGTCACTCTGCCGAAACTCGCTCGAGTCGTGTGGCCCGGGGGGAGTTGTCGAGGTGCAGGTGGACTGTCGTTCAGGCAGCGATATCGCCGCTCCGGCAACCGTCCTGGTCGAGGTGACCGACAACGGTGCTGGTATTGCCGAGGAGGTTCGCCAGCACATGTTTGACCCCTTCTACTCGGGGCGCGAAGCGGGCAGGGGACTGGGCTTCGGGCTCTCCAAGTGCTGGCGGATTGTCGGCCTGCACGGAGGACGTGTTGAGGTTGAGAACCTGCCGGATGGTGCTCGCCTGCGGATTGAATTGCCCGGGCTGATCGACAAGGCAGCATGATTCGTCTGACGTAGCTTCGGCTCAGGCGATTCCGCGGCGAGCCAGCTCGCTCATCACACGCTCGACGATCTGGACGATCTGGTTGTTGTCGACCGGCGTGGTGTCACAGTCAGTCGCGGGCTGATCGGCAAAGCCATGATCCGAGAGCAGGCAATGCAGCTGGTGCTGGAGCCCGTCCAGTGCCGATTGCTGACCGGCAGACATCGGTTGTCGGCCGGGACCTGTATCAATCCCACGCAGCTTGAGCGCGGTCCGAAAACCCTCGGGGAAATCGCAATCGAGGATCATCTTGTCGAAGAGCTGTAACAGCCGCTTCTGGATTTCGATGGCCTCCTGCAGCTGGCCGGCACGCGTGAGGTCGTAGAGCTTGCGAGTGACCTCCGGAACGATGCCGCTGGAAGCATTCGTGCCTCCGTCGGCACCCATCAGGATCATCGGTACCAGCACGGGATCCCAGCCGGTCAGGAAACTAAAGTCGGGTCGCAGCGGGCGAACCGCCTCAATCATCCGCATCATGTTGGGCAGGTCGCCCGAGGAGTCCTTGATCGCGATCACGCGCTCACACTCTTCAGCCAGCCGTTGAACCGTGGGGATATCGATCGGCGAAGCGAACATCGGGATGTTGTAAAGCGTGACGTCGACCGGTGAATTGCTGGCGATTTCGTGGAAGTAGGCGTAGACCCCCTCGGAACTGACTGGATAGTAAAACGGTGCCACGATGGCCACGGCGCGGACGCCCAGCTGGTGGTACGTCTCGCAGGCCCGAATCGTCTCACTTGTGTTCGCCTCGGCGGCGCCAGCCAGAACCGGTACCCGCCCTCTCGCCTGGTCGGTGATGATCTCAATGACCCGAATCCGCTCTTCCGCCGTAAAACGAGTGAACTCGCCGGTGGAACCGTTCGGGTAGAGGCCATGAACGCCACGCTCGATCAGCCAGTCGACGTAGCGACGCGTTTCCACTTCGTTAATCTGACCTCGTTCATCAAGCGGGACGATATTCGGTGTGAAGATGCCGCTCAGTCGTTGTTGTTGATCTGCCATTGGTCTAACCGGGCCCCTCGGTGTTTCAAGCTCGTGAATCGCGGATGTCTAGCTGGCAGCTGAACCGGAATAACCGATTCCCTTAACCTAGCTTGCCCAGAGCTATGAAAACATAGGCCCTGTTTTCCGAGCGGGCAGAGAAAACTACCTGCAACTAGTCGATAAATGAGACCGTGGGAGGCGGTCGCCCTGGTGGTTGAACGGAATATGCCGGATATACCACGGCAGCTGCCCGGACTCCCCATTGCTATGGAACCAGGGCCGGTTTTCGACCCAATGATGCTACGCTGGACTCCTGCCTGATCCACCCCTCAACGGTGCCTGAATGCCTGGCCCTGATCCCCAACGACCGACGGCGAGTAACCTGCTGGTCGCATCAGCCGGGCTGCTGGCGGTCTACCTGGCCGCCTACCTCTCTCTGCCGATCCACCGGATCAGCCTCGCTCGCGTCCTCTTGCCTGACCAGATTCTCTCGGAGATGGTCGGTGGCAGTCTCTCGAGGGTATCGCTGCTTGACCGCATTCCTCTGCTGGCAGCCACCAGCCTGATGTTGCTGGCGGCCTCGCTGCTGGGCGGCGTCGTCCTGCACTGGGTTGGTAAGAGAGTTCCCTTGCAGCCGCTGGAACGCTGGTTGCTGAGCGTGGCAGCCGGGCTGAGTCTGCTTTCGACATTCGCGCTGCTGCTTGGCCTGGCTGGTATCGGAACGTCGCCACTGCCGTACATGCTGCTGCTCGCCATCGCCGCTGGCTGTCACTGGCGGCAACGGCAGGAGGAGGGCCCGTCACCAGCACAGCTGGATCTGCCGGCAGCTTCAGAGCAGCTCTCACGGCGCTGGCAACTGTTGCTTGTTCCGCTGGCCGTGGTGATTGTGGCGGGTGCCATGCTGCCACCGCTGGACTTCGACGTGCGCGAGTACCACATGCAGGTTCCGCGCGAGTGGCATCAACAGGGGCAGGTAACATTCCTTGAGCACAACGTGTACGGCAACATGCCGTTGGGCGTCGAAATACTGGCCATGCCGGTGATGGCTGCCTGGCCTGGCAGCCAGGACTGGTGGTGGGGATCGCTGGTTGGCAAGACCCTGATCGGCTGCTTTGCCGTGCTCACGGCGCTTCTGCTGGTCTCCCTGGGGAACCGTCTTGCTGGTCCGGCGGCAGGCTGCGCGGCCGGGGTGATCTACCTCTCGATCCCCTGGGTTGGCCTGGTTTCGATGAATGGCCTGATCGATGCTGCGCTCGGCTTCTACCTGCTGTCAGCCGCTGCGGCGCTGTTCGCCTGGCATGATCGAGAAGATTGGCGCTGGCCGCTGCTGGTCGGACTGCTGGCGGGAGCTGCAGCTGGCTGCAAATATCCTGCGCTCTTGTGGGGGGTCGTACCAGCCGGGCTGGCAGTGCTGTTGATCAGCCGTCGTCGCTTCGCCGCCTTCAGTTTCTTCTCGCTGGCCGCGATCGTGGCTGGAGGGGGCTGGTACCTGAAGAACCTGCTGCTGGCTGGCAACCCCTTCTATCCACTCTGGGACAACTGGTTTAGCGGCACGCGCAGCATCGAGCAGATTGGTCAGTGGTCGGCAGCGCACCAGGTGCCGCCTTTCAGTTTCTCCCTGCTGGTTTCATCAATACTGGACTTCGTCGGCCGTGATAACTACCAGGCGATGTTACTGATCCCGGCCATGCTGCCAGCCATTCCCTTGCTGCGAACTCACCGCCAGCTTCGCTGGGTAGCAATTTACAGTCTCTTCTTCCTGGCCAGCTGGTGGTTGCTGACGCATCGCATTTCTCGTTTCTGGGTGCCGGTGCTTCCTTTCTTGGGATTGCTGGCTGGCGTGGGACTTGCTCACCTGCTGCGCAGGCGGCCCGCCTGGTTGGGCGGACTGCTGACAGTGGCAACCGTCTCCGGCCTGCTGGTCATCACGATGCGTCTGCCCTTTGAGTCATCGACGCACGATAACCGGCTACTGGTTTCGCTCGACCAGTTGCGACGAGGGCCAGCCCAGCTGGATGAACCAGATGACCTTCCGCTCCTGGGCATGCACCGCTGGCTGAACCAGCAGCTCGGTAGCGATGCCACGCTATTACTGGTTGGGGATGCCGAGCCCTTCGACCTGGAAATGAACGTGCTTTACAACACCTGCTTTGACAATTGCCTGCTGGAAGTGATGATGAAGGGGCGCACGGCTGAGCAGCGCCGTCGCCAGCTTGAAGATGCTGGTGTGACGCATGTGTTTGTGCAATGGAGTGCCATCCGCAGGTACCGCAGTCCGGGGAATTATGGATTCACCGATTTCGTTACTACCCAACGGCTGCATGATGAACTGGTAACACGCGACGGCTTGCTGCAGCCGGTGCCGCTGACCGTGCCGCCAGAGTTTGCTGAGTTGTTCAAGTTTGCACCTCGATCTGTCAGAAAGTGAGACGAAGATGTTGTTTCGTTGGTTGGCAAGACAGTGGGTACAGGCCACGGCGCAGCGAGTCGTGAGCGATGCGATGCCCGGTAGATCCCGCGCCCCGGCTGACGCTGAACAGCCGTTGGCGGATGAAGCTGGCGAGGGCGCGGCAGCGGCAGAGAGCCAGCAGCCGATGCCCTACCATCTACCGCACTGCGATGTGGCAGTGATCTGTGGAGACAGTGTCGAGTCGAGCGGCTTGCGCAAGCTGATGGACGACGTCGTCACCACTCGCTGCCCTCGGCTGCTGGAACATGCCGGTCAGCTTGCTGGTCGACGTCTGATCATTGCCGAGAGCGGGACCGGGACTCAACAGGCGATGGATGCCACCGATGACATTATTCAGATGCACAAGCCGGGCCTGGTGATTGCGGCTGGCTTTGCCACAGCACTGGATGAATCGATGCAGCACTTCCACCTGCTGATGGGTGACCCGGTCCAGGACGCTGCAGGGGAACAGTTCCAGCTGGGGAGTCGCTGGGATGAAGATCAGCTGGCTGCCATGCCCGACCTGCACCTCGGCCCTTTGCTCTCCCTGCCGGAGATCATCACATCGCTTGAGCGGCGAAAGGAACTGGCAGAGCAGTACGATGCCCTGGCAGTCGATATGGAATCGCTGGCGATTGTAAGATCCTGCCGTCAACACCAGACCAGCTGTATGACGGTCCGCGTGATCACCGAAATGCTGACGGAAGAGTTTCCTGCCGAGGTGACCGGGCTGGCGGGCCAGCAGACGACTGCCAGAAAGCTGGGAGCCTTTGCCCGGGCACTCGTGCACCGTCCGTCAAGTGTCAAGGACATGTGGCGGCTCAAGAATCGAGCCTACAAGGCCTCTGAGAAACTTGGCCGCTTCCTGGTTAGCCTGATTGGCCAGCTGCCGGTAAAGTAAGAACACAGTACAGTAACTCGCGAGTTCACACGATGAAGATCCTGTTGGCTGCCCCCCGCGGTTTTTGCGCGGGAGTGAATATGGCAATCCAGTCGCTGGACCTGGCACTCCAGCACCTGGGTCCGCCGATCTATGTCTACCACGAGATCGTCCACAATCAGCACGTGGTCGAATCGTTTCGTGGTCGGGGTGTTGTCTTTGTCGACCAGCTGGATGAAGTTCCCGAGGGATCCACCTTGCTGTTTTCAGCGCATGGCGTGGCACCCGAAGTACGCCAGCATGCTCGCCAGCGGCAGCTCAACGCCATCGATGCCACCTGTCCGCTTGTCACCAAGGTGCACCTCGAAGCCCTTCGCTTTGCCCGGGAGAATTACACCATCCTGTTGATCGGACACGAGGGGCACGACGAGGTGATCGGTACGATGGGTGAGGCGCCCGAGGCAATCCTGCTGGTGGAGTCACCCGAGGATGTCGACCGCCTGGAACTGGCCGACGACACTCGCCTGGCTTACCTGACCCAGACCACCTTGAGCGTTGACGATGCCAACATGATCATCGACCGCATCCGCCAGCGGTTTCCCCAGCTGGTGGGGCCCGCCAAGGAAGATATCTGCTATGCCACCCAGAATCGCCAGGAGGCGATTCGCATTCTTGCCTGCGACGCTGATGTCGTGCTGGTACTGGGTAGCCAGAACAGCTCCAACAGCCAGCGGCTCAAGGAACTGGCGATCGAGCATGGCAAGCCGGCCTATTTGATCGATAGCGTTCAGGATCTTGAGGACCAGTGGTTCCGTGCTGACGATACGGTGCTGGTAACGGCTGGAGCGAGTGCTCCTGAGTCGGTTGTCAGCGACTGCGTCAGCTACCTGGTAAAACGCTTTGAGGCTACCGTTGAAGACCGGGAAGTACGCAGTGAACAGGTGCACTTCGCCCTGCCGCGCGAATTGCGAGCGGCCATGGAGAGCTGATCATTCCTGGCCTGCCGCTGCAGTCGGGATCTCCGCAATTCGCAGATTGCGGAAGGAGATATCGGTGGTCGGATCATGACCCTGGATCATGATCGTGCCAGCTTCGACGCGCAAACCGGAGCGGGGATTGGGATCTGCGGGCCGTTCGTCCTGCCAGTCGCTGACCTGGAAACCATTGACCCAGGTGCTGATCTGCGGGCCGTGGGCCAGGACCGTCAGCTGGAACCATTGCTGATCCTGGGCCACCACCCGGCGAGCCGTTGTGCGCCGGAAGATCCCGCCTGTTCCACAGTCGACCGGCTGGGTCGTGTCACCCTGCTTGATGCCATTGTGGATCTGGCATTCGTAGCCGTTCATGGCCTCGCCGGGAATGCAGCGAAAGAAGATGCCCGAGTTGAGACTGTCGGCATGGGTGATGCACTCCAGCTGGAGCACAAAGTCGCCATAGCTTCGCTCGGTCTCCAGCTGGCCTGGACCGTCTTTTACATTCAGCACACCCGGCTCGCTGACGCTGAAGCGGCTGGCCAGTTCCGGATAGGTCTTCCAGCCGGAGAGGTCCTTGCCGTTAAAGATGCTCTGCAGCAACAGTGGTCGCAGGCGGATGTTACGAAAAGCCACGGCACCCTCGTTCAATTGCAGTCCGATGCGGCCGCTTCGGAGCGGCGCTGGGTCCTGGTAATCCATCACCTTGTCTCCGTCTAGCAGGACCACGATATGTCCCTGCCGGACCGTTACATGTAACTGCTGCCAGCTGTCAGCCACGATCGTGCCGTCGTACTTGCTGCGCTTGACCAGGCTGCCGGTCGGGAAAGGATTGTCTGACGGAGCAATATTCAGCTCGTAACAGTCCGCGGCAGGATCGCTGGGGACCATCGGCGTCTGTAGAAACAGGCCACTGTTGGTGCCGGCCGCTGCCTTGAATTCAAGTAACAGTTCGTAGTCGCCAAAGTTGGCCGTGCTGCAGAGCAACCCTGCTTCTCCCTCGCTGACACGGATCTCTCCGTCCTCAACATGCCAGTTCGCCTGGCTGGCTGCCTGCCAGCCAAACAGCGTGCTGCCATCGAACAGCCAAAGCCAGCCGGCTGCCAATTCTTCGCTTGTCAGCGGCAGCGGCTCGGGAACCAGCACAATCGGCTGCTTGACCGCTGGCTCTGTCGATTGAGTTGCTGCGGGATCGTGCCTGGCAGGCGCTTCCTTTTCAGCCTGAGCTGCCGGTGGGGGATCCTCTGCCGGGGGTGGACTGTCGGCCTGGCAGCTGGCAAGCACCAGGCAGAGGGCGCCAGCGGATAGCCACAGTGCTGAATTGAGTGGTCGAGTCGTTGCCTTCATGATTTGTTTAACCCGGTGATAATCTCCAAGCGAACGTCCCCAGTGATACCACCCGCTGTGATATCCCCAGCGTGATCAGGCGCCGGAGCGTCAACAACGACAACCAGCGTGTTACTGTTTTCTAACAGCCCGCTGACTTCAAATCGAGCTGACCCGGCGTCGGCAATCGTCCCCAGCGGCTTGTCATTCAAGCTGACTTTGGCAGCACCACGTAGCTGGTCGAAGGCCAGCATCAGCTGGTCACCTGCCTCCAGTCCGCTAGGTAAATGAAACAGGCGGCGGTATTCAACCTGGCCCTGAAAGTCGGCAGCCAGGACTTTACTCCAGTCCTCGCCAACGGTTCCCCGCAGCGGTACGGGCCCTGTCTGTGGGTTGTTGTCCTGCTGCTGGGCCAGCGGAGTCAATTGCCAGGGACCGGCAAGACGGATCGAGTGAATCTCGTTCATTGCCAGCTGGGAGCTTCCTGGGGCGGGCGGCGTGGATCACTCGGGCGTGAAGTCATTGACCACGGTAACCTGGCGAACCTGGCGACTGTCGGGATCATAGACCCGCACGGATATCTGGATGCCCCGCAGCGGGAAGGGGTAGGGGGGCGACGTTTCTCGTTCGCCCACATCATCCACAGCATTGTTGACAGCCAGCGGGTTGGGGTTGTCCTGCCCGTCGTTTCCTTCATCGGTGTCAGCATCACCGTCCTGGTTGAGTCCATCCGACTCGTAGGCCATCGTCCAGGTGTCGTAGATTGCGAAGGGCGGGACCAGCCGACAGACAGCGGCAGCGGGGAAGTGCGGGTTGAGTTGCGACTTGCGATGCGGCGCGTCAGAGAAGTTGGTCATTGGAATCTGGGGTACATTGGGTTCACGAAGTCCCTTGATGCGGCCGTAGAACAAGTCGACATAGGCTCCCCGTCCGATCACGGGCAGACCGGGACCGTAAGCCGGATCGCCGGGAACCAGGGCTTCCTCATCGCCGCTGTCGTTTGCACTGTGATCAAACATTCTGACCGCTGCCAGCGGATCGAAAACGCGGATGTCGAAACCGAGCACATTTGACATCACCACGTCCTCGCCAAACCGTGCTCCGCGGTACCAGGGAAACAACACCAGGTCGTCTCCCAGTCCGATTTCAAACAGGTCATCTGTGCTGCCATTTCCGTCATCGTCGGTGTTGGCCACGCCCCAGCCGCCGTCGGGTCCAGGGTGATAGCCAGTGTAATTAGGGAAGTTGAGCGGGCCGGGCAGGTGTGCCACACGGTTATGACGCAGTGCCAGGTCCTCGAGCGTATTACCGATACAGAGTCCACTGGAAGGATCCAGGTGGGCCGAGATGTCGTGCGCGTTCTGCAGCTGCAGCACGTTCGCGCCACTCAGGAACAACGCCCGGCGATCATCGGATCCAGGCCAGGCAAACTCACCGATCTCATCTGTCACGCCGTTGTTGTTGTCATCAACGCCGGCTTCGCCCCACTTGCCATCGATCCCCGGGTGCCTGTTCAAATCGGGCACGATCAGTAGCACGCGGCGGCGAATTGTGAATGTCTCCAGCGGAAGTGGATCCCAGCGACCGTTCTTGTTGCGATCATCGAGTGCAACCCACCAGATAATCTCCGCTTCGTTCGAACGAATTTCGCTGATGTCATCTGAGCCAGGGTAGAGGAACTCGTCTGGCTCATCGGTTGTGCCGTCACCGTCATCGTCGACATCGACCACTCCCCAGCCCAGGTCCCAGCCAGGGTGGATGACTCTGCCCACGAATTGTCCTTCCCGGCTGCGTGCCGTGAAGGCAATGTAATCGTCGAAATCACCGAGCATCGAGGTGGCCAGCAGCGAGGAGGTATCATCCGTGCCTGTCGTGCCAAGTTCAAAATAGTCGTCGATTCCGTTCTGACCATCATCATCTACCCCCGCAGCGCCAGGCATGCCGTCCGGACCGAGGTTGTAGGAATCACTGACAATGCCCTCGCCAATCTCCAGGTAGCCCAGGCCGGAACCGCGCAAGGCCCATGACCGCACCGGCGCGGAGATGCCACGCAGATCGTCCTGCAGTCGATTGGTGACGGTACGCAGCTGGCCCGACATACTCAAGCTGGCACGGCCCTCCGCGACAGCTTCACCAATCACGCGAAATGATTCCACCACCGCCAGGATCAGGATCAGGCTAATCGCTGTGGACACCATCATTTCCACGAGTGTAAAACCGCGGCGACGGCAAGGCTGGCTTGTTGAGTCAGGCAAGAGAAGTGTTCCTTGTGTGGTCCTGGTAACAGGCTGATGGCAGGACCATGTCCCAATTGAATTCAGGCGTGCTGAGATTGTCAAGCGACCCGTTGGCGAGTGGCACTGGCGCAGGCAGTAGCAACCGCTCAGGAATGAACAGTCGCCGAGACAGTTAGTCGGACTTTCCCCTACAATACCGTCGGTCCGGCCCGTCGGAGGCCACAGACAGCCAGGAAGGATGCCAATGACTGCCAGGGCCGTGTATCAGGGACGACGTGGTATCACACGCGTCGAACTGCTGATCCTGTTGTTGATCCTCGTGCTGGGCTTGGGTTTCCTCGCTCCCTGGATAGTCCAGAGCCGATCCCGTTCACGGCTGCGGGTCTGCGAGCAGCGGCAAGTTGCCATTTACTTTGCCTTCCGGCGTCAGCATGCGCTGACCGGCCAGCTGCCTTCCTACCGGGTCAATTGTGCCGGGCCGGAGGAGGAGCCATTTTATGCCAGCTGGGTGTTTCCGCTGCTTCCTTTCCTGGCTCTGCCGTATACCGCCAGGGACACCGGCTACGATCCACTCGACGATGACCGACGCGGTCCCTGGGCCGAGTTGCAGGAGCGGTTTGGTCCGCAGGCGACCGGCATCGATCGTGAAGAAATTCGCCGGCAGTATATTCCCCAACTGACCTGTACCAACGACCCACCGCCCGATCTTGAGAGTGGTCCCAAACGCAGCTGGCTCTCTTTCGTCGTCAACACCGGTCTTCCGGACCGTCGGCTCGGGCAGCGGCAGGGGCCACAGTTACCCGCCGACTGGCCAGCCAATGGAGTTTTGCTGGACGAGCTGGATCCGGCCAGCCGGCAGCTTCCGCCAGTCACGCTGGCGGCGATCGATGCCGCCGACGGACTCGATCACACTTTGCTGTTGAGCGAGAACATGGATAGCGGTGACTGGACGGACGACGCGGAACAGCGGGTCGGCTTCATCTGGGTCGCACGGCACAACGACGCCGCTGCTGACTGGGGCAAGCCGCTGCTGCGTTTTGACCAGCAGGTGGGCGACCGCCAGGGCCAGGGAGTTCGTGCTTATGCCCGTCCCTCCAGCCGGCATCCTGGCGGGGTGATCGCGGTCCATGCCAGCGGACGATCAACGCTGCTCGACCCCAACATTGACTATCGCGTCTACTGCTACTTGATGACCTCCGATGACAGCCAGCTACAACAGCCAGGCTCGCTCGATCCGCTGCCTGACCGATCATCCGTATCGGGCGATCAACCCTGAGCCAGGCCGGCTTGCTGTTGGTACTGGATGACGTCGCGAATAATGGCATCCAGGTCGTGCTTGATGGGGTCCGGAATCAAGCCCCGCAGGCGACCGAGCTGAGGGACGCGACGGCGGATATCTTCAAAGTCCGAGTCGTAGGCGTCGGTGTAGCTCTGGAAGTCGATCTGCGATCCACTTCCACTCAATTCGACAACCCGCTCGGCCAACCCGAGGATGCTGATCGGCTCGTCACTACCAATATTGATCACCTGGCCCAGCGCGTCGCTTGAGTGCATCAGCGCCAGCACTGCTGAGACGACATCGTCCACGTGTGCGAAGCAGCGGACCTGCTGGCCATCGTCATGGACGGTCAGCGGCTGGTTGGCCAGGGCAGCTGTCACGAAGCGCGGCAGGACCATGCCGTAGGCGCCACTCTGGCGGGGACCGACGACGTTAAAGAAGCGGCCGATAATGACAGGCAATTGAAACTGGCGCCAGCAGGCCAGTGCCAGGAATTCGTCAATCGCCTTGGAGGCGCCGTAGGACCAGCGTGGACGGGTGGTGGCACCCAGCACGAGGTCATCCTCCTCGCACCAGCTTTCCTTGGGGTTCTTCCCGTACACCTCGCTGGTGCTGGCCAGGAAGACTTTCAGATCCTCGCCCTGCTGATGTCGTTCCTTGAGGGCAGCCAGAATTAACTGGGTGGGATAAATGTTCCGCTGGATCGTCTCGATCGGCTGGCGGGCGATCAGCGCCACGCCCACGGCGGCGGCCAGGTGATAGACCTCGTCCTGACCCTCCACCAGTTGCTCGACCAGTTGCGGTTCCTGCACGTCCCCTTCGACAAGAGTCAGCTGGGGATTGTCGCGGACACTGTCCAGGTTGGCCAGCGAGCCGGTGGAAGTATCGTCGACGACGGTGACCTGGTCACCGCGCGCCAGTAGAGCCTCGGTCAAATGGGAGCCGATAAAGCCAGCGCCGCCGGTGACAAGAACTCGACTCACAGGATGATTTCCTGATAAAAAAAGGGATTCCGGATGGTCTTCCTGCTGCTCCGTCGACCAGCAGACATAGTTCAGCGCTGCAGCTCAGTACGTCCCCAGCCTGCCGCTGGGTCACTGTCAAACCATGTGGATTACATCGGCCGGGCAAAGGCTGGGATTGGAGACTTCCTTGCCCAATCCGAATAATCGTACAAGCTTGTCGTCCTGTCGGCAGAGGATTGTTGGCGGTAGCGGAGGCAGTCGGTAAACTGTGGATGGTGTTTGCCACCACCTGGAACAGCATCTAGTTAATCAAGAGGGGCGTGAACTGATGAGAATTGCATCTGACGTTTCGCTACGACGACCCGTTCTCCTGTTTATTGTTGTGCTCCTGACCGGAGTGATCAGCTCGCAGCTACCGCTGTTTCTCAGCGGCACGGCGATTGCCCAGGAAGAGGAGCCGAAGCAGGAAGAGGAGCCACGCTCGGATCCCAAGGCGATTGCCATTTATGGAGATGCGGCGAATTTCCAGAACAAGAAACTCTTCGACATCGCCGTGGAAGAGTGGCAGCGACTGCTCAAGGAGTATCCCGATGACCCGCAGGCCAAGAAGGGTCAGTTCTACCTGGGGATCTGCCAGATGCAGCTGAAGAAGTACGGCCTGGCAGCTGCTGCATTCGATCTGGTGATCAGCAAACACAAGCCATTCGATTTGACCGAGGAGGCCTACTTCCAACTCGGCTGGTGCCGCTACACACTCGCTCGCCAGAGTGAGGGAGATGAACAGAAGCAACTGCTGGCCCAGTCCATCCAGTCGTTTACCGATGTCGTGGCCAAGTATGCCAAGGGGACGTACGCCGATGACGCGGTCTACTACCAGGGTGAAGCCCAGTACCTCGGTGGCGATGCCCCGGCCGCAGTCGGTAGCTACCAGTCGCTGATCGATAATTATCCCAAGTCCAACCTGCGTGAAAATGGCATGTACGCACTGGGTGTCACCTACGAGGAACTCAAGCAGTCGGACAAGGCGGGAGAAGTTTACGACCTCTTTCTGACTGAGTTTCCGGAAGCCCGACTGGTGTCAGAGATTCAGCTGCGGAAGGCGGATACGGTCCTGCGAGCGGGTGATTTCGAGGGCGCTGAAAAGATGTTCGCCACGCTGGTTGGAAGCGAGGGGTTTCCCCAGGTCGATTACGCGCTGTTCCGCCAGGCTGCCTGCCTGGCCAGCCTGAACAAGCATCAGGAAGCGGCAGCGGTCTACAGCACGCTGGTCAAGGACCACACGGAGTCGCAGTTTGTGGTCGAGGCCCGCATGTCGGTGGGGCGGTGCTTTTATAACGCCGGTAAATCGAGTGAGGCGCTGGAGTGGTTCGGCCAGGTGATCGAGGGCAAGGAAGCGGGTGCCAGTGAAGCAGCTCACTGGTCCAGCCGCATCCACCTCGACCTCAAGCAGTACGACCGCGTGCTGGAAATCACAGCAGCCGCTCTAGCGACTGCTGGGGACAGTCCATTCCTGGCGCAGCTGATCGTGGATCGCGCCGATGCCCTGTTGGAGACCGGTGAAAAACAGCCGGCGCTGGATGCCTACCTCTCGGTCGTCGAGAAGCATGCCGACAGCCCGGTCGCACCCCAGGCACTCTACAACGCCACATTTGCCCAGCTGAATCTGAAAAACTATGACGCCGTGATTGCCCAGGCCGGAGTCTTCGCAGCGAATTACGCCGAACATGCCCTGCTGGCAGATACCCAGTACCTGATGGCCGAGGCCCAGTTGCAGCAGGACAAGCTGCCAGAAGCCGAAGCCAGTTTTCGAGTCCTGGTCGATAAGTTCACTGAGCATCGGGAGCGGCAGCAGTGGCAATTACGCTTGGGTTCACTGCTCTATATGCAGAAAAAGTACGAGCAGACTGTCAGCTACCTGTCTGGTGTACTGGACACGCTGGATGACGGCCCGCAAAAGGCGCAGGCCCAGTTCCTGGTTGGCAGCAGCTACTTTTTCCAGGACATGCTGGATCAAGCGGCTGCTTCATTGGCAGCATCCCTGGCAGCTGCACCCAAGGGAAACCAGGCGGACGAGGCGCTGTTGTACCTCGCGAGGTCACAGTTCAAGCAGAAAAAGTTCGAACCGGCACGCCAGTCGCTGACAAAACTGCTGGAGGAGTTTTCCGCCAGTCGCTTCAAGGACCAGGCACTCTACCGACTGGGCGAATGCCTGGACGCCGAGAAGATGCCGGTCGAAGCGATCAAGCATTATGACATGTTACTGGCACAATCGGCCGATTCCGCTTTCCTGCCGTATGCCCTCTACAACAAGGGATACGACCTGCTGGGACTTGGCAAACTTGAAGATGCCGGCGCGTCATTCGACCTCCTGGTGGAAAAGTATCCCGAGCACCAGCTGAAGAAGCTGGCAGTTGTGGGGCAGGCGGAAGTCGCCTACCAGGGAGGACGCAGCAAGCTCAACGACAAGGAATTCGCCGCGGCGGCGACCGTCTTCGAAGCGGTCCTGAAGACCTTCCCGGAATTCTCACGGAATGACGCCGTGCTCTACGACCTGGCCTGGTCACGGCTCAGTGGCAAGCAACAGGATCAGGCGACCGTGGCCTTTGCCCGCCTGACTCGCGAGTTCAAAGAAAGTGAATTCGTGGCCGACTCGTTTTATCGTGTTGGCGAAGACCATTACCGGCAGCAGCGTTTTGCCGAGGCACTGACAAGCTACGCGGCGGCACTGGAAAACAAGCCAGTCGCTGGGATCCGCGAAGCGGTGCTGCACAAGACCGGCTGGGCTCACTTTAAAATCGATGCGTTTGACAAGGCGCTGGAAAGTTTTCAGGGCCAGGTGACAGAATTCGCCGAAGGTGCATTTGTGAACGATGGCCGTTTCATGACCTCGGAATGCCTCTTCAAGCTGAAGAAGTATACCGAGGCACTGGCAGGTTATGCCGAACTGGCTGACGTCACTTTTACCAACGTCCAGTTCGTCGAGCTGGTACTGTTGCATGGCGGCCAGTCTGCTGGGCAGCTCAAACAGTGGGACCAGAGCCTCGCCATGCTGAATGTGATCCTGGCGGATCACAAGGATTCCACTTACATCTCACAAGCTCAGCTTGAAGCAGGCCGGGCCCATCGCGGCAAGCAGGAGCTTGATAAGGCAAACGAGTTGTTTGAAGTGGTAGCTCGGGAGGCTCGCAATGCCAGCGGCGCCGAAGCTCGTTTCCTGATGGGCGAGATCTGCTTTGGACAGAAGAAACATGCCGACGCCATTCGTCATTACCAGCGAGTGATTTTTGGCTTTGGCGGTGAGCGGGCACTTGACGAAGTGAAACATTTTCAGCACCTGTCGGCCACCGAAGCGGGGATTTGTGCCGAGGTCCTGGCCGGCGAAGCGAAGACGGCTGCTGACAAACAGCGGTACCTCAAAGATGCAATCGGCTTTTATCAGCACATCGTCGAGAACCACCCCAAGAGCGCCTCGGCAGCTAATGCCGGTAAGCGGCTCGAGGAACTGAACAAGGGCGCCGGAAACTAGGTGTCCAACGGGCTCGCGGATTGATACGACGGCACCTGTGACTAGTAGAGAGAAGAGACTTGTCGTGAAAAGTAACTTGATGGCTGACACTGACCCGCGACGACCGACGCGATCGCTTGCCTGGTGTGCGCTGCTCTTGCTGCTCGCCTGGCCACTCGTGATCAGCACATCGATGGGGACTTCTGTCCAGGCCCAGGACACCGGCGAGGCAGCCGACACGGCGGGACCGACGGCGCCTGGCAGCGATCAGGAGAGCACCGCGACTGGCGGGGATGGTGAGATTGCCCGCAAGGAGACCGAGGGGATCGACCTGTTTGAGCTGATCGTCAAGGGCGGCAGCTTTATGATCCCGATTGGCTTGATGTCGCTGCTGGTGGTCACGTTCATTATCGAGCGGTCACTGGGGATGCGGAATGAACGAGTTATTCCGCCGCTGCTGGTCGATGATCTGGGAGCCCTGGCGGACGATGACAAAACTTTCGATCCGCGTCAGGCCTACCGCATCTGTCAACGAAACCCGTCGCCTGCTGCCAGCGTGATTCGTGCCATGCTACTGAAGGTGGGACGCCCGCAGTCCGAAGTGGAACATGCGGTGGCCGAAGCCAGCGAGCGGGAAGCGGACCGTTTGTACAGCAACGTCCGCTGGCTCAATCTGGCTGCCGCCGTGACGCCGCTGATGGGGCTGCTAGGTACCGTCTGGGGCATGATCCGGGCGTTTCACGATACCACCCAGCTGCAGGCAGGCCGTAACAAGGCGGATTTCCTCGCGGAAGGTATCTACGTGGCGCTGGTGACGACGCTCGGTGGCTTGCTGGTCGCCATCCCCGCTGCTATCTCCTCGCATTACTTCGAGGGCAGGGTCCAGCGAATGTTCCACGAGATCGATGAAATGCTGTTCAACCTGATGCCCCAGGTCGAACGCTACGAAGGCAAGGTCCGCTTTAGCCAGGCCTCGATTGGGAATGAAGAGGCAGCCGATGAGCCAGTGGATGATGGGGCCGATGCAGCAGCGGAAGAAACAGAATCCTCGCCCTCGACAGCCAGCTAACAGGAGTTCGTGATGGCGGTGAATATCAGGAAAGGGCGGGCGCTGGCGACTTTGAGCCTCACGCCGTTGATCGATATCGTCTTCCTGCTGCTGATCTTCTTCCTCGTGGCAACTCGCTTTGCCGAGGAAGATCGCAAGCTCGAAGTTCAGCTGCCAACGGCCAGCGACGCGCAGCCCGTCACCGAACAGCCCCAGGAAATTGCCATCAACATAGATGACCAGGGCCGCTTCTTCGTGGGCGGGCAGTACGTTGAAGAAGACGAGTTGTTTCAGTTACTGCAGTCGGCACGGATAAACAACCCGCTCGGCCAACCTGTCGTTATCCGGGCAGACCAGCGGGTGCCATTTCAGTTTGTGGCGCTGGTCATGAATCTCTGCAATCGAGCTGGGATATTTAACTACACGGTGGCAACAAGTGGGGATGTATAGGTAGGACAGGAAGCGTGCCGGAGAAACTTAGCTGTCGTCGCGGCTGAGTGAATGCGGCTATAATCAAGTATCACGCATGGGCCAGAGGCAACCGTCGGTGCGAGGAGCAGATCAGATGCCAGCCAACCGTCGAACCGTGACAAAGTACAAGCCCGCCGTGCGGGCCACGTTCGATGATTACCAGTGGCCTGTCAATATCTCGCTCGTGGTGCTGGGGGGATTCCTGCTGGGCGCCATCCTGGCTTATCAGGACTTTAATGATGCTCGCTGGTTCGCACGCCCCTGGGTGTCGATCTCGCTGGTCCTGCTGCTGATTGTCAGCACCATGCTGACACTCTCTTATGCCGGCAATCGCTGGCTGCGCCGCACGATGCAGTTCTCGATCGTGATTTGCGCTATCGTACACCTCGTGTTCCTGGTGTTTTCGCTGGAGAACACGATCTTCTCCCGCAGCTGGACCGAGCAGGTGGCCCGTCGCGACTTGATGCAGCAGCAGCAGGTCCGCGTACCGCAACCGAATCCGCTGCGTGTCAACACACCCGAGGATCAACTCGACCTGGAACGCCCCGTGGATACTCCCGATCCCGAACCGGTCCCGCGTGATATCGAGCGGCCCGAGCCGGAACAGCCACGCACTCCCGAGCCACCGCAGCCCCGGCCGGTGGAGGAGCCACAGCCACGGCAGCCGGAGGTGGTGAAACAGCGCAGCGAGCAATCGCCGATGGCGCCACGCATGGCGCAACAACAATCCCAGCTGAGCCGTCAGCAGGATCAGCAGCCGTCGGCCAGCAGCGCGGCGGTGCAGGTCCCCAGTCGGCCCAGCACGGCGACTCCCTCGCAGACGCGAGTGGAAGCAACAACCCAACAGACCCAGCGGGCGGTCACTGCGACCAACAACAACCGCACGGTCCAGCCGGTCGAAGCGGCCAGCCAGACCAGCCAGCAAGCCAACAATGTGCGCCGCAGCGACAACCAGCAGCAGGCGGTGACCGAGTCAACTTCTCGAACCGTCGCCCCCCGCGTGCCCGAGGACGTGGCCCGCCAGCCCAATACCCAGGCGGTCCCGGTTCCAGCGGAACAGGCGGTGGCACGTAATACCCCGGCCCCCGCCCCCACACCGCGAAACACCCTCGCTCGTCAACAGATGACCCGCAGCCCGGCGGCTCAGCCGCAGCCTGACCCGGTGGTCCAGCCACCGCAGCAGAACCGGCCGCAACCAACCCCCCAGCAACCGACACCGCGGCAGGTCACCATGGCTCGGACCCCGCAGCCAGTCCAGAACCTTCAGCCACGGGTGACGCAGCAGCAAGCGGTGACACCGAGCCAGGATATCGCTGTGCCGACGGCAACTCCCCAGCCTCAGCAACCTGCGGCAGTTGAAGCGGTGGCACGCCAGCTGCCAGCACGGCAGGTAACACCCAGTCAACAGACCACCGTGACGACCGAGATGGCCAGCCAGCCGACGCCGAACCCGCAGCAGACAACCGAGCGGCAACAGGTGAGCCAGCAAGCCAGCAACTCGCAGTCGAACAACCAGCTGGCCCGGCAAGAGAGTGTTTCCAACGCGGTCACCAGCCAGGTAACGCCCAGCCAGGCGGAACCGGTTGGAGTCGCAGCTGCAGCGCCCAGCCAGCTGCAGGCGTCAGCGGTGGATCTCAGTCGCCAGAGTCCAGAGGCAACCAGCTCTCGCCGCACCGTGCAGACAGTCTCGCCCGCCGACCAGGCAATGACTTCGATCAGCAACCCAACCACCGAAGCGAACCGGGCTCGGACTTCCAACCAGGCCGCCAATCCCCAGGCCACGGCCGCGCGGCAGTCGAACCAGATGGTACAGCGGCAGACCAATAGCACGGCGATCGCCGCGGACCGGCAGATTGAATCGATCCAGGCACCGGCAAACGTCAGCCAGTCCCAGTCCGGTTCGGTCAACGTCTCCAGCGCCCAGGTGAACCGCTCGCAGACCTCCGATGCTACGGCCCGCGCCCAGGTGGCGGCCGCCGATCGGCCCTCCACCAGCAGTGCCTCGCAGCAGGCCACGGTGGCCGCTGCTCGAGCAAGCGAGCAGAGTCGGCCGGCGATCAGCCGGGATGGCGAGAATCGTGTGGAACGTAGTCAGCTGGCTGCTGAATCGGCCCAGTCGCCAAGTGCCGTGCAGCGTCCCAATGTTGCCGGATCGGTATCGGCCACACCCAGCACGACTCCCTCACGACCCGCTCCCCAGTCGCTGGCTCGATCGACTACCGGGGCCAGCGGAGCAGGGCGGACTGCCAACCTCGATAACTCGGTCGCCGCACTCTCCAACGCCGAAGCAAATCCAACGGCAGCAGCCAGTCGCGAAAGGGCCACCAGTACCAGCCAGCAGGCGTCAACCACCACGCCCACCGATTCAGTCAGCCTGCAACGCAGCCGAGCTGAGGCCCAACAGGCACAGGCCACCGCCGTACCAAATACCGACAACATGGCCGACCAGGTGGCTGCCGCCACCGTCTCCCAGCAGACGGTGGACGCAGCAGCTTCACTCCAGCGATCAACTGCCGAGGCCGATCCGGCCGCCACAGCGGCGTCGGCTGGTGAAGTCCAGGTCGATACCGGCCCGATGCAGGTGGTCTCCGAGCAACAGGTCGGTCGAGCATCCGGCGGAGGACAGCCGGCGGTCAACCTGCAAGCGACCGCAGAACCGATGTCGCGAGCGCCGGCAGGTGTCCAGTCGCCCGCGCTGGCTACAACCAATGCAGCTGCACTAGCCGCTGCCCCTGAATCCGATCCCGGCAGCCAGGCGTCGGCGTCCGCAGTTGCCGAAGGCCGGGTGAGTGTGCAAAGACAGGTCGCATCCACGAGCCAGGCGGAAACCGGGGCACCGGTCAACGCCAGCCAGGAAGGGGATGCCCAGGCAGTTGCTGGAGATGCCATCGCGCGTGCCGAGTTGCAGCGGGCGTCAGATCAGCAAGCTGGCAAGGCTGGTAGCCCAGATGATGTACTGCGTGAACAATCGCTGGGGTCCACTCCCGGTAGCTCACTCGCACAGCGGCAGGCGCTGGGAGTCAACGCCGCCCGCGTCAGCACCGAAGTTGCAGCACCGGCGCCCAGCCAGGGTAGTGCCGAGGCAGCACCGGTGGCAACAGCCCTGCAGGCGGCCGCCGGCCAGCCGGCGCGAGCCGAAGCAGGGAACCCGGCAACTGCCGCCGCAGCCGCTCCAGCAGTTGGGCAAATCGCCACATCCACAGGCGCGCCGAGTGCCACGAACAATGCGGCCGCCGTGCCCAGAGCCGAAGCAGTCGATGCCGCCCGTGGCGGCCCGCAGACAGGTGGTGGAAGTGCCTTGCCGCGACAGTCCGTCGATGGCACACCGCTGGCAACCAACAACCGCTCCACGATTGTGGAAGTTGCCGGGGCCGAGGCATCCTCAGGAAATCAGCAGGGCGTGCCACTCGATACCGAGGGCAAAGCCGGACGACTGGCCTCCGGAACAGCCGGTAAACCGCTTGAACGACCCGTGGGAGCACCGAATGAAGCCCTCGCCGCTGCCGGCAGTGGTGGACCTGCTGCCCCGCTGCTGGGTAGAGCAGAACAACAGGCCGATGGGGCCGCAGGACCAACCAGCAACTCAGCCAATGCCCCGGGCGGAACGCTCGGTCGACAGGATCTTGGAGCGGAAGCGAGTGGGGCCGTCGCCGCAACCGTCGATCTGCCAATGGCTCAGGCCGCGGCAGGTGGTACGACACAACCCACCGCGCCGGGGGAAGGTTTCCTGGTCGGTCCGGTGCCCCGTGAGGATACTAGCGGTCTGCCAGTGCCAGCCAATGCGCCGGAAGGTGTCGGGGGACTGGGTGATGAAGTGTCGCTGGAAGTCGGTATCGCCGATCGACGCGCGGTCGAGGATAGTATCGTTGTCCAGCTCAAGGCAGCTCGCTTCGTCAAGCAGGGGGTCGATGGCCTCCCCTCGATGAATAGCCAGGCAGAAATCGCCACCGACTCGTTCAAGGGCCGTACCAGCCGCGACGGTGGTGGCCGTGGATCCGCGCCGCCGCAGACAGAACAGGCAATCGAATTGGGACTCGCTTTCCTGGCTCGCTATCAGAAAGAAGATGGCAGCTGGTCGTTAGACCAGTTTGATCGAATTGACGGGCGAACCGTCATGCAGAGTGATACTGCTGCAGTCGGACTCTGTCTGATGGCCTTCCAGGGCGCCGGCTACACCCACAAGCAGTTTAAGTACAAGGATGCCATGCGTGCGGCAGTTGATTTTGTCGTCAGCAAACAGGATCCAAGTGGCGACTACTACTTCACCCAGGGTAATAACGAGAACCAGGTCGCCAGGCTCTATACCCACGCTATAGTCACCCTGGCAATGTGCGAAGCCTATGGCATGACCCAAGATGAGGACCTCAAAGCGTCGGTGCAGAAGGGACTCGACTTTATTGTCGAAACCCAGCATGCCGAGCGCGGTGGCTGGCGCTATTCGCCCGGCCGTGAGTCCGACACCTCCGTGACTGGCTGGATGATGACCGCACTGGAAAGTGGGCGACGGGCCGGACTCGATGTACCGGTGGATTCGTTCCAGAAAGCAGTGCACTGGCTCGACCTGGCCGGCGATCCCGATCAACCTCACCTCTTCCGCTACAATCCGCTCGCCCCCGATACCGTGCAGCAGGGCTCCGGCCGCGCGGTCACCAAGACCATGACCTCCGTCGGCCTGCTGATGCGATTGTATTCCGGCTGGAAGACGACCGACCCGCGGTCGATTGCCGGAGCCGAGTACCTGCAACGGAACCTGCCGTCGATCAGCCGCGGCCGGAAAGGATCGCTGCGAGATACCTACTACTGGTATTACGCGACCCAGTTCATGTTCCACATGGGGGGCGATTACTGGAAAGCATGGAATGACCGCCTCTATCCGCTGCTGCTCAATACCCAGACCACCCGTGGTGACCTGGCAGGCAGCTGGGACCCGCGTGTGCCACAACCCGACCGCTGGGGAGCCCATGCAGGACGAGTCTATGTCACCACCATGAACCTGCTGTCGCTCGAAGTGCACTATCGCTACCTGCCACTCTACGACGATTCGCCCTACAAGTCGGAAGTCGCTGCCAGCGAAGAAGACTGATCAATCGGCGGGAGGATTGCCGAAAACCTGCACCCCTCTGGCGTGTAAATCTTACAATTCCGCCCGTGTAGATTTTACCTGTCGCCCGCCCGCTGATGCCGCTCTGCCAGCCAGATTCAGCTATTTCAGGCGATTCACGGGCCTGTTGAAATTGTTTCGCGGTTTGGCACGCCAGCTGCATTAATGATTGTGCTTCGAGCTGTTGCTGGTCTTCCGCTTGCGGGAGTTTGGCAACGGAAATGAAAACCACACCGTGAACCTTAGGTTCGGTCACTCCAGTGCGGTGACTCATGGAGCCTCAAAACGAGGCGCACCAGTTTTTCGCGGTCAGTAGGGCTCGCTTGGATTCCCGCATCCAAGCGGGCCCTTTTTGTGCGCCGGCAGAATCGACCAGCCTTACTGGCGGGCAATCGTCTCCAGCAGCTCCCGGCTGGCCGCATGATCCGGTTCCAGCGCCAGCACCTGCCGTAGCACAAGCTGGGCATTCTCTGGCTGGCCGGCAAACCATTGTGACTCGGCCAGCTGAAAGTACAGCTCGGCATCCGGAGGACCGTTTTCCACGGCGGTCACCAGCAACTGGATGGCATCGTTGTATCGGCCGAGCTGCTTGCAAGCGCGGGCCTGCATGCGAATCAAGTCGCGCGATCGTTGCACCGGCGGAGTGCGATCGTAGAGCACGGTCAACAAGGCCAGTGCCCGCTGAGGCCGCTGGCGGGCGAGGTAAATACGGGCTGCAGCAAGTTCAATCTGGGGGTACTCCGGCTTGACGCTCAAGACCTGGAGATAGTCGGCCAGCGCCTGGTCCTGGGAACCCTGCCTGCTGCGAATATCGCCGCGGAGGGCATAGGCGGTGGCGGAATCGGCCGCTGGCAGATCGATCTTGATCGCCGCTTCAGCTTGCTTCAGCGCCTCGTCCAGGCGATCCAGGGCAAGCAGGAAGTGACCAAGTTCAATCCGGTACTGGGCGTTCTTGGCGGACAGGTCGACAGCCTGCTGCATGCGCTCGATCGCCGCCTCACGATCACCAGTCTGCCAGAGTACACGAGCATATTCCGCGTGAGTTCGATCATGGCTCGGTGAGAGTTCAATCGCCTGGGCAAACAGCGTGCCTGCCTGATCCCAGCGATCTTGCTGAGTCAACGCTGTTGCCTGGTTTGCCAGCTGGCGAGCTTGTAACAAGCGGTCCTGGTCACTGCCTTGCTTGTCCAGTAACGAACAGCCAGACAGGACCACTGCCAGCAGGCCGCTAGACAGCCCCAGTCGATGATGCCGGAATGTCATACCGCTTTCCATCCTGTCGGTGAATCCAGCTGGTTGGATGTATGCCACCACCTGACCAGCTATCCAGCTATCTCGTCGCCTGCTGCTGGGCGATGTGAAGCTAACAAAAGGCTGTTTTTCGAACAAGCTGAATTGGCCCGGTCGGCCGACCCCCAGCGATACTTCGTCGCTCTGTCAGCCTCTGCGGGAGAGGCTGGTGGTAGGCCAGAATGAGAGCTCCGGTTATGCTCAGTGCTGACTGGTTGTTTCAGCGGAGTGTTAGTCCCGATGGCGCTTGAATACGCGAGCAATGGCATCGAGTTCCTCTATCCTGACAACTGGACAATCTGTGGTCAGGGCGAGGCGGAGATGGAATCCGGCTGGGTCACTCTGGAGAGTCCTGCTGGAGGAAACTGGACCGTTCACCGCTACCCATCAACCTACTCCCAGCAGCAGATCATCGATGGCCTGATTGCTGGCATGGAAGCTGAGTACCCGGAACTTGAACGCGGGCGGGCAGAGTGCGAAATCGCGGATTGCCAGCTGGAGGGTGAGCATGCTTACTTTTACTACCTCGACCTGTTGATTCGCTGGCAGGTTCTGGCAGTCAGCCGCGATGGCCAGGTTCTAGTTTTCGAGTGGCAAGCCGAGGACCAGGAATTCAACCAGCTGCAGCCGGTCTTTGAGGCGATCACGACAAGTACCCTGGCTGCGGCCGTTGGCAAATAGTCCGGCTCGCGACGACTATCGAACTCCCAGGATATCCGCCAGTTGCTGGCAGCTGATGATACCCAGCAGCTGACCATCGTCTTTTGTCACGCCGGCCAGTTCCTCATCCTGGTTTTGCATCTGGATGATGGCAGCCAGCAGGCTCTCGTGCTGATCCACTCGCATCAGCGGACGTGACTGCGTGATCGAATCCTGGGATTCCAGGTACAGGTCGATGACGCGCACGTAACCCTCGACCTGGCGGCTGCCCGGCTGAGTCACCGTTACCATTGGCAGCCGTTGTCGGCGCGCCAGTCGAAACACGTCCTGCCGCGTCGAGTGCAGCGGCACTGAGGGGACGCGTCCTATCGGCGTGGCCACGCTGCCAACCGTCCTGCCGCTGGTGGTGAACAGGCCCTCGGCCAGCTTTCGCTGAATTGGCTGCAGGATTCCGGCGTCCTCACCCTGCTTGAAAATCTTTGCCAGCTGGTTACGTGCCAGTGTCTGCTGGACTCGCAGCGGCGTCTCACCCAGTATGGCTTGCAGGATGCGGCCCATCAGCCAGAGCATTGCGACCAGCGGAAAGGCCAGCGTGTTGAGCAGTAACAAGGGCCAGCTTGAGCGGCGCAGCAAGCGGTAGGGGGCCTCGTAGTAAAGCTGCTTCGGAATTAACTCACCCAGCAAGAAAACCAGCGGGGCGATTGCCACGGTGGCCAGCAGTTCTGCCTGCGGTAGCTGGCCGGCGGCCAGCTCGTGGACACCCAGCACAATCGCCAGGCTGACCAGGTAGTTGGCCAGGTTATTGCCGACCAGCGCGGTAGCGACGAACAGAGTTGGGTTGTTGGTCAACCACAGCAGGTACCGCGCCGACCGGCTACCAGCAACTGCATCGAGCATGATGCGAACCCGGGTGACTCGGTAAAAACCTGTTTCGGTGCCGCTGAAAAAGGCACTCAGCGAGATCCCGATCACGATCAGCAGCAGCGGCAGAGTCATTATTGCTGCTCCTGGCTGGCACGATCCCAGCGTAACTCAACAAGCAGATGTCCCTGCTGTGGAATTTCCAGCACGCGCAGCTGGAACGGTCCCCACTGGCATTCATCCCCTGACTCAGGCAAGCGAGCCAGAGTTTTCTGGATCACGCCAGCCACCGTCAGCCCGCGGCGTCCTGGTAAGTCGATATTGAAGTGGCGACCCAGCCGGTAGATGCTGGTAATGCCCATCACGTGCCAGCAGCCCTGCTCGACCTGTTCAATCGCAGCACGGCTGAAGAGACGACCACTGCGGCTGGTATCATCGCGAAACAGCGAGTCGAGGATATCTTCCATCGTGAGGATACCGATCGTCTCACCGAATTCATTGAGTACCGTGGCGACCTCGCGCTGGCGTTCGTCCATCAACTGCAGGGCGTCGGCGACCGTCGCGACCCAGGGGACATGCAGGACTGCTGTGGCATGATGCTCAAGATGCTGCTCAGGTAACCTGGCGATATTCTTGAGCGGGATCGCGCTCTGGATGTCCTCGCTGTCACGCTCGGTCACCAGCAGGTAACTGCTGGGTGTCATCTGGCCCTGCAGGTCGGACAGATTGACCGGTGGATTGAAGGCCAGGAAGTGACGTCTCGGCCGCATCCACTCGTCGACGCGAATCTCTGAAAGCTCGACTATGTTCTCCAGCGTTCGCTGTTCTCGCTCGGCAAGCTGGGCATCGTCACGCGAGAGCTTGACCGCTCGTTCCACATCGGCCTGGTCGAATCCCGGTTCGGCCTGGAAGCGAGGCAGCAGCAGCCTCCGCAGGACAAGCTGGAAGAACTGCAGCACTGGCATCAGCGGATCGACCAGCCGCACGAACAGTGACAGCGGCATGGCCAGCTGCGAGGCCAGCCCGACGGGCCGCAGTATGGCCAGGCTCTTGGGCAACATCTCGCTGAGGAAGATCAGGGTCAGCAGGCTGAAGGCGGAAAACAGTGCTGCCTCGGAAGAGCCCGCACTGTCACTCATCAGCAAGCCAACCCGGGCAGTGATCGCGAAATAGGTCAGGTTAATCGCCAGGTTCCAGAACAGGACGGCACTCAGCAGGCGGTCGGGGCGCTGTAGTAAGCGGGCAGCGGCCCGCTGGCGGCGGGACTCGGTGTCCAGCTTGTCTCGCTGCGCCGGCGTAATGGAGAACAGCGCTGCCTCGCTGGCCGAGAAAAATGCAGACAGGCTGATCAGGACCGCCATGGCCAGCAGCCACGGAAGGATGATTGTCATGCTCGGCCGCTACCTCCACCCACCTGGCATTAGTCCTCCCCGGCCTTGGTCCGACCCATGGCGATATCAAACTCACCGATTGCCGGGATTGCCATCGCCGAGGTTGTGAAACCATAGACCGAGACCACCACCAGGAAGGAAGCCATGTTGTGTCCGATCAGGAAGCTGGTGATGGCATAAAAAGTTGCGAACGGCAGTAGCAGAGTCGACCAGAGAATGGCCGGGGACGGGTTGCGAATACCAAGTGCAACAAACAGACCGACGCTGCCGCCAAGGATGAACGCCAGGAAGGGTGCCAGCTGTTGTTGAAACGACCCGCTAAAGGAAATCATCACCATGATGCAGGTCACCACGCCCAGGAAGAGGAAGAAGACCGCTCCCATGCTGACCGTGATGGCCATCCGCGAACGGGCATAGATCATGCCGCAATGCACACCCAGCATGCTGACAAACAGGTCCATCACCAGCAACGTGACGACCAGGAATATCAGGCTCTCGGTCGTGATGCCCCCCAGCATCCAAGTGTAGAGGCATAACACGATCGGCAGGATTACCATGTCCCGCGTGACCCACAGAACGCCGCGGATCTTGCCCAGCACGAACTCGGCCGGCGTCAGGTCGGTGACCAGCAACAGGTCCAGTGCCAGCCCATCTCGTTCGTTGGTGATTGAGTTGACTGCCAGCGCGTTGATCACGACCAGGCTGACAAGCAGCATTGGCGCAAGCGGCAGGGTGATGTTGGGAATCACGCTGGCCAGCCCGATTGTCGGACCCAGCTGGCTGGCCTGCAGGATGCTGCGAATGCCGAGCAGGGCCATCACGAAAAAGACCGCGTACGCGCAGCGCACGATCATGACCTTGCGGCCGTAAGCCCAGGTGCAGATTTCCCGCCAGAGGACGGGATTATCCCACACCTCACGACTCTCGTGCCGCTGCAGGCTGGCTCGCTGCACACTGTCAACGTGCACGGCCCGCGCCGCTTCCGCTTTTTCTTCCGCACTGGTTTCCGTTTCCGGGTGCCAGATGGCGTCGAGTGATTCCCGCTCCTCGGCTCCGCGCCGCACCTCCCGCGAGGGATTCCAGGCTCGCAGCCAGATGATCGATATCAGGTTAAGGGCAGCCGTGGCCAGCAGTGCGAAGCCGCAAAAGCCGCTGATCGTGCTGGCTAGCGAGGAACCGTCGGCCGACAGCACCGGGCTGACCATGGCCAGCGTTGCTCGGACAGGGCTCATGACCGCAGCCAGTTCCGTGATCGTCATACCGGCGATGGAGGCCAGTGGACTGACCGCCAGGATCGCTTCCCAGCCCCCGATCCAGAGCACCAGCAGCAGCATTGTCATGGAGAGCGACTGAAAAGTCTTTTCTCGCCACAGCGCGATCGTCGATCCCAGGCTACCGGTCACCAGTATCGTCGCCAGGGCAATCAATACGACTCCCATGACCTGCGTCGTGGAGACGCCACCGAACAGGGTGATCAGTAACAGGACCGGGATCGCTCCGACCAGCATCACCGCTGGCATTAACAGGCTGGCCAACAACTTGCCCATCACCAGTTCGGTATCAGAGAGCCGGGTTAGCAGCAGTAACAGCAGGGTCCGGCGGTCTTTTTCGATGGCAACCGAGCTGGCGGAACCAAGTGCCGCCAGGAAGATTGCCAGGGCCAGCTGCAGCGGTACCAGGATCCGGAATAGCGTGGCGCCGAACAGCGCCAGGTCGCCTACACCCAGCACAATCTGGCTGCCGGTGAGTACCAGCCAGCAGGTGCAGATCAGGACCAGCAGAACCGCCACGTAAACCGTGCGGAAAATGAAATGCCTGGCTCGACGGGGAGCGACCGCAAGTTCGCGGGCAAGGACCGGACCGGCCAAATGAGAGACTCCCTGGACTGATTATTGAGCGTCAGCTGTATTATAGTGGCTGCGGTTTTCTCCGCGAGGCCGATCGGTTCTATTGTTTTGCAGGTCTGAAAAGCCGACAATCAGTTTTGTGGGCATGAATTTCGGCAGATTTGCATAACACATGACCCCACTCCTATCTTGCAAAGACAGGCATGCTGCCATGAGCCGAGCTTTCCGGACCATTCTCATTGCAACTGTGCTAGGCGTCCTTTCGCTAGCCGTTCCGGTCAACGCGAAACAGCCGTTACTGCCGGTCACGGAACGGTTCAAGGCCAAGGAGATTGAGGAAGTTCCCAGTTTCCAGCGCCATGTGATCCCGCTGGTCAGCCGCATGGGATGTAATGCTCGCGCCTGTCATGGCTCCTTCCAGGGCCGTGGAGGTTTTCGACTGTCGCTCTTTGGTTACGACTTCAAGGCCGATCATGATGCCATGCTGGACGAGGAAAGTCCTCGCATCGACCTGGCCGATCCAGCAGCCAGCCTGGTGCTGGCCAAGCCGACGGATGAGTTTAACCATGAGGGTGGCAAGCGATACGACCGTGATGGGTGGGAATACCGTCTGCTGTCTAACTGGATCAACGCCGGAGCTCCCTTTGATGAAAACCAGCTTGATGAGCTGGTCGAGCTGGTCGTTACACCCAGCGAGATTATTTTTTCAGGCCAGGGCAAGACCGAGCAGTTGACGGTGATGGCGGTCTGGAAGGATGGCAGCGAAGAGGATGTCACACCGCTCTGCCGCTTCATCACAAACAACGAACAGGTTGCTCAGATTGATGGTGACGGTCGAGTTACCGCCGGTATTGGCGGCGATACCCATCTGGTCGTCTGTTACGACAAGGCTGTCAAGCCGATCCCGGTGTTGCAGCCGGTCTCGCGACGAGTCGGTAAGAAATACGCCAGGGTTCCGACTCCCACACGCGTCGACGAGCTGGTTGTGGAAAAGTTGCGGAAGCTGGGGATTGTGCCGTCGGAGCTGAGTTCCGATGAAGAATTCCTCCGCCGCCTGCGACTCGACCTGACCGGCACGCTGCCGTCGGTGGATGAGATTCAAGAGTTCCTTGCCGACAAGTCAGCCAGTAAGCGTGATCGCAAGATTGACGAGTTGCTGGAGACTCCCGGCTATGCCGCCTGGTGGACCCAGAAACTGTGTGACTTCACTGGCAACAATGACCAGCAGCTGACCAACGCCACGCCGATGCGGGGCCGGGCCAGCCAGGAATGGTACGACTGGATTTACGCTCGTGTGGAAAGAAATGTCGGCTATGACAAACTGGCCAGCGGGATTGTGACTGCCACCAGTCGGCCCGAGGGAATGGACTACACCGAATTCTGCCAGATGATGAGTTCCATTTATCGGCCAGATTCCGACACGTCGTTTGCCGACCTGGAGACGATGCCCCATTACTGGGCGCGCCGGGACTTCCGCCAGCCAGCGGAGCGGGCGATTGGCTTTGCCCATGCCTTCCTCGGCGTGCGGATCCAGTGTGCCCAGTGCCACAAGCACCCATTTGATCAGTGGTCCAAGCAGGACTTTGCCGAGTTCTCACGGTTCTTTACCGGTGTGGTTGCCAGTAGCCGCACACGTAGCGAGGACCGGCCCGCCTATGACAAGCTGATGGCTGACCTTGGTCTGAAGGGACAGCCAAACAACCAGTTACGACGCGAGTTCCCTCGGCTGCTGGCGGAAGGCAAGACAATTCCTTTCCCGGAAGTCTATACCATCTCGCCACGAATACCTCAGGAACGAGGTCAGCCTCGCCGTACGGAAGCTGTCTCCTCGGCCCGCTTGCTCGGTGACCAGGAAATAGTTTTCCAGCGTGGCCAGGATGTACGGCAACCCCTGATGGAATGGCTGGGTGCCAGCGATAATCCTTACTTCGCCCGCGCCTTCGTAAACCGCGTCTGGGCCAGCTATTTCAACGTCGGCATCGTCGATCCACCGGACGACATGAGCCTGGCCAATCCAGCCAGTAACAAGCCGCTGCTGGATTATCTCGCCGCCCAGTTCATCGCGCATGACTTCGATATGAAATGGCTGCACCGGGAGATCGCAGGCAGCCGGACATACCAGCTCAGCTGGCGGACCAACGAAACTAACTCGCAGGACAACCATAACTTTTCACACGCCGTGCCGCGACGACTGCCAGCCGAGGTGATCTACGATGCCCTGGTGCAGGCCACCGCCTCTGACAGCAAGGTGCAGCAGTTGCTGGCAAGTAATGATGGCCGCACGATTGCCCTGGCCGCTTCCAGCCAGCGTTACCAGCAGCGTAGCGCCGGTACGGGTTATGCGATGATGGTATTTGGACGGTCAACTCGCGAGACCAGCTGCGACTGCGATCGTTCCGACGATCCCACGCTGCTGCAGACGGTTTACCTGCAGAATGACCGCGACCTGCATGCTCTCATTGACCGTCGGCGCGACGGCTGGCTGGACCAGCTGGCCAGTGAGAACGGACTGCAACTGAGTGGAAACTCGACTCCGCAACAGCAGCCGCCGGCCAACTACGCTGAACGATTCGAGCAAATCAAGGTGCAGATTGCGCGGCTGAAAAAGGCTGGCAACGTTGACCAGGTTAAGCGATTGAAGCGAAATCTGCAGACCATGATCCAGCGGTTTGGCGATCCCAGCCTGCAAGAATCGACGACGGCGAGTGAGGGCCAGGCACTTGATACCGAACGACTTGTTACTGCCGCGTACCTGCGAACACTGTCACGCAATCCGAACAGTGAGGAATTGCTGCGGTCGGTTGAATTCGTGGAATCAAGTGATGACAAGATGAATGGCCTGCGGGGCTTGCTCTGGGCACTGCTCAATACCAAGGAATTCGTGGTAAACCACTAAGGAATATTTTGCAGGTCGGAGCCAGCTGCCGCCGACCATGAACGAAGCTGAAGGAAAATAGAGATCATGACGGTTCATAAAACCTGTGACGGTGTCCGACGACGTGACTTTCTCAGGATTGGCGCGGCGGGCGGTGCTGGTCTGACCCTGGCCAATTACCTGCGCATGGCTGCCGCCGGTGAGGTAGCTGAGACTCCGGCTCGATCGGCAATTTTTGTCAACCTGCCGGGCGGGCCGTCACACATGGACACATTTGACCTCAAGCCCGATGCTCCCTCAGAGTTTCGTGGCACCTTCAATCCGATCAAGACAAATGTCCCGGGTATTGAGATCAGTGAGCACTTGCCAAAACTGGCCAGCTGTGCCGATCGCTTCGTGATCCTGCGCGGCGTCTCGCATACGCTTGGTGCCCATCGGCTGGGACAGGAATACGTCAATACCGGGAACAAGCCGCTCGCCTCGCTGGAATACCCCGGCTATGGCGCCGTCTTCACACGTGAATTTGCCGAGCCCTCGGACTTGCCGCCCTTTGTGGCAATTCCCAACAGTAATCAGCGCCCGGGATACCTGGGAGTTCAGTACGCTCCGCTTAACACCGGCAACACGCCGCAGCCCGGACAACCGTTCACGGTTCGTGGTATTTCGCTCACCGGTGGGTTGACTGTCAATGAGGTGAAGAGGCGACAGGGGTTGCTGAGTGACCTCGATCAAACCTTTGCCGGCCTGGAAGAGAATAACCAGTTGCTCAAGGGGCTCGATGAGTTCAACTCGCAGGCACACTCGATTATCACCTCGCGGCGAGCACGTGAGGCCTTTGATATCAGCAAAGAGTCTGCGGACTTTGCAGCAAACTTCGGCGAAACGCCGTTTGGCCAGAGTTGCCTGTTGGCGACACGACTGGTTGAATCAGGTGTCGGCTTTGTCACGCTCAATTATGGCGGCTGGGATACCCACCGCGATAACTTTACCAGCCTCAAGGATCGCCAGTTGCCACCCTTTGATGAAGGACTTGCTGCTCTCTTTGTGGGCCTTGAGGAGAAGGGCCTGCTGGACTCCACCGTGGTCTACATCACGGGTGAATTTGGTCGTACGCCCAAGATCAACACCAAGACCGATGAAGGTGGTCGCGACCACTATCCCCGCTGTATGTTCATGCTCATGGGCGGCGGCGGCATCGAGGGTGGACGGGTGCTTGGTGAAAGTGACGCCAAAGCCACCCTGCCAGCCAACGAGGGCTTCTCGCCGGACGATGTGGCAGCGACTTTCTACAAGGGCTTGGGAATCAATCCCAGCAAGGAATACCATACCAACACGGGGCGCCCAGTGATGATCGTTCGAGAGGGTACGGTTATTAACGAGCTGTTTGGCTAGTACAATTGCTGAGCTTGTGCCAGGGAAGGGCTTGTCCATACTTCTGGCAGGAGGCCGAGTAACCTTTGTTTGCTAGAGGTAATTGAGAGTGATCATGAAACATATTGCACATATATGTCTGGCGGCCCTGTTGATCGCAGTTGTGGCAGCACCGTTGGCTGCACAACAGCAGAACAAGAAGAAGAAACAGCCAACGCTGGCCGAACGAACTGCCAAGCGCTATGCCAAGGCGGAACTGTCGGAAGAACAGGTTGCCAAGATCAAGGTCCTGGCTGAAAAGCATGGCCCGGCGATGCAGGCGGCTCAAAAGAAAGCGGCACTGAGCGCAGAACAACGCACGGCGATCAACGCCGCGCGAAAGAAGGCCCAGACCGATGGCCTCAAGGGCAAGGAATTGCGAGCAGCTGTGCAGGCTGCGGCTAACTTGAACGACGGGCAAAAAGAGGCCCTGGCGGAGCAACGTAAGCTCTCTCAGGAGTACAGCAAGGCAGTTCTCGCAGTACTGACTGCCGAGCAACGCAAGAAAGTTGGCCAGGGATCTGGCAAGAAGCCGGCGAACAAGAAGTAGACGCTGACGTCTATTCACGAATCTTGGGGCGGGACAATCCAGCAGGGTTGCCCCGCCTTTTTTGCGCGCTGGGACCCCACGGGGCGGGCCTCCCTTGACGCCTCCTGACAGCATCCTGTCACCGCTCAGCACGATCTGCTGCCAGCATCCTGTCACTGCTGCCGTAATCTCAGCGGCAGGTCACTTCGACCGCTTTGCAGCGGCAACCAGAATAGGGACTTGTTGCTTAAAACGAAGTCTGTCCATCTGAAAGGAGAGTGCGAGTATGTTGAATTCACTGATAACGAGGATCTGTCTGGCAGCCATTCTGGGTCTGCTGTGTGTGCCCGCCAGACCAGGTCTGGCCCAGGACAAGCCGACCCCCAGGGCAACGGGTGACCAAGCGGCCGCCAAGCCGTTCAAGGGCCGGCTGCCGACCTATTTTGCTCAGGTCGTGACATCTGCGCAGCGCACGGAGATTTACTCTGTCCAGTCCCGCCATGCCCAATCGCTTGAGCGGCTGCGGAAGCAGCTCAAGCAGCTAACGGCTGAACGAGATATGGAAGTCTGGAATGTCCTGACCGACATTCAGCAGGACGAAGTAACGTCATTGCGCGAAGCTGCTCGGAAGCGGCGTGAAGCGCGTGCTCTGGAATCGAAGGGAGTGACCAGGCCGGCTGATGGATCACCGGCTCCACCCAGTTCCTGATAGTCGACCAGGCAGGACGTCGTCTTGGATGACCCGCATGGGGTAGCCCCCATGCGGGTTTTTTTGGGTACAGTTGGAGCATAGCCCGGACTTGTTGATTGGACTCGCGCATGTTCAGCCTCGCGATTGCGACTGCCGCCACAATCCTGCTGCTGCGTCGGCTGAAACGGCTGCAGGGGACCACCATGTTGATGCCCTGGGTCTGGTCATTGCTGGCCTTCTGGTCGCTGGCGGCCGTCGACCTATTCGACGGCAGTGAGGCGACTGGTTTCTTGTTATCTGCAGCCGCCTTGTGTCCTGGCATGGCCTGGATGGGCGCCCGGCGCCCACACGACCGCGCCTGGCAACTGATCGTGGCCAGCCTCTGGCTGGTGATTGTGCTGCCTGCCTTGCGCGAGCTGGCACTGCCTTCGGCGGGTGAATTTAGCATCCACATCCTGCGCCAGCTGTTCTTGTTGCTGCTGGTTGCTGTTGTTGCCCTGGCCGTGTTGCCGACCCGTTTTGGCCTGCCCGGTTTGTTGCTGCTGGCTGGCCAGCTTGTGCTCTGGAGTCCCTATATCTCCTGGCTGGCGATACCAGGCGTGGACCAGTCAGTTCTCATCGCCAATGGCCTTTTCCTGGCTGGCCTGCTGCTGGCCAGCGTACTGCCCGCTCGCCGGCCAGTTGAGCGTTGGCCGGCCACCCGTTTGTGGCTTGATTATCGGGACACCTTTGGTGGTTTCTGGGCGATGCGACTGATGGATCGAGTCAACAGGGCGGCTCACCAGGAAGGCTGGGAATTCCAGCTGGGTTGGGATGGTTTTTCCGTTGCTGAGGGTCAGCTTCTGGAACAACTCCCACCGCAGCATCGCAATGATTTGCACCAGTACCTGCGCAATATTATCCGCAGATTCGCCGATCCAGGCTGGATCGACGAGCGACTTGGGCAGACAACAGTTCCGTTTGCCAGTACCGACATCGTCAACTAGACTGGATAGTTTCCATCTATCTCAATTGGCTTGATGATGTCTCGCTGTCTATTCAACCGTACCGCCATGGCGGTGTCGGTGTTTCCAGTTCGGACCGGCAAATTCAGCTCTCCCTGCACGATGGTGCTGTTGAGTTCTCTTTTTCTGCTGGCAGGCTGCCAGGGCGACGCTGAGAATTCCAAGCCAGTAACGACAAATTCGTCGCAGGCTGCAGATGTCAAGCCAGTGGACGATTCAGCGGGCCAGCAGGCGAGTCCCAAGGTCCGGCTGGCGGACGATGCCAGGTCGATCGAACAGCTTGACGAATGGGGTGTGATCTACAAACGGGATGACCGCGAGAGTGTCATTGAAGTGGATTTTCGCACCAGTTTTGCGGAGGTCGATTTTGCCGTTCTGAAGGGTCTTCCCTATGTTCAAACGGTGCTGGCAACTGGCACGGCGATCAATGACGACGACCTCTCGCAGCTTACTGATAGCGAGCACCTGAAGACGCTTGACCTGTCTGAAACAGGAATCACTGGCGAGGGCCTGCGGCATCTCGAGGGCCACAGTTCGCTGGAGAACCTCTATCTTTTCGAAGCGAACATTGATGACCAGTCGATGCCGCTGATTGCGGCCCTGCCGCGGCTCAAACGGCTCAAGATCATCCGTACTCGAGTGACTGACATCGGCCTCGAGCAGTTGGCTGACAAGACCAGCCTGCAAATGCTTGACTTGAAGGAGTTGACGGGTGTTTCCGACACGGGCCTGGCCCATCTTGCTGGCCTCGACAGGTTGCGATACCTGGTGGTCTGGGGCAGGGGAGTGACCGACGAGGGCATGCGTTCCCTGTCTGGCATGACGGAGCTGCGTCTGCTGGGCCTCGATGACACGGCGGTCGGCGACGCCGGGCTGGCCCACCTGTCGAAACTCACTCATCTAAGCGACATCCGCCTGTACCAGACATCAGTCACTGACCAAGGCTTGGCCGTTTTTGCGGGCATGCCGGAGTTGGCCAAGTTAAAGCTGCGGGGCACGATCATACGTGGTCCGGGTCTCGAACATCTGTCCGAGCTGTCGTCACTGACCCACCTGGACCTCAGCGAAACCCTGGTGGACGACGGCGGTCTTGCCCACCTGGCCCAGCTGCCAGCGTTACTGGACCTGAACCTTTGGGCGACACACGTCGGCGACGCCGGTCTGGCTCAGTTGACGGAATTGCCCAGGCTGCAGAGACTGAACCTGTACGAGAACAACGCCGTAACGGATGCTGGACTCGAGCAGGTAAGCAAGATCAGTACACTGCGTTACCTGCATGTTGGAGCGACCGACATCACGGACGATGGCCTTGAGCACGTGGCGGCGCTCAAACAGCTCGAGAGCCTGAATGTCTCCTTCTGTCCGCAAGTGACCTCGGCCGGCCGTGAGAAGTTGCAAGCAACGATTCCGGACCTCTTGATTGAGCAATAAGCCGGACACTTCTGTCAGGATCTGGCGACCCAGGTAAAGTTGGATCTTCCATGAAAAAAGCAATGCGAGAGGATCAGCGGCAGCGACAGTCGTTGTCGACAGCGCGCTACTGCCTCTGGTTGGCACTCCTGGCTCTGCTGTTGACTGGCAGCCCACTTGCAGGCCAGGAGGACCCTGGTGCGGTGCAGTCGCCTGGGCCGAGTGCCAGTGATCCGATCCCTGTCCAGGATCCCGACGACATCCCGACGATCGTTTCGATCGACGTGGATTACACCGAGATTCAGCTGACTGATTCGTACCGTGGTCAACAAATCACGGTGATCGGCTATTCCGAAAAGGACGAGCCTTTTGACCTGACTGACCAGGTGGCCTACAAGCTCAGCACGCCGGGAGTTGTGAGCGTCTCACGAGGAGGATTCGTCAGCTGTCTTGATAATGGCCAGGTCACGATTGACTTGAGTTTCGAGAAGTTCCAGGAGTCGGTCGAGGTGACAGTCGCGGGATTGCCTGCCGGTCGAGTTTCTGTGAACCAGGTTGCTGCCGTGGCTGGCCTGGCTGGGTTTGCCTCGAACCGCTGGACGCTGTTGTCGGTGGACGCTGAAAACTCAACGACTCAGCCGGCCGAGATGCTGGTAATCTCCAGTTTCACCATTGATGACACGGTGCAATTTGGCCGTCGTTTCACGGTGCCCGCGAACTCCCGTCGAGTTGTCGACTATCCCGTCCACCTGCCGGCCTCGGTCCAGGGCCAGGAATCCAAGAACGTCAAGATCCGTTCGGTGGTCTACCATATTCGCGATGGCCAGCGTGAGCTGATGACATTTCGAGGCAGCCAGCGACATCATATGACGGCGATTCGGTATGACCCCGACGTGCCCCTCTCAGGCATCATCTCCCAGCCCGATCCGCTGGCCGCGGAGAAGCTGGCAGCACGTCGCAACAAGGGGATGCTGGAGGGGGAGCCAGTTGAAGCCGAAACCCAGGTGATGCTGGCCATGCGGCTGGACCAGGGTTTGCCTAACCGAATCTACACACTCGGATCACGCGGTTCTCCATCATTTTCCAGCGGTCTGGAAATGGTCGACCAGTTGGTGCTGCCGGGCGATCGCCTGATTTCCGATTCCGCTGGCCTGGAGGCAGTCCGCAGCTGGCTTCATGCCGGTGGCCGCTTGTGGATCATGCTCGATAAGACCGGCCTGGAGCTGCCGGCCCGTCTGCTGGGCGAGCAGTACCGCATGCAGCTGGTCGAGCGAGTCGAGTTGACCGAGATTACGATCGAGGAAGCCAGCGACAGTACAGCTGCCCGCACACGCTCATTTGATGGACCCGGCATCAGCCCGATTGAGATGCTGAGGATATTCGTAGAAGACCAGCAGGTAACGCACCGGGTGGATGGCTGGCCGGCCGCTTTCTGGCAATCGGTGGGGCAGGGTGAAGTTCTCTTTACGACGATTGGTACAGATGCCTGGACGATGCCCAAGTCGGTTGGTGACGGATTGCTCATGACCCGGCCACTCAAGTCGATCGCAGAGCGGTTCCTCAAGGTTCGTGACAAGTCGGTGATCGGCGATCAACAACTGAGGCCCTACCTGGCTGAGAGTATCGGCTATTCCATCATCAGTCGTGGGCAGGTGACCTTGATTCTTGGTGGTATGTGCCTGCTGCTGCTTGGACTCGGTATCTTCTATGGCCGTCGCGGGACGCCCGAGCGGCTTTCCTTTGTCGGTCCAATCGTGGCCTTGTTGGTTGCACTCCTGCTGGGGATTCTCGGCATGCAAACGAGATACAGTGTGCCCAGCATGTCGGCCCAGGTGCAGTGGATCGAGGCGGACCCGTCCGGTGACTTTCTGCATGTTCGCGGCATGGCAGCGGTCTACAACCCGATCCCCACGGAAACTCATATGGGAGCCCAGCAGGGCGGGGTCTTCCTGCCGGACCTGGAGGGTCTGGAGGGCAGCTCGGCCCGCATGATCTGGAATGATCTTGGCCGCTGGCAATGGGAACAGCTGACACTGCCCGACGGTGTCCGCCAGATGCCATTTTCCACGGCCATTCCACTCGACGCTCCGCTGCGTGTGCTCTGCCGATTCGGCCCTGACGGACTGGAAGGGGAACTTGAGCTGGGAGGCATTCAGAACATCAGCGATGCACTGCTGGTAACTCCCTCTGGCGATCGGATGTTGGTCGAGATCAGCGACGGACGCATCATCAGCAGCGAGGTCCTGCCACGTGGTCGCTATTTTTCCAACAGTCTCCTTTCGGATGAGCAGCAGCGACGTCGCCAGATTATCCAGCACTTACTGGATCCTGAAGATGCTCCCAACAGCTGGCCGAAGCGCCAGTGCCTGTTGGCCTGGGCTGACCCGATCGACGTTGGTTTCCGTTTCCCGGATCAAGATAAACATATCGGCACCGCCTTGATCGCTGTACCGATTTCGCTGGCTGCCTCGGTACCTGGAAAACCGTTCAAGATCCCCGCCATGCTACTGCCCTTCGAAAATACTCTCGGGCCTGCCCAGCCGTCACTCTCCAATGCCTATGACAATGCCCAGCATAGCTGGCTGGAAAATATTGGTGGAGCCAAGATAACCTGGCTCCGCTTCCAGTTGCCTGATGAGGTCTTGCCCGCCCGTATCGACCGGGCAACCCTGTCAGTTGATATCGATGCTGCCAGCCGCAAGGTCGATGTGGCTGGCCGGACCGATACAGAAGTCCGTTCGCTCGGTATCGAGGAGTCGCCGCAGGGCAGGATTGAGTTTGCGATTGATGATGCAGAGTTCCTGGTACCGGACGAGTCGGGGGGCATTTGGCTGGCTCTCCGCGTAAGTGGCCTGGATCCAGGTATTGCAAGTGAGAATTCGGAGCAGTACAGGTGGACTGTACGCAGCCTCGGATTATCAGTGGAAGGAGAAAGGCTGACGGTATCCTCCGCAGCTGCTTCTCCTGGGAACCAGCAGGAGTAATGAATGAGTAGCTCGGAACCGGTCGTGGTGATTGAGCACCTGACCAAGAAATATGGCGACTTAACGGCCGTCGATGACCTTTCGCTGACCCTCGATCGTGGGCATATCCTCGGATTCATCGGCCCCAATGGCGCCGGCAAGACGACCACCATCAAGATTCTGGTGGGACTTGCTCGTCCCACCAGCGGCACCGCTCGAATTGCCGGTGTCGATTGCGTCAACGATGCACGCAAGATCAAGCACATGGTTGGCTTCATGCCTGACAAGTTTGGTGGCTACACCAATATGCGAGTGCGCGAGTACCTCGATTTCTTTGGCGCCGCCTTTGGGATTCCACGCAGCAAGCGGTCCAAGCGGATCGATGCAGTCATGGATATCACCAATGCCACTTACATGCAGGACCGCTACGTCGATGCACTTAGCCACGGTATGGCACAGCGAATTGGAATCTGTCGCACGCTCTTGCACGATCCGGAAGTGCTGATTTTTGACGAGCCTGCCAATGGACTCGATCCGGAAGCCCGGATTGAAATGCGAGAGCTGCTGCTCAAGCTGGCCGACCTCGGCAAGACGCTGATTGTCACCAGCCATATTCTGCCCGAACTTTCGCGGATCTGTGACCTGGTGGCGATCATCAGTAACGCCAGGCTGCGGGCCTACGGGACGATGTCGGAAATCACCGAGCAGATTGGGCAGCATCGCATGCTCGAGGTCCAGCTGGCCGATGCCGAACAGCTGGCTGAAGCCGAGAAGATTATCACACCCAGCCTGCCGGAAGAATCAGAAGTCGTTGTCTCGCCGGCCGAGTCGACACTCCGCTTTCGTGCCAACCTGACCGAACTGGAAATGAGCCAGATTATTCAGAGACTTGTCGGCGCATCGGTCCCCGTCTCCCAGTTCCGGGAGCTGCAGACCGACCTCGAGGATGCCTTCCTGACAGTCGCTCAGGAAGATGCTAGGGAGGGTGACGGTTAAGTCAGCGGGATGATCAGGAATCCAATTATCCAGCGTGAGCTGATCGGTATGCTGCGGACCCGTCGGGCCATGGTTGTCCAGGTGCTGCTGGTAACTATCTTCGCCCTGCTCGTTGTGCTGCGTTGGCCCAGTGATCCCCGTGCTGACTTGAATGGAGCACGGGCGCTGCAGGTCTTTCGGTTATTTGGCTATGGCCTGCTGTCTGCCATCGTGCTGCTGGTACCCGCTTTCCCGGCAGCATCGATCATTCGCGAAAAACAGCAGGGAACACTTGAGCTGCTATTGAATTCGCCGATGTCCAACTTTCGTATCTACCTGGGCAAGCTGATGGGCGTGATATTTTTTGTACTGCTGCTGCTGGTCTTGAGTATTCCGGCAGCGGTCGCCTGTTATGCGATGGGTGGGATCTCCATGGCCTACCACCTGCTGCCACTCTACGGACTGCTTTGCCTGATTGCACTGCAGTACTCGTCGCTCGGGCTGCTTGTCAGTAGCCATGCGAATTCCACCGACGGTGCCATGAAGGTAACCTACGGGATTGTCTTGATCCTCGCTGTCGTAACGCTCGGCCCCTACCTGTTCTTGCAAGGTATCGCTGGCGAGCAGATGGCCGGCTGGATCCGCAACATCTCCCCGATTCCAGCGGTCATGGAAGTCCTCGGGCATCGCAACGTGGGAAGCCAGGGGTTGGACGTTGTCAGTGGCGGACCGTGGCGGTTTGCCGTGCTCGCTATCATCTCCTCGCTCGGTTTTGCCCGCTGGACAATCTGGCGACTGAATATCCGCATCCTCGACCAGACTCGCGACCAGGGAGTGATGACGCACAGCCTCGATGGCACTGCTCGCTCCGCCCGCTCATTCCTCTACATGTTTGGACTGACCGATCCCCAACGCCGCCGGGACGAAATGTCGCTATTCATTAACCCGGTGATGGTGAAAGAATTTCGCTGCCGCAGGTTTGGTCGCATCCACTGGGTCCTGCGACTGGTTTGTGCCTGCATGATCCTCTCGCTGGCACTGACTTTTCTTTCCGTCACCGGTACCCACGGCTGGGGCATCGAGCGGATTGGTGGCATCCTGGTGATCCTGCAAGTCTCCCTGATCGTGCTGCTGACGCCCAGCATCACGGCTGGATTGATCAGCAATGAACGGGAAACGGGCAGTTGGCAACTGTTGCAAATGACACCGATGACCGGCTTCAAGATTGTTCGCGGCAAGCTGGCCAGTGTTCTCTACACAATGCTGCTGCTGGTGATGGCGACCCTGCCCGCCTACGCGATCATGATCTATATGAAGCCGGACATGCTGCCGCAGGTCCTGGAAGTCATGCTCTGCCTGGCAATAACTGCCCTCTTGTGTATGGCCGTCAGTGCTGCCATCAGTAGCCTGGTGAGCAGCACCGCCGTGGCGACGACAGTTTCGTTTTGCTGCCTGGTCGGGCTGTTTGCTGGCACAATGCTTTTCTGGCTTGGTCGAGGTTCCCCCTTTGGACATGGCCTCGTCGAGTCCGTCTTAACTGTCAATCCGCTGGCAGCGGCACTCTCTGCCATGCAGATGCCTGGCTTCGACAGCTACCGGCTCGTGCCGGCTAACTGGTTCATCGCTGGCGGAGCGGCTGCTATCGGTTTTGTCGTTCTGGCTCTGCAAACGCGGCGATTGACGAGGCCCCAGTAGCGGGGCGGCTGTCGACCAGTGGAAGGTAAGCGACATGGACTGCACAAAGCACTATGACGGAGGCCGGCTGGTGACCTGGATTGGTTTCCGGGCCCTGCTGTTGCTCGTCACCCTGCTGGCTGCTGGCCCGGGACTCTCTGCCAAAGAGCTGCGCGAGGAAATAATCCGCGATCTCGGTCAATGGCCGATGTACGCTTCTCCCCTGATCAAACAGCCTGCCAACAAGCCAGTTCATGCGCCCGGCTTGCTGCCACTCTGGCTGGCCGCGCTGGGATCAACGGAAATTGACCTACAGCGGCAAGCAGCGGAAGCTGTGCCGCTGGCTGTCGAGCAGAATGTTCCCAATATCGAGGCAATGGCCCCTGGTCTTGTCGAACTGATACAGCAACCGGGGCAACACCCACTCGTGCTGCGGCCTGCTTGCACAGCCCTGATCGCGCTTGACTACAAGCGGGTAGAGCCAGAACTGCTCAAGCTGGCAAGCAAGGGACAGTTGTCATTGAGCCAGGTTATTGAGCCGGGCCTGGCGGTCTGGAATACACCCGGGGCAGTTGAGATGTGGAAGTCACGGCTGGAGGCTGGTCAATCTTCCCAGCAGCTGACCCGGTTGGCCATTCTCTGCCTGCGAACCGTGGAGGAGAAGTCGTCGCTGCCGCGACTGGCTGAGCTGACGAGTGATGTTCTGCAGCCAGTCGGGATTCGCATTGAGGCTGCTCGCTCTTTCTCCCAGCTGGCAGATGTCCCCGCCGTCGCCGCCGTCGACAGATTGCGCCAGTCCAGCTGGCAGGGCCCCAGGGGTTGGCTCAATCGCTACCTTGCTGCCTACCTGCTGACCCCATCGGCGATCGATGATCCGCAGGCCATGACCGTGCTCCACGAGCTGGCATTGGACAACGACGGCAGTATCGCCGCCGTGGCACTTGAGGCCTTGCGACTGGCAGCTCCCGAACAGGTGGTCATGCTTGCCAGCCAGCGACGTGACCATCCCGACGGCAAAGTTCGTGCCATCCTGGCACGGGCCATTCACCAGCAAATAGATATTGACCGCGTTGGCGTGCTGGTTGCATTCCTCGAGGATCCCCATCGGCCCCTGCGACTGGAGCTGAGAGGCTGGCTGATCGCAATGCTTACCGACAAGGAACTGGGAGTGGAAGTTGCGGTGGAGCTGCTGCGGTTGCAGCCGGCGATGCAGTGGCGAGCCACTGAGCAACTCATGCGAATCATGGTTGCCGTGCCGGAGATCGCCGACCGTGAGTGGATCGCGATACAGATCAATCATCAGCGGCCTGAGGTTTTCGTGACTGCCGCCTGGGCTATCCGTCGACTCAAGATCAGGCAGGCACTGCCGGTCTTGCACGAACGGGTGACGGCAGGAATGCGGCAGGTCAATAGTACAAATGAGAGTGTCGTTCCAGCGGAACAGCAGGATGACCTGATCGAACAGATCTGCCACGCCATGCAGGCATTTGGGGAAATGGACTTTGTTGCCGCAGAACCCAACATGTTTCGCCTCGTTCGCAAGAACCCGGTTTACCCGTTTGTGATGAGAGCATCGGCAATCTGGGCCATCGGTCAGATGTCAGCTGGTCAGCCAAACAAGCAAGTCAAGACGGGAAATCGCAGCGCGAGCCGTATGGCGAGTCTCGCTGAGGAACTGCAAGCTCGTATTGCCGATAATGCTCCCATGCCACCCGAGGGCGTGATTGTCAAACGCATGGCAGCTGTCGCGCTGGCGCGGATGAAGTCGACCGATTCGCTGCCCGTGATGGAACAGGTCTTCCTCTCGGCCGCGCTGAGTGACACCCTGAAATGGACACTCGCCTGGGCGATGGCCGACCTCGGCGGCGAGACGATTGATGTGCCGGAGTTTATTGAGGTTGAATCCCAGGGGTGGTTCCTGGAGACGGCCGGTAACTGATAGTCAGATCAAGGCCTGGTCCACCTGCCACTGTTGGAGAAACCAGCAGGCGGGCCCGGCAGCTTACGAACCTGATGCGAGCAGCTGGAATCGATGAATTTACCTGGCATTATCCCTGCGAGATTGACGAGCCGTGGCTGCCCGCTGCTGCTGTTCGTTGCCCTGCTGATCAGCAGCCTGAGTCTCCCCGCGGTAGAACCGCGAGAGGAGATTATCCGTGACCTTGGACAGTGGCCAATGTTCGCTGCTCCCCAGATCCTCCAGCCGCTGAAAAAGTCGGTTCATTCGGCCAAGTTGCTGCCGCTCTGGCTGGCCGCACTGGCAACCACGGAAAAAGACCTGCAGCGGCAAGCTGCGGATAACGTGCTGCTGGCGATCGAACGGGGTGTGGGCGGTCTTGACGTGATGATTCCCGGCCTGCTCAAGTTGGTAAATCAGCCCGAGCAGGATCCGCTGGTTCTGCGGTCCGCTTGCAGCGCGCTGATCGCCCTTGACCACAAACAGGCTGGACCGGACTTGCTCAAGCTCTCCAGCCAGGGACAGTTGTCGCTGAGTCAGATTATTGAGCCGGGCCTGGCGGCCTGGAATACACCCGGGGCAGTTGAGATCTGGAAGTCGCGGCTGGAGGCCGGTCAATTGTCGCAGCAGCTGACCTTGCTGGCGATCATCTGCCTGCGGCGCAGCGGAGACAAGTCGTCACTGCCAGGCTTAAGCAGCCTGGCGATCGACGCTCGGCAGCCGGCAAAAATCCGGATTGAGGCTGCTCGATCCATTGCCCAGCTGGCAGATGCACCCGCACTGGCTGCCGTCGAGAAGCTACGTCAGTCCAACTGGCAGGAGGGCCCTGGCGGCTGGCTCAACCGCTACCTGGCAGCTTACCTGCTTTCGCCTGCGCTGGATGATCAGCGACAGGCCACGATCTTACTCCGCCAGCTGGCCCTGGATGACGACGGCAGCATTGCCACTGTGGCGCTGCAGTCGCTGCTGGTTTCGCAGCCGGAGCAGGTCGTGATGCTTGCCAGCCAGCAGCGGGACCATCCCGATAGCCACGTTCGTTTCCTGCTGGCCCGGGCCATTCACCAGCAGGTTGATACTGCCACGGTCGGCATGCTGGTGGAGTTCCTCGATGACAGTCACCGGCCACTGCGATTGCAGCTGAGAGACTGGCTGATCACGATGCTGGCTGATCCCACGCTGGGGCCGGAAGTTGCCAGACAGCTGGAACGATTGCGACCAGCAATGGAATGGCGGGCTGCCGAGCAACTTGTGCAGATCATGGTGGCCGTGCCGGGCACTGCCGACCGCGACTGGATCATGGCCCAGACCGAGAACTCCCGTCCCGAGGTGTTTGTGACCTCCGCCTGGGCTGTCCGCCGACTCAAGATCAGCGAGGCCCTGCCAGGCTTGCTGAAGCGAGTTATCGCCGGCATGCAACAGCTTAAGGAGGGCAGCGAGATTGTTGTGCCGGCCGCCGAGCAGGATGATCTGGTCGAACAGATGTGTCACGTCATGCTGGCCTTTGGCGAGATGCAGTATGTCGATGCGGAAACCCAGATGTTTCAACTCGTTCGCAAGGATCCGGTTTACCCTTTCATCGTGCGTGCCTCAGCAACCTGGGCGATTGGCCTGCTTTCAGTCGATCAGCCGAACAAACAGGTGCCGACAGAGGAGGGTATGACCGACCTGGCCGAGGAGCTGCGGGCACGTATCGCCGATCAATCTCCTTTCATACAGGAAGGAGCCATCGTCAAACGTATGGCCGCTGTCACGCTGGCTCGCATGCGATCGGTCGATTCGCTGCCCTTGATGGAAGAGTTTTTCCTCTCTTCCGCCCTCGATAGTCCCTTGAAATGGACGCTCGCTTGGGCAATCCACGACCTGGGCGGCGACAAGATCGACGTACCGGAGTTTATCGAGGTGCAGTCGCAGGGCTGGTTCCTGGAACCCGCCGACAACTGATTGCCAGAGAGTCCGCCAGCCGTCGCCAGAGCCGCTATAATGTGGGCTCCTGCGATTCTCTTGATGGTCGGAAAAGATGGCTCCCAGCTCATGTCCCCGCATCTGGCTGCTTGCAGTGCTGATCGCCATGCCGACATCAGCCTGCCTTGCTGAGGATCAACTCAGCTCAGCCCGGCCACTGCCAGCAGTCCGTCTGAAGTTGGACCGCGACTTCCTCGAGATCATCGTTGATGATGTTCGCCTGCTGCGGTATGTCTGGAGAGATGAGAAGATCGGGCGACCCTACTTTGCCCATCTGCTGGCACCCTCTGGCGTCCCACTGAGTCGCAGGCATCCGCCGCTGGAAGGCCAGGATGCGACCGACCACGCCGACTTTCACCCGGGCTTGTGGCTGGCTTTTGGTGACATCAGCGGTCACGACTACTGGCGACTCAAGGCGCGCGTCGAGCATGCAGGCTTTCTTTCCCCACCCGACTCCGGCAAGGGTTGGGCCAAGTTTGTGGTTCGCAATCGTTACATGTCGAGCGACGGCAGGTCGGTTGTCTGTCATGAAGAGTTTCGCTTTGCCCTCTCGATTCGTGAATCAGGCTACCTGCTGTTGTGGGAGAGCCTGTTCACGCCAGCTGATAAGCCTGTCGTCTTTGGCGACCAGGAGGAAATGGGCTTGGCCGTCCGCTTGTCGACGCCTTTGACCGTTGCCAATGGCGGGCGGATCGTCGATAGCCAGTCACGAGTTAACGGTGCTGGCGTGTGGGGAAAGCAATCTGCCTGGTGTGACTACCATGGGATCGTTGCTGACCAGCTGCTGGGGATCACGCTGATGCCGCACCCGGACAATTTTCGTGTAAGCTGGTTCCATGCCCGCGATTACGGCCTGCTGGCTGCAAATCCATTTGGCAGCCGGGCTCTGGGGGGCGGGGAAAAGAACGCCCTTGAGGTGACGGCCCAGTCGCCGCTCAGATTGCGCTATGGTCTGCTCTTGCATTCCCGACCGGCGGACAAGGATAAACAACTGGGGTCGGTCCAGTCGATCGTGGCAGCGCGGCAACGCGCCTACCGGGACTATCTGCAAGTTATCCACAGGGACAAGAATGTCAGGTAAAATACAACCGCAGCCTGGGGCCAGCGATGAGCTGAAACCTGGCAACGAGTACAAGCTCAGATGCTGCGTCCCTGGACATGAACCGAGGTGCAAGGTGCCGCTGTCACGCCAATATTCTTCGAGACTTCTGCTGCAGGCCAGTCGAGCTGCGCTGGCCAGCTGGATCGTGCTTGGTTCAGCCCTGCTGGCCGCCGAACCAGCGATTGACTTTGGTCGCGATATCAAGCCGATCCTGTCCGACACCTGCTACAAGTGCCACGGACCGGACGAGGATCAGCGGCAGGCCGAATTGCGATTGGACCAGCGGAAAGGTGCTTTTGCGCCGCATCATGATCCAGCTGTACTGGTGCCAGGTGATCTGCAAGCAAGTGCTCTTTGGCAGCGTGTCTCCTCGCAGGATCCGGACTTTCAAATGCCGCCCCACGATTCTGGTCGCTCGCTCAGCTCGGACCAGCGTGAATTACTTGGTCGCTGGATCAAGCAGGGTGCCCGCTGGGATGAGCACTGGTCCTTTGCAGCTCCGCAACGTGCCGCCCTGCCATCCGGCGACAACTGGGCTCGCAATGCGATCGATACATTCACACTGGCACGGATGCAGCTCGCAGGGCTGAAGCCATCCCCGCCGGCCGCAGCCGAGACACTGGCTCGTCGGCTGAGCCTGGACTTGACCGGCTTGCCAATCAGCCAACAACAGCTGGATGCGTATCTGGCCGATTCGTCACCGGCCGCCTATGAACGGTTGCTGGACCAGCTGCTCGATTCACCTCGTTACGGCGAGCGGATGGCTGTCGAGTGGTTGGATGCAGCACGCTATGCGGATACCAGCGGCTACCAGACCGATGGAGAACGCCACATGTGGCGCTGGCGCGACTGGGTGGTCGCCTCCTTTAACCAGAATCAGCCGTTCGACGAATTCACGATCGAACAGCTGGCTGGCGACCAGCTGGAGAACCCCAGTAGCGATCAGTTGCTGGCAACCGGCTTTAACCGTAACCACCGGGCTAATTCGGAGGGGGGAATTGTCTTTGAGGAATACCTGATTGAGTACGCGGTGGACCGAGTCGAGACGACCTTCATGGTCTGGCAGGGTCTGACGATGGGGTGTGCTCGCTGTCACAACCACAAGTACGACCCGATCACGAATCGCGAGTTCTACCAGCTGATGGCATTCTTCAATAACGTGCCGGAGCGTGGACGAGTCATCAAGTACGGGAACTCATTCCCCCTGATGCGATCGCCCACCGGCCAGATGATGCGACAGCTGACAGGACTTCAGCAGGATCTTGACCGTGCCGATGATCAGCTGGCCCAGCAACAGCAGCAGGTTGAGCACTTGCTGGCAGCCTGGGGTGACAACTATCAACCGCGGCCGGAGGACGACGTCGTTATTCAGCAGGGACTGGCTGTCAGAATCAGCTGGGATGGGTTGGACGATATCGAGCTGATTGACCCCCAACCAGACGATCCACCGGCGGACGATACGCCGGCAGCGGACGAGCAGCCAGCCGGGTCACCCTTGTCGATCGTCGGTGAGGGTGCCGAAGTCTCTTTTTCCAAGGGCCTGATTGGCCAGGCACTGGACCTGCCGGCGGGCCGCTTTGTGGAGGGAGCAGGTACGATCAAGTTCACCGGGAGCCAGCCTCTGACGCTGTCGACCTGGCTCCAGCCTCGCTCACTGCAATCAGGAACGATCATGTCGTTCCTGAATACGGAGGATGCACGGGCCACCGGTTTCAGCTGGAAACTGGTGGATAATCATGTGCAGGTCAACTTTGGACCACGCTGGCTGGATGATGCGATCATCATCCGCAGCAAGCAGACTTTGCCGGTCGGCGAGTGGTCTCACCTGGCGCTGGTTCACGACGGTTCTCAGCTGGCCAGTGGACTGCAACTCTATATCAATGGCGAGCGGCAGGACGTTGATGTCCTGCTCGATATCTTCACTGGCGACTTTACCACCAGTGACACTTTGCAGGTCGGTTCCGAAGGTGGATCGCTGCTGCTGGACGGACGGCTCGATGAAACACGCGTCTACCAGCGGGCACTCAAACCGCAGGAACTTGCTGTGCTGGCCTGCAGTGACTCGATCCAGCAGATCTGCCGGCTGGCAGCGGCGGAACGCAGCGTGGCTCAGCAGGCCAAACTCAGGCACCTCTTCCTTGATCGCCATGCTCCGCAGCAGCTGCAGCAGCTTTTTCATGCCCGCCGCGACCGACAGCAGAAACTCGAGTCGGCTCGCCGACTGGTGCCAACAGTGATGGTGATGCAGGAGAGCGCGGACCCGCGCAGAACCTACATGCTGGAGCGAGGGCAATACGACAAGCCAGGTGAAGAGGTAACGGCGGCTATCCCCAGCTGGCTTGACGAGGGCCGCGAGCAAGCAGTTCAATCGCGACTCGACTTGGCTCGCTGGCTTGTCAGCGAGCGAAACCCACTTACTGCACGGGTCACGATGAATCGTTTCTGGAGCCTCTATTTTGGCCGCGGACTGGTTCGCACTCTAGAGGATTTTGGCAGCCAGGGAGAAATGCCCAGCCACCCGCAGCTGCTCGACTGGCTCGCTGTTGAGTTCGTCGAGAGCGGTTGGGATGTCAAGCAGCTGCAGCGCCTGATCGTGAGCAGCGCGACTTACCGTCAGTCGTCTCAGCTAACGGCCAAGAAACTGGCGGCCGATCCTGAGAATATCTGGCTCTCCCGCGCCCCCCGACTACGCTTGAAAGCAGAAGTTGTCAGGGACCAGGCGCTGGCGGTGAGCGGGCTGCTGATTGGGCCAATCGGTGGTCCTTCGGTCAAGCCATACCAGCCCGAGGGACTCTGGGCTGAGATTTCCAGCCAGGTTTATGTGCGTGATGATGCGGAATCGCTTTATCGGCGCAGCATGTACACCTTCTGGAAACGGACCGTGCCACCCCCCTTGATGATGACCTTTGACGCCAGCTCGCGTGAGATATGTGTGCTGACGCGATCTCGCACCAACACCCCGCTGCAGGCACTGGCCCTCTTGAATGATGTGACTTTTGTAGAATCCGCTCGTCGGCTGGCAGCTGCCATGATGCTCGAGGGGGGAGTGGAATCGACCGCACGACTTAACTGGGGATTTCGCCAGCTTACGGCACGACGACCGACGAAGCAGGAGTTGCAGATTCTCCAGCGGACGCTGGGCCGCGCCCTGGAACGTTACCAGCAGGACCCCGAGGCGGCGGCCGAACTGGTCGGCTATGGAGAAAGTCCCGTCGATCCGCAGTTGGACACTGTTCAGCTGGCTGCCTATGCCAGCGTGGCGAACTTGATGATGAACCTGGACGAGGTGATCAACCGGGAGTGATCTTCCGCTGATCTGTTCAAGGAGTTGTAGATGTTACGAGACACGCAAGACGAACGCCCGCTCAGCCCGTGGGAACGCAGTGCCTGGGATTACAGTCGCCGACAGTTCCTTGGCCAGTCGGGTATCAACCTGGTTGGCGCAGCACTTGCCAGCCTGGCAACGACTCACCTGGCTGCTGAGGATCGTGCCGAGCCAGCTCGCTTTGGTGGCTTGCCAGGTCTGCCGCACGTGCCAGCCCGTGCCAAGCGAGTGATTTACCTCTGCCAGTCGGGTGCCCCCTCACAACTGGATCTCTACGACCACAAGCCAGGACTGACCAAGCGGTTTGGTGAGGAGTTGCCCGATTCGATTCGCCAGGGCCAGCGATTGACTGGCATGACAGCCAGCCAGGTCAGCTTTCCGGTGGCACCCTCCCAGTTCAGCTTTAAGCAATATGGCCAGAGTGGCGCCTGGTTAAGCGAGCTGCTGCCGCACACCGCCGCCATCGCTGATCGCCTCTGCTTCATCCGCACGATGTTTACCGAGGCGATTAATCATGATCCTGCCATTACCCTGATGCAGACCGGCAGCCAATTGGCGGGGCGACCCAGTTTCGGCGCGTGGCTGTCGTATGGCCTTGGCAGTATGAATGAAAACTTGCCCACCTTCGTTGCCCTCACCTCGGGTAGCGGCGGCCAGCCACTCTATGACCGACTCTGGGGAGCAGGTTTCCTGCCCAGTCGACACCAGGGTGTCAAGTTTCGCCGTTCGGGGGACCCCGTCCTGTTCCTCTCCAATCCGCCGGGAGTCAGTCGGGAGGATCGGCGCGGCGTGCTGGATGACCTGGCCAGCTTGAATCGGCTGCGGTTCAATAAGATCAAGGACCCTGAAATCACAACTCGTATGGCCCAGTACGAGATGGCCTACCGGATGCAGATGTCCGTACCAGAATTGACGGATATCTCGCAGGAACCGGAATCGGTCCTGGAACTCTATGGCGATCAGGTCAAGACACCTGGCAGCTTTGCCTCCAACTGCCTGCTCGCTCGACGACTTGCCGAACGGGGTGTACGGTTCATCCAGCTCTACCAGCGAGGTTGGGATCACCACACCCACTTGCCCAAGTCGATTTCCAAGCTCTGTGAGGCAACCGACCAGCCCGCCGCAGCACTGGTCAAGGACCTGGCCAGTCGTGGCATGCTCGATGATACCCTGGTTATCTGGGCTGGCGAATTTGGCCGCACAGTCTACTGCCAGGGCAGCCTCAGCAACGATAACTATGGCCGCGATCATCACCCCCGTTGTTTCAGCATCTGGCTGGCAGGGGGCGGTATCAAGCCGGGTATCTCGGTCGGCCAGACGGATGATTACAGCTACAACATTGTTGAGGACCCGGTCCATGTTCACGATCTGAATGCCACCCTGCTGAGGTGCCTGGGAATCGATCACACGCAACTGACGTTCAAGTACCAGGGACGACATCATCGACTGACCGATGTCCATGGAGAACTGCTGAGCAGCATTCTGGCCTGATCGAACTGTCTGCCGCCTGCTGGAAGATGAATTGAGAGTCGCGTTTCACGGTTTGAAATAAACGCTGCGGCGTTTGAGGAGTTGATAGTGGCTGGCGATTTTACTGATAAGGTTGTCTTGATTACCGGCGGGACCCGAGGGATCGGCAAGGCGCTGGCGATCCAGCTGGCGGCCGCAGGCGGTCGCCTGGCACTCAACTACATGTCGCGACAGGAGGATGCCGAGCAGGCTGTTGCCGAGGTGCAACAGGCGGGAGGTGAGGCAGTGGCGATTGCCGGCGATGTCTCCATGCCTGAGTCCGCAGCTGAGATTGTCGCCGCAACTCGCGAAGCACTTGGTCCAGTTGATATGCTTGTCACCTCAGCGGGGATCAGCATGCCGGGATCGGCAGATGATGTCACCTGGGAACGCTGGAAAAAGACCATGTCGGTCAACCTGGATGGCACTTTCAATATGATCTATGCGGTCAAGGATGAAATGGTCCAGCGTGGCTTTGGACGGATGGTGACAATCTCCTCGATCGCCGGCCTGCGCGAACGGGAAAACCAGTTGCCCTATTCGACCTCCAAGGCAGGTGTTATCGCCATGACCCGCTGCGCTGCCCAGGCCTGGGCCAAGCATAATATCCGTGTTAATTGCGTCTGCCCAGGACTGACGGAAACCGAAATGGCCCATACGCTGTCAGCAGAAGTTCGCAAGGAAATCCTGGCAGCAACGCCGCTCGGTCGGATCGGCCGGCCCGAGGAAATCGCCAGCCTGGCTCGGTTCCTGCTAAGTGAAGACTCCAGCTATATGACGGGCCAGACAGTCGTCGCCAGCGGTGGACGAGTGATGCTACCAGGGTAAGGGGAGCGTGCCAGAGGATGGAGACAATTGTCGCGGAACAGCTGTTCGATCCGCCCTCGGCAGGGCTCAAGTACCTGCCCGAGGGACCAATCTGGATCGGTGAGCAACGCATCAGCTGGGTGGCCATTCAACATGCTGCTGATGCAGAACAGGGCTCGCTCAATATTCTTGACCTGGCGACCGGCGAGAATCAAAGCTGGCAGCTGCCGGGACGACCCGGGTTTGCCTTTCCGACCCAACAGGCCGGAGTCTTCCTGCTGGGCCTGGAACGCCAGCTTCAACAGTTTGATACGGCCACCGGTGAATTCAGGCCGCTGGCTGATGAAGTCGACGCAGCAGTCGAGGGGACGATCATCAACGATGGCATTTCATTTGCCGAGGGAATCGTGTTTGGCACCAAGGACCTGACTTTTTCTGAACAGAAAGCAGGCCTCTATTTCTGGCGCGAGGCGGACCAGCAGCTGATCCAGTTGCGTGATGACCAGGTCTGCTCCAATGGCAAAGTCATCCGGCAGGTCGCTGAAAATGATTGGCTGCTGCTGGATATTGATACCCCCACCCAGACCGTCGTCCAGTACAGGCTGGATACCGCTGCCGGCAGCTTGTCGCCGCCTGATGTCGTGCTGGATCTCACGCACCTCGATATTTTTCCGGATGGTATGGTCGGTACGCCGGATGGCCAGGGAGTCATCATTGCCTTCTATAACCCCCAGGACGCACCCTTTGGCGTCGTCCATCAGTACGGATTGGCTGAGCAGGATTTGCAGATCCAGTGGCACCTGCCAGGTAGTCCCCAGGTCACCTGCCCGTTGCTGATCGAAAGAGCAGGGGCTGTTCAGCTTATTGCCACCACGGCAACGGAGAATATGCCAGCCGACAAGCTGGCTCGCTATCCAATGGCTGGCTGCCTGTATGCCGCGGCTACCCCACATCGGGTTGCTCCACTAGACTATAAGCTGCCCGCCCGATAGTTGGGCGACCTCGTTTTCAACCCTCCCTCATTGAGCAGGGTTCGTATCGATTCGGAGGCGTATCGCAAGAAAATGGCTGACGATGTGAAAAATGATGGCGATAATTTCGCCGATGATGTTTGGGAAGAAGTAGAAGATGACGAATCCGCCGCCGACGACGGTGACGATGACTCAAGCGATGACGACTCAAGCGACGACGACTCAAGCGATGACGACTCAAGCGATGACGACTCAAGCGATGACGACTCAAGCGATG
>Ga0209403_10000141_pt1 | contig 111866 bp, 101 predicted proteins | sample ArcticOcean_MG_C_8_FD_187440 | JGI IMG/M metagenome (GOLD analysis project Ga0209403, IMG submission 187440) | Marine microbial communities from western Arctic Ocean - ArcticOcean_MG_CB11_86 (SPAdes) (version 2) | ecosystem: Environmental > Aquatic > Marine > Oceanic | place: Arctic Ocean...
CATGGGTGCACTGAGTTATTCGATGTTGACGGTGGTTTTGACGTTCCTGCTGGTCGATGTATTTGATACCGCCGGAACGTTGGTCGCGGTTAGCACGCGAGCCGGACTGGTGGGTGAGGACGGAAAATTGCCACGGTTGGGTAGAGCGCTGTTATCGGATTCGACTGCAACGACGGTCGGCGCACTTGTGGGTACATCGTCGACGACGAGTTTTATTGAAAGCGCGGTGGGCGTCGAAGCGGGTGGCAAAACGGGTTTAACCGCAGTCACAGTGGGCGTGCTATTTCTGGCCTGTTTGTTTTTTGCGCCACTCGCACAGAGTATCCCAGCTTATGCAACGGCCTCGGCGCTGCTGTTTGTCGCGTGCCTCATGATCAGAAGCCTCGCGGATCTTGATTGGGGCGATCTGACCGAGTGTGCGCCCGCGGTCGTAACCGCAATGTCGATGCCATTGGCGTTCTCGATCGCGGACGGCCTCGGCATCGGGTTCATCAGCTACGCGGTCATCAAGATCATTAGCGGCAAGAGCACGGCATGTCCGATCGCGGTCTACGTAATTGCAGCGGTGTTTGTGGCCAAGTTTGCTTTCGTAAGCTGAGTCTATCAGCAGCTCCGGCCCGCTGGCTTTATGGGGTCGAATCTTCTACATTCTTTGGCTAGCAATCAAAGAAAAACACCTGGGGACACAATCATGACATTCGATCGTCGTCAGTTTGTTACGGCTGCATTGGCAAGCGCTGGTCTTAGCGCATTTCCGGCAGTGCTCCGAGCTGCGGTGTCGCCGGCAGTACGGCCGCTGAAAATCCTAATACTGGGTGGCACTGGTTTTCTCGGCCCCCACACTGTCAATTACGCGCTGGAACGCGGTCATGAGGTGACGCTTTTCAATCGCGGCAAGACCAATAACGATCTATTTTCTCAACTAGAAACAATCATCGGCAATCGAGATCCAGACATTGATGCAGGTTTGTCTGGGTTAAAAAACCGCCAATGGGATGCGGTGATCGATAATTCGGGTTTTGTGCCGCGAATTACTGGTGCATCCAGCACGCTTCTGGCGGACAACGTTGATCAATACGTTTTCGTATCGACCATTTGTCAGTACGACCAGTGGTTTGACGGCGGCGACAACGGTACTGAAGAGCGCCCGCGAGGAATACTGGACGATCCAACCACCGAAGATGTAGGCACTCACTACTGTGCTCTGAAGGCCTATTGTGAACTTGCGGTCGAAGCAGCAATGGCGGGCAGGGTGACGCAGATTCGGCCGGGTTTAATTGTCGGGCCGAGGGACGGCACCGATCGTTTTACCTATTGGCCCGTGCGCATTGATCGCGGCGGTCCGATCCTGGCGCCGGGGAAACCGTCGGATCTGACTCAGTACATTGATGTCCGCGATTTGTCCGCGTTCATGGTGAATTGCGTGGAACAGAATTTGACGGAAAGTTACAACCTGGTGCGGCCGCCAATGCCTCTGGGCGATGTTTTGTCGGCTGGGTTAAAGGTTATCGATTCAGATGCCGAGTTGATTTGGACGCCGGCTGACTTTCTGGCCGAGCATGATATTAAGCCTTGGCGCGACGTGCATTTATGGGCTGATTCAGAAAGCCCAGCGTCCGGCTCTTTTACCTGGTCGAGCGAAAAGGCGCTTAAGGATGGGCTCACAATACGGCCGGTTGAGGAAACGATGGTCGACACCCTGGCTTGGTTTAAAACCTTGCCTGACGAGCGACAGGAAAAATTGCGATTTGGTATGAGCCGCGAACGGGAGCTTGAAGTTTTAGCTGCATGGCAGGCGAAATGAACGGTAAGCCGTAAGCGTTCGCTTTGCTATGACAAAGAATAAAAACACGACGTCGATTGAGACGCAGCTTGCCCATGACGATCGCCACGCAGAAGGTGCAATTGCTCCGCCGATATACCAGACGTCGCTTTTTACATTTGAATCCTACCAAGCGATGGTTGACCGCTATCGCGGGGACGTGACTCAGGCGATTTACTCGCGGGTCGACAATCCAACCAATACTGTGCTGCACGAAAAGCTCGTACTCCTCGAGGGAGGTGACGCTGCGCTTTCATTTTCGAGTGGCATGGCGGCGATTAGCAACACAATTCTTAGCATCGTCAACCCGGGCGACCGAATCGTTTGTATCAAGAATGTCTACGCGGATACGTACCGATTGTTGCGTGGGCTGTGCTCACGTTTCGGTATAGAAACAATATTCGTTGACGGCGCGGATGTTGCGGAAGTGGGGCGATCTTTATCGGGTGCTAAATTGTTGTATCTAGAGAGTCCGAATACCTGGATGTTTGAAGAACAGGATCTCAAATCTCTTGCAACATTGGCGCGCGCAAATGATGTCACTACGGTTGTTGATAATAGTTGGGCGTCTCCGATCAATCAGAGTCCGCTGAGCCTGGGGATTGATTTGGTCGTTCAACTCGGCGACCAAATATATTTCCGGCCATAGCGATACGGTCGCGGGCGTTGTAGTCGGTGGTGCGGCCTTGGTTGAGCGCATCGATCAGACCGTTCGTCCATATCTTGGGGCAAGCTTGTCGGCGCAGGATGCCGCGCGACTGATACGGGGTCTGCGAACTTTGCCTATTCGAATTCAACGTCACCACGAGAGCGGGCTAACAATCGCCACCCGGCTTGCTGCCCGAAACGACGTCGTGCGTGTGTGCCATCCCGGACTTCAGCCGAAAAAATTCTCGCATCTTTCCGGCTATGGCAGTTTGTTTAGTTTCGAGCTGAGTGACGCGATCGAGATTCCGACTTTTTGCGACGCGTTGGAGCTTTTTCATCTCGGCGTTAGCTGGGGCGGTTATGAAAGTCTTATCGTACCGGCAGAGGTCTCCTTGAATCAGGCTGGAGAAAACAATGCCGCGGTATATTTCGGAGTCCCGCCACGAATGATTCGGCTGTTCGTTGGTTTGGAGGATCCGGAAGATTTGTGGAGAGATTTGGAAGGTGCTTTTAGTGCTGCAACAAAAAAGCCGGTGATTAGCACCCAATGAATAAGTCGATAGGACTCTTCGAGGCGATATTGCCGTTGGCGACGATGGTGGTATGCCTCGTTGGTGGCAGTTTGTTTTTTCCAATGGGCGGCGAGCTTCTCGTCGTCGTCATGCTGATCTCAGCCGCAGTAGCCGGCGTCATTGCGATTCGCCTCGGGCACGACTGGGAAGCCATTCAACGCTCAACGGGTCAAAAAATTGCCTCCGTATTGCCGGCTTTGCTGATTCTATTATCGATTGGCATGCTAATTGGCACTTGGATGTTTAGCGGCACTATTCCTATGCTGGTTTACTACGGCATTCGCTTGGTCAATCCGGACTACATGATCCTGACCGCATTCCTGGTCACTGCAGCCATGTCATTGACGGGATCATCCTGGGCATCCGCTGGAACAATAGGCGTCGCTTTGATGGGTGTGGCCACTGCCATGGGTGCGCCGTTAGCAGCAACCGCAGGTGCGGTCGTTTCGGGTGCGTACTTTGGTGACAAATTATCACCGCTATCCGATTCGACTAACATATGCGCGATTGGCGCGAAAGCGGATCTCTATGATCACATTCGCAACATGATTTATACCGCCGGTCCGTCCTTTGTCGTTGCGTTTGTTGTGTACTTGTTCGCGAGCATTTATATCGGTGGCGGGGAATTGATGGTTGGCGCGGACAGCAGTCGTTTGTTGCAAGAAATCGATCAGATCTACGTGCTGAACGGGCTTACATTCTTGCCTGCAGTCGTGGTGCTCTACGGCACTTTTCGTCGCAAACCTGCGGCATTAACGATGGTTGCGTCGTCACTCGTTGCGATGATCGTTGGCGTTGCGTTACACGATTTCAGCGTCAATTCAGCGCTACTATCGGCTATATCGGGTTTTAGTTTCACGATGGTCAATCCCGAAATACTGGCCGACCCGAGTTCTGCTCTCACATCGTTGCTGAATCGTGGTGGCGTCAATTCGATGGCGACAACGCTAATTCTCATTATTGCGGCGTTTCTACTTGCTGGCGGGATGGATGTTTCAGGCGGCCTCGACAAATTATTGCAAACCATGTTGCAGCGCGCGCGTACCGCTTTTGGCTTGGTGCTGGCAACGATGTTGTCGGGCGCGACAATGATTTCATTGACCAGCCATGGTGGTGTGACAGCGCTCATCGTTGGCGGTCTTTTTCAAGATGCGTACAAAGACCAGGGCCTCGCGCCCGAAAACTTGTCCAGATCATTGGAAGACTCAGTCACTATTCTTGAGCCATTAATGCCGTGGGCTGTTTCTGCATTGTTTATGGCAACGACGCTCGGCGTCCCGACAGTCGAATACGCGCCGTGGGCCGTTTTTTGTATGACAGGACCTATTTTTTCCATCTTGATTGCTGCTACCTATTCGAAAACGGGCTTTGGCCTGCGTCGACTAGACGAGACTTAGCTTAAAATTCCAATGGCGCGTTCGCAATTCGCCTGCTAATCCAATTGACTGTATGCAACTGCAATATCCGCTGCCACACGTGCGTTATTGACTACAAGTTCAATATTGGTCGTCAAGCTTGAACCTGCCGTCTGATCCGCAATTCGAGCTAATAAAAATGGCGTGGTGTCTTTGCCGGTTATGCCGCGTCGATTCATTTTTTCCAGTGCCTGCTCAATCGTCGCGTCAATTTCCTGTGGGTTTAGGGCGAACGCTTCAGGCACTGGATTTGTAATCAACATTGCGCCATCCAGTCCTAGGCTAAACTTGGTGTGTAGTGCCTTCGCGACGGTTTCTGCATCGTCAGCTCGATAGTCAACGCTAAAACCACTGCTACGCGCATAGAATGCCGGAACAGTATCAGTTTGATAGCCCACGACGGGTACGCCTAAGGTTTCGAGATACTCCAACGTGCGTCCTATATCGAGTACGGATTTGACGCCCGCGCAAACGACGGCAATATTAGTGCGCGCTAACTCTTCCAGGTCGGCAGACACGTCCATCGTTTCTTCTACACCACGATGAACACCGCCAATCCCACCGGTAGCCATAAATTCTATGCCTGCCAGTCCTGCAATGATCATCGTTGCCGCGACAGTCGTCGCACCATCTTTTTTTGCTGAGACGATGAACGGAATATCGCGACGACTTGTCTTTGTAACATCTGCTCCGGCTTTGCCTAGATAATCAATTTCGTCCGCCGTCATGCCAACACATAGCTGCCCATCGAGTATCGCTATCGTCGCGGGAACCGCGCCGCCTTTTCGAACGGTTTCTTCCACCCGAAATGCAGTTTCAACGTTCTGCGGGTAGGGCATGCCATGAGAAATAATTGTGGATTCTAGTGCGACGACAGGTTTTTTGTGTGCAAGTGCCTGTTGAACGTCGGCATGTATGTTGAGTAGATCTGTATTTAGCTTAGTCACTGTAAGATGCATCCATTATTCGTTTTACGGCTGAGGTGGACATTGCCGGATTGATGGTCGCTCGATGGGACATTGCGACTTCTGCTGCCGAGATCGCAAAGCGAACAGAATCGCGTGTTGTTCGATCATTTAACCAGGCGTAGATTGCGCCCGCTGCGAACGCATCGCCCGCGCCATTAGCGTTTTCTATTGCGACATTGCGACTGCGTACGGATTGTAAATCTTGATCACCTGAGTCGCTGTAGTAAACGCCATCCGGACCAAGTGTTATTAAAACTCGACTGACACCGCGATCGTGAAACCAGTTGGCGAGGTTTGCGATTTGTTTGTGTGTCTTGGCTTGAAATCCACATAAAGCTTCGGCTTCGATGCGACTGGCCTTTAGTGTGTGCACGCTGTTAAGAAAAGGCTTGATGCGCACTGACTTGGCAACAGATACGGTGTCAATAAACAACGGCTGCTCAATAAATGTTCCGCTTAAATAATCTAAAGCCTCTTCGCACAGGTTAGTGTCGGCAACAATGATACTTGCTTGCCTGAGCATCTGTTCATGGAGTTGTAGTGTTTCTGGTTTTAGTCGATCAACGATTCCCATGTCGTTAACGCCGACCAACATGTCACCCGCGTCATCGAGAATGCTAACGTAAGTTGATGTCTGTTCCGTTTCAAGACGCAGGACATAGCGCATGTCGATTCCAGCAGCCTCACCCTGCTTAACGAGTAAATCTCCGTGGTGGTCCGTTCCAATCGCCGCGATTAAACGACAGTCAACGCCGAGTCTTGCCAAATTCTCGGCGATATTGCGAGCGACGCCGCCCGGTGACGAAGTCACCTTGCCTGGGTTGGAATCCTGGAGCCGCAGATTGCTGGAAGAAGCGCCACAGATATCCATGTTCGCCCCGCCGACGACAACCGCGAATGGTTTATCGCTAATCACATAGCCGCGTCCTTTTATCACTCCTTTCGCGACCAGACGCATGACGTGACCGGCGACAGCAGATCGACTGATACGCATTTTGGCCGCAATTTCCTCTTGAGAAATAAGGGCGTCTTTACGGATTAGGGCCAAGACTTGTTGTTCACGCGAAGTCATTTTTCAACATTTGTTTTATTTATGAACATTTGTTTGTAACATTACATCGACACATGAGGCAGGATCAATACCGCTGCACGACCCAAGATTCGAGCTCATGTAATATTACTAATAATTCCAATAACTTAAGCCCCTATCGATCCAAATCGTTGGGCCTGAAATCAGGCCGGGGAAAACACTTTGAAATCCGATAAGAGAGCGAATCTGCGCTTCGACAGCAAAGCCGTGTACATACCGCACGATCCGGCGACCCATTCAATCAGTCCGCCGCTCATCATGTCATCGAGTTTTTAGTATGACGCCGATATTTATCAAAGGGTCGTAGATGGAGAGTGTAAGGACGTAAACATATACGGCCGTTGCGGCAATCCCACTGAATATCAGTTCGAAGAACAAATGATGGTGATCGAGGGCGCTGATGCTTGTCTCGCCACAGCTTCCGGAATGGCGGCGATTTCAGTTACGTTGTTCGGCCTGCTGAAAAGCGGTGATCACATTGTCTGTGACTGGACGACTTATAGTTCGACTCACGAAATGCTCGACCATCGGCTGACTGATTACAATATCGAAACCACCTTTGTTGATACCGCCAACCCTGAGTCCGTGCGGGCCGCAATAAAGCCAAACACTAAGGTTATATACTTTGAGGCCATTGCCAATCCGAACATGAAAGTGGCCGCCATACCGCCACTAGTTGAAATGGCGCATGAAAAAAATATCATTTTGATTTGCGATAACACCTTCGCCAGTCCCTACGTGGTTCGTCCATTAGAATGGGGTGTCGATATCGTGGTCGAAAGTGCGACCAAATTTATCGGCGGACACAGCGATGCGATCGGCGGTGCAATTTGTATGAAATTTGAACTGCTGCCTGAGGATTTTCTTGAACAGATTCGCTGGAGCACGATGGTAAAACTCGGTGCGCCACTGTCGCCGTTTAATGCGTGGTTTCTTCTTCGCGGTATTCAAACGCTCGGCGTGCGTTTAGAGCGCCAGTGCAAGACGGCCGCAGTGTTGGCAAAACATTTTGAGTCGCACGAGGCGGTCAATCGCGTCTGGTATCCAGGATTAGAATCCCACCCACAGCACGATATTGCTACGGCCCAAATGCCGAGCTATGGCGGCATGTTGACCTTCGAAGTTGACGATGCCGGTGCGGCCCTTGCCGTTCTCGATAATCTTGAGTTAAGCAGTTTTGCCGCAAGCCTCGGCGGCGTGCGTACGACCATTATCTACGCGCGTTTGACGTGACCAATGGGACCGAAGTTTGGCGCAGTCGTCTTCCATCTCCCGCGACGGCGACACCCATGAGCTATACATGGGACGGGCGCCAGTATGTTGTTATTTATGCGGGCGGTTATTCGCAACTGGGCACGCAGCTCGCGGATCACGTCATCGCTTACGCCTTGCCCGAAGAATAGCGCTTATCCGGGGTGTGACGATTTCGCCCTCACAGGCCCGTTCTATTTTGCCTGTCAGACGGTGTCTGATGTCAATTCCGGTCGATGGTATCGGCGTCGGTGGCGCTATGTCAGAGATTATTCACAACAATCTTGCCGCCAACAATCGTCATCAATGCTTGTCCGTCCATCAATCGGTGAGGATCGGATTGACCGACATTAAAAACGTCTATCGACAGGACGGTGATGTCTGCAATCTTCCCTACCGCTAGAGTTCCGGTGATAGCCGCTCGCTGCGAAGCTTCGGCTGGCCAGCTTGTCCATGCACGCACGGCTTCTTCAATACTGACTGCCTCATTGATATACCAACCTTCCGCAGGTTGGCCCGTACGGTCACTGCGCGTCACGGCACAGTGTAAGCCGTAGAAGATGTTGAAGTCGGTACCACTCAGGTCCGAGTTGAAAATCAATCGAGCCCCGTTCCGGCGTAGCGTGCGCCACGCGTAACCGCCTTTGATGCGCTCCGGTCCTACTCGATCTTCCGCCCACGGGCTGTCTTCCACCGCATGACAAGGTTCCATTGAAGCGACGATGTTGAGTTGACCGAAGCGTGCGAAGTCCTCCGGATGCACTATCTGTGCGTGCTCAATACGATGGAGTAGTGCGGTCGAGTTGGGATTGTCGGCGGCCACTCTTTCATAAAAGTCCAGGACTTCGCGGTTGCCTGCATCCCCGATGGCATGCACGCTGACTTGAAATCCCGCTCCGATCGCTGCTGTTACGACATCTTCCGGAAACCCGTACTCGCTGCCGGAGATGCCACTATGGCCAGGCATATCCGCATACTCTTCGATAAGCTTTGCACCGCGCGATCCAAGTGATGCATCGTAATAGGCCTTCACGCCTCGTACCTGAAACATTTCTGCGGGGTCGCGCGTGGGTCCGCGCTCGATCCAGGTTTGCATGAGATCAATATTTTCAGGTCGTGCGGCAAGCATAGCCTCCACTCGAATCGGCAGACTTCCTTCGTTGGCGAGGGCCGCGTAGGCGGGATAATAGTCAGCGTAAACACCCGCGTGATGCCCACTTACATAACCGGCCGCGGCGATTTCATTTAAACCCGCCAGGACGATACGTTTCTTTTGTTTCAGTGTTGCGGCCGGCATTGCGTCGGTAATCAACGTTTGTGCTCGATTAAGAAATACGCCCGTGGGTTCACTATTGTCATGCGTGACGATGTCACCGCCGTATGATCCTGAAAAATCGCTGTTAATACCGGCGATATTCAGAACGTTTTGATTGACCAATGTGCCGAAACCTCTGCGTCCCTTTAGTACAACAGGGTGATCGGGAGATATGGCATCGATCGCATCTTTCGTCGGTAACGCATCGGCCCAGGCACCTTCATCCCAGCCGGCACCGACAACCCATTCTCCCGCTGGAGTCGTCTCGATTCGAGCGGCAACGCGGGCTGCCATCTCATCCATTGTGGTTACACCATCAAGGTCGATGCGTTCTGCAATTTCTCCGAGTTCCGGATAATGCCCATGACTTTCAACGAAGCCCGGCAACAGGGTTGCGCCATTGAGATCGATGACCTCGGTCGACTCTGATGCGAATGACACCAAGTCTGAATCGGATCCGAGCGCAACAATAAGACCGTCCCTGATCGCGATTGCTGACGCATCCGGCGTCCAGGTGCCGTCTATAAAAGGCGCATCCGGTGCGGGCATTCCTTGTGTGTCAGGGTCGGACCAGTTGAGTGAATAGACTCGAGCGTTGGTCAGAATCAAATCTGCGCCGTCGATGGTGGCGGGTTTCTGACACGAGGCGAGCAGCGCCGCTGTAATTGTTAACACAAGACTTCTTTTCATTGGTACTCCGCCGGGAGAAAATCGGACAATTAGGAAAAGGATTATCGTCATCATACGGTAAGGGCGTAGCCAACTAAATCAGAAGTCCGGAATCGGGTAAATCACTTTTTTGATCTCGAATTGGCATACAATTCAGTCATGAAATATGAAAATTGCACACTTAGTTTTATTGTTCTGTTGATGTTTTGCGGCTGTACGTTCGAAGAGCCGCCGTTGCAGCCCAACATCGTCCTCATCCTGGCGGATGATCTTGGTTATTCCGATATAGGCGTATTTGGCAGCGAAATTAGGACGCCCAATATTGACGCATTAGCGGCCGATGGCTTGCAACTGACCAATTTTCATACCGCACCGACCTGCGGGCCCACGCGGGCAATGTTAATGAGTGGCATTGATCCGCACCCGGTCGGGATGGCCGCCAATGCTGCTGCTATTACAAGGGTGAAAGCATTGCAAGGACGGCGGGGATACGACGGCCGCCTCAACAAGCAGGCGGTTACCGTTGCGACTTTGCTGAAAGATGCAAGCTACCAAACCTATATGACCGGCAAATGGGACCTGGGAAGAGTTCCGGGGTTCTTTCCCGCGGATAGGGGTTTTGAAAAATCATTCGCGCTCTCTGTTGGCGGCGGAAGTCACTTCTCAAATGCATTCGGCATTTTGTCAATCGATCCCAAAGCGCAATACGTTGAAAATGCGGAAGTCGTTGAGTCGCTCCCGGATGATTTTTATTCATCAAAGACTTACACAGAACGTGCGATAGAATTCATTGAAGATGGCGATCCCGACAAGCCATTTTTCGCCTACGTCGCCTATACAGCACCGCACTGGCCGCTACAGGTTCCTGACGATTGGATCGACAAATATGCGGGTCGTTACGATGCCGGTTGGCAGGCGTTAAAGACTGAACGCATAGCACGACAGCAAGCGCTAGGTTTGTTTGATGATCCTCCCGATGGCGCGCCACTGGCGGGTGTTGCCGAGTGGGATACGCTTCCGCAGGACGAACAAGCGATTCGCGCGAAAGAAATGGAAATCTACGCGGCGATGGTTGAATACATGGATTGGCAAATAGGGCTGTTGGTTGACCGTGTAGACGCGCTGCCCGGTGATCGGCCGACGTTAATTATGTTCATGTCTGACAACGGCCCGGAAGGCAACGCCATTGATCGCATTGGTAAGAACGGCGAGTGGGTCGCGGCGACTTTTAACAACGACGTTGACAACATGGGCAAGCGAGACTCTTATTTGTGGACGGGACCGGGGTGGGCACAAGCAAGCGCAGCCCCTATGAATCTCTATAAATCATTTGTTGCTGAAGGTGGCATACGCTCACCTGCGATTGTGCGTTACTCCGGTGATCAATCGGACGCTCGTGTTTCCAACGCGATGTTGGTCGCGACAGATATTCCCGCAACCATTCTGGATGCCGCCGGCGTTTCTCATCCAGGAGCAACGTACAAGGGACGCGATATTTTGCCGATCGAGGGTCGCTCCGCCATGCCGATTATCACCGGGACTGCACCGACCATCCATGACGGCCGGCCATTGGGTTGGGAGCTCTATGGGAATCGTGCCCTGGTCCGCGATCAATGGAAGGCCATGCTCATATGGCCACCGCGGGGCGACGGCCAGTGGCGTCTTTATGACATCCAGGCGGACCCGTATGAGGTCAACGATCGGTCAATTGAGCACCCCGAGTTACTCGATGAGTTGGTGAGCGAATGGCACGAATACGCTGACGACAAAGGCATTTACCTGTTCGAGAAGGACAATGGCTACGGTCGATTCTAGTCGTTGTTCGCTGTCGCGGTGGGCGCGCCAATAAGACTTATGTCAGCGGAGTGTCATTGATGTCCGTTGAGGACTAAAATGCTTTGGTCCAAATCTGTGAAAGAAGTGATATCCGTATGTTCAAGAATATTTGCGATCATGTAGACGATCCAATCGAGGCGATGTTTAAGCGCCTCAGCGAAGATGCACATCCCGATAAGATTGACCTGGGTATTGGCGTTTTCCGTGATGACGCTGGAAACGTGCCGGTGATGCGAGCCGTACGCCGGGCCGAGCAGCAACTTTTTGATCAGAATCAACCGAAGTCGTATCTATCGCCGCTGGGCAATGCCGATTATTGCGCCGATCTTGAGGTCCTGGCGCTCGGTGCCGATCATCCGGTCGTCAAAGAGGGGCGCATCGTATCCGCACAAACGCCTGGTGCGGGCAGCGCGCTGCGTGCTGGCGCAGAATTTGTACAAAAACTGTCTCCCGGGTCTGTGGTCTGGGTTTCCACACCAGTGTGGGGACACCAGGTGGAATTTTTCGAAAAAGCGGGCCTCAAAATTCGCAGTTATCGGTACTACGACAAACTAAATTGCAGTTCCGATTTTGCAGGCATGGTCGAAGATCTGCAGCAGATGCAAGCCAATGATCTGTTGTTGCTTCACGGTTGCTGTCACAACCCGACGGGGTACGATCTTGATCTTGATCAATGGAATGAAATTGCAGACTTGGTGATTGAGAAAGGGGTCATTTCCTTTGTTGACGTCGCCTATCAGGGTTTCGGCTCAGGAATCGAGGCGGACGTTGCAGGTCTGAAGTTATTCGCCAATCGTGTGCCGCAGATGTTGCTGACTGTTTCTTCATCGAAATCTTTCGGCATATATAGGGAGCGAGCAGGATTGTTGTCGGTTATTTTGCCTGCCGATGCAAAAGATATTGGTAGCGTGCGCCGTAGCTTGCGCGACACCGTTAGGCAGCTTTATTTCATGGCGCCCAATCACGGCGCAGCCATCGTTCATGAAATCATGTCGACGCCAGAACTCACCACACTTTGGCGCGATGAGCTCGATGCAACGCGTGCGCACATATTAAAAATGCGCAGTAAACTACGCAAGACCATTGAAGCCGCCAATCCTGACTTCGACGCTTCATTCCTGGAAAGTCAAAATGGTATGTTTTCCTGTCTGCCAATTAGTGATGAAGAGCAATTACTAATGGAGCGCGAGTTCCACATCTACATGTTGCCGAATGCGCGCGTGAACGTCGCCGCGATGAATGATGCGCAATCAAAAACGCTTGCTGACGCCTTCGCCTACATTCGCGCTCAACGGTTGGCGGAGACTCAACAGGCATCGGCCTGAGCGCATTTGCTGCATCGGTATGAGCGACGATGTTTCCGATCAGAGACGATAATCCGCAGATCCTCACCCCCTATGCAACAGTCGGAATCGTGTTGCTCAACGTCTTTGCCTGGAGTTTTGTGCAAGGTTTGGGCAATGAGCCGGGGCTGTCAGCGTCCGTCTGTAATTTTGGGCTGATTCCCGGTGAGCTACTGCAACAGGTTACGACGACTCGCAGCATCTGTGTCATTGGAGACCCTACTTGGTACACGACCGTTACCTCGATGTTTATGCATGGTGGCTGGATGCATCTTCTGGGCAACATGTGGTTTCTATGGATCTTTGGCAATAATGTCGAAGACGCGATGGGATCATGGCGTTTCGTTTGTTTCTACTTGTTATGCGGCTTAGCCGCCGCTGCGGCACAAGTCGCTGCAGACCCGGCCTCCAATATTCCGATGGTCGGTGCGTCCGGCGCAATCGGCGGAGTCATGGGTGCCTACATTCTTTTGTATCCTCGTGTTCGCGTTCACATGCTATTTATACTGGTCGTATACGTCACTACATTTGCAGTACCCGCTTGGCTGATGTTGGGTTACTGGCTGCTTTTGCAAATTGTTAGTGGTATTGCCACGTTCGGAGCAGAGGGTGGTGGTGTTGCGTTTTGGGCGCACATTGGTGGTTTCGTGGGTGGCTCGATTTTGATTTATTTGTTTCGTGATAATGCGTTATTGGCCAAACATCCTTACCATGGGTGGACGCTTTCACACCCCGCCACACAGAGTTGGCGACGAATTCGTCGCAGGAAATAGGTAATGACGAAGCTAACTTCCAGACTGTGCTGCCTGCTGTGTGTATTGTCGCAAAACGTAAATGCCGAAGAGGCGCTAATTGCCGTCGCGACAAACTTTTTCAATTCGGCAAAGCAAATCGAATCCAGTTTCGAGCGTTCGACCCAGCACCAGGTTACGTTGGTCAGTGGCTCGACCGGCAAACTCTATGCGCAGATTCGTCATGGCGCTCCGTTCGATGCTTTTTTGGCAGCCGATCAGGAGCGCCCACGCTTGCTTGAAGGTTCACCATTCGGTGTCGGAAACAGTCGTTTCACGTTCGCAATTGGGCAATTGGCACTTGCCAGTGCGCGTCCAGAGCATATTAAGGCAGATGCGCAGGAAAGTTTGCGGCAGCGACCCAATGGCCCATTCGCAGTAGCGAATCCAGCGCTGGCGCCCTATGGGGCTGCGAGTCGAGAAGCCCTGCAATCGCTGCAGCAGTGGTCAGCACTGGAGGGCGATATTGTGCTGGGCGAGAGCGTCGGGCAAACCTTTGCAATGGTAGCGACGGGCAATGTTCAATTCGGTATTGTGGCATTGTCACAGGCGATGAACCCTGTGCATTCGAACGCTGTGAGCTATGTAAGGATTTCTACGCTGTTACACGAATCTATTCGGCAGGATGCTGTGTTGCTGTCGCACGGCAAGGACAATCTAGCGGCGCGCGAGTTTCTGAAATTCCTGCGTGCGGAAGTGACTCAGGCGTTGTTGCTCGATAGCGGCTACGGAGTCGAATAGCCGATGCCTGATCTGGCTCCATTGTGGTTGTCGCTGGCGCTTGCCGGTGTCACCACGGTCGTGTTGCTGATTCTAGGTACGCCGTTGGCATGGTGGTTGGCGCATACCTCGTCGCGAATACGACCCGTAATCGAGGCAGTCACGGCATTGCCCCTCGTATTGCCACCGACCGTCCTGGGCTTTTATTTCCTCATTATTCTTGGGCCGGGCACAACAATCGGCAATTTTTGGGTGCAAGTGACCGGTGATGCCCTGACGTTTTCATTCAGTGGCTTGGTTGTTGCTTCGGTAGTCTATTCCTTGCCGTTCATGGTGCAGCCGCTTCAAAGTGCGTTTGAGTCGATGGGTCGGGCACCGTTGGAGGCGGCTGCGACATTGCGCGCGAGCCCTCTGGATGCCTTCTTTTCAGTCGCGGTTCCATTGTCGCGCCATGGATTCGTGACGGCTGCTGTACTCACATTTGCGCATACGATTGGCGAGTTTGGGGTCGTGCTAATGGTCGGAGGAAATATTCCTGGTAAGACGCGCGTTATTTCGATCGCAATTTACGAACATGTTGAAACGTTGAACTACGCGGCCGCACATTGGCTATCGGCCGTATTGCTCGTATTCGCATTTACTGTTTTGTTTCTGGTATACGCATTAAAACGCAGGCTCGCCATCCGTGTCGGCTAGCAACGGTAAAAAGCTCACCATTCAAAGTCGCATCGACTATGCGGATTTTAGTCTGGATATCGATAACGAATTACAGCTAAAGGGCGTTACAGGTTTGTTCGGTCCCAGTGGCGGTGGCAAGAGTACTTTGCTGCGCGTTATTGCCGGGCTAAATCAGAATGCAGGCGGGCAGGTTTCGTTCGCAGAAACCGATTGGCAGAAAGAATCACTTTTCGTCCCGGCGCATAAGCGCCAGGTTGGTTATGTCTTTCAGGACGCACGCTTGTTTGAGCACTTAAGCGTCGCTGGCAATTTGCGATTCGCGCTTGATCGAAGCGGTCCAGGCGAGAAGAATAATTCCTTCGACGACGTCGTCGACGCGCTCGACCTTCATTCGCTTTTGAATCGAGGTGTCGCCGAATTATCCGGTGGTGAGCGACAGCGAGTGGCAATCGCCAGGACAATATTGTCGCAGCCAGAATTACTTTTGCTCGATGAGCCGTTGGCGGCACTCGATGCGGACCGCAAACGCGAAATTTACCCAACGATTGCGGCGCTTCCCGATCGCTTTGGCGTGCCGATCATATTCGTCAGTCATGCGGTAGACGAGATGGCGCAGTTGACGGAAAGCGTCGTTGTGTTGGAGGCCGGACGCATCGTCGCGGAAGCGAGCACAGAGAAAATCCTTAGTCGCGATAGTTTGCACGGGTCCACACAAGCTTTTGAGGCGATGTCTGTCCTTGATGTAACCGTGGTTGAGCAGTTGGAGTCATTGCACCTGGTGCGCGTCGATCATCGCGGACAAAGCCTGACAATTCCGTCGCACGCCGGTGTGCAAAACGGCGCGGCGCTACGATTACTCGTTCGAGCGGGAGATGTCGTGCTGGCGACAGAGAAACCGCAGGGTTTGAGCGTGCGTAATATTTTGAGCGGCACGATCATCGATATCGACCTGAATCCAGATTCGGCATTTGCGGTGGTTTCCGTCGATGTTGACGGCACCGTCATTAATGCACAGATCACCAATCAGGCGGTGCAAGCGTTAAACCTGCAATCGGGTAAGAACGTTTATGTACTACTCAAGACCGCGTCGTTCGATCGGCCAGGCGCGTAAGGTCATTGTCGTTTGATTCGACCGCAACCGCATTATCGACGCGATTCCTCCGACGTCTCGTCGTCGTCCGCGCCGACTTCTTCGGGTGTGGGCATAGGCAACGGATTGCTTCGTGGCCGTTGATGGGTGCCTTCCTTTAGCGCCAGAGCATCTTCCTTAGTGATTTTGTGAAACGCGCCCAATCGACAGGAGTTACCCTCGCTCAGGCCAAACGGGTCGTTGTACAGAACGCGAATCATGTCTTGTCTGCAAAGTTGGCCAATCGAAGATTTATAAGAAAAACGATCTTCACGGGCGAGGCCACTACAGCGCCGCGGCAGAATGTTGTGATACACAGTGTTGCCAACCATATGAAACAAAATATTCAGGTCGTCAAGGACCTCAGTGCGGCGAACCGTTCGAAATCGGATGCAGTCACGCATACCCTCGCCCGGATCCGATTCGTCCTCCTGCGCCACAGCGGGAGGCGCCGAAATCGGTGTGGAAACGACGGCGATGACGCAGAGAAATTTCAAAATTCGCTTGTACATAAAGGCTTTACCTACGATCATTCTACATTGGATTCGTGGTCGGGCCAGCATTCGATCATTAAGACCGGCAGATCAAACCGTACATGAGGTGTTAGAGATATGACGCTTGCTTTAAGTTCCCGCCACGAGTGGGTGAAAAAGTCCGAACTTCGCGCGATGAGTGTTGAATGCGAACGAGTCGGCGGCATCAACCTGTCTCAAGGCGTTTGTGATCTCCCGGTTCCAGAGCCGGTTGTCCGCGCTGCGAAGATGGCAATTGATGCGGGGAATAACAGTTACTCAAGGCATGATGGCACGGACGCACTGCGACGTGCGTTAGCCGGTAAGTATCAACGACTCGCGGGCCTTGATGTCGATCCAGAAACCAATGTCGTGGCAACTTCCGGGGCGACCGGTGCGCTTTATTGTTCGTGTCTGGCGCTGCTCGAACCGGGCGACGAAGTCATGTTGTTTGAGCCTTATTACAGCTATCACGAAAGCACTATCGTCGCGACTGAAGCCGTTCCCGTATTTATTTCGACAAAGGCACCTGATTGGTCTTTTTCGATGGAGGACTTGGAAAGCGCGGTTACTAGCAAGACACGGGCAATCATCGTCAATACGCCATCCAATCCATCCGGCAAGGTGTGGTCACGGGAAGAGCTTCTGCAAATTGCGGAATTTGCCAAGCGACATGACATTTTTGTATTCACCGACGAGATCTACGAACACTTTGTTTTCGATGGTCTTGAGCACATCAGCGTGGCGTCGTTGCCAGGCATGTGGGAGCGCACCATAACGATGTCGGGCCTATCCAAAACATTCAGTATTACCGGCTGGCGTATCGGCTACGCGATATGTTCAGAAAAATGGGCGGAGGCAATCGGCAACTTTAGTGATTTGGTTTACGTTTGTGCGCCAACGCCACTGCAGATGGGCGCGGCTGCGGGAATCGTTGAACTGGACGACGAGTATTTTGCAAAGCTCGCTGACAAGTATCTTCGCAAACGGGAAATTCTTTGCGACGCACTCTTTGAAGCCGGATTGACACCGTGTGTACCACAGGGTGCGTACTACGTTTTGGCCGACGTATCCTGGTTGCCCGGCAGTGACAGCAAAAGTCGGGCGATGTACTTGCTCGATAAAACCGGCGTCGCATGCGTTCCCGGCGAGTCATTTTTTAAGGGCACTGCGGGAGACGACATCGTGCGTTTCTGTTTCGCGAAAGAAGATGATGTTGTCGAAGAGGCCGGCCGACGATTGCAGAAGTTGAAAGCCTTAGGAATTGAAAAGGCAGGGTAGTCGGAAATGGCTACCCTCTACTTTTATCATGACCCCATGTGCTCCTGGTGTTGGGGCTACCGATCGGTCTCGGACCAGATATTCGCGGCATTACCTGACAATGTAGAGTTGGTGAAAATCGTTGGCGGGCTAGCGCCCGATAGCAATGAGCCAATGCCTGAAAGTCTCCGCCAGAAGTTACCCATGGTGTGGCAGGAAATTCACGATCTACTCGGCACGGAATTCAATTTCGACTTTTGGACCCAATGTGAACCGAGGCGTTCGACGTACCCGGCTTGTCGCGCGGTACTCGCTGCAGGCGAGCAAGATCGGTATGACGACATGAGTGATGCGATTCAGCGTGCTTACTATCTGCGTGCTATGAATCCTTCAGATGTTGATACGCTCGCGCAACTAGCGACCGAAATGAACCTTGATGTCGATCGATTCACGGATGATTTGGCCTCGGAAAAAACTGAAGATAGCTTACGCCAACAAGTCGAATTCTCACGGCAATCACCCATCGATGGTTTTCCCTCACTGACGATGGACGTTGGTGGAACATTGGTAAGCGTGCAACGTGATTACCAGGACCCAAAACCTACTCTGAGTCACATCGACGAATTGCTGCAATGAGGATTTTAAGAACCTAAGCGGTAGCGTAATTTTACGACTAGTTGGTCGCCGAGCGGATTGTTCCAGCTTTCGTTAAACAAATCCCCAAAGCTCGTCAGTCCCGTGCGATGACGATCGCCTTTCGTGTAGACCACAAACAAATCCGACAGTGGCGCTATTTGCCAACGATAGCGAATTTGGAAATTCAACTGCGATATGCTGAAATCATCCGAATCTCCGGGAGGCTTCGGTCCTTCCACAAGTATTGTGCTGTCGGTTGGCAATGTGAAGAATCGTTCTTCGTTAGCGCGAATGCCGATCCACTGCATGGCCAGTCGGATTTGTTGCTTCGAATTTGGGAAAAACTCGAGGTTTAATTCGGGTTGCCATTGTTTTCCCTGAAACGCTGTAAAATTCCTATCCTCTTGGTGCAGTAACCAGCCATTACGGTCGCTGTGAAAGACTTTGATACCGATGCTTAGATTGTGTTTCGGGCGCCAATTCAATCCGATGCGTGATTCAATTGAATTGCCATATACATCTTCGCCTCGAACGCCAATTTTTCCGGCAATACTCAATGGTTTTGATTCGTCGCTCGCAAACCTCAAGTCACCCATGACTCTATCGCCTAGCGCATAGGTACCATTGCCAAAACTATTGCGATCTTCAAAGCGACTTCCAGCCAGACCGAGAAACCCGCTGATCCGAAATAGGTTGTGAAATGTTACCAAGCCCGACATGACATAGCTGTGGTTGACGGGCAATCCGGCACCATTTTCCCCGTAGCGAATGAATGGCGCGAAGCGGAAATTACGAATTCTTTTTAGCCCTGACTTTATCCATTCGACACGGTACTCAAAGTTACTGATATCGTTGCGTGTTTGAAAACCGAGGTCGTTTACATTAATTTCGTCGTCTAGAATTGATGTTCGAATGATATGTTTTAGGCCCTGATGTTTTGTATAGGTCAGGTCTACAGTACCGCCGGCCCCAGTCCCAGTCTCGCTTCGATCTGAGAAGAGAGCTTGTCCATTTACGTTCCACTTACCGTTTGTTGTTAGATAGTGAAAGTCAGTTCCATGAACGATTGCTTCAGCCTCTGGGTGCTGGACCAACGTCGTAATCCAGCCAAGGCCTCGATAGGCTGCGCCAATGCTGTCTTCATATAATAATCGAAAAACTCCGAAATCTCTTCCGTCTTGCGAATACGCTTGATTATTATCAGCGATATAATTAGTGGTGTTTTCGAAAGCTGTTAATACGCCATAACGAAATGAGCCGATTTGTCCTGTTGCTTTAGCTGCGGTAATGATGTCTGCTGGTAGTAGCTCCTGACGTTCCGATAACTCCACTCCATCAGGTAAGTCGATGTCGCGTGGGCGCCCACCGATGCGACGAGTATTGACGACCGATAATGCTTGTTTCCCATATCCATAATTGTTCTGTGAGAGATTGAAAATATCATTGCCTTCGAGGAAAAATAATCGTTTTTCCGGGAAAAATGTTTCGTTGGCAGTGAGATTTACCACAACATTGTCCGATTCTATCGAGCCAAAGTCCGGGTTCACTGCCGCCGTAAACTGGAAGTTTGTAGAGGGGCGCCAGAACAGGTCGACGCCCGCTTTGTATCGAACCTCATCGTCAACCTGATCAAGCGTCGCTGATGCATAAGGAAAGACACTCCACTGTTGTCGCGGATCGACGCCATCCAGTTCTAGTGGCTGAAACAAACTGAGAAATCTTGCTTGCGTTTCCGGTAAACCTGGATAGCCCCAACGCTCATTTAGATGCGCTACACTGCGACTGTAGAATAAACCTATGCGACGAGTGCCATCGTGTTTAGGCATGGCCATTTGCGACCATGGCACGAAAAATTCAGCTGACCAACCGCGTTCGGTGCGCTGCGTCCCGCCGTACCAGGCACCATCCCAATCCATTCCGTACGTGCGCTCGGGAAGAACCGTACCGTCCATTTCGCTGTCACCTAGAGATAAATTCATCCAATAACCGTAACGACCGACGCCGGACGTATCCAGAGTGAAGCCGATATTGTCACGCGATACATTGTAGGCGTCGCGAGGAACGTAACGTTCGATGATCGTATCTGCGGGTTGTTCTAAGTCGAACGCCACATACAAACCACGTTCGGTGTAGAACATGCGTGTGTCAGTTGCGTATGGTGGTATCTTTAGCGTGTCCGGCTCGATCACAAGAGCCTCGCCAAACGGCTCTAGGCGGGTCCATATTTTCTCGTCAAGGCGCCCATCAACATCAATATCGAGATCCGCATGAGAAACACGCAATAGGTGAATAGGCGTTTTCTCACCCAGACCAATTTCAACAGAAGTGGACGATTGCGCAAATACGTTTGGTGAAAAGTAGCCTATTACCGCCAGTGTAATTAACCGGAATAAGATGTGTTGCAATTGTCTATTTCTCCATTTACGCATTCCAGATCCTGTTGACCCCGGGTCAGACGGACAGTTCCATCGTGTGCCAGCGGAAGTAACTATCCGTTAATCGATCATTCGACGGTCATCGTCGCGACTAAACAGCCGCACGCGAATGCGGGAATAGGTTTGTAGAATTCGATTGTGCCCGTACCGCCAGCGGCGCCTGCCACGGCGATCGAAGTTCGAATCTCCAGCGCGCCCGCGCCGGCATCTTGCACGACTTGATCATCGCGATAATCGATCATTGCAGCCACATCATTTTTAGCCCAGTTGTCGAGAAATCGCTCGTCCCAAGCGGAGTTGATTTTTCCGCTGTCCGGCGTGCAGGGCCAATGGGATGTTCCTCCTGTACTAATCAGTGCAATTCGTTCTGGCACGGCGTCAAATGCGACCCGCAGCGCCTGACCGAAATTATAGCTGCGCGCCAGTGGTGTAAAAGGTGGCGCCTGACAATTGATGTTCGCTGGAATGACGGGCAACGAATAATCGGGAGTGAGATGATGCAGGGGCACCATGATCCCGTGGTCGAATTTCCATTCCTCGGCATAGCTCACATCGGTATTTTTTAACGTGTGTGCTATAAGGCGATGAGATAAATCTTGATTGCCCGGCACGCGCGTCTTAGGGATACCAAGCCATGCCGGGTCCTCAATGGGTCCGTCATAGTGATCCGCCATGCCAATTGAAAATGCCGGCATATTATTAGAGAAAAAGTTGGCAAAGTGTTCCGCGGAAATTACGAACAGCGCGTCAGGTCGACTCGACTCGATAGCAGCGCGCATCCGCGCAAATTCTTTTTGCAGCAATGCGTATTCAGCCTGGTCTGCAGCCTCGGGTCGATTGGTAATTCCAGGGGCATGACTACAAACGCCGGCGTAAACGAGACTCATAGAAATTCCAGTAGCACGTTATGGATTGGAGATATTGTCTGGTGTTACGCCTTCGCGACGTAAGCAAGTCCAGGTTGCTTCTCGCAAAAACATGCGTTCGGCATGCGCGTTCCAGGCAGGCATGTCGGCAACATGGGGGCGAATATCGTCACGCTGACCCCAGATCCAAAACACTATGAGATAGGCATCGACGACACTATATCCATCGCCCAGTGCCCAGATTCTTCCGGTCAATCGTCGATCGACTTCCAGCAGTGTTTTTCTTAGATTCGGAATCCCTATCGCGTGCAAATTTGGGTAGAGCGCGGGATCGTCGACGAAATAATGTGGTTTGAATAGCGGTCGGAATGCGATGTGTACGGTTGAGGTAAGAAAATTCATCCATTCGTGCGCGCGCGCTCGTGCCAGAGCGTTGCTTTGTGGCAGTAAACCACGATCGCTTGTGTCGCCAATGTAGCTCAGGATCGCGTGAGCTTCAGTTAGCACCTCGTCATCGATGAGAAATGTCGGGATTTTCCCCCACGGATTGATGCGCAGGAACTCATCAGTCTGATGTTGTCCCTCGCGAATCTTGATGATATCGACGGCATAGGGCAGGCCGGATTCTTCGAGGGCAATGTGGCAGGCCGTCGAACACGCTCGTGGGCTCGTAAATAGTTTTAGTGTTGGCAAGGTATTCCCCAATTCGATTGGCGAGTAATCTGCCATGCTCGACGCTAACGGTCCAACACTATTGCCGAGAAACCTGGATGCCTATCTCGCCATACGCGACAGAACCATCAATTTCCTGCCAGGTGACAACACTCAGGAAGGGGTTGGTACTCCAGGGTCGTTGCCGGAAGGAGAGCGGATCAATCATTTGCTTGACTTCGGTGTATAAAAATTAATATATTAATAATTCATATGTTAACGAATGTGATCCACCATGGCAACGCAGGAATTCAGTCGTTCTTTACCCATGATGTTGTATCGAGCACTCGATACCGTCATGCCGAGGTTTCGTAAGGTTTTCAATGAGTTCGGTTTGACAGAGCAACAATGGCGGGTGTTGCGAGTGCTGTGGGAGCAAGACGAAATTGCGTTTAACCAATTATCGGCTCTGACGCTCATTCCGCCGCCAAGCCTGGTCGGCGTTGTGGATCGGTTGACCAAAGGCGGCCTGGTCAAACGACGCCGTTCCGTAATAGATCGACGCAGCGTGTCGGTGTTTGCTACCAAGGCGGGCATGGCGTTGGAAGACAAGGTGCGGCCGCGAGTTGAACTGGCCTATGCCGAGCTGCGACAAGCCATAAATGCGAACGAGTGGGAACAGTTGATCGAGGGACTCGAGACTGTTGTCGCAATCGAAAGTAATTCCGACGGCAGCTTGCCAGCTGCTGCAAATCAATAAAAGCAAAGGTGAATCAGATGGGAACCGTAGCAAACGAGTTGGGCAATGGCATTCGGACCGGTGAGCAGTATCTGGAAGGTTTGCGAGACGATCGTGATGTCTGGATGCATGGCGAGAAGGTTAAGGACGTCACTGCCCACCCTGGACTAAGTCGGGGCGCGAAGACACTTGCTGAATTTCTCGACAAACAATTCGATCCGGAATTGCAGGATCTGGTTAGCTACGAAGACGACGGTAAAAGGTTCGCAACCTCGCATTTGATTCCGAAATCGGTCGACGATGTTAAAAAGCGCGGTGCTGCCTTTTACGAATGGGCGACCTGGTCAAATGGCATGTTTGGCCGCACACCGGACTATAAGAACGCATCCGTCATGGCGTTTGCGGCAAGTGCTGATTTTCTGGCCGAAGGAAAACCGGAATTCTCCGAGAACATGCGGAATTACTATCAGTACGTCAAAACGAATGACAAGGTGCTGACGCATACGCTTATTAACCCAACTTACAATCACGCACAGGCGAAAGAAGGCAAGTACGACGCCAAGGTTGCATTGCAAGTGGTCAAAGAAACGGACGCGGGCATAGTCGTCAACGGTGCACGCCTGCTTGCAACCCTCGGGCCGCACGCGGATGAAATCGAAGTTTTTCCATCCAGCCTTTTGACGGCATCAGAGGATAATGTGCCGTTTACATTCGCCTTCGCCATACCAATTGACACACAGGGCCTTCGATTGATTTGCCGCGACACTTACGACCACGGCAAGTCGCATTTCGATGCACCATTGTCTTCTCGATACGAGGAAATGGATTCAGTGGTCGTCTTCGATAACGTTTTTGTTCCGTGGGAACGCATGTTCATGTATCGCGAACCGCTATTGTGCAATCGTGCCTTCTCTGAGACTGGCGCGATCGTGCACATGATGCACCAGGTGGTCTGCGGCAAGCTCGCGAAGGTCGAGTTTATTGTTGGTCTCCTATGCGCGATGGCTAAGGCTACAGGCAAAGACAAAGACATGAACGTGAAAGGCATGATTGCGGAAGCGATGTGGACGGCTGAAAGCATTCGAGCATTTCAATTTCAGGCGGAGGCCTTGGCGGAAGCAGATAAGTTCGGTACGTTTTTGCCACAACGCCGACCTTTGGATACGTCTAGAAATACCGTGCCTAAGTTGTACCCACGTCTTATTGAGATAATTCAGCTGCTTGGTTCGAGTTCGCTAATGGCAACGCCAACTGAGGCCGATTTTAGTAACGGCATTGCGGGAGATGTCGAGAAGTATTTTCAAACTGTAAACCTGAGCAGCAAAGACCGAGTCGGACTTTTTCGGCTCGCGCACGATGTGGCGGTCTCAGGCTTCGGAAGTCGTCAGGTTCTTTACGAGCGATTTTTCTTCGGCCCCCAAAATGTTATGGCATCAATTTACTACGATCTGTACAACAAGGATGAGATGATCGCGCGCGTCGAAACGTTGCTTAATAGCGCGTGAATTATTGTTCTACTTATTGTGCCGAGAGCGATCAAGGTTGTCGCCCGTTGTTAGGCTTTCAACTCGTAGGAGCGGCTTCCAGCCGCGATGAATATCCATCAATCCCTTGTAACTCGATCAATCGCGGCAAGATGCCGTTTCTACCAGGCCGTGGTTGGCGAACGAACTACCCTGTAGCGGATCGTTTGGTTGTTTCGTCTTCCGCCGCGATCGTTTGATAAAACTCAGCAAGAAGTTCGTACAAACTTCGTAGTTTGTCGGCACCAAATTCCTGTTCGATTTCAATATAGAGCGCTTCCGAATCGGGCGCGACTCTAGCGAACAGTTTTTTACCTTTAGTCGTCAAAGCAAAAACCGCACGCCGTTGATCGTTCACATCTGATGACCGCGTGACCAGTTTCTCCGCTTCAAGATATTGCAGGATACGAGTCAAGCTTGGTGCCAGTAAGAAACTGCGGCGGGCAAGTTCACTGGCATCGATATGATCGAGTGCTGCGAGGGCTCGAATGACGCGCCACTGTTGCTCAGTTAGGCTGTGATCGCGAAGCATCGGCCGGAAACGCGCCATTGCAGATTCGCGTGCTTTCAATAATTCCATCGGTAACGAACGCTCGAAATTTCGCAGATGGTTTGCTTCTTTTCGACTATTCGCCATGTGAGCTAGGCGACCTCTGTCGCAACGGTGTTGCTTAACACTCCTATCCCAGGTACTTCGACCTCGACGACATCGCCATCACGTAAAAATTTCGGCGGATCAAATCTTGCGCCAGCCCCGTTTGGCGTGCCCGTGGCAATTATGTCCCCGGGGCGCAGTCGGTAAAATGTCGATAGGTAGCTGAGGAGATAGCGAAAATCGAACATCAGGTTTGAGGTGACATCGTTCTGTCGCTCTTCGCCGTTGACTCGCGTCATTACCTGCAACTCGCTCATTGGGTCGAGTTCGTCAGGCGTGATCATCCAGGGCCCAAGCGAACCTGATCGCTCAAAGTTTTTACCTTGCGTGACATTGAACTTGGCATGGCGAAGATAGTCTCGCACTGACCCTTCATTCATAATTGTGAGGCCTGCGACATGTTCGTGTGCTTTCTCGGGTGCAATGCGACGACCGTCTTTGCCAACGACGATAACAATCTCACCTTCGTAGTCGAGTTGGTCTGATTCGGGTGGATCTATCAAAGACTGTCCATGCCCCGTGAGTGAATCACGAGAGCGCATAAATACGCTTGGGTACTTTGGCGCGTCCGAGTTGTCTTTGTATTCGGCATTGCGATTGGCGTAATTTACGCCAATACAGATGACTTTCTCCGGGTTTGGAATAGTTGGGAGGTAAGTAATGTCGGACACCTGTAGGTCCGCGGTACCGCCTGTAGCCTCAGTTGCCAGATTACTGAGCCGATCTTGTCGAATCGCGTCTCGTAGATCAGTAAGCTCGGTGTGGCGCTTGCCGAGATCAACAATACCCGCATCAGTCAGTGCGCCAAAACTTGCTTTACCAGCGTGCTCGAAACTCAAAAACTTCATGCGACAGCTCCTTTCAACAAACCGGCGCGCTGTAGTACGCCATCCAGTCGTTGCTCCAGTTCGGGTGTGGCAGACATCATGGGCAAGCGATGTTCATTTTCCGGCATTAGTCCGAGTTTTTTCATCATGTATTTCATCGGGATCGGATTAGTGTCATAAAAAACAGCCTGATTGATTTCCAGTAAACGCTGGTGAAGTTCGCGGCCTCGTTTTAAATCGCTGTCCCACACCGCCTGGCACATTTCTGCCAGTACACCAGGGCGAAGATTGCCAACCGCATTCATCAATCCACATGCACCAATTGTCATCATCGGAAACGATAGTTCTTCCAGACCGACAAAAATTTTGAAGTCGTCGCCTAAGGCGGAAAAACATTCGGTAACAAAGCCAAGATCGTTCACTGCGTGCTTCATACCGACAAAGGTGGGCGACTTCTCACGTAACGCTTGCATTGAATCGAGTGTGACGTTGATCGCCGTGCGGCCGGGTATGTGATAGATCATCCACGGCGTGTCGTGCTGACTCGCGACATCCAGGTAGTACTCGATCAGGCCTCGCTGAGGTGGTCGAATGTAGTAGGGGGTCACTACGAGCAATGTGTTTACGCCCGCATTGGCAGCGTGCGCAGTTAGTTGCTTGGTTTCCGCCAGTGATTGCGATCCGGTTGCCGCGACAATCGGTACCCGTCCGTTAACCGTCTCAATAGCGATGTCGACCAACTGGTTGCGTTCCTCTGTAGTCAGTGTCGAGGGTTCCGCGGTTGTACCATTAACTAAAATTCCATGTGAGCCTTCGGCAACCTGAAACTCGATTAGTCCTGCATAAGCTTCGTAGTCGACTGCGCCATTACGAAAAGGCGTGACAACGGGTGGGATGGAGCCCTTGACGGCATCAAGGTTGGACATAGGCGACCTCGTGAACTTGTTCGTGACTTGACCTTTATGAGGTCCGAAGTATACTTAACATGTTAACTTAATTCAACGAGACGCCTACGAGCGCATCCAGAGACCCGCAATGCCACACCAAATTATTGAATTTTCAGAAAATCTTGAGTCCATGCTGGACACGAAACTCCTAATTGACGGCATGCACAAAGCAGCCGCCGAAATCGACGGACTACCGCTCGGTGGCTTACGAACTCGTGTCGCGGTGCGTAACCACTACGAAATCGCCGACCAAAGCCCCGACAACGCTTTCGTGCACCTTATTCTTAAATTGGGCCACGGCAGGACAGAAGAAGTGAAGCAGGGGTTTGGAGATAGACTATTTCCGATTTTGTGCGAATTGTTGGAACCAGTTTCGGCAGTCCACCCCTTAGCGATTTCGTTCGAGATACAGGAGATTCACCCTAAGTTGACCTGGAAACAATCAAACTTGCGCGAGCATATGGCAAAACGCAACGAACAAGACTAGCCACAGACCAATCGGCGGAGGACCTAAAAATGTTGAACGATTTTCAGACGAATTGCCAGGACGCAGACGCGCTGCTGAAACCATTTCGTAACAACACATTGCCGCATTTCATTAATGGCAAAGCAGATGCCGGCCGATCAGGTAAGACTTTCGACAGTCTTACGCCAGTTGATAATAGTTTGATCGGAGAAATCGCAGCAGGAAACAAAGACGATATCGATGCCGCTTGTCAGGCAGCGGACGCTGCTTTTAAAGATTGGAGGGCGTTACCGGGCAAAGAACGAAAAGTGTTAATGCACAAAGTCGCCGACGGTATTGTTGCGCGTGCGCGAGATATTGCACTGGTTGAAAGTTATGACTCAGGTCAGGCAATTCGTTTTATGGCTAAAGCCGCCATTCGCGGTGCTGCAAATTTTCGTTTCTTTGGCGACCTGGCGGCAACCGCCCGTGATGGTCAGTCCTTGCCTGCGGAAGAACACATCAATTACACGGTTAGGCAGCCGATTGGCCCGGTTGGGGTGATCACGCCGTGGAACACCCCCTTCATGTTGTCGACCTGGAAAATTGCGCCAGCGCTTGCATCGGGTTGCACGGTCGTACACAAGCCAGCCGAATGGTCGCCTTATACGGCTAATATGTTGGCGGAAATTGCACATGAGGCTGGCTTGCCAGGCGGAGTGCTAAATTGCGTACAAGGACTTGGCGAGGATGCTGGCAAGACGCTTACCGAGCATCCGGCAATCAAAGCGATCGCCTTCGTCGGCGAAACCACTACCGGAAGTCACATCATGCGTCAGGGTGCAGATACCTTGAAGCGCGTTCATTTTGAATTAGGCGGAAAAAATCCGGTTATTGTCTTTGATGATGCCGATCTCGAACGTGCCCTTGACGCGGTTGTGTTCATGATCTACAGCCTTAACGGAGAGCGCTGCACATCGTCCAGTCGGTTACTCGTTCAGGAATCAATCCAGGAAGAGTTTCTCGCCAAACTGGCAGAGCGCGTCGCTAATTTGAAAGTGGGTCACCCATTGGATCCGACAACCGAAGTTGGCCCGTTGGTTCACGATCGACATTTTCAAAAGGTGTGCAGTTATTTCGATATCGCATTGGAAGACGGTGCAACGATTGCGGTTGGTGGCAAAGCCGCGCCAATCGATGGCAAGGGTAACTACGTGCAACCGACACTGTTCACGGGCGCCAGGAATGATATGCGCATCGCACAACAGGAAATATTTGGTCCTGTACTAACCGCAATTTCATTCCGTGACGAAGCAGAAGCAATTGAGATTGCGAATGATATCGATTACGGGCTTGCTGGTTATGTCTGGACCAATGACATCGGTCGTGGGCACCGAATGGCACACGCAATCGATGCCGGTATGATCTGGGTGAATTCAGAAAATAATCGACACCTTCCGGCGCCGTTCGGCGGTATGAAGTCCAGTGGCATCGGTCGCGACGGCGGTGACCACAGTTTCGAGTTCTATATGGAAACCAAAAATATATGCGTGGCGATGGGGTCACATCGCGTGCCGCAACTGGGTAAGGGATGAGTCTCTACAACACACAGAAGTTTCTCTATGAGTTGAATCGTGACGAAGCAGCGCAGGCTAGATATCGCGCGGATCTCGAAGCGTTGATTGGCGGATTTGATCTCACCGATGAAGAAAGCAATGCGTTGCGCGAAGGCGATATCGGCCTGCTTTACGTACTCGGTGTGAATGGACAGATCTTGATGCATTACGCCGCCTTTCTTGGCATCGAATGGTTTGACTATCTCGATCAAATGCGGGCGGGTATAGAAAAGTATGGGCCCGTGCGTGCTGGCGTCTATGCGATGACTGGCGGCGGCGAAAGTTTTACAACCGAAGGGAAAGAGTCATGAGCCTGGTCTATGCAGGTGTGCTGAGCCATGCTCCCGGAATTACCGGCCGGGCCGATCTTGCAAAAAATACAGTGTTGCGAGATGAGTTTTATGCCGCACTCGATCAGCAGCGACAGGAAATCGAAGCATCCGGTGCTGAAGCGTTAATTGTCGTTGCTGCGGAGCACTTCGCCAACTTCTTCATGAACAATATGCCTGCCTATTGCATCGGCATCGGGGATCGTTATGAAGGACCCATCGAGGATCCTGATTGGCTAAAGATCGCCAAGACATTCGTACCCGGCGCGGGCGATCTTGCTGCAAGAATTACCCGTGAAGTAATGCACACAGTTGACGTTGCCTACGCTGAGGAATGGAAATTTGATCATGGCATTATGGTGCCACTGAATTTTCTGACACCGCTGTACGATCTACCCATTATTCCCGTCAATATCAATTGTCAGGGGCCACCATTGACGCCGTTGCCACGCGCGTGGGCTTTCGGTGAAGCATTGCGCAGGGCGTGCGACTCCGTTCCTGAAAAAGTGGCGATTGTCGGCACCGGGGGCATATCACATTGGCCGGCTACGCCAGATTCGGGGAAAATTAATGAAGCCTGGGATCGTGATTTTTTAGATCGTCTGATGCGTAACGATCGAGCGGCTTTGATGGACTATGACGACGAAAAAACCTATCAAGAAGCCGGGCAGGGCGGCTTCGAAATTCGCACCTTCATTACCATTGCGGCTGCCGCCGGTGGCCTTGGAGAGCTGCAGTTGTATACGGCCGAATTACCGATATTTGCAGTTGGTTGTACGGTTGCGAAATTTTCGCTGGATAGCGCGAGCTAACTCGCTGGAGAAAAAATAATGCCTCATATGCAACCCTTGCCATTTGACTCAGTGGCTGAGGATATTCAAGCGCAATTTGTTCACTATGAAAAAACACGCGGTTTCACGCCAAACAGCATTCAAACGATGGCGCGAAGGCCGGATATCGTGCGCGCCTTTATGCAGCTCAACCAGGCCGTCTTATACGAGGGTGCGGTTTCGAAAGAATTGAAAATGCTGGTGAGTTTGATCGCAAGCCAGGCATCAGGATGTCGCTACTGCCAGGCCCACATGGCCAATCTTTCAAAGATTTATAATGCATCTGCGGAAAAAATTTCTAAAGTTTGGGAATTCGAAACAGCTGATTGTTTCAGCGCGGCGGAAAAAGCTGCGCTCCGTCTTGCCTATCATGGCGCGTTGTCGCCGGCACAAGCGACTGAGGAGGACTTCGCCGCTGTGTACCAGCATTTCAGCGAAGGAGAAGTCGTCGAAATTGTAGCTTCAGTCGCTTTATTCGGTTTTCTAAACAGGTGGAATGATACGATGGCCACCGAGCTCGAAGAATTACCGGCCAATGTCGCTACGGAAACTATTGGTTCGGAGTTTGGCTGGGACGCGGGCAAGCACGTCGGTTAGTTCCGGCGCACGAATAAAAAGAACGGGAGATAAATTATGACCGCTGCCGCAGCAACAAGTGACGACATTGTCAAAGATGTAATCGACAACGGCCAGGTTAGCGGTCAGCAATTTTTGGTTATTGGATTGTGTTTGTTCTTCAATATGCTTGATGGTTTCGACATAACCGCTATGGCAATTGTCGCGAGTTCCGTCTCCACCGAACTTGAGTTAACGCCAGACAAACTCGGTTGGATTTTCAGTTTTGCGTTGGCGGGCATGATGGCCGGCGCTATGTTTTTGGCGCCTGTGTCGGATCTGATTGGTCGACGCAAACTAATCATCTTTGCGATCGCCCTGATTGGCGTGTCTATTACGCTGACGGCTAGCGCATCGACGTTGTCCGAGTTCGTTGTGTTGCGCTTCATCAGCGGCGTCGGCGCCGGTGCGATGCTTGCCAGTCAAGCCGCTCTGGCGGCAGAGTACAGCCCGGATAAATACAAAGCATTTGCGGTCGCGGCAGTTACATCGGGTTATCCGTTGGGTGCCATGATGACATCAGTCATTGCCGGCATCATCATGCCTGAGTACGGGTGGCGGGGAATGTTCTGGTTCGGCGGGTTACTGACACTTTCAATGATCGTCGTCGCGTTAATGTTGATTCCCGAGTCACTAAAATACTTGGTAGAAAAACGCCCCGAGGGTGCGCTCGAGAAAATCAACAAAATTCTCGTTAAGCTGAAGAAAGACACGCTTCCGGAAATGCCAGTGGTGGCAACGCAAGACGAAGTTGAATCTCCTGGTTTCTTTGGTGGAATGGTGATGTTGCTGGCACCGCAGCACCGCGTTCGAACATTGACGCTGTGGGCGGCGTTCCTGATGTGTTTCAGCACACTCTACTTCTTGATGAGCTGGATTCCGAAACTAATGGAAGACGCCGGATTTGGTGTGGCGGTCGGCCGGCAGGCATTTTTCCTTTTTAATCTCGGTGGCGTCATGGGAATCTTTTTGATGGGCTGGATGTCGACAAAGTGGAGGCTCACAAATCTGATCTTTTATATGTCGGTGGCGTCAGCGGTCTTCATGGTGATATTCGCACTTGCGCCAGAGAACTTGAATTTGCTTCTGGGTCTTACGTTGTTGATTGGTATTTTGCAGCAGGGTGGATTCACCGGTCTTTACGCCACGGCGGCAAAGGCCTACCCGACTGCAATACGTAGCACGGGAATTGGCTGGGCAATTGGCTTGGGCAGATTTGGCGCGGTCGTCGGACCAGCGGCAGCGGGTTACTTTATCGCCGCCGGTCTAGATATGTCCGCGAACTACATCATTTTTGCGATCCCGATGGCGATAGGGGGTCTCATTGCCTACCGCTTGCACATCGACTGAGACTATTCGCGCAATGCTATGGCGACGAGTTCACCTGGACGATTAGGGGCTCCGGTCGCGACGACAATGTACTGCTTGCCGTTGATCGCATAGGTCATCGGAACGCCCGTTTGTCGTGAGCCTAAGTCAATTTCCGCTACTACGTTGCCCGTACTCTTGTCGTGCGCTCGGAATTTATTGCCCCCACCGCTCATGGCGTATAGACCGCTGCCTTCACCGGCGAAAAGCAGGGATTTGGTGACCAGCAAGCCAGCACGTTCCTCATGCCCGGTTTTCGGGATATCGATGCCCGCCAGTTTCTCGTGGTTCGTCACGTAGTCGGGGGTTTCGCCGTTGGCGATCGTCCATTTCACCTTGCCGGTGTTGAGGTCGATCGCGGTAATGCGTCCCCAGGGTGGCTTGAACAATGGCAAGCCAAACGGTCCTTCGACTTCTGCTGACCGGCTGACGAATTGCATATTCGAACGATCCGGGTCATTGATCATTCCTAATACGCCGACCGTTTTTGCCGACGATACGTACATTATCCCGGTCTCTGGATCGGCAACTGCACCTTGCCAGTTCGCACCGCCACTGCCTGATGGCGAAAACAGCGTGCCTCCATTTGTGTCTGAATACACAGTCGGTGGTGTGAACATTGGGCCGATGGTGTATTTCGATACGATTCGTTGTGCTTCGCGATAAATCTCTGGCGTCAGATCGTTGAGATCGTCGAATGTGACGCCGCTCGGAAAGAACGGTTCCGGCAATGTAGGAACCGGTTGAGTCGGCGCTGTGATTTCGTCGGGGACATTGCTCGATGGATAGGCTACTTCCTCGATTGGCCAAACAGGTTCGCCAGTGCGTCGATCGAAAACGAAGGTAGTGCCTTGTTTCGTTATTTGGGCAACAGCCGGTATCACCTTACCATCGACCGTTATGTCGATAAGTACGGGCGCAGCTGGAAGGTCGTAGTCCCAGATAGGATGATGCACAGTTTGAAAATGCCAAACGCGTTCGCCGGTTTTTGCATCCAAACATACAAGGCTTTGTGCGAATAGATTGTCGCCGGGGCGGTGACCGCCGTAGTAATCGCCGGTAGGTGCTTCTGTGGGCAGATAGACATAGCCAAGTTCCGGGTCCGCAGACATAGGTGCCCACACGCCGACGTTACCCGTATAGGTCCATGCGTCGTTTAACCAGGTCTCATGTCCATATTCTCCAGGTTGCGGAATGGTGTGGAAAATCCACAGGCGCTCGCCGGTTATTGCGTCATAGCCGGTGACATTGCCGACCGGCATTTCTTTGGTCGGTGGTGCGCCGCCAGCAGGAAATGCGGATCCCACGATGACCACGTCGCCGACCACAATGGGTGGCGAGCTGGCACCAATCCTTGCGTTCTCGAGATCGAGATTCTGATCAATATTCGCTTTCAGATCGACAATGCCGCCGTCACCGAAGGACGCAAGTGGCCGACCATCGGACGCGTCAAGTGCGATCAAATGATAGCCGGGAGAAACCATGTAGATCGTTTCTTGTTCACCATCGCGTCGATACGCAACACCGCGACCAGGACCCTTGCGTGGTGCGTTGTCGCCACGTTTTCCCTCATCAATGCGATACATCCACAACGTCTCGCCAGATGCCGCGTCGATTGCGACGACCGCGCGACGAATGCCAGCGGTTGCGTATAAAACACCGTTTGCCATCAATGGCGTCGTTTCCAAATTCGGCCAGGAGACGGGCCCAAAATTATCTGAACGCCACCGCCACGCGATCTCAAGTTGATCGGCATTTTTTGCGTTGATCAGGTCCAGAGCCGAGTAATTTTGACTGCCCGGATTGCCGCGATGATGCAGCCATTCCACGGTCTCGCCCGAATGGTCTTCTGCCAGCAACTCTTGTGGCATTCGATTTGCTGGATCTACAAAATCAATACGTGAAAGCGCGTCGTTTGACCCAACGAGGTTCTCTGTACCCGCCCGAAAACCGTTCCGATTAAGAATGTAGGCGATAACGTTTTCGTATGCACTGTCCGCCAAGCCTGCTGGTTTGGTCACCGGCATCGTCTGTTGCGTCAAAGAATAGAATTCGGCAAGTGATCGCCCGCGCCAATTGTCCACTACGGTTCGGCCAACGAGGGCTGGCCCGCCTTCAGTGCCTTCCATTTCCTGGCCATGACAAAGGACGCACTCGCGGCTGTATACGGCTTGGCCGGCCGATGCTTGTTCAAGCGTGAATACGCCCTCGTCTATGTTGGTTTGCGCCTCGCTCAGAACGGGAAGCAGGAGCAGGCTGGCAAAAACACGGATCAGAATATTCATAACACATCCATTGAGAAGACTTCGTGGGAGAGGATACACCGTTGCTACAGAAAGTCGGCGATGTTGTGATGTTCCGTACTGCGATATACTGGGCGGCCGGATATCGCAAAGCATAACAATTATCATCGAGACCGGACTAGCGTGGGGATGCGATCTTGCCGAAAAGCCAAGGCGAAAAACTAGCCAAATCATCGACGGTGCATAGCGTCGTAGTTGCCGCGAAATTGCTTGAGTTCTTGGCGGACAGCGGTCGGCCACAGCGTGTTACTGACATTTCCCTGCACTTGGGGATGACAAAGGCCAGGGTGTCTCGACATCTGAGCACTTTGAACGACCTGGGCATGGTCGTCCGGATGCCCGATAAGAGCGGCTATCGGCTGGGACCAACATTGTTTCGTTTGTCGAATGCCGCGCTCGATCAGTATGAAATTACTAATATCGCTTACCGCTATATGGTTGTTTTGCGTAATCAGGTGCACGAGGCTTTGCTCCTCGCGATTCCAGCCGGTGGCGATGCCTTGATCGTATCGACCGTCGCGAGCGGCAAGGCTCTGTCGCCCGAGTTGGTTCGCGGTAGTCGCTTGCGCGTGCCGATTTCGCCGACTGCCGGCGTCGTATTAGCATTTGCGCGTGAGTCCGTTCGTGAGCGTGTCTTGGCTCGACGTGCTGAGAGGCACCCAAGTCGCGAGGTGGTTCTTGATCCCGTCAAGCAACGACAAGAATTTAAGAAAATTCAAGATAGATTTTATGCGTTTCATGACGACCCGCACGACGCCGGATTTGCTGTTTTGTCAGCCCCAATTTTTAATCATGCGGAGGGGTTGGAAGCCGCACTTACCTTAGTGATGAATCGTCGGGCTGGAAATGTGGATCACGAAAAGCAATATTTGCAGGTATTGATGGGAACTGCGATCGAAATATCGCGTGCGCTAGGCTCGTTGAAAATGGCCAAGCGTATGGCTGAAAAATACGGCGGGTAGCGCAAAGGGTCAGAGCCTTGGCTCCGACCCCGATACCTAGCGGCAGGGACTCAGGTGTAAAGGGTCAGAGCGCAAGCTCTGTTCCGAAAGGAGCATTGCGACACAATAGTCGGTAGTCTGTAAATAGCACATAGAACAATAAGAAAAGACACTCAAGGGACAAGGAGTACGCCGTGTTTGAATGGCTTGAAGATTCGGCAATCGCAGTTTGGGTGGGGGAATCGCTTTACGGCTATCCCTTCATGTTGGCGTTGCATGCAGTGGGCCTTTCGATTGTGGTCGGAATTTTCGCAATGCGTGATTTGCGCTTGCTCGGCTTTTTTTCGGGTATCAGTTACGAATCTATCGATGATCTGCGAAAAGTTGGCTGGGCTGGTTTTGGCGTCAACGCGGTCTCCGGGTTTTCCTTATTCACCTCTCAAGCAACCATTTTCGTTGAAAGCACACCGTTCCTCTCGAAAATATCGATGATATTTCTTGCTGCCATATGTGCCGCAATCATTCAAAACCGAATGCGGGACGAAGCGGCGGCGTGGGATGAATCCGGCACCGCTGCAGTAGGGTCCGTTAGAGTAATTGCAGCCATTTCATTAATGCTCTGGTTAGGCGCGATTATTTCTGGCCGTCTGGTCGCGTACCTGTAGAGGATAGGAGAAGGAAATGGAAAATTTCGTACAAGCTATCGAAGGGTCTGCGGTCAACGAATGGATCATGGGTTCGTACTGGGCTTGGCCAGCGATGGAAGTCATGCATTTCATTGGTCTATCCCTGTTGCTCGGCGCGCTACTCGTTATTGATCTGCGCCTGGCAGGTTTTTTTCGCAAGATCAATATTGCCGCGATACACAAATTGTTGCCGTGGGCGTTCGCAGGTTTCGGTATTAACTTAACCACTGGAATTTTGTTTGTGATTGGCGATCCGTTCCGCTATACAGCGAACATTGGCTTCTGGTGGAAAATTGGACTGCTTGGTGTCGCTGGGCTGAACGCGCTGTGGTTCTGGTGGAAAATCAATCCCGTTATGCAGAGTTGGGAACCGCACGCTGATACACCGGCACTTGCCAAAGTCATTGCCTGGGTATCGTTGGGATCCTGGTTCGGCGTGTTGATATTAGGTCGCCTCATCCCGTATATCGGTACGGGTTAGTTAACGTCTTTGGATTTCCGGAAAAATAAGGCTCGTTCGCGAGCCTTATTTGTTTCTTGCTCAGCGGAATATCAAACGTAATGCCGAGTAGTCGATAAACTATCCAGAATGAGCAACAGCAACTCCGCGTTATCCAGTCGAAATTTCCGGCTCTACCTATTTGGAAATGTCCTTTCGGTATTGGGGGTATGGATCCAGCGACTGGCGTTGGGGTGGCACGCCTGGGAACTTAGCCAGTCGGCACTCGTCGTCGGGCTCATCGCCGCGGCGCAATTCATGCCGCTCATTGTGCTCACGCCATTTTTTGGTGTGCTCGTCGACCGAATGAACATTCGCCTGGCGGCAATTGCGATGCACTTTTTGCTCACTGCTGTTGCCACGGCGCTCGCCCTGTTGACGCTTTCGGGAAACATGACGATTGAGTGGTTGTGCGGTCTAGCGCTGGCTCATGGTATTGCCAATAGTGCCTATTCACCGGTCCGACTGTCTCTGATTCCGAATCTGGTTAGGAAAGTACAGTTCCAGAGTGCGGTTGGCATTGCCTCGACCTCATTCAATGTGTCGCGATTTATCGGCCCGGGGATCGCGGGTGCGATTGTCGCGCTTTATGGGCTTGGCTGGGCCTACGCGATTAACGCGATTACCTATTTGCCGACCATTTTCGTGTTGGCGATTATTCGTATCGACGACAAATCTGGCACCGATAAATCAAAGAAGCCGTATCTAGAACAATTACGCGAAGGCTTGCGTTACACGCTAGATCACACGCAGATTCGTAATATTCTCTTACTTGCTGGCGTGAGTAACTTTTTCGGCCGTGGAATTCTGGAGTTGATGCCGGCGTTTGCGGCCCTGATTTTTGCCGGCGGTAGTAGCGTTCTGGCCGCCCTAATGGCTGCGTCCGGCGTTGGCGCAATAATTGCGAGTTTAATGTTCGCTTTTGGCGCGTTCAAGAATCAATTGCATGCAGTGGTGGCCGTCGGTTCGATCGGCGTCGCGTTGAGTATGGCGTTCTTCGGAGAAACTGAATCTCTAATCGCGGGATCGCTAGTGGTGCTGATGCTCAGTCTGTTTGCGAGTCTGGTGTCTATTGGATCACAAACAGAAGTGCAGATGTTGGTTGAAAATAGGCTCAGAGGACGTGTGATGAGTCTGTGGACCCTCGTCATCATGGGTGGGCCGGCAATTGGCAGTGTGGTTGCAGGCGCGCTCGCGGAAGACATTGGCGCGAGGCTCATGTCCTACATTTTCTCTGGAGCGTGCTTGTTATTAACGTTGTGGGTCGGACTAAAGCGACCAACGGGCAGGGCGCAGGCGTAAAGGGTTAGAGCGCAAGCTCTGACCCTGAAAGAGCAACTTAGTCTGCGTGAACAATTCCTGCGGCAATACCCAATTCAGGTGCGACAGTATAGAAATCCAAGTTCGGAAGAGCACCACCGGCTGCGCGATGAGCGGCGGCAGCTGCAATCCAGGTATGTAATTCCATCGACCCAATACCGGCATCTTCTACCAATGCATATGGATTCCAGGTATCGAACTCTTCTAATCGACCGGCGCAAAACACTTCGAGAAATCGCTCGTCGGCCGCCTGATTGAGTTTCATATCCTTCGCTGTACGCTCGCCGCGCACAATCATCTTGGCGCCTTCAATGTGCATCTCTTCTAGAAGATCGATCCAGCCCTTTGGACTTAAAGAGCCCGCCTCGTCGCCGCCCGATCGTTGCCATGCAGCAACTTCAGGCGTGCCTTTGCCGATCTCCGGATAATATCTGCGTGGGTTGTGGGACATACCGCCGGATGCAAGCAGTAATACTCGCTGATCCAGGCCGGCTACGAATTTTCCGATGGCTTCGCCCATTAGTCGGGTGCGGCGGAAAGGAACATACGGTTCGGCAATCGCATTGATAAAAACGGGGATGACGGGTTTCGCGTCCAAACCACCCAACATATTATTGATGGTTTGGGAGAAGCCATGATCAATCGCCATGTCGGTGGACGCAGCGGGATCAATATCGTTTGCCCGTAGATTATTGACCATTTCCGTTGCAATGCTAGTGGGTACATTCAAAGGCCCTGCGAACCCCCCAATGTCACCGACCGCTGTAGCATGCAATCCGACGCAGAACGACGGCATTAATTTTAAGAAGAATCCGTTGAAGTGATCTGCACCAAAGGCGATGACCAAGTCAGCATCAAATTCTTTCGCCGCATTCTCGCGTTCTTTGTACGCATTCTGTAGTGCATCCCAGTCCGTTGGTGGTTTGGCATGGCAATAAAGCAGGGGACTGTGGGATGCACAGATCAAAGAAGTCGTCATGAGTTTTTCCAGCCGTTTCGCGCGTTCATTTTGAACCGATGGGTCCCTGGTTATCCGGCGCGACGAATATCCGTTCGATGTGCCGTCGGCTGAATCGCCAGCGACCGTCCGTACAATGCCTGTACTCATCAACAAAGTCAGCGATGAGATGTGGCTCTGTACTTGAAATTGGCGGGCTTAGATCCGCACCGAAGGTCATGCACACACTCTGTCCAACCGCGGAGGTTTCGCTGTCAATTTGCAGGCGTAGCCCGGATTGTAAGTGGCGCGATGTTCGCGTTCCCGCGGTACTACGCGTCGTAAACAGTTCAAGAATTGCCTTCCTGCCGTGTGATTCTCGGTTTCCGTGAGTGTAAAGGGCATCGTCAGTAAACAAATCCGCCAATTGACGCGTCTCATCGTGGTCGAGAAAAAAACAGAAATCAGCATTCAATGCGCGTATCGCGAGCTCAATTTCAAGCCGTTGTTCCTTGCCTATCTCAGTCGCCATTGTCCGATTTCCCTATCCTCAACTTCGATTTCGTTTTGCAAAGTGCCCAATCCCTCAATAGACACTTCTACCGGTCCTGGAACGTGCTGAAAATTCGCATGATGAATAGATTTGCGGCCCTTCGCTGGTTTAAACGCGGTACCGCAACTAACGATATCTCCCGACTCCAGGGTCACGTACTGACTAATGTAGCTAATGATCTCCGCAACCTTATAGTTGTAGTAGCGGGTGTTGTCTTCGGCAACGATCTCGCCGGCGACGCGGCACATGACGGCGAGATTATCGGGATCAGCGATCTCATCTGCCGTGACGATCGTCGGTCCCATGCAACCAAAGGTATCCGTCCCCTTGTACCGCGCGGCATAGGATAAATGTTGTTCCCGCCGAATTAAGACGTCTGAATTATTCGGGTCTGCGTATAAAGCCCAATAATGAAACAAATCATCAGCGCGCATTCCGTTGCCGGTGATATCGTTAAAAATGGTGTAACCAAACACATGATCCATCGCGTCGTCTGCGTCAACGTCCCGCGTGTCCTTGCCAATAACAACGGCCAATTCAGGCTCAGGGTGGGCGCTCCCGTAATAGCTTCTAATTCGTATGGTGTCGTTGTGCCCGATAAGACATGAAGCCGGTTTGAGAAAAAAGGCGGGATGGTCAGGTGCGCTAATCTTGCGCTCATTGCTCGCAGAATTATTCATTGCGACGCCGCAAATTTTTCCCGGGCGACGAATCGGAGGCTGCCAACAAACGGTATTTTGATCAACGACGTCGCCGTCGGACAGGGCCTCAGCCAGATGTCGTTGTGCATTCGTGCCCATCTTGACCAACTCGAGCATCGACTCGATACCGTCAATCACGCGTAACTCGCCGGAATCAGTGAAAAGGCCTATGTGGTTTTTGTTTGCACTGCTGAAGCTTGCAAGTTTCATGACTCTCCCTTTTTGGCTGTACGACGGCCTGGCCAGATCATACGCGCAATAGTGTCATCGGAATGAAACATCAAATGTTTCAAGGCTCCGCCAATGTGTAATAGAACTAAAGCAAGCAGAACCATGGATGAGTTCGAATGGATGAACCACGCGAATTCGCGTAACGCTTCCGATGCCGACAGTGGGGAGGGAATAGACAACCATCCAAATACGCTAATTGAATTTTCACCAGACCAGACGAGCAACGGACCCGACAACAACATCAAGCCTAAAACGAGCAACATTATGTAGTGCGCCAGCTTCGCGATTCGATGAATTCGCACGCTCTGTCCTTTGACGCGCGGATGGCCGGATCGAAGCCTCCAGATTGAACGCGCGAAAATAATCAACCATGCACTTGCCGCGAGAGAAACATGCAGGGCGCGCATCGCGTCAGATTCTTCGGGCGGGCCATTGAAGATGCTCTTCCCGAAATACCATAACGCGACAACAATGATGGCTGTTATCCAATGCAGCACAATGGAGGCCCAGCCGAATGTTGCGTCGCTGTCCAACAGTTGAAACTTGGTCGCAGGAGGCCCGCTGTTTTGTGGCATAGTTTTGGGAGAATGAAGTTGAGCTCGACGCTCATTTCAACATACGACCCAGCGATTTTCGACCATTTGTTTCGCGGGCAACATTTTGCAGAATGTTGCGGCCCAGACGGTTAGAATTGACAGTCGAGACTATAGGATGATCATTGCTTGTGATGAGATTTGACTCCAACCGCCCTGACATCGGATTAGCCGTTAGTCGGGCACTGCTAACGTTCGGCCTGCTGTTACTTGGAGGCACGCTTTTTGCTCATGGGGTTGCTGGCGAGGATGCTGCGTTCCTGGAGAGAAATGCCGGGCGGGCGCTTGCTGTATTCACGTATCTCGGCGCCAAACACATGTTTACCGGATACGACCACTTGTTGTATCTCGTGGGCGTCATCTTTTTTCTTTATCGACCAAAAGACATCGCCGTCTATGTGACCTTGTTCGCGGTCGGGCATAGCCTAACCTTACTCGGCGGCGTACTTGGCGGAATCCACGTCAATGTCTATCTCATCGACGCGTTGATCGGGCTGTCTGTCGTTTATAAAGCTTTCGAGAATTTGGATGGATTCAAAACTGTATTTGGCGTTCAGCCGAATGCAAAAATTGCGGTGTTTTCGTTTGGTTTGGCGCATGGATTCGGTTTGGCGACAAAGTTGCAGGAATTTCAATTGTCGGAATCGGGATTGGTTGCCAATATATTGTCGTTCAATGTGGGCGTTGAGATCGGGCAATTGATGGCGTTGGCCGTGCTCCTGGTGCTGATCAACGCATGGAGGGCGACGAGTAGTTTCGCGCGGCATGCCAATGCGTTCAATGTACTGCTGATGTTTGCAGGATTCACCTTGGCGGCGCACCAGTTGGCCGGTTATTTCTACGCCAGTTAACGCTATACACCCATTAGAAATTGAAAGTCAGGCTTCCTCGCTTTTGCGTGAATGATGCAATTGAACGTGAGACGGGTCAGATTGTCCTAAAAATACCTCCGACGAAATCACGTAAAATAACGCCCGATGTACTCCCCAATAATAACTCGTCGAGTTTTGACTCGAATGCTAACGGTTTTGCTGTGTACGCAATCAATCGTGTTTGCTCAGGACAATGAAGATACGACACCCGAAGAAGTTGTCGTTTGGGGTCGTGCGATTGATCTCGTTGGCGCGGCCGATTCGGCATCCGAAGGCATTGTTGGTTATGACGATCTTACCAATCGCCCATTATTGCGCGTTGGCGAATTAGTCGAAGTCATTCCCGGCATGATTGCCACGCAACATAGCGGCGGCGGCAAGGCAAACCAATATTTTTTACGAGGCATTAATCTCGATCATGGCACCGACTTTTCGATTAGCTTTGAAGGGATGCCGGTGAATTTTCGCACACACGCACATGGGCAAGGCTACCTGGATATGAATTTCATTATCCCGGAGCTTGTGCAAACGATTGAGTATCGTAAGGGAACGTATGCTGCGGATGTTGGAGATTTCTCGGCTGCGAGTTCAAGTAAATTTCAGACCTACAATAGGCTTGAAAAAGGATTCGCGGAGCTGACTTACGGAAGCGAAGATTATCTTCGGGCGGTGGCTGCAAATTCCTGGGACACCACAAATGGCACCTGGTTGCTCGGCGCTGAAATTCGACTGTCGGACGGTCCATGGGAAGTCGCAGAAGATGTTCGACTCTACAATGGCTTTCTTAAGTACACGACAGAAATTGGGGGCCGCGACGCGGAACTGATTGCGACCGCATACACCAATGACTGGAATGCGACAGATCAAATTCCGCAGCGTGCGTTTTGACCGGAGATCTCGGACGTTATGGCTCAGTTGATCCCTCGGTGGGCGGGGAGACTTCTAGATTCAATCTAATCGGTACGTTATCAGGCGAAAACACTACTTATCAGGCTTTTCTTACGAGCTACTCGCTCAATTTGTTCGGCAATCCGACCTATTTCCTCAATGATCCGATCAACGGTGATCAGATCGAACAGGAAGACGCGCGCTGGATTTTCGGCGGCCGGGTTGACAATAGTCGCGATCTGGAATGGAGCAATCATGAGGTTGTATTCCGTACGGGAGCGGATTTACGTTTCGATGCCATCTCCGACGTTAATCTGTTTTTGACCAGCGATCGCGATCGCTTGAGCGCGATTCGAACTGACTCCGTAGATGAATTGAGTATTGGCGCCTACGCGGGCGTTGAAGTCAGTTGGTCAGATAAATTACGTACGCCGGTGGGTCTCCGGGCAGATCAATACAGTTGGGATGTCACCTCCCTTCGTGCCGCAAATTCAGGATCGGGTTCCGACGCTATTCTGAGTCCGAAGTTCAGCCTCGCCTACGCGCTAAATGATCAGTTGGAGTTCTATGCGAACTACGGCCGCGGTTTTCATTCCAACGATGTTCGAGCGGCGGAGTTGAGCGTGGATCCGGTCACCGGTGATCCGGCCGAGCCATTCGATGCGATTGTCAAAGCGAGCGGAAGCGAAGCGGGGTTTCGTGCGGAAATATCCGAAAGACTAAATTTTTCCGCGACAGTGTTTTTCCTGGAATTGGATTCGGAGTTAATTTTTGTCGGTGATGCGGGTACGACGGAGCCTAACGAAAGCACGGAATGCATTGGTGTCGAAGCAGCAATTTTCTGGCGACCAACCGCCTGGTTGGTCATCGATGCGACCGCTGCGAAGACGGATGCTAAATTCAAAGATGCTCCGCGTGGCGCTGACAATATTCCTGACGCACATGATTTCGTTGGTGCATTTGGCGTCACAGCTTTACTTGAAAACGGATTTGTCGGAAGTTTTCGCGTACGTCATTTCGGCGATGCTGCACTCATTGAGGACAATTCAGTTCGAAAGGATGGCACGACCCTCGTGAATCTTGGGCTTTCCTATCCGCTAGCCAAATTTGAATTTGGGCTTGAAGTGCTAAATCTATTTGATTCAGGCGGGCATGACATTGAGTATTTTTACGAAAGCAGATTGTTCAACGAAGTCCAATCCGTTGAGGACTTTCATTTTCACCCGGTAGAGCCGCGGGAATTTCGTCTGCGCATCAAATACGTGTTTTGACCGCCCCCGTCGCTATTGATACGCCCGCATGATCTCGTCGAGACTTTCATAGTAACCGCGAACTTCCAATATAACCTTGACGGGATTTTCTTCGATATTCATCCAGTACCAACCGTGATTTCCGTCGAAGGGCGCCACTATCGATCCTGACGCAGCAGCGTCTTCACTTTCCGCATAACGTACCCAATAGTCCATGGGGTATTGGTCGGTGTGATGTGGATCGGCATGAAAGTCGGTATAGACAGTGTCGCCTTCGACCAGTTTCCATGAATAAACTAGCGCGTCGCCCTGCTTCATATTCGCTTTGACTTCGACGTGTTCGAATTCGTCAAGCGGAACCTCGATAGTGTCCGTGCGAAACGGGGATGAATGGGAACGTGAAAACGGATCACTCATAACCTCTGGATCAAAGAAGTCAAAATCGTCCTCAGCAGGCGCCGAAGGAAATGCGCCGGCGATCAATTTCGGCGCGTCCTCACTGCTTGAAACAGAACCGGCTGGGACTGGGTCAGGAGCGGTTTGCTCAAGGTCGGTAAGGCCAAGTTTGGTGCCTAGTCCCGTTGGATCCACGCCATATTCGGCAGGCATGATAAACAACACGGTGGCAAGGACAGCACCGAGGAGCGTAAAAAATGCGCTCTTGAACAGGCTGTTGCTCGAGGGTCCGGGTGCAATTTGTCGATTGTCTGAATCGGTCATGAGGATTGTCTGGTCGCTATGTTAGACGAATCAACACAGTAGCCCAGAGAGGCGGCAGGAGACAAGTCGTAACATCTACTACCAATTCGCCGAAATAAAATGTGACTTTGATCGGTCAAAGTTAAGGAATGTCAAACAGTTGGAACACAAACTCAATCCGTGACACGATACGGCGCCGGAATACCTCGGGGGGTGCATTATGCGTGTGCACTATGTTCTGTTTGAGCTATATGAATCAATTCTTTGCAAAACTCGTTCTCGTTCTTATCGCGCTGCCGATGTTGGTATCGGTTTCGTTTGGGCAAAGTATTGAGACAAGCTCCAAGAGCATCGAAATAGTCCGATTAACGGTCGCGCCTGACATCGACGGGGTCATCGGTAAGTCTGAATGGGCGGATGCCACGACGGTCGTTGATCTGCACGAAGTAGAACCGGTCGAATTTTCTGTACCGTCGGAAAGAACCGTTTGGTATATCGCCTATGATGAAAAGGCGCTGTACGTTGCCGCATATGCCTATGACAGCGAACCGGATGCCATAGTCGCGCAAACCCTGCGTGAAGGTGGCAACCTTGGTTCTGATGACACGCTGGGCATTATAGTCGATGCTTTTAACAACAAGCGAAGTGGCTACGAATTCACACTGAATGCGAATGGCGTCCGCGAAGATGCAATTTACGCGACGGCGACACGCCCTTCCAAAGATTGGGACGGAATTTGGCGCGGCGCGGCCAAACGAGTGGACGACGGCTGGACCATGGAAATGGCCATTCCGTTTAACACCCTGACCTTCGATCCGAGCAACGAAGCCTGGGGCATCAATTTTCAGCGACGTATTGCACGACGCGCCGAAAAAATTGCCTGGCAATCCCGAAACGGCAAAATTAACCCGACAGTCTCCGGTGAGGCGGTCGGTTTCAAAAACATCAGTCAGGGCATCGGACTAGATGTAATACCGTCTGCCAGTGCTGTCTATCAGAAAGATCGGGAACTTGGATCCAGCGAATCGGAATTGAACCCCTCTGTAGATATCAGCTACAAACTAACGCCATCAATCAACGCGCTGCTAACGTTCAACACAGATTTCGCCGCAACGGAAGTTGATGGCCGCCAACTGGGTTTACAACGGTTTAGTTTGTTTTTCCCAGAGAAGCGCAGCTTCTTTCTAACCGATTTTGATATCTTTCAGTTTGGCGGCGTGCCATTAGGCGGTCACGGCGGTGGCGGACAAAATCGAACTACGGGGACGCGTTCGGGCACCAATGGACTCGCTTTTTTCTCACGCAGAATCGGACTAACGAGTGACAGCGCGCAGGTCGATATTCTTGCCGGAACAAAAGTTAGCGGTAGAGTGGGCGACGTCGATTTTGGAACGCTTTACATTCTCCAGGACGAGTATGTAAACGACGACGCTGAGCAAATTGATCAGTCTGATCTACTGGTGACCCGAATTTCATCAGGTGTGCTCGAGGAGTCGTCGGTCGGAGCCATATTCACGCACGGCGATCCTGGATCGAATAGCGACAGTAGTTTGTATGGTGCGGATTTCCTTTATCGAAATACGCGCTTCGGAACCAATAGATCGATCGAAGGGAATTTTTGGATACAAAAATCCGACAACGAAGGGGTCAATGATGATGACCTTGCGTGGAGCGCAGTGGTTGGCTTCCCATCTCGCGCAGGCTTTGAGGGTGGACTACAGATTCACGAGGTCGAAGAAAATTTCGACCCGGCTCTGGGTTTCGCGAACCGCACCGGCGTGCGCCTTTACGGCGGTGAATTTGGTCACAAAGTCATTCGTTCCGGCAACCCTTTTATCCAAGAGATGAGTCATGGTCTGGAATTCACGCGTTGGGAATTTCTGGATACTGGCCGTATTCAATCGCAGGAAATCAAAGCAGATTTTTTCAGCAGTCGTTCGCGGGCCGGAGATTTTGCTCGCATCGATATTAGTTATGAAACAGAGGGTCTGCTGGACGGAGAGCAGCCGCTGGATAGGCTAGGAATAACCATTCCCGCGGGTGAGTATTCGTTTCGAAGGATTGGGACGTTTATACGTACGGCCCAACATCGCAAGTGGGATTTTCAATTGCGTATTGAAGACGGTGGTTTTTTCAACGGTGACCGCTTTGAGGTTCGACCGGAGCTCGGCTGGACGCCCAATGAACATTTTCGACTCTCTTTTCGTTACTCCTTTAACAAGTTTGATTTTCCTGGTGTTTCGGCGATTTCACGGCAAATAACGCTCGAAAACGAATTATCGTTTAATTCAAAATTGTCTCTCGTTACATTGGCGCAATATGACAACATTTCAGATGACATTGGCATTAACGCCAGATTTCGCTACAACCTTTCGGCAGGCCAGGATATTTGGTTCGTGCTCAATCACAATATGACGCGTGATCTCAATATTGATGATCGGTTTCGCAGCACGCAATCGGTCGCGGCGGCAAAAATACGCTATACCTTCCGATATTGATGCGTTATCTCAAGCGCGCATCTGGCCGTTCGCGCACCTTAAACTAATCGCCCGAAACTAGCGCAAAGCATTGGTTTTGTTGCGCTCTGCGCATGAAAGGCCCGAGGTTTCCATGTCCTTATGCTGTTGGGTTGGTTAATATCTTGCTTGCCGCCAAAATAATAAGAATCATGAGGGGAAGGGCATGTCTGAATTCGCGCAACAGTGGTGCGCAACCGCGAGCATTCGAGTGCCTTCACCTGCATCTAAGTCAGAGGATTTAAACAATGGGTAATCTTCTTTCAAGAGTAGGCCCGGGCATGATGGTCGCTGCCGTTGGCGTCGGTGTTTCACATCTGGTGCAATCCACACGCGCTGGCGCCGAATTTGGCTTGTCTCTGGTTTTGCTCGTCATTATCGTTGTCGTTCTAAAATATCCTGCATTCCGCTTCGGCGTCGCATATGCGTCCGCGACAGGGCGCAGTCTGATTACCGCGTACGCGCGTATTGGCAAAACGGCTCTGATCTGGATGGGTCTCGCGTCAATTGTCGATATGTTTATCGCGCCGGCGGCGGTGGCATTGGTTACTGCGGGCCTCGTCGTCAGTATTTTTGGTCTTCCCTATAGCGCGCCGATGGTGGCTGTAGGTCTTTTGATTGTTTCGGCGCTGGTCTTGTTGAACGGCCATTACATGAAAGCCGAGCGCATTATCAAAGTATTGGTGATCATTTTCTCAATCTTGACTGTTCTCGCCGTGTTTTTTGCGTTGCCGCTACTCGGTAATGACGGCAGATCGATGTTCGCCGACCTGCAATATGATCGCTCTCTATTACTTTTCGTTATTGCAATCACGGGCTGGATGCCGATGCCATTGAGCGGCGCCGTGTTTCAGTCAAAATGGATTTGTGAGCGACGTCGTGCGGTTGGCGCCGAAAATTTCACCTTCCAGCAAGCATTAACCGATTTGCGAATCGGCTATGGATTAACTTTGGTGCTTGCCGTTTGTTTCGTTGTAATGGGCACGGCGGTGTTGTTTGAAACCGACCGTGTGGCGCCACAAAACCCCGGCGCTTTCGCGACAGAATTGCTCTCTATTTTCACCACGGTATTTGGCAAATGGATGTACCCAGTCATTTCTCTTGCGGCGTTGGCCGTTATGTGGTCCACGCTGATTGCGCTCATGGATGGTTCGCCTCGCGTCGTTGATCGAATTTCGAGTTATCTTGGTAAAGATTCCGACGCTACGAAGGATCGCTATACCTTATTTCTAGCAGTGCAAATTGTTGGCTCGATTGTCATTATTTTATTCTTGATGGGTAGCTTTGTAGGCTTTCTGGATTTTGCGACCAGTATGGGATTTGCTGCCGCACCGGCGATCGCGTATTTCAACTATCGTGCCGTGACATCGGATGAAATTACGGGTGAATTTCGCCCGAACACCGTGCTTACCGTCTGGAGTTGGATTAGCATTATCTCGCTGACTGGATTCGCACTCTCCTATTTCTTGTTTAGATTTATTTTGGTCTGAATATATTCTTTAATTTTCACAACGGACAAAATGCATGACACGGACTGAAACAATGACTGGTGGCGAGGCGATGATTCGCTCGGCTGTCGCAAACGGGATTGACACGATTTTTGGATTGCCTGGTGCACAAATTTACCCGATTTTTGATGCGATGTATCGGATGCCGGAAATAAAGCACGTCATCAGTCGCCATGAACAAGGCGCGGGTTACATGGCGTTTGGCGCTGCGGCAGCCACAGGCAAGCCAAGCGTTTTTGCGGTTGTTCCGGGACCTGGAGTGCTTAATGCGTCGGCCTCAATGTGCACAGCTTACGGCACCAATCAGCCGGTTCTATGTTTGACCGGTCAAGTCCCCTCAGAATTTCTTGGCGCTGGTCGAGGCCACCTCCACGAGCTGCGGGATCAAAAGGGTACTTTGGCCGACATCATTAAGCATACTGATCACATCGCGGACCCGACTACCACGTCGGCGCAAGTCAATGAAGCGTTTCACCAGATGCAATCTGGCCGGCGCGGCCCAGCATCTGTAGAGATGTGTTGGGATACGATGGCGAAGAGCTGGGACGTCGAAATAGGTGCGGGCAATACGCAAATCGATAAGCCGGAGGTTGACGAAGACGCTATCGATTCCGCCGCAGTCTTGGTGTCGAAGGCCAAAAATATTTTGATCATGGTCGGTGGCGGTGCGCAGGATGCCGGTGAAGAAGTCTTAGAACTTGCCACTCTGCTTGGTGCGCCGGTTACGTCGGCTCGCAGCGGTCGTGGCGTTGTATCAGAGGATCATGCTTGCGGAATTTCTTCAGCGGCAGCACGGCGTTTGTGGGAAGACACGGATCTACTCATCGGCATTGGTTCACGACTCGAAATGCAGTTCATGCGTTGGGGTTCGATGATGGAATACTATGACCGTTCGCCGAACGAGGGGCAGAAGGTTATTCGTATTGACATTGATCCTACTGAAATGGATCGATTTCACCCAGATGCCGGTGTGGTTGCTGATGCTGCAGATGGAACCCGCGCACTAATCGATGCAATTCAAAGGCACGGACACAATAGTGGGGACCTGGAACGGATTGCGGAAGCAAAAGCGACGGCGAGAAAGAATTTTGAAGAAATTCAGCCGCAAGTTGCCTACCTCGATGTTATTCGCGAAGTCTTGCCAAGAGATGGTTATCTTATTGAAGAGGTCTGTCAGGTAGGTTTTGCGTCTTATTATGCTTTTCCTGTTTATGAGCCACGTACGTTCATTACTTGTGGTTACCAGGGAACATTAGGGTTCGGATTTCCGACAGGAATTGGGGTGAAAGCAGTACTGCCAGACATGGCTGTTGTCTCTATTACCGGCGATGGTGGTTTCATGTTTGGTATGCCGGAGCTTGCGACGGCTGTACAGCACAATATTGGGTTGGTCACGATTGTCTTTAATAACAATGCTTTTGGTAATGTTCGTCGAGATCAGCAGACGCAGTACGACGGTCATCTAATCGGTGCAGATTTACAAAACCCGGATCTCATGAAACTTGCCGAAGCTTTTGGCGCCGATGGCTACCGTGTTACAAGTCCGGATGAGTTAAAACCCGCCTTGGCGACGGCAATAGACAATGATCGACCGGCATTGATTGAAGTCGTGGTCGAACGGGGTTCTGAACCGTCACCATGGAAATATATTATGGATTATTAGCGACGCGATCTTGTTCGCTACTCACAGCTTTCGTGTTCTTGTTCCCACCAGCGCGACAGTAAATTGTTGTAGCGTGAGATGTAGTTGCTGCCGTCATCGAGGGCTACACGTTCGGAGGTTGATACGCTATCCAAATTGATTGTCATCGTGAAGCCTTCGCGGGCTGCGTGACATTCCAACAAGTAATCAATTCCGGGGTATCCGATTTCATCGTTAGTTTGTAATCCGATTAATCTGGATCGCCCATCCGCGTACTCACGTGCCATTCGAGTTAAGCGGTCATCTTCCTCTATCCATGAAACAACTTGTGCGGTGCTGGACAGGGTCGCATTGGTCGATGGAAATCCTGCCGGTATGTTGTCCGGATTCAATGCCATCTTATCCATCGCCAGCATATCGCGGGGCCAAATGTAGTTGCCGCGACGCATCATTACTACTGTGCCGTCGGGATAATGTAGTTGATGACCGCGAATCGTGTTTTTCTTGAATTTATCCGGCCAGCCGACGGCATGAATGGGATCATCCACTTTGATCGCTTTTAGTTCATCGTCGAATCCCAGATTGCGTGCATCGCGTGGATCTTCAGTCGATAACACCCATTTCTCAACGGAGCCGTCATCGGCCTCAACATCAATGCGGAAGACGCTATGTGGATATCCGTATCTAGCGCTTGTCACGGTGCCAATCACGGTCACTTCGACTTTGCCATCGTAGTTGAGGACTGAATGGTGAGCACATGCAATAGTAAGTGGTGCAAATATCAATGCAGCCATTACGGCGATCGTGGATTTCATAGCAATTCCTCGGAACGGTGGGCGTGGTAGTAAGACAGTGATCGACTTTTGGCGCAAAGACGACGGGCGTTAGTCTGCTCTGCCCGCAGATAGTGAATTAGACACGTTACCAGCGCAGTTTATTACCGAATTGTGCCGCTGATTCGACTCGTTAACCGGAGGTTTCTGACTTCAGCATTGAATCTGTTTTCCGGAAAAGTACACTCAAATGACATTCGACGGAGATAGAAATGACCGACCAAGCTCAAAAAGCAGAATTATTCGTCAATTTACATCGGAGAGACGGCGTTTTTCTTATTCCGAACCCATGGGATGCTGGTTCGGCTCGGATACTTGAAGCGCAGGGTATTGAGTCACTTGCAACCACCAGTTCGGGCTTCGCACAAACGCTTGGTTGCCACGACGGTAAAGTGTCTCCTGACGAGATGTTTCAACACTGCGCCGCCTTGTGTGAGGCGACGACAATTCCTATTAGCGCAGACCTGGAGAATTGTTACGGTGATGGTCCCGATGAAGTCGCGGTGTGCCTATCCAGGTTTGCGGAGAGTGGAATCGTCGGTGCATCCGTCGAAGACTACGCGCCGGGTTCGAATGCGCGACTCTATGATTTTGATCACGCTGTCGAGAGGGTGCACGCCGGTGTCGAGGCGGCCGCAAAACTTCCATTCAAATTCTTACTAACTGCCAGGGCCGAAAATTTATTGCGAGGTCGTAATGATATTGAGGATACGATCAGGCGTCTGCAGGCTTTCGAAGCGGCTGGTGCGGACGTTCTTTACGCGCCGGGCTTGACGTCTCTCGATGACGTTAGGCTTGTTACCCAGTCAGTCGATCGGCCGGTCAATGTACTGGGCACATTCTTGCATCAACATACGATTGACGAAATTGGCGCTGCGGGAGCAAAGCGCGTGAGCACCGGTGGCGGTTTGGCGCGACTGGTGGTGGGCGCATTATTGGCGGCAACCCATGAAATGCAAAGCACGGGCAGTCAATCGTGGGTGGCGAATTGCGCAGGTTTCGCCGACGTCGAGACGGCTTTTTCTCCGGATTAATTAATAGTCAATTGGTCACCGCGTCGGTCGAGTATCGCGCATCGTCATTTGACCACCACCACGATGGCGCGAGTGGTTTTACATTTGGCCATTCTTCGTCCAGCGTATCGCCGTCGTACAAGCGTCCATTTTTGACAACACGATCTATCTCTACCGTATTCAGAATGTCATCGAGCGGGTTTGCGTTAAGAACCACCATGTCCGCGAGTTTGCCGACTTCGATCGAGCCTAAGTCTTGATTAATGCCTATGATCTTGGCGCCGTCAATGGTCGCTGCCCGTAAAACCTCCACCGGCCGCATGCCACCCATTGCGAAGCCCCACATTTCCCAATGGTAGCCGAGCCCCTGCAATTCGCCGTGCGCCCCAACTCCGACCAGGCCACCAGCGCGTTGAATTTTTGCAACTTGTGCGGCGGCTTGCTTGAATTGAAATGCCTCGTCGCGGACCCAGCCGGGGCGACGTTCGGTTAATTCATTGAGTCGGTTGCGCGGGTAAAAACGTTGCATCTTAGGGTCATCTTGAACTTCAGACCGAGTAAAGAAAAATTCTCGTAGTGATTCCGCGTTGTATTGCACGACCAAGGTTGGCGTGTAGGCGGTCTTGGTGCGCGCATACAGTTGCACAACGTCGTCGAATATTGGCGAATCCGGCATGGTGTGTTCATTGCCGTGCATGCCGTCGATCGCATGTGTGATGTCGAGTTTCTGATCGCCGGCACCTTCAGTCGTTGGCATCAAGCCCAGTTGCTTGCTGGCTAACACCACCCATTGTCGTTGCTGCCGATTGCCAACCACGTAGGACTTAATATTGTTCGTGTGGTAGTGCTCTTTGTAACGCCGCAAATAGGAAAGTGTCGCGTCATAAGACTTGAAGTCATTATTGCCAAAGATGCCTTGCGCCGTCATAAAAGCTCGCTGACCGATTGATTGACCTGTCTCAACGAAATCGCGGTAGGTCAAATAGTCTTTATAGGTGGTCTGTACGTCGAGACCCGCAGTTACGCCATATGCCAAGTTCGCAATTAACGTCCAGTTTTGTGGTTCCAAAACATCTTGTGTCCGGAACTCCCAATGGGCGTGCGTATCGATGAATCCGGGAACGACATACTTGCCGTCAATATTGATTACCGTTGCATCGACTGGAACTTCGAGTGTTCCGTTTTTTCCCAATGCAGCAATTCGATTGTCAGTGATCAGGACGTCGTGATTCTCGAGTACGTTTTCCATATCGCTCAGCGATGACCCGGACATCGTAATGACATTTGCACCCGTTAGTAACAATGAACCCGATGGAGTATCGCGAGCAACAATGACATCAAAATTTATGGCCTGAACGGTTTCGTGTTCATCTTTTGGCACGAACGGTTGTTCTTCTTCCGTCTCTTCTGCGGCAGCTTGCTCATCTTTTTTGTCGTCTTCCTGCCGAAATTCTAGGCTGGCCAAGGGCCTTGAGTAGAACGTATTGCCGATCGCCCACCAGACCGATTCACCGTCGCGCGTCCAGCCAAAGAAATCTGCGCCAATATCGGTCAGCGCGGCAACGGGTAAAGCGGGCTTGCGCACATCGACCGCTGGCGCCTTGCCACCAATCTCCGTTGTCGCTATCGCCCAAATCTGTTTGTTCACCCAGGCGAGCGCGTGTTTGCCGTCAGGACTAATTCGAGCGGCTTCGGCTTGCGGTGGTTTCTCCCCGCGCCGGTTACCCCGTGGTCCGGTGACAACCAGAGACTCTTGGCGGTCAGAACCGTCCAATTGAATTGAGAACAGACCCTTATCGTCATAGAGATAAATGCGTTCGGGGTCGGGGCCAAAATGTGGACTACGTGCGCCTTCTGCCGGTTTTATGATTGTTTGTTCTCCACCGGATGCTGGCAGTGTTATTAATTCCAATGGAATTCCAAGACCCGTGAATTCACTAAACGTTTGATGGCGCATGTACTCGTTACCGCGCATCGCGAACAACGTATCACCGTCCGGGCCGTAGGTGATGTCCGTATAGAACGCTGGGATGTCAGTGAGCTGTTGTGGTCTGCCGTTGCCATTGGAGCGCGTACGCCAGATGTGCCCGCCGTCGTTCATCGACCAGGTGACGTAGCTGATCCAGCGATTGTCGGGTGACCAGACTGGTTTGAATTCCCACGCGTCGCCCGAGGTTAGTCGCTCCGGTGTTGCACCACTCTCGTTCTCCATTACATATATTTTGCTAAGCACCGACGCAGCGATTCGCTTTTGATCTGCTGATAAAGCCGGGTCGTGAATAATAGTTGCGGTGAGGTCGCCCTGAGGAACGCGATAAGGAGCGGTCAAATCCGGACCAATAGCCAGGTCAACTTCTGCAGAAAATGAAATTTCAGTTTTTGAATCGGAATCGATTTCTACACGCCAAATTTTTCCCTCTGCGTTTAAGACAATTGCTGCCCCGTCAGGCGTGAAGGAATAACCAGGTAGTAGATCGCGACTTGGCGGGCGATAGTTTTCCTGCGAGTCGCGTTGAATCGGGTAAGTGAGCCATCGGTCTGCACCAGTGGTGAGGTTTCGTAAGCGAAGCCCTGTTTCGTTGTTCTCACGGGTGCCGTATACCAACAAGTTGCCGTCCGGGGACAACGCCGGCCGAACTGCGCCACCCTCAGCCCGCGTCAACTGGTCGATAACACCAGTGCTGCGCTGATAGCGAATGATTTGGGTTGCCGGAAAGTTGCGCACTGGCCCGTTGCTGTCGGTGCCTTTAGCGTAATAGAGGTAACGTCCGTCTGGAGACGCAACCACGCCAACACCGAATATATCGTCTTCCTCGCTGGCTCCACTGAGTTTTACGCCAGCACCGCCGTTACGGTGGTACATCGCCATTTCGGGTTTGACGGCGGTCTTTGTTACGACGACGAATTGGCTGTCTGCAGTCCATGCCGGCGAAATAAGTCCAACCTGTTTTTCGTCGGATAATTTTCGTGCTTCGCTGCCATCAGATTTGCTAATCCATACATTGTCGGCGCCGCTCCTATCACTAATGAAAGCGAGCCATTGCCCATCCGGAGAAACAGTAGGCTGGCTATCGAAGCCGAGCCCGGAAGTAATGCGGATTGCTTCACCACCCACCATCGGTAGCGTGTACAGGTCGCCGAGTAAGTCGAATACGATGGATTCGCCATCTGCCATTACGTCGATTGACAACCACGACCCCTGGTCGGTCGTGAATGACAATGTTTCAGTTTTTCCTTCGAGCGGAAGATCAGGCTTCTTTTTATCGTCGTCTGCGTAGGCGCTGCAAGTGAGGGTGAGCGCGATACATGCGGCATATGCGTTCGTCGAGGAAAAGCAATTTGAGAGGCTCATGATCATTCCTAAGTCACCAGAACGACTGATTCTAATGGATAAATGCCGCAATGTGAGGCTTTGATTCGCCAGAAGATTGGGGTCAGAGGTAGATTATCTCTAGCCTTCAGGCCTATTCCAGCGCTGGCTGTGGAAGTGCATAGAATATGCGCGTCGCCTGAGGCGATGCGACACCGAACTAAGCCGCCTTCTGATAGGTCATAAAAATGCATATAAATACTGTCGGAAACATCCTGATTTTGCTCGGCGCGCTGATCTTTCTGGGCGTGGCAGTGGCAGATGGCCTTGGCTTTGGTGGTAGTTCGGATTTCGGTCGCGGTCAAATCATCGGTTTGATCTTTGGACCGGTCATCGCCTTTGTCGGTCATAGTGTAAAAGGTCAGTCAGAGTAAGCGTTACTGGCAGCGGTGCCGGAGAATCCCCTAAAACGGTTTATTCGAAATAAGGTTCAAATTTCGGCGTAGCGATTCCGTCAAACCCGTTTTCACCGCGTACGAGAAAGTACGCCGCTATCGAATTTTCAGCAGCGAATCGAAACCCATCTTCGTGACCCATCACCAACAATGCGGTCGCTAAAGCGTCCGCCCTTGCGGCAGAGTTCGTAATGACGGTGACGGATGCCGTATTGTGAATGATCGGGCGAGCGGTTCGCGGATCGATCGTATGAGAGTATCGATGGCCGGCGAATTCGAAAAAGTTCCGATAATCGCCCGATGTGGCGAGTGACGAATCCGAGATGCTAATTGCGGCATCGAGTAGACGTTCTTCGCCGTCGGGTCTTTCGATCGCAATTCTCCAAGCTTGTCCACGAGCATTGAGCCCGCGTACGCTAATTTCGCCACCGAGTTCGACCAGAAAATTGGCGTAACCGTGTTCGGCTAGTTGTGAGGCAACCGCATCCACTGCGATTCCTTTGGCGTATCCGGAAAGATCGACGTAAAGATTTTCGTGATCTTTTCGTATCATTTTTTCATCGCAGCGTGTGTGAAGCTTTGCGTAACCTGTGTTTTCACGTGCGGCGAGAATGCTGCTGTCGGTCGGCGGTTCGAGTTTGATCTCACCAGGGCCAAATCCCCACAGATTTACCAAGCTACCGATTGTTACGTCAAAGGACCCAAGAGTCTGTTCGCTGACGAATTGGGCATCAGCGAGTACGTTGCACAATTCGCTAGTGGTCGTGAACCACTCGGTGGATTGGTGTCGATTGAAATTCGAAAGCGCGGAATCTGCTGCATAGGTTGAAAAGTGTCGATTGAGATTTTCGAGCAGAGCGGCAACATCCGGCGGATCAGCTGCAATAGTTTGTGCGTCGACAATTGTGACGTTGTATGTCGTTCCCATCGCCGTGCCGCGCAACGCAAGCTCTGGATGTTTTGTGGGGCCGCAGGCAGAAAGCAACAGCGCTAACCCTGCGACTATCAGACTTACTGCCCTTACGTTGTGCAGTTCGATGGGGGCCACCTCAGCGTAAATGATGATCCTCGAGTACCTGCGCGACGCAACAGGTCAATTTTTTTCCCTTCTCAATATGCAGAAACTCGTTTGGGCCGTGCGCATTGGAGTTCGGGCCAAGCAGCCCCGTCACCAGAAACTGTGCTTCCGGAAATTTCTCACCCAACATTCCCATGAACGGAATTGTTCCCCCGGTACCCATGTATACCGATGGTTTGCTGAAGAATAGTTCCGACGCCTTGTGCATCGATTGCTCCAACCAATCTGCGACGGGTGGTGCATTCCAGCCTGCCATAGTCGATGCGACGTCGAAGGAAACCTCAGAAAATGCAGGAGGATCTTCTTCGAGAATTCTTTTGACTGCCGTCGCGGCTGCATTCGCGTCAGCGGTCGGTGGTAGCCGGAACGAAAGTTTCAATGACGTCGTTGGCAGCATTGTATTGCCGGCATTGACCAACGCTGGCATACCGTCGGATCCGGTCACTGTCAGTGCGGGGCGCCAGTTATTGTTCAACAGTAGCTCGTATATGGAGTTCGTACTGTTGACGGCCTCAGTATTCGCCCAGGGAAACTTCATATAGACCGAATCACCCAATATTTCTGCTGCGCGCTCTGCCTGTGAAAATCTTTGCTCTGGTATTTCGACGAATAATTCATCGACGAGAATTTTTCCGTCGGCATCATTTTCGATACGACCGAGCAGTTGGCGCAATATGCGAAAACATGACGGTACGATGCCGCCCGCGGAACCCGAGTGAACCCCCTCCGTCAGAACGTCTACTTGTAAGGTGCCGGTCAGATTGCCGCGCAGTGATGTTGTGCACCAAAGCTGTTCGTAGTTGCCGCATTCTGCATCCAGGCACACCACCAGGCTCGGAGTACCGAGGCGATCGCCTAAATGGTCGATGTAGTAGGGTAGGTCGAAGCTTCCGGATTCTTCGCAGCCTTCAATCAAAACTACACAACGCGCATGCGGGATTCCCTGTTCCTGAAGTGCGCGGATTGCCGTAAGTGAACCAAATACCGCATAGCCATCATCGGCGCCACCACGACCATACAACTTGCCGTCGCGAATAACCGGAGTCCACGGGTCAAGATCCTCTTCCCAGCCGCTAAATTCGGGTTGCTTGTCGTAGTGACCGTAGAGCAACACGACATCGTCTGAATCTCCAGGAATGTCGAGGAATAAAATCGGTGTTCTCCCCGGCAGTCGAATGACGTCTGTCGTCATTCCTTGGACGGGCTGCTTCTTACACCAGGTTTCCAATTGCTCGACGGCATCGTCCATATGGCCGTGTTGCTCCCAATCGGGGTCAAACATTGGAGATTTGTTGGGAATTTTGATGTATTCGCACAACTCCGGAATGATGGAGTCTTCCCACATCTTGTAGACAAATGATTCGGTCTGTTGCTTGTTCATACGTTCTCGGATTTGGCGCAATTAGTGTCAGGTAAGCGTGCGAATCATACTAAAATATAGGGAATAGAGAACATCAATCGAATTCGAATCGAGGACGCGCCGTATGAACGCCTATCTGAAAATCTGGCCATTACTCTTGCTGCTTTCATTGCCGGCCCGCGCCGATATTGACATTGGAGGTGAGGGTGCTCGTTGTAGCGAGGATCCCGCCTGTATCAATCGATTTCATTCTGAGATACCCATGGCCGCACGCGCGAAGCCGGGTGAGCGCATCACAATGATAGGGCGCGATGCAGGGGATATGCATTTAGACCCGGATGAATACTCGGTTGCTGAATCCAGCCCTAGAGACGGATTCGGCGTGGTCCACCCCATGGTAGGGCCGGTCTACATCGAGGGTGCAGCGCCGGGTGACGTGTTGGCCGTTACTATTGAGAACATCAAACCAGGACCTGTCGGATGGACCAGTGCGTCTGAATTCGGGTTTGCGGGCGATGCCGTCGGCAGTGAAAGTCGTTTTATCTTATGGCGCTTGAACGAAGAGTACGCAGAGAGCGATGCAATTCCCGGGGTCCGCATTCCGAATGGTAGCTTTCCTGGCGTTATCGCGACGATGCCAGCGGCGGATCAGTTGGCCGCTATCCTCGACCGAGAACAACGGCTTGTCGATGCGGGTGGCGCAGTCTTTACCCCTGACACCGAGTTTGCGGAGCCATCGTCGCTGTGCGGTAAAGAAGGAACACGGGCAGGGGAATGCCTCCGCACCATTCCGCCGCGGGAGCATGGCGGCAATATGGATATTCGCTACTTGGGTGAAGGCGTTACAGTTTATTTGCCGTGCAATATTGAAGGTTGCGGCCTGGCAATCGGCGACTTTCACTATGCACAAGGTGATGGTGAAGTTTCCGGTACCGCGATTGAAATGGATGCAGAAATTACGGTAACGACGCAGATTGTTCGCGATGGTCCGTCCTTGAAACAGGGTCCGCATTTTTCCGGGCCTGCTTCCTTGCTCGCGATTCCATCAAAGAATTTTTACGCGACGACGGGCATTCCAGTGAAAGCACCCGACGAGGTCCCGCGCGATATCGCTTATTTGGCCAATAGCAAAGTTGCCGGTTTGCCAAATCTTTCAAAGGATTTGAGTTTGGCCGCGACCAACGCATTGGTTGCAATGATCGATTACATCGTCAGTGAGTACGGCTACGATCGGACGCAGGCCTACATGATCGCCAGTGTTGCGGTGGATTTGCGCATTGCGCAATTAGTGGACGTACCCAACGTAGGCGTAACGGCAATTCTTCCATTGGACATTTTTACAAAATAGTTCTGCAACGACGTCACACGCAATTTTGACGTTTACTGCCTATTGGGAGACAAGATCGGCGCGATGCTTTAGAGGATTGATGAGCACATTGTCGCGTACGCTGGTGATGAACTCAGCGGTATACGGCGCGAAACTTGTCGGCGTAGTTTGGGTATTAAATTCTGTTACTACCCAGTTTAAGACGGCTGCCAGTTGTGCATCATTCATGTCGGTTTGCACCACGCCAGGTACGCGTGCGATGTATTCACGTCCACCGGGTAACGCGAGCAACTTACCAACCTCATTGATTAGCGTTGGAACTTCCGGCGGAACGCCGGAGCCGTCGGCCAGATGGCAGCCGCGACAGTACAAGAGATAATCTGTTTTAGGATCGCTGTAGGCCGCTGCTGACATGAGCAGCAGCAGCCACAGAATTCGCGTTTTCATCAGCTGCTGTTTTGTTCGCTCAAGACTACGGCGACAGTGCAATGGTAAGTCCGTTCTGAGGTTCCGAAACACCAAAGAATGTTGCCGGCGTTCGAGGGGTAATACACCGGGCGATCACGCTCCGTGTTGTGGCATGAACAACGCTGGCACATGGATTTGCCGCAGCAATCATTGTATGAAATCAGGTAGTCCCGCTGGTCGACAGGATTTCGACATGTGCCAACCCAGGTAATCGGCGATGGTTCGGCGCCGGGAGGACAAGATGTAATGGTGCCGCCACAGCAGGTACAGAGCGTGCCGCCGAGCGCACAGTAACGCCAATACTCACAACTTTCTGGATCACCAATTTCCTGCACGGTCTCTTGTGATAATGCTCTGGATACGGGCAATAGCGGCAACGTCGCGGCGCCCGCTAGAAACATGCCCAGACGCGATAAGAAATTTCGTCGCGATATCGTGCGAGCCAGCTTCAGTGCTTGATCACGCGTGGTCTGGTCAATCCAATAATACGTTTTGTCGATAATGTTATTAGTATTCATGAAGCTTTTTCCTTCACTGAATGATCGTGTTCATTCTGTAAGTTACCAACGTAATCTTGCAGTGTTGCCACGCCAGAATCCATTGCTTCGATAAGACTTTCAAGATGTTCGCGAGTGTTGACGAGGCCTTTGCTCTGCAGAGTTCCGTCTGCACCTACCAGGATCGCGAACGGCAGTTTGCTAACTTCGTAGCTCATGCCGAGTTTTTCAGAAAGTACATAGGGATATTTTCCAAGGTTGAGGTCTCTCGCATAGGCCTGGTGTTGTTCGAGTTTGTCGCCGTCGCTCGCAAATACCAGCTGTAGTCGTTTGCGCTCACTATTGGCAAGCGATTTGGCCGTTGGCACGAGCGACTTACAGACCGGACAAGTCGGTGAAATAAACATGACCAGCGTGTGTAAACCGTTTGCGTCCGGGCCACCAATAGAAAGTGATTGTCCGTTGATATCCGATAACGGCAATGGCTCGGTCAATTCGCCAACCTTTGGGCCGGTCGTTGGCATTAATGCGCCGGCCGGCGCAACGCGCTCATGCAGTACACCTACTTGACGCGCTAGTGCGAGTACAACCAGTGCCAGCACGATGACCAGTACCCAAAGAACGATGTTTGAGACCAGCATTGCCTCAGCCACTGTTTTTTCTCCAGGTGTTAATTGATGCTCGGTTCGAAATCAGTTGATTCGATGCACCGAACAACAACGTGGTTGCGAAAAGCGTCGCTGCAAGCGTTGCGTAGTCGCCGAATCCGAGCGTTCGATCGATTGCCGGCAGCAATGTAAGCAGCGCTAGTGCTACTAGTATTAAATTTCGCATGACCAACCCGCCGGACAAAAATTGCTCAGAGTCACTTTTGCCACCAAATCCACAGCCGCAATCAATGTAGTGTCGTCCCCGCATAAGATTAATGCCGATCGCGAATGCATACATGCCTAATAAGATAGCGCTTCCGATTGCCGTGATTGATTGTTGGTAGAACGCAAGCAACCAACTGGCACCCAGCAGTAACTCCAACAGTGGCAAAAGGCGCGACATCGGAGAGACCAAAACTTCCGGCAGAAGTTGGTACTCAAGTAGCGTTACTCGAAAGCTCGGCCCCTCAGCAAGCTTGTGATAAGCAGCGACGAGGAACATGACTCCCATACCGACGGATATGGCTTTGGTGATTAACGGGTCCAACATGGTTCGTGGCTTACCTCAAAGATCCTCAAATAGTGCAATTTCTGGCGCCTCGATTGAACGTTGATGCACAAACGTGAGTGCATCGTAGACGTTAACCTCGCCTTCATCGTTGCCGACGATCAACAGTGGTTCAGCTTCTTGGGTGACCATCAATGTCGCGGAAGGTATTTCTAGCTCAATCCGCGCAAGGCGCCGTTGGGTGGTCGTGTTGAAGACCCAAATTTCGGTACCTGCTTCGTGGTGTGTGTACTGCTCGCCCTGGTGCATGGCGATGTACAGTAAGCTGAGATCTTTGTGGACCGAATTGAGCTGACTCCCGCCGGGTAACCAACCTTCCTCGGCATCTTCTTCACTCAGGATTGACCAGGCATCGCTGATATTGATGCTATTGCCGTTTGTGCTTACATCAAATACGAGCCCCGCGTTGGACAACAATGACCAGCCCGTTGCCGTTTCGCGTGGTCGGTCATACACAGGATCTTCTTGCATATCAAAAAACTTCGTACTTCTTACGCGGTTTGATTCGGTACCGTCGGCGCCCAGCCGCACCAATTGCAGCGTTCCGTCTCCGCATAGGCTCATAAAGCCATCATTTTCGACAGGCATGATCAGTGCGCAGCCCGGCGTCGAAATCTCTCCAACGAAACTGCGATTTTCCACATCGACGATCGAGACGGATTGCGCTGGCGTCATGTTTGACACGCCCACATACTTCCCGCCGCTCATCAGGCCTATGTAGGCCCGGAAGGGCAGAGCCACAATTTTCTTCGGAAGCTCTACTTCGGCTACAGGTGACAGATTTTCGTAATCGTGAATCACGAGAACGTCAGTACGGTCACCATATGACCCTCGAGAATAAAATGAAGCCGCTGCGTAGAATTCACCGCGCGCTGGATTCGGTTGGACAGCGGGTGTGTGGCCGGATATGGAGATGAGGCCATGCATGTCGCCTGATGAGGCGTCAAAAACATAACCCGCGGTTCGTCCGACAGCCATGAACCAGTTTTCGCCAGGATCCGGCATTGTCTCGGGCTGGCTCATGGTTTGCGGTTGAATCTGAGCGCTCGCAATTGAAAAAGTGCAGCACAGGGTAAGAATGGTGGCGACGCGCATTTTTTTCATCCTCCGTTTCCGGTGAATTGATTTGTTTTGTTCACGGGCGCGGGATTCTATCACGAATGGACAGTATCGACGTGCAAGCGAGGGTCATGAAGTGGCAAAATATCATCTTATGAAACAGTCAATTCAGATTTTTCTTTGAATCTTAAAAAAACCACTACGATTTTCGTACTTGGCGCTATTGCTGTCGTCGTATTGTTCGACGTTGATTGGATACTCGACTTCGGACAGAGCAATGAATACGAGGTTCCCGCTCCTGCGGTCGAGGCGCTTTACGAGAATTGCTATGCAATCAAGGACGATGCGATGCATCGTCAGGCATTTGGCACGATTGATAATCCTGATGTACAGCGAGAATTTATTTCCGCGAACCGCGCGGTCATCGCCGCTGAGTGCCGAGCAGAGTTTCCACAGCAATTGATTTCGGTGGAGATCGATACTTCGCCAAATCTAATTGATCTGCATCCACGCTTTTGGTGAGGTTCAATCGCTGCTTAGCGCAAAATTAAGCAAATCCAGAAAATATTTTTTGATGTCCCTCGACGATGCGTTGCGTCTCTTCCGGTTCGGCATGGGTCGAATAATCTCCAGGTTTAAAAGTGCCGCCTAATAACAGTACGTCCGAACGTGAGAACATGTAGAGAAGACCCGCGCCACCGCCAATCGTTAGGTAATCAACATCGGGATCCGGCGGCATGAACACCAATTGCCCTTTCGCAGGTGTTATTTCCGTATCGCCAAACAGCTTTCCGGCACCCAGGCCAGTGCAATTAAATATGACCGGTTCGTCCAATCCGATTAATTCCGATTTGTCTTCGAAATTTTGAATGACGAACTTGCCGCCGGCTTGGAGAAAATCTTCTGTTAGCCGACGCAAAAATGTTGCTGGTTCTACCATCATCGTTAACGAGCAACGAACGTAAGGCGAATCAAACGGGTGCTCGTCAGGCATGAGTTCAGTTTGATAAGGGTATAACTCATCAAATTTGTCGCCCTCATCACTGAACGGACTCTGACTTAAATTATAGAGTTCTGTCCAATGAATGCCGTAGTCAGCACCGCCCAAATTGGTATGCGCGTGATGCGCAATTCGCGCTGCGAAATCAAGTTGCGATTTGAACGCTGCGGAGGAGACTTCCGGGTCATGAGCGCTAGCCACGCCCCACTCACCACCGGCAACGTTGGACGTCGTATGGCGAGCGACGGTTTTCGTGCGAATAGTGACCCGCCACCCAGCGTCTTGTAAAAGCCGCGCTGTGGTCAGTCCCATAACCCCGCCGCCGATAACTGCTGCAACACGGTGTTCCATGCCCAGCGTCTCACGCACCGCGAGAGCAGATGATCCCCATGACAGCGTTATGCCCGCACCACCATGGCCGTAGTTGTGAATGATCGTTTTCGCGTCGAGTTTTTCACTTTTTACGACGAATCCGGATGGCCGATAAGGTCGGTGTCCAACGATGACACGTATGACGTTTTCCATCGATATCCTCGGTGCGACCCAAGGTTTTCTCGAGTATTGCCGCTGGTATTTGTTGCGCGATGTCGCCATTGGTACGCAGCCGCCAAGAGCGGCTGTGGCGGCACCGGCGCCGAGCGACTTTAGAATTCTACGGCGTTGTTTTTGCATTCTATTCCCCATTGCGCGCGCACGAGCTGGCTAAATACAGATTAGTTGGGTGACGCCGCAAACACAATTCTGCGTGACTAGTGGTCCATCAAACCTACCTTGGTAGACCACTAGATCCGTACGCGCTGTTCATTGGCACGGGCATTTCGTAGAGTGACAGTTGGATTGCAGCAGGGGGTCGCAATGAAGCGCAAGGTCACTCGTCGAGATTTTCTTAATGGCACGCAAGTTGCGCTGAGCACCTCGCTGTTAACGCCCTGGTCAGAAGTATTTGGCGCGTCTGGCGACGGTTTTTCGCTTGACCCAGATTACTATCCGCCGGCGCAGATGGGATTGCGAGGTAGTCACGCAGGCTCGTGGGAAACCATGCACGCGCGGGTGTCAGGTGCAACCTGGCCGACAAGTCCGGTCGATGAAACCTATGATCTTGTGGTCGTCGGCGCCGGCATAAGCGGTCTCAGCGCGGCGCATTTTTATCGAAAGGAAAACCCGACGGCAAAGATACTCATTCTCGATAATCACGATGATTTCGGTGGGCACGCGAAACGGAATGAATTTCAAGTGAACGGTGAAACGCGCATGGGTTACGGCGGCACCGAAACGATTGATACGCCGTCGAGCTATGCGGATATTTCCCTCGATCTACTGCGCGATATCGGCATCGATGTGCAACGTTTTTACGATTATTACGATCAGGATTTATACGCATCGATGGACCTTTCCTACGGTATCGCCTTTGATCAGGAAACTTACGGTCAGCGAAAGATGGTCGCCGGTTATGGCAGTACGCCTTGGGCTGAGTTCGCAGCACAAACACCGTTAAGCGATGTGGCAAAAGCGGATTTGGTGCGTGCGTTTACTAATGAGCAGGATTACCTGCCAGGAATGACGCGAGACGAAAAGGTCGCGCTCTTGGAAAAGATTAGTTATCGCGAATATCTGCGCGACTACGTGAAGGTTGATGAGCAAGTGCTCGAAATGTATCAACGCTGGGGAATGAGCTATTGGTGTGTCGGTATGGATGAGGTTCCGGCCATTTATATTCTCGGCTATACAGACGGCGGTGGCTTGCCCGGGCTTGAGCATACGCTGCCAAGAAAAGGCGGCCGTGGCAGTGAGCCCTATATTTTTCACTTTCCAGACGGGGGTGCTTCAATCGCGAGATTGCTGGTTCGTAAGCTCATTCCCGATGCGTTGCCCGGTAGCACCATGGAAGATTCTGTTAAGGCGCGGCTCGATTATTCTATGCTCGACCACCCTGACTCTGACATACGAATCCGTTTAAATAGTACGGTGGTAAACGCAGGACACACCGCGAACGGCAAAGCAGTGGACGTGACCTACGTTCACTCAGGTAATGCGCATACCGTTCGCGCCAAGCACTGCGTCATGGCGTGCTACAACAGTGCGATACCCTATATCTGCGACGAGTTGCCGAACGAACAAAAACAGGGCTTGGCATACAACGTCAAGATTCCGCTTACCTATACAAAAGTCGTGGTGCCTAATTGGCGTGCATTCGCCGATCTCGGCGTTCAGTTTGTTTTCTACACCAATGATTTTTTCAAACAAGTTGAGCTGGATTACCCGGTATCGATTGGCGGCTACGAATTTGGTAAGTCACCCGACGATCCCATGGTGTTGCACATGTGCTATGTGCCGTACTTCGACGATATTCAAGGGCCAGAGCAGTGGCGGGCAGGACGCCGGAAGTTGCTTGAAACACCGTTCTCAACTTTCGAATATCACGTGCGTGACCAGCTTGACCAAGCGCTCGGCGGTGCGGGTTTTGACGCGGAAAACGATATTTCAGCAATTACCGTCAATCGATGGGCACATGGATATTCTTATAGTCCCGGACTTTTGTGGGAGCCGCATTACGATAGTGAGAGCGACAAACCGTGGGTTAAGGGACGCCAACCTCATGGTCGAATTGGAATTGCAAATTCAGACGCGGGTGCAGCTGCCGATACTGATTCGGCCATTTACCATGGACATCGCGCCGTGCAGGAAATTCTTGGCATTCGATAGCGCGTTGAACTCCCGTCCAACTCGCCATGCTAGGTCACGATGTGCCCGATGATTGGCACATTAATTTCGACGTGGAAAACAAACTGATCGCCGTCTGTCGTTTCGTAAACGCCGCCCATTGGCGCCAGTACCTTTGGCAGCGGAATGCCCAAGAACGACCAGCGTCTTGCTAGATAACGAAGACGGCTACCGTCAGGAAGCAGTGTCATACCCATTTTCGTTGGGCCGATTTATTCGCAAAGGAGTTGCGCGAAACGACCGTCGCCCACAGACATTACGCTCGAGAATTCTTTCGCATTGAATTTCGATGCCAAGTTTCCTGCCTATTTTCGTGCGCTGTCTGAACGGTCGTTGGAACTGCAGTACCCTCGGGCGGAAACCCGGCTGCCCGGCGATCGGTTCCGTTTCAGCTTGTCAGTTGAGCATCCGCTACTCGGTGTCACGACATTTCGGGACGGCAGAATTTCACTCTGCGGTCAGTTCGCGGTGAATGGTTCGGGTCATGATTTCAGTGGTGATGAAATCCCAGCTCCAACTGTTGTAAACAGATAGCGGATTCTCTGCGAGTATTGCATCGATTGAACGACCTGCATCGACCAGGGTATTTATGCGAGACCTTGCATCAATCAGCATGTCGACTGCGGTTTGCAGGTCGTTCAGGCTGGCCAGTGGACCATGTCCTGGAATAATTTTTGTATCGGCATTAGCCATCGAAAGCAGTTTCTGCTGGCCCGTAATAAACCCGGCAACGCTACCGCCGCCATCGATGTCGATGAACGGAAATACTTTATTGAAAAAAACATCGCCTGCGTGAATGACGTTCGCTTCCGTGAAGTGAATCGCTGCGTCACCGCTCGTGTGTGCCATTGGGATAAAAAATATGTAGGAGGTATGTCCATTCAAATGAAAAGTGACCGATTCGTCGAACGTTAACTCCGGAAGGCCACTTTGATCGAAAGTTTCATCTTCGATTAATGCTTGTCGCAAATTATTATGTGCAACAACTGTCGCTCCAGCAGCAGTGAAGGCATGATTCGAGCCGGTATGATCGCCGTGGGCGTGCGTGTTGACGACGAAGTTGACCGGCCCGTCTGTCATGCGTTCTATCGTTGCAACCGTCATTGCAGTCGTTGTCGCAAGTCCGTTGTCAATGAGGACATTTCCATCGCTGCCACTCATCAACCCTAAATTTCCGCCCGGGAAGCCACCTTCGCCTTCCAGCATGTATAGGCCAGTGCCTACCTCGGTTGCCTTCCAGGAAATTCCATCATCTTGCGCGAACGCAGCAGTCGAAAGGGCGGTGGCCGTAGCAATAGCAAATGTTGTTCTTAGCATCGATGGATTCCCATTTAGAGTGAGCCGACCATACCGCAGGAACGAGATGTCGTCACCCGCCACGGACGTACGTTGCAGTTTTTGATCAGTAGCCTGGAATCTCCCGAATTCGTGAGAGTTGGGTCACAGATAGCGTGTTACGCATTGCATACCGTTGCTTGTATGTCAGCAGCGACCAGCAATGTAATTCCGTTTCCACTCGCGCGGCGCCGTGAGTTCAGTGGTTGTCCGCATTGCGGCAGACGGAATGACGTGTGGCAAATTGGTCGTTTATTGTGGGCCTATTGCGAGACGCATGAGCTTCGATGGGTCGTCGCAGACTTCGACGGTGTATCCCGTGCGACCATCAATCGCACTGAATTGCGTCGAGGCCTGGAGTTTTTGTCTGAATTTGTAGAAGTATCTCGCTGAGCGACTGGGCGATCGCCCAAATTCCTACGACTATTGTTTACTAACGTTTGACGCCTAATCAATGCGATTATTCGCATTGGTACGGGAGCCCGCACGTGCGAAACAAAGACGAGGATGCAATATGTCGATCGATAATCTACAACTAATCAATTGGGACGATATTCCGCTCGAAACAGTAAATTCGAGTATGCGACGGAGAATCGTCACTGGCGAACTCATGACCGTTGCGCGCATTTATTTCGAGGATGGATTCGTGGTGCCTATGCACAGCCATCACAACGAGCAAGTTACCCAGGTCTTGAAAGGTACGATGCGCTTCGTCTTTGGCGATGATCGCGCTAAAAGCGTCGATATCGGGCCAGGTGGTGTCGTGGTGATTCCGGCTCATGTGCCGCACGAGGCAACGTGTATGGGGGATGTGGAAGAAATGGATATGTGGGCACCCCGTCGGGACGATTGGCTGGACGGGAGTGACGATTACTTACGCTCGTAGGAGCCTGTCTGTTCAGGTGTCATTAATAAAAATTTAAGCTCGCGTTAAGCGGCAAGCATCTACATCTGTGGTCGACACTCAAATCCGTGTTAAGGACAGCCATCAAGGAGGATGTCATGGATATCATTTACGCCGCAGAGAAGCCCAGTATTGCCAAATTGTTTAGCCAGCGAATAAAGCGTCTGGTACCGGTTGACGATCTGATGATTACGGAAAACCCTGATGAAACAGGGTGTTTTTATATCGGTTTCCAGTTGGATAGCTACGTGATGTCGCCAGACGGTGATATCGCGTGGGATTCACCGCAATTGCTCGATCAATAGTTCGCCAGCGGCCTAGAACCACTATGATATAAAGCGGCCTCATGGGTTTTGCCCGCCGCGGTGGTTGTGTCTGTGCAAAAGAGATTATTGATCATTGCGATTGTTCTTTCGCTAAACGCGTGTAGCGCTGGTGGCAGTGGTAGCGCTCCAGCGCTTCCCCCTCCCATCGATGCGAACATCGCGACGATTTCGGAGGTTCAGGGCAACGGAAATGTCAGCCCGATGTTAGGTCAAAGAGTCAAAATTACGGGAATAGTGACTGGCGATTTTCAACAGGGTGACGCGGATACTGGCAGGAATCTCGGTGGATTCTTCATGCAGATGGCAATCGGAGACGGTGACCCAGCAACGTCAGACGGTATTTTTGTTTTCGATCGGAATTCCGCCATTAATAATGTGGTTATCACCCAGTCGGTGGAGGTCACGGGAACCGTCACAGAGAACTTTTTCGAAACTCAAATTATTGCAGATTCCGTACGTGTAGTCGGATCTGGTGCGATCCAACCCACTGACCTTTCCTTTCCGGCAACTACTATCGCGAATAGTGACGGCATTCTCATCGCCGATTTCGAACGTTTTGAAGGAATGTTTGTTGGCCTTGCGGACCCTGCAACCATCAGCGACGTGTTCAATCTCGAGCGGTACGGCGAACTCACTTTGTCGTCGACAGACCGCTTGTATCAATTCACAAACAGCAATGCGCCCGATATGGCCGGCTACGGCGCACACAAAGAAGATGTGGCGAGCCGTAGCCTTATTCTAGACGATGGATTGTCGCTGCAGAACCCAGACGACATTCACTACCTGAAACCGATAGCTTCGAACAGCGCTGACTACTCTGTGCGCGTTGGCGACACAGTTGCAATTGCGGGCGGCAACATACGGTTTAGCCGCGGTAGCGGTGGTTCCGGCAAGGAATCGTTTCGGCTAGAGCCGGCGTTTGATCCTCTATTTTTATCCCAAAATGTGCGAAATAGTGTTTCACCCGACCCTGGCGGAAACGTAAAAGTAGCAAGTTTTAATGTGCTGAATTATTTCACCACAATCGACAACGGCCAGAACAATTGCGGGCCTGATGCCGATATGGGGTGTCGCGGCGCCGACAGCACACTCGAGTTTTCCCGCCAACACCAAAAAACGGTTAGTACGCTACTGGCTTTGGATGCAGATGTCGTTGGTCTAATGGAGTTGGAAAACAATGGCGGAGTAGCTTTGCAGAGCATTGTGGACGCGATGAATGTTGTTGTAGGCAATGGAGAGTGGGCATCCATAGAAACCGGTGTAATCGGTGGTGACGCAATCACGGTTGGGCTGATTTATAGAACAAGCGTTGTGCAGCCCGCCGGTACATTCGCCGTTTTGACGTCGATGAGTGACAGCCGTTTCAACGATCGGCGCAATCGGCCGGCGCTTGCTCAGACGTTTGATGCCGTCTCTGATGGCGGGCGCTTTACCGTTGCGGTGAATCATCTCAAATCAAAGGGGTCGTCCTGTGACGACAGCGGCGATCCAAACCTCAATGATGGTCAGGGAAATTGTAATCAGACCCGAACCGATGCAGCCGCGGCACTCGCAGAATGGTTGACTGACGATCCGACGGGTAGTGGCGATCCTGATGTATTAATAATGGGTGATTTGAACGCCTACCTTCGAGAAGACCCGCTGACAACGCTCGAGAACGCCGGGTTCGAGAATCTGTTGGAGACGAGACTTGGAACGGACGCGTATTCTTACGTTTTTTACGGCCAGGCAGGCGCTTTGGACCATGCTTTGGTCTCCAGCTCGCTTAGCGGACGGGTAACTGGCGTCGGAGAATGGCATATCAATGCGGACGAACCGCCACTCTTTGATTACAATCTCGAGGCAGGCCGCAGTGCGGATTTGTTTGATCCGAACAGCCCTTTCAGGGCGTCCGATCACGACCCGGTAATTGTTGGCATCAATCCATAGGGCAAATAGTGGCAAGGCAGATATGGGCACAGCAGACGACAATCTTGACGCGTATCCGGTAGCCAATTCCACAGATATCGCTAAGCAAGTACCCGTTATAGATATTGCGGCGGTTGTTCAGGACGCGAGCTCAGCCGACGCCAGAAATGCGGTTGACGAAATTGCCGCTGCTTGTCGTGATTGGGGCTTCTTTCAAGTACTCAATCATGGTGTTTCTTCGCAACTCGTCCAGGAAACCTGGTCGCAGACGCGGGCATTCTTCACGCAGCCGACTGCTGTGAAAGAGCAGAGCCTGCGTACGCGAGAAAACCCATGGGGTTACTACAATAACGAGTTAACAAAGAATCAGCGCGACAAAAAGGAAGTATTTGACTACACCACTGATGGGCTCGATCCAATTTATCAGGCCGAAAACCGTTGGCCGGAAATGTCGCCAGAGTTTGCGACAACGATGCGAGCGTATCGAGATGCCTGCACAGACCTGGGGCTTTCATTGCTTGAGGCGTTTTGCGTAGGTCTCGATCTACCGGCCGATTATATGCGCTCCGATTTCGCCAGGTATCACACGGGCTTTATTCGTCTGAATTATTACCCGGTCAAAGATCCAATGGGCGCCTCTACAATAGAGCATTTGGCCGTTGCTGATCTCGGCATTCACCATCACACCGACGCTGGCGCACTAACGGTGCTACTGCAGGACGATGTCGGTGGACTGCAGGTGTTTAAGGATGGGTTTTGGCACAACGTCGCGCCGCTCGAAGATGCATTGGTTATCAATACTGGCGACATGATGCAGGTCTGGTCGAATGATTTTTATCAGGCCGCCGTCCATCGCGTTCTCGCGATGGAAACGAGAGATAGATTTAGCATTCCGTTCTTTTTTAACCCATCGGCCACTACAACGGTGGATCCATTGCCAACGGTGGTCAGTGATTCACGACCGGCACGCTATCGAACCATTCCATGGTGCGATTTTCGTGGGCAAAGAACAGATGGCGATTACGCGGATTACGGTCCGGAAGTACAAATATCCCAATACAAGATCGCGGCTTCCTAGCCCGGAATAATCAAAGGCGTACAAATGAATAGATTAATCTCTTTTGCTGTTCTTTTTTCACTATTACCTACTGTGCACGCGTTTGCCGACGATGGGATGAAGCACTTTCAGGCTGAAGATGTCTTCGAGCTCGAGTACGCGAATGATCCGCGCGTATCACCAGATGGTTCCGCAATTGTCTACGAGCGCCGCGGCAATGACATCATGACCGACAGGACGCGCTCCAACTTATGGATCGTAAATGTCGATGGCAGCGGTCACCGACCATTGGTTTCCGGAATAGAGAGTGCAACATCGCCGCGTTGGTCTCCGGGCGGCGATAGGGTTGCGTACTTGCAGGCCACGGATTCAGGTAACGGAATTTTTGTTCGCTGGATGGATAGTGGGCAGACCGCGCTGCTTGCCAACTTGCGGCAGTCGGTTTCCAGCCTAACCTGGTCTCCGGACGGTAAATCACTGGCGTTAGTTATGTCGGTGCCGACGGAAGCGGCATCGCTGGTGGCGCCTCGGGCAAAACCGGAGGGCGCGGATTGGTCGGAACCCGTGAAAGTCATCGATTCCGCTCGATACCGGCGGGACGGACGTGGCTTTCTCGATCCCGCTTTTGCGCATGTGTTCGTATTGCCTGCCGACGGTGGTACGCCGCGGCAACTAACGGAAGGTAAGTTCAATCACGAGGGCGCGCTGTCCTGGACAGCTGATTCAAAGCAGATCTTATTCGCAGCAAATCGCAGCCCGGGCTGGGAACTACAGTCGGGCGAAACAGATATCTTTAGTGTAGCTGTTGACGATGGGACCCTGGCGCAACTCACAGAGCGCAGCGGTAGTGAATCCTCTCCGACAGTATCGCCAAACGGGCAGATGGTCGCCTATGTTTACGATAGCAATCGAAAGGTTGCCTATCGAAACAGAATTCTGCATGTCATGTCTGCTGATGGTAGTGATGATCGCGCATTGACGCCCGATCTGGACAGCTCAGTCGGCAATGTCCAATGGATCGACAATCGACGCCTGTATTTTCAATATGACGAGCGCGCCGTGCGCAAAGTCGCGCGGGTTTCCCTCGGCGGCGAAATGACGGACGTGGTTACGGGGCTCGGAAGTACTTCTTTAGGGCGGCCCTACCTTAGCGGCGACTATACGGTTGCCAGCAACGGAACCGTCGCGTGGACGAAGGGCACGGAATATCGCCCGGCGGAAGTTGCCGTTTCAAATCGTCGTGGTGAAAGGCAACTGACTGAGTTGAATGGCGATTTATTGGACAACCGGGCGCTTGGGTCTGTCACTGAAATCGTTTATGAGTCCTCGTTCGATGGAACGGAAATTCAGGGTTGGTATATGACCCCACCGGATTTTGAGGAAGGTGAGCAGTACCCACTCATCCTCGAAATTCATGGCGGCCCGCATGCCGCCTATGGCCCATACTTTTCTGCTGAAATGCAATTAATGGCGGCAGCTGGTTACGTTGTGTTTTATGACAATCATCGCGGCAGTACCTCGTACGGCGAAGACTTTGCCATGCTGCTGCACTACAAGTATTCGAGTCCTGAAGACTTCGCCGATCACGATTCAGGCGTCAATGCGGTAATCGATAAGGGAATTATCGATGCGGAGAATTTGTTCATCACCGGTGGTTCGGCAGGTGGTATCGCAGCCGCCTATGCCATTGGATTGACTGATAGATTTAATGCCGCGGCCGTAGCCAAGCCCGTCGTCAACTGGATCAGTAAGACGCTAACCGCCGACTCGTATATAGGCCAAATTTATCACCAGTTCCCCGGCATGCCCTGGGAGCACTTGGAACATTATTGGCAGCGCTCGCCACTTTCTTTGGTCGGCAACATGACGACGCCCGCAATGCTGATTACGGGCGAGGAGGACTACCGCACGCCGATCTCTGAGTCGGAGCAATTTTATCAGGCGTTAAAACTGAAAGGTGTCGATACTGTGATGGTTCGCGTGCCCGGGTCGCCGCATGGAATTGCCGGTCGTCCATCGCGATTAATCGCGAAGGTAGACAACATTCTTGCCTGGTTCGAGCGCTATCGCACCGACTTAAACGGGCCCAGTAATGATTAAAAAACTTCTTGCGCCAATCGCGCTGCTATTCGTTCTAGGTTCTTGCGGCGATTCGCCCGAAATATTTCTACCCAATTATTCCCAAATCGATCTGGTGATCGAAAATGGTGCTGTGTTGGATGGATTGGGTGGGCAGCCAGTAGATGCTGATGTAGTGGTCGTCGACGATGAGATAGTGTTTGTTGGGGCAACATCATTTTCTGCAGATGATTTCGAGAGCCGTATTGTCCGTCGCGTTGATGCAGCTGGGAAAACAGTTGCACCTGGGTTCATCGATTTACATTCGCATGGAGATCCGTTGGAGACGCCGGAATTCGAAAATTTTCTGGCAATGGGTGTTACCACCATCACGCTCGGGCAGGACGGTTCCAGCCCCAACGTGGACTCTTTAGACGCCTGGATGAAACAAGTCTCGGAAAAGGGGATCGGCACAAATCTCGCCATGTTTGTGGGTCATGGAACACTGCGCAATGCAGCCGGGATCGGAATGGCTGCCACACCTGAGCCAGAAGATTTGGCGCGCATGCTGGAAGCGCTTGATGTCACCCTGGACTATACGTTTGGCATGAGCACTGGGTTGGAATACAACCCGGGGCTAAATGCGGATGTTGCAGAGCTGCGCGCATTGGCGAAAGTCGTTGGTGCTAACGATCGCATGATCATGAGTCATATGCGAAACGAAGATGACGATCAGCTGGAAGCATCAATTGCGGAGCTGCTGGAGCAGGGCGAAGACGCGCATGTTCACATTTCCCATTTGAAATCGGTGTACGGCAAGGGCGTTGAACGTGCCGACGAGATACTTCGCATACTCACCGCTGCCCGGGCATCGGGAATCGACATTACTGCCGAAATTTATCCCTACAGCGCGAGTTACACCGATATCGGGATCGTATTCCCGGTGTGGGCGAAAACAGCAGAACAATTTGCCGTGGCGAAATCTGAACGTCGGGAAGAACTTGCAAGCTATCTTCGCGATCGGGTGAATCGGCGCAATGGGCCTGAAGCGACCTTACTTGGAACTGATCCCTGGACAGGACGAACGCTTGCTGAGCTTGCGCACGAAATGGAAATGCCATTTGAGGATGTGCTGATAGACGTGATTGGTCCACAGGGTAGCTATGGCGCGTACTTTGTCATGAACGATGCCCTACAGACCAGGCTCATTCGCGATCCATTTGTTGGCGTTTGTTCAGACGGGAGTCCCACGGGCTTTCATCCGCGCGGACATGGCACGTTTGCCAAAATCATTGAGAAATTCGTAGTCGAAAACGGCGTGTTGACATTGCCGGAAGCGATTCAAAAAATGACCTCATTTCCGGCGAGCGTGTTGGCAATATCAAACAGAGGGGTGATCAGAGCGGGTATGAAGGCCGATCTGATCGTCTTTGATGCCAATAGTGTTCGAGAAAATGCTAGCTATCCCAACCCGTTGCGGTTTGCCGACGGTTTCGATGTCGTCGTCGTGAACGGCGAAGTTGCCCGCGAACAAGGTCAGTTAAGTGCTTCCATGCATGGCGTCGTATTGCGGCCATGAACCCGGTGCCGGTTGTGCATACAGATGGCCGTGCCGTCATCCTCGATTTGAGTAAGGGTGCGGCTCTTTGCGGTCGCAGTATTGCAGGACTGGATGTGGAGGAATTGGGCCAACTCATTGATCAGGCTATGTCGGAAGCAGGCACGAAATTTTCATTCGGCCGATATGCGGAGCCACGAGACCTTTACAGCAACGACAATTTCGCGAACGGTGGTTCCGACGAAACGCGAACGATCCACATGGGTATCGACGTTTTTTGTGCGGCTGGCACGCCGGTTTATACGCCACTCGATGCAACGGTCGCGCATCTCGCTAACAACGATCAAGAGTTGGATTACGGTCCGGTCGTTATTCTGCGCCACCAAGATACGGCGGACGCTGTGTTTTTTAGTTTGTACGGCCACCTTGGGGTCGACGTGCTTGATCAATTGTTGGTCGGTCAAAGCGTGGTGGCTGGCGAGCAAATTGCGACTGTTGGCGAGCCCCCGACCAACGGCAATTGGCCGCCACACTTACACTTTCAACTGATCAACGACCTACTGAATCTAGGAGTCGATTTTCCGGGTGTCGCCCTTAGAAGTCGGCAAGATTTTTGGCTGGATTTGTCACCAAGTCCGGCGCGGTTCTTTCCAGAGGTTGCAGCGGATTCACTGGACTACGCAGAGGTTCCCTAAACAACTGCCGGCTTAGATTTCGGCAATGCCGCGCCGACGCTCCATCGATGAAATCAATTTGAATCCTAACTTTCGAATGGGATCCGGCGGCATCCAGCTGGCCGTACCGAATAGGTTTTCTATATCTGCTGTTTCCCTATCATGGGCGAGATCCACTAACGCCGCACCGAACAATGTTCCCTTAACGACGCCACCACCATTACAGCCGGCGGAAATGTAGAGACCGTTCTCAATTTCTCCCCAGTTAGGCGCACCGTTGAATGTTAATCCTGTTGCACCCGACCACACGTTCGCGAGGCGAGTGTTTTTTAAGAACGGAAAGCGTCTTTGCAACGCCTCTTTAAGGACTATTGCCATCGCGCGATTGTCGGTTTCGACTTCATAGTCGTAGCAAGAGCGAATGAGGAGCCGATTGTCTACGGTACGGCGTAAGGTGCTTCCGAGTCTGTGGGTAGGCAGCAGTCCCCAGGAAGGTTCGGTCCCCAAATGTGCGAGTAGATCACTTGGCAATGGAACGGTTAGGCCGGCGTAGGTGTAAATGGCAGTGACCCGAGAGGGTCCGAAACCTAACGATTTCGCGAATGCATTGTTCGCGATGATCACTGATTGAGCGGAGACACTACCTGTCGGTGTGGTGACGAGCCACGCATTACCCGAACGAGATACCTTTAGCGCGGGGGTTTCTTCGTACACCGATATCGATTCTGGAAGTGCGTTCGCTAACCCGCGTATGAATGCTGCTGGTTGCACCAAGTAACAGTCAGGAGAATACAAACCTTCCCGGTAAAAATCTGTTCCAATTTTGCTGTGCAGCGCATCCTGATCAAGTATTTCATAAGGCAGATCTGCCGCTTTAAGAAATGCCACATAGGAACGGATTGCTTGCAGGCCGGCCTCTCCTGCTGCGGCGCGATAGGTTCCAGAACGTTGCAAGTTGCAGTCAATCTTGTGTCGCCGAACCAATGCAGACAATTCGGACATCGTTTTTGAGACCAGCGCGTTGCATTTCTGCATACGGTCGATCTCTGCCGTATTTGCGTCATTGGCCAGCGAAACTTCCAGGAGAAAACCGGAGTTTCGGCCGGGGTTTCCTTCGCCTATACGGCTGCCCTCGACGATGCTGATCTTGTGTGTTGGTTCTAGCTCATGCCAGCGACGTGCAGCAGCTAATCCCGTGTAGCCACCACCGACCACAACGAGATCACAGCTAGTATTGCTGGATAGACTCGAGCGCACAGGGGCAGGTGGCAGTAGGGCATTCCATCCGCAAGGGCTCTGATAATTTGGATAGGGCGTACGCAAACTGTGTGGCTCGTGTGGATTGCTGCAGGAAAGTTGCAGCTATAGCTTATTGGCAGGACAATGCTCACCGCAAGAGTTTTGGAGTATTCGGTGGTCAAGACAGATGTTGTGATTGTGGGAGCAGGGCCTTGTGGCTTGTTCCAGGTTTTCGAGCTGGGTTTACTTGGCTTAAAGGCCGAATTGGTTGATTCTATCCGTCAGCCGGGCGGGCAGTGCACAGAGCTTTATCCCGACAAACCGATCTACGATATTCCGGCGATTCCTGAATGCACCGGCGAGGAATTGACTGATGCTTTACTCAAGCAAATCGAGCCGTTTTCGTGCGGCATGAATTTGGGTGAGGAAGTACAAGTTGTACGCCGGGAAGACGACGATACGTTTTTTGTCGAAACGAGTGGCGGCAAGCAATTTAATTCGAAGGCGATCGTCATTGCAGCGGGCGTTGGGTCTTTCCAGCCACGGGCAATTCGACTTTCCAATGCCGAGGAATTTGTTGATCAATCCCTACACTACCGAGTTCGCAATCCGAGTCAGTTCGCCGGTAAGAAGCTGGTGATTCTTGGCGGTGGCGATTCCGCATTGGATTGGGCCTTAGAACTCGTAGGAACGGCTGCACATATTACCCTTGTCCATCGCCGCGACGAATACAGAGCCATGCCTGATTCAGTCTCAAAAATGGAAAATTTGGTGGCGTTCGACAAAATGGTTGAGATTCGCAATGCGAAGGCTTCTGCAATCCACGGCAAGAATGGGCAGGTGACTTCAATTGTTGTGCAACCGAAGGACGGCGAAGCTCAGGAAATTGCAGCCGATCATGTCCTGGTATTTTTTGGCCTGGCGCCGAAATTGGGTCCAATTGCGGAGTGGGGTCTCGATATCAATCGCAAGACGATCAACGTTGACACGGAAAAATTTGAGACCTCGGAACCCGGTATTTATGCGGTTGGTGATATCAACCACTATCCCGGCAAAAAGAAATTAATTCTTTGCGGCTTTCACGAAGCAGCGCTTGCCGCATTTGCGATCAAGCAGCGCCTTGAGCCGGATAAGAAAGTGCACGTTCAGTACACGACAACCAGTCCAATCATGCACAAGCGTTTGGGCGTTGAAGACGAAAGCGAATAGAATAAAGCGTATTGTTGCAGCGCTATCGGTCGCTGCAATCATGGCAGCCTGTGCAGGCTCAAGCGTCAAAGCGCAGCGACCCGATATCATTGCGACCAACGCGTTCTACTACTATGCCGACGTTGACGTCGCATGGGAGTTCTATCGAGACACGCTCGGTTTCGAGACAGTCGTTGATTATGGTTTCGCAAAAATTATGCGAGTTGCAAGCTCGTCTTATCTTACTTTGGTGCGTGCGAGCGAAGGCATGCATTCCGTTGATGAGCCAAAGACCGTCACTCTCAGTCTCATTACCGATGAACTGACACATTGGAATGAGCATTTAGTGGCACATAATGTCGCTATGCGGGTTCCACATGAAGACAAGTCGTCAAATAGTTTTGTGGCGATCGATCCTGGGGGCTATGACCTGAAGTTCGTTCGCTTTAATCCGCACCCTGGTCATGTGTCATATGTGCCGGCATTTGCTGCTGCGAACCCGGTTGAAGCAAGACTGGAAAACGTTGCAGGCCGCCTGAGTATTCGGGCGACTGCGTTTTCTGCTTATTTCGACAATCTGCAACAGATCCGACCATTTTACGAGAAGCTCTTTGACGTTAGGCCGATTGGGCTTTTGCAAGGTGTTGACGCCTATCAATTATCTGACAGCGGCTTCTTGTTTCTTGTGGACGGCGCTGATGAATTGCATTCACCGACGGAGAAGGCCGGCATGACATTGTCGTTCCTTTCCACTGATGTTGACGCATGGTGGGACCGCGCAGTGAATATGCCGGGGTTCGAACTCCGCACACCGGAAATTTTGGACGAGGGTGGCGGTTTGGTACGCGTGTTTGTCGGCTACGACCCTGTCGGTACGTTTCTGGAATGGGATACGTTCGCTGATGTTCCTGAAAACGCCGCCCTGAACGGCTACCTACACTAGCAAGTAGCTTACTGACAGTTTACAGTCAGTGACGACAACTCAGTCGACAAAGTCGATATATCAAAATAAGCTTGTACAGGCGCTGCTGAGTACGGCGATATGTCGACCAATAGTTCTTTCCCATTGCCAAGCAAATCCATTAGACGCTGACTGTCTGCGGCCGACGGGCTTATGGTGATTTTTTCAGACGAGTCGACCTTCCATTTCAACCAGGTAAATTTCCCACCATCGACTTTGAAGCCCGCTTCCGTGCTGAACGACGAGATGAAACGTTGCCAGTCAATTCTGGCCGTGACGGTTGGATCTCCGGAGGAGCACCGAAATTCGAGCTGCGGAGTCACATCATTCTTGGCGGATGCATCTTTAATTGTGGCGGACGAGTTCTGGCGTAGCACGAAGACTTCGGTGTAGCTTGCGGCGTCGTCCGCTGTTTCGTGGCGCCATTTGTTAGCGGTTTCATCACTGAAGGAAACGGATGCCAAGAACAATGTGAGTAATACGACTAACTTCATTTTCATACTCCCTTGCATTTCATATGTTTAACGAGCCAATGCACCGTTGATCGCCCCTTCAATTAGATTGAGCGCCGCTTGTCGACTGACACCATCCGGGTCGCGATTGAATGAGGGCGTTGATGCAATACCCAGCGCAACGGTCTTCGGGTTTTCGAACATGACACCGATTGCGGCAGCTAGCGCTTTGCTGCTTGCAGAGCCAACGGCGCGAGAGCCACCATTAATGCAATGATAAGCTTCGCTTTGGTGGCCACGATTGAGTTCCTTGGCCATTTGACCGTCAACTACTCGGCGTCAGGATCTTTTAGCTGCGGATAATCGATGCCCAGTTGCTCGAGGTAAGTGTCGTATTTGGAGGGGTCATAGTAATAGTCTTTCAGCCGGTCCTTATACGCATTCATAATCTCAGCGTTCTTTTCAATTGCGGGGTTGTCCGTTTCGCCAACAAATGAAACGTAAGTTTCGTTCGCGCTTTGTTCATCACGAAAGTACGTCCACGCATTGTCGACCAAAGATTCTTGCTGGATCAAGTCCAGCATTGTTGCCGCCACGACTTTGGCACCTGCGGTGGCGCCTTTGTGTGCGATTGGCGTCGCCATCGCATTCGCACTGGACCAATGATGGCCAGTACTGCCGTCAATATTGGACGGGAAGCGCAACGTTACCGTTGGTACATTCCACGAAACATCGCCGATGTCATCGGAGCCACCGGATTTCGGTTCCTCGAGGGGCGCCTGTAGTTCTTCGATTTCGGTATTCAAGCCGACGACTTCATCAGCCTCCATATACTCCTGGAACGCATGCGCAAACGCTTGGTCATCTTCTGACCATTCAGGCATGCCAACCGCGCGAATATTTTCGTACATTGCTTCTGCGATGGGCTTGTTGAAATGACGCGGGTAGGCAGCGCCAATGATGCGTCGCGATACACTCGTATCGGTCATCATCGCTGCGCCTTCAGCAATAGTTTGCAGTATCGCGAAATTTTCTCTAATTTTTTCAGCGGTCATTTCTCGAATGAAGTACCAAACAGATGCCTTTGATGGGACGACGTTAGGTTGATCTCCACCATCGACGATGACGTAGTGAGATCGTTGCAAAGGATGCAAATGTTCGCGCCGAAAGTTCCAGCCGATATTGGTTAATTCCACCGCATCAAGAGCGCTCTTTCCTTTCCATGGATCGCCCGCACCGTGCGCTGCGACACCATCGAACGTATATTCAACGGAGACCAGTCCCGTACCGGTAGCTTGTCCCCAGCTCACCGACATCGTGTCGGATACGTGCGTAAACAAGACCGCGTCAACCCCATCATAGCGGCCGTCTCTCGCGAACCAGGCTTTCGTAGCAACCAGCTCCTCGGCAATGCCGGGCCACAGCACAAGAGTGCCCGGCAAATTATCACGCTCCATGATTTCCTTAACAGCGAGTGCGGCCGTGATGTTCACCGCTTGTCCGGAGTTGTGGCCTTCGCCGTGTCCCGGTGCGCCTTCGATAAGCGGTTTGCGATAGGCGACACCCGGTGTTTGCGAGGACTTGGGAATGCCATCAACATCTGACCCCAACGCAATAACAGGCTTGCCGCTACCCCAGGTTGCCCACCAGGCACTCGGAATTCCCGATACGCCGTGCTCAACCGTGAATCCATTCTCTTCCAGAATTTCTGTCAAATAGCGCTGTGTTTCGAACTCCTGGAAACCCAGTTCGGAGAAAGAAAATAGGCTATCGACGATTTCCTGCGTCAGTTTCTGATTGTCGCCAACCAATTGCGCAGCTTCTGCTTTTAAACCAGTCAGTTTTGGGGGCGGACCTTCAACTTCGATGACTTCATTCTGGGCGAACCCAAGGTTGGTTATTATGATTAGTAGCGATGCAATAAGGACTCGAAAACGGTTCATGCTTCCCCCTGACGATTAAAACTGAGCGGATTCAGATACAAGATGGTCTAGCATAATACCGCAGTTGGCTTGTCACCGGTCTAAAGACGCGTGATCGACGGGCCATTTTTTGCTCGAACGTACCGCTCCTGGCACATCCATGACATAATAGTTTAGACGCTATCTGGCCTGAATGGCGGCCGTTATTCGAAGTTGATTTTGAGGATGAATATCATGAGAATTTTTCGCTTAATGCCGGTGTGCCTCGCGTTAATCCTGCCTACGATCGCTATCGCGCAGGATTTCGACAGCGTGGAAATGACCGTTCATCGGGTCTCAGGCAATATCAGCTACATTGCAGGCATGGGTGGCAACATAGGCTTGTTCGTCGGTGACGATGGTGTTTTTCTCATCGATGATCAGTATGCGCCGCTAACGGATAAAATCGTGGCGGCGGTTCGGACGGTATCTGATCAACCATTACGATTTCTTATCAACACGCATATGCACCCGGATCATACGGGTGGCAATGAAAATTTCGGGAAAATGGGTGTCGCGATTTTCGGTCATGACAATGTTCGCAGCCAGATGGCTGCTGCGAGCAAGGTCGAACAGCCACCACTCATAACATTCAGCAAGGACATATCGTTTCATATCAATGACGAAACAGTGCATGTGTTCAAGGTGCCGAATGCCCATACCAACGGCGATGTATTTGTGCAGTTCGAGGGCTCAAACGTGGTCCACACTGGCGATGTTTATCGCACGACGACCTACGCCTATATCGATGCCAGTAATGGCGGCAGCTTTCTCGGCACCATTGCCGCCCATGACCTGCTCATCGAAGTGTCGGACGAAAACACCAAATTCGTGCCTGGCCACGGGGTGGTTTCGGATATTGCCGATGTCAGAGCGGTACGCGATATGTTGGTCGTTATTCGGGATCGTGTTGCTGCGGCAATTCGTGAGGGAATGTCGCTCGCGGAAATTCAGGCGGCAGGACTCACGACGGAATACGATGCACGCTGGAACAGCGACAGTCGGATCGGAAGTGCCGATTCACTACTCGGCGCCGCTTATCTGGACATGGCCAACTAGATAAAAAAACTGGGCCAGAGCCCGTTTACGAATCTAGTCAAAAAACTGGGTCAGAGCCCGTTTACGGGTCTAGTCAAGTTTTCGCCATACCCAATCGTATCGGTCGCCGTTTGGAAGCGTGAAATAAATCACCAGTAACCTGTCTCTCCACTCGTAGCCCAACTGCGATTCGGTACCCACTTCCTTTGGATTTTCGGAGATGTCCCGATACCACGTCAATGTAGTGTCGGATGCATCGTAGCGACCGGTGTGGCCATTGATGTCCAGCCATTCCTTCAGATACTCCAGTTCTTGTTCGTTATTCAGCAATGCAACCTCGTCATTGTCGAGTACGCGGCGACTAGGGTTCATTGTCATCATTGAGTAATGGCCGTGGGCCATAATCAATAGGCCCTGACGTTCTGCAGCCTCCGGCGACTTTCCAGTGCGAACATTAGTGAGCGACACGCGTTCGTACGCACCACTCAATGGGTCGTGGGCATTCGAGGCGGTGTGGATTGAAATAAGCGTGCAAGCCAGGATCAGTTTAAGCATCGATTTTCTCACTGGGCGTCCGTCTGGTGACGACAAATAATAACGTTCTTTTGCTCCTTTGGACGGTTGTCGGCACAATCGATCCCATTGAAAGGGGAAATACCAATGCATAAAAATCTTGTTCTTGTCCTGGCGTTCGCAATTTTTTCGGTTTCTGTTGTTGCGGAGCCCTTGGTTCTGCCGATGCGTGATCGGGCTGCGATAATCGATGCTTGGCTCAAGACACGTGTGCAGACCGTTTTGCCGGAGATTATGAAACGGACGGAAATCGACATGTGGGTGATTGTTTCTCGGGAATACAACGAGGATCCGGTGATTCGAACGTTCCTGCCTTCAACCTGGCAGTCCGCTCGTAGAACAACCATTCTGATGATCACTGATCCCGGCGATGAAGAGCCACTGGAGACGCTTGCGGTTGCTCGCTACGGTGTCGGTGAAACGTTTCAGGCAGCCTGGGATAAAGAACGTGATGGCGAACAGTGGGCCCATCTGGCATCCCTGATTGAAGCTCGCAACCCGCGCCGAATTGGGCTGAATTTTTCAGAAACATTTCCATTGGCGGATGGTATTTCTCAGACCGAATACCGTTTGTTCCACGAGGCATTGCCAGCAAAGTTCCATGACCGAGTGGTTTCTGCACAGGACTTAAGTATTGGTTGGCTTGAAACTCGCACTCCGGATGAAATGGAGGTCTATCAGCAAATAGTGCGCATCGCACACGAGATTCTCGCAGAAGGATTGTCTGACGCGGTCATTCAGCCGGGGATAACGACGACGAGTGATGTGCAATGGTGGTATCGAGATCGCATTCGCGAACTGAAACTCACAACATGGTTTCATCCATCGGTTTCCATTGATCGACCCGACGTACCTGAAGTCGATATGAAGCAGTCATTGGCAACGAAACATGATGAAGAAGTCATTCGTCAGGGTGATTTGTTGCATGTCGATTTTGGCATTACCTATCTGCGTCTCAACACCGATACGCAGCAACACGCCTATGTGTTAAAGCCGGGTGAAACCGAGGCGCCGGAGGAACTGCAGGTCGCACTAGAACGTGGCAATCGTCTGCAGGATATTCTGACGGATCAATTCGAGACCGGACGAAGTGGCAATGAGATTCTGTCTCGTACCTTGGCGCAGGCGAAGCGCGAAGGAATAACCGCATCGATTTATACACATCCAATCGGTTTTCATGGCCATGCCGCGGGGCCAACAATAGGCTTATGGGACCAGCAGGGTGGGGTGCCCGGAAAAGGCGACTACCCGCTCTATCCAAACACCGCTCATTCGATTGAGTTGTACGCTGAAACAGAGGTAAAGAGTTGGGATAAAGCGGTTCGTATCAGTTTGGAAGAGGACGCATTCTTTGACGGTGAAAATACGCACTATATCGATGGTCGACAAAAGATGTTCCTGCTTATTCCTCGCGTGCCACCCGTGCAATAGAGGCGTCTGAATATGAAATACAAGTTTTTTGCCGGAGTCGTGTCGATACTAATGTGCGGCAGTGCGCAGGCGGACATAAGAGTGCTTGTTGCGGAGGATGTTTTACTGCAGATAGCAGAAGAAACGTCGGGAGAGGCGGCAAAACGAAATCTCGATACGATTACGCTGCAGCATCGAATGCGTGGGAGTGATCAGTTCGCCGCAGCTACAGAGCACGTCCTCAAGAAACTGCGCGAGTACGACCTGGATGAGGTTGAGTTACTGACGTATCCCGCAGACGGCAAGACTATGTTTGGTACGCAAAAGAGCAGGCCCGTTTGGTCAGTTCGTTCTGCAGAACTATGGGAGCTCGGCAACATTGATGGCGAAACGATTCGTGTACGCCGACTCGGTGATTGGGATTCGGTTCCTTTGTCTCTCGCACAAGATAGTTTCTCGGCTGACGTTACTGCCGCGTTAGTTGATATTGGCAGTGGTACATCAGATGAACACTACGCGAACAAGGATGTGCGTGGAAAGCTGGTGCTTACTTCAAGCCAGCCTGAAACAGTTGTTGAGCGCGCGGTAGGAGAGCTCGGTGCAGCGGGTATTATTTCTTACGCACCGAATCAGCGCTCCGCATGGTGGCGGGAGGACGATCGCCTCGTTCGATGGGGGCACTTGGAAAGTTTTCCCAATACAAAATCATTCGGCTTTATGATCTCGCTCGGTGAGGCGCGGAAATTTCAGGCGCGCCTTGAAGCTGGCGAAGAAATTATTCTGTCTGCGAATGTCGATGCCAGCCACGAGACCGGGCAGTATGGTTTCGCGACAGCCGCGATCCACGGCACTACGCACAAAGACGAAGATATTCATTTCACCTGCCACCTTGATCATCCGAGACCCGGAGCCAATGACAATGCGTCAGGATGTGTTTCAATTTTGGAGATAGCGCGAACGCTAAGTGCTTTAATCAAAAATAATATTTTGCCACGGCCGAAACGAAGTATTCGTTTTCTTTGGCCGGCGGAGATCGAAGGCAGCATTATCTATTTGACCCAACACGAAGATGCCGGCCGTATTAAAGCTAACATTCATATGGATATGGTCGGCGGCGGTCCCGTAACGAAGTCGGTGTTTCGAATCTCGGGTGGCCCGATGAGTGTGCCGTCATTCATTAGCGACCTTGGACACGAAGTGGGTCACTTTGTGAACGATCAAACCGAGCAGTTCGCCAGTGGCATTACAGTCGATTTTCCGTTGAATGCACCTGAGGGCGGCAAAGAACCACTGCTCGCCTTAATGGAGAATCTTGATATGGGCAGCGACCATGATGTTTTTTTTGAAGGGACATGGCAGAAACCAGGTTTGTACTTGCATGACTGGCCGGATCGCTACATTCATACAAATTACGACCTCGCCGCTAATATAGACCCGACTAAATTAAAACGCGCCGCATTTATCGGCGCGGTAAACGCATGGTTTCTTGCCAATATGTCGGACGAAGACGTGCCGGCTGTGCTTGAGATGCTAAAAAGGAACGCGTTGGCACGCAGTGGTGAATTGCTTGAACGTCGCGCAAGTTTAAATGCAGTCGATCAAATTGAAGTGTCGAAAATTCATTTTGCAGTTGAGCGGCGCAAAGTACATAGCGTCGAATCATTTGCTGGTCTTGACGAGAAGGACCACGAAAACGCGGTAGCGTTTTTGGCCGAACTTGAGGAGATGGTTGCTCCGCCTGACGTACAAACATTTGCGCCTGTCTATCGAAACCAGATCGTCTATCAAAGAAACCCGAATGTAGAAGGTCCAATGGGTGCGTTTGGCTATTCCTATTTGACGGACAAATTGGGCGCTGAAGCGGTATCCCATCTACGTCTACGTAGCTACGTCGGGACGTATGGTGGTGGCGGTCAATATGCTTACGAGGCTCTGAATTTCGTCGACGGACAAAGAACCGTCAGTGACATTCGCGATTGGCTGGTGACGGAAATTGGCGACGTGCCGATCGAATACGTTGAAGAGTACCTCGCAGCACTCGAATCAATTGATGTTATTCGAAGGAAATCGGGGTCAGAGTAATACTCTGACCCCGAGATGACTCAAAATCGCGATGAAGTGATGTAGGTGTCAGATCGAGCAGTACTGTTTGTGTAATCTTCGTCTACTGCGGCGTCTGTCTTACCCTGACCGGCTAAGGCTTGCTTCAGCCCGTGCAGCGACCAAACGTTGTGTGGATGATCAGCAAGTTCGGTTCGGTATTCTTTTTCGGCTTCAGCGAATCGTCCTGCCTCGACTAACGCCGCACCTAACCAGTGGCGTGCCGCGTAAGGGATCGGTTCAGGTTCGTCGTATTCTTGCTTGTCGTCCCACTCGGCTGCGCGTTGAAATGCGGCGATTGCACCGTCGACGTCACCCTCGGCACGTAGGATCTCGCCCTCTAAAATGTTCGCGGACAATCCCATTAGCTGTTCCGCGCTATGAAAACGAAAGATACCGTCAGAATTTTCCGCAAGATCCTGAACTTTCGCGAGGTATCGTTTCGCCGCTTTTGTATTGCCTTCGCGAAGCTCCGCGTAGCCTTGCGCGAAATCCCAAAATCCGCCGTCAACCTCACCCTCTGGGCGAGAGGTAACGTCAAGTATTTCATCGAAACGGCCGAACCTAACCAGGGTCAAAACATGGAACATTGTGTTCCCGCCGAGTTTTGCGTAGTCCTTGCCGGCCTGAGTCGCAATGGCGCCCTGGCCGTCCATCGATGATGCAAATAACAACATGTGTAGATTGTGAGTTGGTCCGTAGGAAAAACCCTTGTTCTCTCCGGCCATTAAATCCGAATGCCATGCTTTCGTATTGGCTTCGACAGAATCTCCCCAATGACCCACTTCGTTATAGGTATGTGACGGCATATGTTGAATATGGCTGGCCACTGGTACCGCATCGCTTAGGTACTTTGCGCAAGCCAATGCGCGACCCGGTTCCTGACTGGATTCAGTTGAATGAATGTAAAGATGGCAAGCACCCGGGTTCGTTATGTCTTCGTCGAGCACGCCCGTTAATACACCATGTAGTCGAATCAGGTCCGGAGCGTTAACATCGCGGTAACCGCGACGTTCTTCAAGCATAAATAGCGCTACGGCGTATACGACAGCCACTTCGTGGCTATCCGGATATTTCGCGTAAACGCGCTCCATTTCCTTGGCGAATGCTTCGTCCACCGGGCGGCGCTCTTCCGGATTGTAGTCGGCTGGATAGCGAGCCCGCGCTGCCATGATTAAGTCACGCTCCATCTCATTCGCATTCCCAGCGAGAGCGACTGCTTTTTCGATGGCTGTGTGCGCATGCGGCGCTTTGGCCTCAGTCATGCCGCCATTGAGGAAGGATCCCAGAGCGAAAGCCTCGCCCCAGTAACACATCGCGCAAGCGTCATCGATACGTCGTGCTTCGGCCATCGATTGAGCGGCCTCATTGACGTTGTACGCCCAACGCAACTGCATGCCCTGTGTGAAATAGTCTTGTGCGGCTGGACTGTCGGTCGTAATTTTCCAGGAATAGTTGCCAAGCGCGCCGGGAATATAATCGATTGGGTCATGAAAGCTCGCCGCGTCACCGCCCATCGTCATGCTGTGACCACCGGATCCATCGGTCACGCAGCCGCCAATGCCGATACAGATACCAGCAATCATCAAAATTTTTCTCATTGTATTTTTCTCTTATTTATTTAGAGGATTGTTTTTCTAGAAGATCGTCAATTACAGATTTCGGATAGCTAAGGAGTCTACCAAATTGACGCGCAATGTTTTCTCGAGCTTGGCCGTGATATTCATCACTCGCGACCAATGCCTCCTTGTCCGCCTTCAATTTCTGATATACGTCTAGTGTGTCGCCTGTATAGATCAATAGAACGTGTTTTCCGAGCGCGACATCAGCAGGATAGAGATCGGTGACCAGAAAATCGGTTTCACGCCAGATAAGAACCTCGTTGCGTTCGGCGATTATCTGCGCGTCCGCCATTACATCGTCCATTTTTTCCGGCGTCATCACTTCGCTAAGTGCGAGTTTTTTGACGCCCAGGTGGACGACTTCTGCAAATCCACCCATGATGCCGAGGTTGTAGGATCGTTGGTCTATACCCGGTGAATTTTCAGCGGCTGGCAATGAAACTGCGGCACTGAATAAGAAAAACACAATTACCGATTTCATCAACTTCCCCGCCACCAAGTGGACCTCTAGGGTACCCGATTGGACGCTGGACGTGGAGCTATGAGGATTCGGGTGCAATCAATGCTATTCTCGCGGCCATATTGATGATGCAGTGATCCGATGGTGCAACAAAAGCGAAAAAAGGCCGGTGTCATGGGCGGTATGGGCCCAAGCGCGACCGTCGATTTCATGGCCAAGGTAATAGCCCTGACAGAGGCAGGTCGGGATCAGGATCATGTCCATATGATCGTCGATAACGATCCGACCATCCCGAATCGACAACGAGCGATTAGCTCGGGATCCGACGATGTTTCAGCCCGTCTCGCTACAATGGCTAAGAGGCTTGAAGACGCTGGGGCAGAGTTTTTGGTTTTGGTGTGCAATACCGCACATGTATTTTTGGGCGAAATGCGCTCAACAACTGGCATTCCTTTTGTTAGCATTATTGACGAGTCGGTTAGCGAGATTGAAAGGATTTGCCCGCAGTCGAAAATAATTGGTGTCATGGCAACCACGGGTTGCGTGGAAACTGGCATCTATCAAGACGCGATAGCAGCGAGCGGTAGAACCGCAGTGATACCGGATGTCGCAAATCAGCTAAAATGTATGGAATTGATCAGTGCCATTAAAGCGGGTGACGAAAGTGATGCCGTTGGACAGGCGATGGAAGAAGTTGCGCACGCCCTCAAAGAGCTGGGTGCGGAGGTTTTAATCGCAGGTTGTACTGAAATTCCGCTGGTATTTGACGGTACTGATTATCCGTTGCCGGTCGTTGCGTCGACCGACGTGTTGGCGAGGCGAACAGTGGAAATTGCGACGGGTATTCAGTCATAAATTTAGTATTTAAAAATAAGGAATAGAAAATCATGTTGTTATCAAGATTCCCACGAGTATCGCTTGCACACCTGCCAACGCCGTTGGAGCATTTGCCACGTTTGAGTAAGCATCTCGGCGGGCCTGATATATACGTTAAGCGAGACGACTGCACGGGTCTTGGTACCGGTGGCAACAAGACTCGCAAACTCGAATTCTTAATGGCCGATGCACAGAAACACAATGCTGACGTTATTATCACGCAAGGTGCAGTGCAATCGAATCATGCGCGCCAAACGGCTGCAGCGGCCGCCAAACTTGGCATGGATTGCGAACTGATCTTTGAGAAACGCGTCTCCGACCCGGCGGACGCGTACGTAAATTCTGGCAACGTACTATTGGATCGCATGTTTGGTGCAAATATACGCGATGTCGAAAAAGGCACTGACATGAACGCCGAGATGGAATCTACTGCGTCTGATCTGCGGGCGAAAAATAGGACGCCTTACATAATTCCGGGCGGTGGCTCCAATACGATTGGCGCGCTTGGTTACGTCGATTGCGCATTGGAGACTTTGGGTCAGGCCAATCGAGCCGGTCTTGTTTTTGACCACATGGTGCATGCGACAGGTAGTGCGGGCACACAAGCAGGTTTGATCGTGGGTCTGAAAGCCAGTTGTGCAAATATCCCGTTGTTAGGGATTGGCGTGAACGCGGCGAAAGATGCACAGGAAGAAAAAGTGTACAAATTGGCCGTAGAAACAGCTGAATTCGTAGGTGCACCCGGAATCGTTAGTCGGGAGGACGTCGTCGCAAATTGTGATTATGTCGGTGATGGATACGGATTGGCCACTGATGGAATGAATGAGGCAGTGATGTTACTGGCCCGCCTCGAGGGTTTGTTGTTTGATCCCGTTTACAGTGGCAAAGGTCTGGCCGGAATGATCGATTTGATCAAAACGGGCTACTTTGAAGATACGAAATCGATCGTTTTCATCCACACCGGCGGCTCCGCTGGATTGTTTGGCTACAGCGATATATTGAAGACCTGAGAGCACCTCTGATAGTAAAGAAATGTCAGATCCCGGCAAACCTCGAACTTAGCCTGTTGATTGTGGTCTCACGATCCGTAAACTGACGGCCGTTCAGGCCGCAGCGGCATGGTTTTAGTTGCAGAAGCAACGACTTGGGGTGTAAGAGTGATCAAAGGAATTTCCCGAAATTCATTGCGACTAATGAGCATATGCACGGTTGGCTTACTGTCTATGCCGTTTGCATCGTTTGGGCAAGAATCAACTGACGGTGTAGCGCCGATCGGATCGGCGTCCAGAATTGCGAGCGAACCGGTTATCGATGGCAATGTTTTAGATGATCCGGCTTGGCGCGGCGTTGTTCCAATGACAGAGTTTTGGCAAACACAACCCAATGCAGGCGCTCCAGCATCGCAAAGAACAGCAGTCTATGTCGCGTATTCTGATACCGCATTATTGATCGGGTTAGTTGCCTATGACGATGACCCGTCGGCGATTATTTCCACGGATAGTCGGCGCGATTCGTCGTTGGATGACACTGACAGTTTTCGCGTGATGATAGATGGGCAATTAGACAGACAAAACGGATACGTATTTGGCACTAATCCGGCAGGCATCGAGTTTGATGGGCAAGTTTCTCGTGAAGGATCCGGTGTATTTATTTTCGGCGGCGACGGCGGTCTGAATTTGAATTGGGACGCACCCTGGACGGTTCGCTCGAAAATTGGCGATTTCGGTTGGAGTGCCGAAATGGAAATTCCTTTTACGTCGCTGCGATTTGGCCAAGGAGCTGAGCAGGAATGGGGGTTCAATTTTGAGCGCCGCATCCGGCGTAACAACGAAGTATCCTATTGGGCGAAAATGGGTCAGCAGAGAGATATCCTGCGCGTATCCGAAGCGGGTTCCATCCGAAATATCGTCGTACCTGTGCAACGTAATTTACAAGTCACGCCCTACGTATTGGGCATCGCGGAACGCGGTGGCGCTTTAAGTGGAACCGAATCGGATTTCGAATTCGGCGTTGATGCTAAGTACTCCATTACGCCAAGTCTCACACTTGATCTCACCTTGAATACTGATTTTGCTCAGGTAGAAGCAGACGATCAGCAGGTGAATCTCGATCGCTTTAGTTTGTTCTTTCCTGAGAAGAGACCTTTCTTCCTTGAAAACTCCGGTCAATTTACAGTTGGCCATCCACGCGAAGCTGAACTGTTCTTTAGCCGTCGCATAGGCATCGGCGCAGGAGGCATGCCGACGCCGATCGATGGCGGTGCTCGTTTGTCTGGAAAAATCGGTGATACGACCAACGTCGGATTGCTCTTCATGCAATCTGAGGGCGTCGCCGGTGTTGCGTCAGAAAATCAGTATGCCGTGGTGCGGGTGAATCAAGAATTGGCGAATAGATCGTCGGTCGGTTTCTTAGTCGTCAATCGTGACGGTGACGGCAGCTTATTGGGTAATGGCAGCGACGACCAAAACCAAACTTATGCGCTCGACGGACGATGGGGCATCGGTGATAACGGTTTGGTTTCAGCCTGGGCGGCGAAAACAGAAACACCCGGTCTGACCGGGCGAGACGACGCTTTCGGTGTCTCTCATGATTTCAATAACGCCGATTGGTCGACGTCACTGGGTTACGGCCAGGTCGGTGCTGACTTTAACCCTGAAGTCGGGTTTCTCTCTCGAAGTGCCTATCGCAAGGTGACCGGCAGAATCTTGCGACGGATTCGGCCAAAAGACCTTTGGAACCTGTTTGAAATTCGGCCGCATATTTCGGGGAACGGATTTTGGGATTTCGATGGATTCCAAGAGACGGGTTTCGTCCATATTGACAATCATTGGGAATTCGAAACAGGCACGGAAATTCACACTGGAATGAATATTACGAAATCGGGTGTCAAAGCGCCGTTCGATATCATTCCGGGTACGACCATTCAGCCGGGAACTTACGATCATAACGAGGCAATGCTGCGTTTAATTGGGGACCAATCCAAACCGTTTAATTTCTCGATGCTCGCGATAATTGGAGGCCGGTTTGGTGGCGATCGGTTAACGTTACAACCCGCGATTAACTATCGTATTGGTGACAAGTTTAGTTCTGAGCTGTCCTATAACTACAACGATTTTGATCTGCCGGTTCCTAATGGGAAGTTCACGGCGAATCTCATGCGATTGCGCTTGTCCTACTCATTTACACCGCAGGTTCTGCTGCAGCTACTCACGCAATACAACGAAGTCAGCGACACAGTATCTAATAACTTGCGTTTTTCATGGCTCCGATCAGCCAATTCAGGTCTCTTCCTGGTCTACAACGAAGTAGACGATCAGGGACTTGGGGCGTTGCCACGCGGGCGTGAGTTTATCGTCAAGTATTCGCATATATTTGACGTCTTAAACTAATCAGAGATGCCCAAGGGCGACCTTGGGCGTTCTTGCCTTCCCGCTGAATTGGCAATAGTGTGGGGCTGACTCTTTTGGGGGAAGCCAATGTCACGCACTACTCTATTGTTTTGCCTATTAGGCACTTTCATTTCATTCGTTGTCGCGGCAGACGAGCGGCCGCGCGCTCGCGATGTTGGCTTGGTCGTCGGCACATTTCCGACTGGGTCGCTGAATGCAATTACTGATGTCGACGGCGTCAAGGTCGGACATACGACGATTATTGAAGGCGATGACATTCGCACGGGCATTACCGCCATTATTCCTGCTCCCGGAAACCTCTACCGGTACCCAGTGCCCGCATGGATTCACGTTGGCAATGGCTACGGCAAGTTAGTCGGAGAGACACAAGTCCGGGAATTCGGTGAGATCGAAACACCGATTCTCTTGACCTGCACCTTGTGTGTTTGGAGTGCCGCGAATGCCCTGAAGGAATGGGTCTATGAGCAACCGGGCATGGGCGAACACACGGTTAATCCAGTTGTCGGCGAAACAAACGACGCGCGGGTTAATAATATGTGGGCAGATCCAGTGCAACGCGAGCACGTGTTCGCTGCACTCGCGAATGCCAGTGGTGGCCCCGTCGAGGAGGGCAGCGTAGGCGCAGGCACAGGAACCCAGGCCTTTGGCTGGAAGGGTGGCATCGGCACAAGCTCGCGAGTATTGCCGGACTCCTTGGGCGGTTATACGGTCGGTGTGCTGGTACAGACAAACTACGGTGGTACGTTAACAATGAACGGTGCGCCGGTTGGTCGAGAGCTCGGCACCTATTCCTATAGACAACAATTAGAGGCGCTCGGCGAAGATGATCACCAGGAAGATGGGTCGATCATGATGGTGTTGGCGACCGATGCACCCCTTAACGCGCGCAGCCTGGATCGTATCGCCATGCGTTCAATTATGGGTCTTGCACGAACGGGTTCATTTGCGAGCAATGGGTCGGGTGATTATGTGATCGCGTTTTCGACTGACCCTGGCGTGCGTCGTCCGCGCTCCAGTGATGCGCCAGTGAATACGCCGTCGCTTGTCAATGAATCAATGTCACCTTTGTTTGCCGCAGCTGCTGAAGCAACTGAGGAAGCCATCTACAACGCGATATTCAAGGCTACAACGGTGACCAGCACGCGCGGTACGCTTGAAGCCATTCCCGTTGAGGATCTCAAACGCATTCTCAAAAAACATCAAGTTCTAAACTGGGACGAGACCATCAGTCCCTAGTTCGCGCCCGCAGCGAAACGTAATTCGAAAGAAGGTGATCCCGCTGGCGCGATGGTTGTGAGAACGCCGTCTGGATTAATACAGACAGCATTGGCGGCAATGTCGAAACCGTCCCCATCCGGAACCGGCGTGTACGCGTAACTTGTGCCACCATCGTTTGAATACTCGACTGCGCCGAGCGATAAACCGGTCCTTACCGGGGATCCGGAATCGTCGAAGATAACCGGCCCGCGGGTCAAGCAGGCAGTCGTTACGCAGAGGCGCATTGAGACGGGTATATCGTCGGTGATAATGACGGTATCGAGATCGGGCGAGGTAGAGTCACGATTGACAACGCCGATGGTGTATTCAACATCCGCATCAGGAATAGTTTTTGAGTTCGTGCTGAGGTTGATTGGGTCATTGAATGTGACTGAATTTTTTGATACCAACAAATCAACATCAAAGTTTGCATGGAACGCTGTTGAGCCAGCAATAATTCCCGCTGATTCCGTCGTGTGATTTCGCTCGGAGTCCGTATCGGCATCTTCATCAACGGTCAATCCAAGCGCGCCATTTGATTCGCTACAGCGCCGAACCCAACCCGCGTTATTGTTATCACGTCGATTCGTTGATGCAACGCTAAGGGGCGTTGCGCCGAAGGCTCCGTGGTCGTTATTGGGGTAACAACCAGCGCAAAGGTTAGAGAGAATGGGGTCAGAGTATGACTCTGACCCCAAAAAGCTTACTTGTAGATCGTGCCACCTTTCATCACGAAACTGACATTTTCGAGCAGTGAAATGTCTTCCAAGGGGTTTCCGGCGACCGCGATGATGTCTGCCCGCTTGCCCGCTTGAAGACGACCATGCGTTTCAGCAATGTCCAGAAAATCGGCTGCGACTCCCGTAGCCGACTGAATAGCCTCCATCGCTGGCATGCCCGCCCGTACCATCAATGCGAATTCCTGAGCGTTGTCACCGTGCGGCGATACGCCTGTGTCCGTGCCAAAAACAATCGGTACGCCTGCTGCATAGGCTACAGCGAATGTCGCCTCAATCAGAGGTCCGATAGAGGCAGCTTTTGGTCGTACCAACTCAGGAAAAAAGCCATCAATTTTGGCTTTCTCCGCTACCCAGTTCCCGGCCAGAATGGTGGGCACGTATACCGTGCCGCGGTCCTTCATTAGCTTCATTACTTCTTTCGACATGTAGGTTCCATGTTCGATCGACGCGACACCTGCTTCAACGGCGCGCTTCATTCCTTCCGTACCATGTGCGTGGGCCGCGACGCGCAAACCGTAGTCGGCCGCCGTATCCATAATTGAGTGTAATTCTTCATCCGTAAATTGCGGGTTCTGGCCACTTTTCGCTACGCTCAATACGCCGCCAGTCGCGGTAATTTTTATCCAGTCCGCGCCTTCTTTGTAACGTTGACGCACGGCCTTTTTAGCATCGTCAACACTATTGACGACACCCTGTTTTGGTCCGGGGTCGGCATCAAAATGCGCTGCCCAACCATTCGTTCTGTCGCCATGCCCACCTGTCGATGCCAGGCTTGAGCCTGCGGTCAGAATCATGGGGCCGGGTACATCTCCGGCGGCGATCGCTTTACGCAAGGCGATAGTAACGTTGAATGCGTCGCCCAAGTTTCGGACTACTGTAAATCCTGCGTGGAGTGTGCGCCGTGCATATTTGGCGGCGTCGTAGGCATAGTCTGCCTCATTGAGTACGAAGCGATTGAGATTGCTGCTGGCCGAATACTGGCCCGTTAAATGTACATGGGTGTCCATGAGGCCGGGCAGTACGGTGGATTCGCGCAGGTTGACGACCGCGTCACCATTGGCCGGAGTGGAATAGCCATCCTCGATCGATGCGATTAGTCCGTCTACAACCCGTATGGTTTGCGTCATCGTCGCTCTATCGGAGTCTCCATCGATTAGTCGGCCAGCATGAATTAGCGTGTCCGCCATTGCGGTGCTGCAATAGAGTAACGTTGTGAATAACGCGAGAATCGCTTGTCTCATCAGATCATCCCCCAGTTTTTGATATGTTAGGTGCTGAATTTTAGCCTAGCTATCACAATTAGTTAGTCAGAGGTGCCCAAGAAATGCAACGATCATGAGAAGATACGGCATCTGAGCGGGACTCTCACCGAGTCTGGCTCAAATAAAATAAGAATAAAGGAGAAGGTTATGGCGGGGGCATCAGGTTCTACAGAACAATGGTCGTCGAGATGGGGATTTCTGTTGGCGGCAGTTGGATTCGCAGTCGGCATGGGCAATATCTGGCGATTTCCCTATGTTCTTGGCGAAAATGGCGGCAGCGCATTTCTGTTTATTTATCTTGCGTTTGCACTTGTGATTGGCTTGCCATTGTTGATTGCCGAAATTTCAATTGGCCGACGCGGCAAGTCGAGCGCCAATGGCAGCTATGCAGCGGTTGCTGTCGAGTCGGGTAAGAGCAAACGATGGGGTGCAGTCGGCTCACTCGGCATATTTTGTGCGTTCGTCATTCTTTCCTATTACACCGTGATCTCTGGCTGGACGCTCGACTACTTTGTTAAGACCGTCAGCGGATCTTTGCGTGGCGTGAGCGCCGAAGAATCGGCCTCTATGTTCAGCAATTTGCTGAACAATCCTGTGAAGCTCCTGATCTGGAATACTGTTGTTCACGTGCTCATTATTATTGTCATTCGTCGCGGCGTACAAGGTGGTATCGAGAGCGCGGTAAAAGTTTTGATGCCGGCACTTTTTGTGTCGCTCATAGTGATGGTGATCTACGGCATGATTGCCGGAGACATGTCGTCGGCATTGACGTTTCTTCTTGAGCCGGACTTTTCTAAAGTTACCTTTAAGACCGCAATGATGGCGATCGGTCAGGCTTTCTTTTCGATCGGTATTGGCATGGGTTCACTAGTCGTGTTCGGCGCGTATATGCCCAAAGACTTTTCAATCGCGCGTTCTGCGACCGCAGTGATCTTGCTGGATACCGGCGTCGCGGTTGTCGCGGGTTTGGCGATTTTTCCACTAGTGTTCGAGTATGGCCTGAGTCCTGGAAGCGGTCCCGGTTTGATTTTTGAAACACTGCCGTTGGCATTCGGGCAGATGCCGGGTGGTCAGTTGTTTGGTTCGATTTTCTTCATTCTCTTAATATCAGCGGCCCTGTCTTCGTGCCTGGGATTGGCGGAAGGGGTAACGAATTGGGTCGATCAAAAATTTGGTATCGGGCGTGAGAAAAGTATTCTGTACGTTGTTGGCGCCGCTTGGTTGCTTGGCATCGTATCAGTCATGTCATTGGGCGACTGGTCCGGCTACTACCCGCTCGACTTTGTACCGTCGTATGAAGGTATGAGCATGTTCGATGCATTGGATCACTTAGCTGCGAACAATCTCTTGTTGGTTGGCGGCGCGTTGTCTACGATTTTTCTGGGCTGGTTCATTCCGAAAGCAATCAGCCTCGACGAACTCGGTGCATCGGAAGGTGGCATGTTCATGGTTTGGTTGGTTCTGATTCGTTACATCATTCCGCCAATCCTCATTGTCGTCCTGGCTGGCGTGTTCTTGCGCATCTAGTCCCGTTCTGTGCAATGGTCTATCAGGCGACGATCGCAATGCTTCGCGACGTCGTCGATAGACCATTAGCCAGATGTTTATCTAACTAATTCGTCAGGCCGCTATGCGAACGATTGTCATTGGTGGTGGACTAGCGGGGCTCAGCGCCGCATGGGCCTTAATCCAGCGTGGCCAAAGCGTTACCGTACTGGAAGCCCGTGAGGGCGTGGCGCTCGAAACCAGCTTTGCAAATTCCGGGATGTTGACACCTTCCATGCCGGAACCCTGGAACGGACCGGGCGTTATGCGGGATCTTTTCGCCGCGTTGTTCAACCCTCGTGCGTCTATGAAAGTGCATTTGCACGCCATTCCCTCGTTGTTCTTTTGGGGGGTCGAGTTTCTGTGCAACGCGCGCGAGAAAAGATATCTACGGGCAACAATCGACAATTATAGGTTGTGTCGATATTCGAAAGAAAAGACGCTCGAAATAGCGCGTGAATTGAATCTCGAATTCGACCTCGTAGAACGTGGCACCTTGTGCACTTTTAAAGACGCCCATCATTTCACGAGTCGCCGAGAACTTTGTGAAACGCTTGCGATATTTGGTCTCAATTGGCGCGAATTGAGTGTTCCTGAAGTCGTTGAGCTTGAGCCCACCTTAGAGCCAATTTCGGACCAGTTACTAGGCGGTATTTGGTTGCCCGATGATGCGCGTGGCGATGCGCATCTCTATTGTCGCGGGCTTGCTAAGGCAATTGAGGCAAGTGGTAGCGACATTCAAACAGATGCTGCTGTTATAAAACTGATCACAAATGGAAACGCCATTCGTGGTGTAGAAACACGAGCCGGCATTCTGGAAGTTGATAACGTTGTGGTCGCATGCGGCGAACGGATGCCAATGTTGTTGCAAACGGCAGGACTCGATGCGCCCATACGGCCAGCAAAAGGGTACTCGCTGACTGTCGATACGGAGAGGCTAGGTCAATTGCCGAAAGTGTCGGTGGTTGACGATTTGACGCATTCAGTGGTCAATGTGTATGGCAGTCGTCTGCGCATTGTTGGCACGGCAGAATTTACGGGTTTCGACAAAAAGCCGTCATCGGTGCGTATCGAAAAAACCTTTAACGATTTTGCGTCTGTGTTTCCGCAAATTGCGACTAGAGTGGATCGAGAATCGGTACGCCCGTGGGCGGGCTTGCGGCCGATGAGCAGCGATGGACGACCGTTCATTGGTCCAACGGGAATATCGGGACTGTTCGTCAATGGGGGTCACGGACCCTTGGGATGGTCGATGGCAGCGGGTTCCGGAAGTCTATTAGCGGATCTGTTGCTCAATCGGTCGCCCGAAATCGACGCTAGACCCTTTCGGTTTAATCGCTGATCGGTACTTACAAACTACTCGGTGCGCGATGATCGTGCCAGGCGGCGCGTCGCTTGAACAATTTATGTGCCGCAGCCAACGCGTCTTCGACGTTCTCGCTGCCCCAGTGATCACCGTCGCAAGGGTTGTGCGATTGTAAGGTGAGTGAACCGCTACGCGACCCGTTGGATTAAGTGCGGTTTGTAGCAATAGTTGTTTCAGGACGCCGGCGTTCGCGAGCGCTAGATCTGGCATGTAATTTCGCCAAGTTTATTAGTTAGCAATGCATTCTCACGATAGTCGATTGGCACGACGACAAGGCTGGGTCCGGCTTCTTCAAAGGCGCTATCCAGCGTTGTGGCGAAATCTGCACTATCGGAAACGAAGTGCCCGTTCCAACCGAAAGAGTCCGCAAGTTTTATCCAGTCGGGATTGCCAAAAGCTAGATCTGTGTGATGACCGAAGTGGCTTTCCTGTTTCCAGGCGATCAATCCGTATTCGTTGTCTTCCCAAACCAGCATGACGATATTGCTGTTGATTCGCCGCGCCGTTTCCATCTCCTGAACGTTCATCAGGAATCCTGCGTCACCTGCAATGCCAAGAATGCGTCGGTCCGGATGCACAATATCAGCAGCGATTGCGCCGGGCAGGGCGAATCCCATCGAGCAAAAGCCGTTCGGGATCAAACAAGTGTTTGGTTCATGGCATTGATAATGACGTGCTATCCACATTTTGTGGGCGCCAACGTCGGATAGTAAAATATCGTTCGGCCCCATTACTTCGCGGGTGTCCCACAAGATCTTTTGCGGACGTATGCTACCAACGGTTTCGTCGTCTTTGTATTCCGCAAAATCACTAGCCATAGCTTTGCGACAGGCGGCTTGATTAGCAAAATCAAAATCAAAGGGCGCTGCGGCATCGACTCGTTCATTTAACATCCACATCGCGTGTGCGAGATCGCCAATGAGTTCTATTTCCGGGTGATAGTGTTCATCAATTTCAGCGGCGAGAAAATCGGCATGGATAATCGTCTTGTCACCGTTTGGATTCCACAGTTGCGGGTGGTACTCAACCATGTCAAAGCCAAGTGCAATGACGAGATCGGCGTCGTCGATCGCGCGAGAAATTAAATCTTTGTTGCCGAGGCCTACGGTATACAAACAATAGGGCGCATCCATATCCACCGAGCCTTTGGCCATGAATGTACTGACCACACCAATGCCGGTTTTCTCACAAAACAACCGTAGCTGCTTGCTCGCCCTGCGGCGAATACAGCCATTGCCTGCAATGATCACTGGCCGTTTTGCGGCCGCGATCATGGCAAAAGCCTGATCGGTTATTTTGTCGTCTGGAACTGAGCGTCGAAAGCGTCGCGGCGTCATTGGTCGTTTGCTCGTTTCTAGCGTTGCAATGTCCTCTGGTAGTTCGATATGAACGGCACCGGGTTTTTCTGAGCGCGCGATACGCACGGCTTTTCTGATGATCTCGGGAATGGTGTCAGCGTTTAATATGGTTGCGGCCCACTTAGTTACCGGGCGAAACATGCTGACGACATCCATTATTTGATGAGACTCTTTATGCAGTCTGTCTGTGGAGCCCTGGCCGGTCAGCACCAGCATTGGTGCCCGATCCATATTCGAGTCTGCAACGCCAGTGATTAGGTTGGTGGCGCCTGGACCAAGCGTCCCAAGGCAGCCGGCGGGGTTGCCCGTTAGGCGTCCGTAGATTTCCGCCATGAATGCAGCGCCTTGTTCGTGGCGCGTGAGAATGAATTTGATTTTAGTCGACTTCTCCAGTGACATCATGAAATCCGCATTTTCTTCGCCGGGAACGCCGAAAATGTATTCAATTCCCTCTTCTTCGAGACACTGGACCAGTAAATCTGATGCTTTCATCGAATTTCCTTCGTTTGGTTTGTGTACCTGACCTGCGGAGCGGTGGAGTTGTTACAAACTTAGCGATCCGTTAGGTAAGTCGTGCAACTTGGGGCCATTCGATAATAATATCGGCAGGTCTGGGTATTAATTCAGGAGATGATATGCGGTATGCAATATTGATGTTCGGAATCATACTTTACGCTTGCGTAGAAGATTCTGTTCCTGAACAGCCGGTGCCGGGACGTTGGTACACTGCAGCCCAGGTGAGCGATGGCGAATCTTTGTACCAAGGTCATTGTGCTGTTTGCCATGGCGCCGACGGCAGTGCCACCGCGGAATGGCGCACTCCGGACACGAATGGCGTCTATCCGCCACCCCCTCTCGATGGATCGGCCCACACCTGGCATCATCCGCTCGATCTTTTGGAGCAAACGATTGTCGATGGCGGCGCAAAATTCAGCGGCGTAATGCCGGGTTTTGGTACGGTACTCGACCGAGATGAACGGCGCGCCATAATCGCCTGGTGTCAAAGCCTTTGGAGCAATGACATTTACGAGCGCTGGAAAGCAATAGACCAACGAGAATAGTCAGCGCGGTGCGAGAGCGATACGGAAAATAGGTCAGCCGCTCGGCACTGATCCTAACGATCTTGTGGTTATAACGTTGGACGAGGTTTTCTCACCGACAGGCCATTGCCGATGACTTAGTTCCCGACGCTGTACTGCATGACTGATCAAGCCACCAATGACCCCTTATTCTGTCTGCCGCACCCGGGCAGAGCGTTTAAGGGTGAGCAGCCCCGTCGATGGTAGCTTTAGTAGAGTCAAATAATTCGCAATGATCTTGACGGCGACATACGTTTACCAATAGATTGCGCTTCGGTGTCTTGGCAGTGGACAGATCTAGTTGCGTATATTTTTTGACCAGTTCATTTTGCGAAGTATCGTGCTCGTTGCAGCGACGGTATGTGTCGTTCAGGCAGCAAATTCGCAGACGTCGGACGGCGACAATCAAATTGAGGAAATTCAGGTAACCGCGACGCGACGTGCTGTCGCGACCGAAGACATCTCGGTGCCTGTCGATGTTATTAGTAGCGGGGAAATTGCTGGCGGCAACCTGTTGACTGATGCGTTAGCTTTGAAGCCGGGCGTGTTCGTCCAGCAAACGACGCCTGGACAGGGAGCGCCCATCGTTCGTGGCCTGAAGGGATCTGAGGTATTGCATCTCGTCGACGGCATGCGTCTCAACAACGCCATCTTTCGGAATGCACCTACGCAGTATTTCAGTCTCATATCACCTGGAACGTTGGAGCGCATCGAAGTCGTTAGAGGTGCGTCGACATCATTATATGGAAGTGACGCGGTTGGTGGCGTCGTGCACGCTATTTCCCGAATACCTTCGTTTGAGCGACCCGGCATTCGGCGTGAGGCCTTGGTTGCATTCGATACCGCCGATTTATCGCGAACACTTCGAGCTTCTGTCGATTTCGGCGACGAAAACATCGCCGCGTTACTCGGCGGCGAATATCATGACAGTGGCAATCGGCAGACTGGCAACGGCCCGCGCGTAGGGCCGACCGGCTATACCTCTAAAGGCGCCCGTGCCGCACTTGCGCTGACGCCAGCTAGCGATCGTAGCTGGCTGTTTGACCTTCAGGTCGCCACGCAACCCATGACACCCAGAATTGACGAGCTGGTTCCGGGTTTCGGCCAGACCGAGCCGTCCTCGGACGAATTTTCGTTTGCGCCCAACGAACGCCTGTTTGGCCACATCCGACACGTACGCGAAGATTGGGTGTGGGGTGCGGCCTGGAATTTCGATTTGGGCTGGCAACGAATCGTTGATGATCGAGTGTCGCGCGGATTCTTGTCTGATGTGCGTCGAATCGAGTCGAACCAAAGCGATTTAATCGGATTAACGATCAGTGCGGCAGGTGTAAACGACGACGGATCGTGGATTGTAGGGTCAGAGATTTACCACGATACGGTCGAGAGTAGTCGTGTCGAAGAAAATATTGTTAGTGGACAACTCTCGACAACAACCGCGCGATTTCCAAATGATTCGACCATGGATCATGCGGCAGTATTCGCAAACTTGCAGAAGGACTTTGGTATTCGCCATAGCCTAACCGGCGGATTGAGATTTAGTACGATTAAAACGGAATTGGCGCAGACGCCATCGTCCATTGCCGCCAGCACCAGGCAAAATGACGTAAGTGCCGATTTCGGCTGGGTTGTCGACCTTCGCGAGCAGTTTCAGTTTACCGCCAACTTAAGTTATGGATTTCGCGCACCGAATATATTCGATTTGGGTGCGCTTGGGGAGCGTCCTGGGAATCGATTCACTATCCCGAATCCTGATCTTCAGTCTGAACGAATCACGCAGTTGGATGCAGGCATTCGATATAACAGCGACCCATTTGAATTCGATTTGGTTGTGTTTGCGCTCCATTACACGGATCGTATCTCATCGATCTTCACTGGTGGTGTCACAGCGGATGGCCGTGACATTACGCAAAGCCAGAACGTTGCGGAAGCGGATATTCATGGCGTGGAATTGTCTGGTACGTGGTTGCTTACGGACATTGCCGAAGCAAATTTTGTTTTGAATTACATACGCGGCGAGCAAGCTGAGCAGGCCGGCGTGGCAGTGCCGGCCGACCGTGTACCGCCGTTGAACGGTCAACTGAGGCTCAGCTACTTTCTAAGTAATTCGCTATCGATTGAACCTTATATTAATTTCGCCAGTGGGCAGGACCGTTTGAGTCCACGCGATGTGCGCGACACGCGCATTGACCCCAACGGTACACCGGGTTGGTTAAGCGTAAACGTTCAATCGACCTGGCATTACAGCGACGCGATACGCGTAACTCTGAAGTTAGAGAATTTATTGGATGAAGATTACCGTGCACACGGGTCCGGCATTAACGCTGTTGGCCGCAATTTCTATTTGGGTTTCCACACCATCTGGTAATTACTCTGGCGGGAACTTTATCGGGCTCTGCAATGCTGGCCTCGCCCCCACCAAAGGTGTGTAGAAACTTCTCAGTTCATCCAAAGTTTCTTGCTCCGATTGCCCTAAAGGCAATGTTTTTCCAATGCCCATTCGCTTCGTTTTGTAGTCAATGAACGCGAGCACTATCGGCACTCCGGCAACCTCCGCTATTCGATAGAATCCGGTCTTCCAATACGGCATCCATTTGCGCGTGCCCTCTGGTGCTAGTGCCAGGAACAGTTGATCTTCCTTTTTAAAAGCTGCGATAAGCTGCGACACAATTGCGGCCGGATCGTCGCGGTCAATTGGTAAGGCACCCAATGCGATGAGAATCGGCCCAAGTGGCCACCAGAAAAGGGTGTGCTTAGCGAGAAAGCGAACGTCGGCCTCCATCGAGATTTTGTACACCAGAAGCCAAAAAGCATCCCAGTTTGATGTGTGCGGCGCAGCAATAAGCACCGCGCGCGGTACATCTGGGATGCCGCCGACAGCGGTCCATCCGGATGCTCGTATTAATCGTGTAGCTATCCAGCGCAACATGACACGAGTATCAACGCAGCAGCTTTTGTATGCAAAGAAGACCTGCGATTCTGGGACATGGATTCGCGCTCTCGAGATAGAATTTGAATTCTCGATCGGAGAAATAGAATGGTTAGATTATTGGCAGTTGTTTTAGCGAGCCTTATTGGCGTTGCATGTGATGGTCTGTCAGGTACGGTTAATTCAAGCGACGGCGATCCACCGATCGCCGACAATGATCAAGTTCAAAATCGCGGCGCTAATAAAGACAACTAGTGGGACTCGCCTCCCAGGCCCGAATGGGGTGCTTTCGACAAAGTTGCGATCAGTGGCGATTGGTTTGAGGTTTATCGAATCGATGACGAAATTTACGCCATCTATGAGCCCGGACAATTCGAGGAGGTGATTTCGATTGTGGGAAACGATTTCGCGCTGATGTTTGATACAGGCCTTGGCATCGGAAATATGCGGAACGTTGTGGACCAGTTGACCGATCTCGACATTGTTGTCCTTAACTCGCATACGCACTATGACCACATCGGTACCAGCCAAAGTGATGAATCCGAGTCTGGTTGCGACAATGGAATTGCAAGCGTTGGTGAAAATGCAGCTGACGCCCAAGTCGTAGACGTATAGTTTTCCTGTGGCAGCGTTGCTCTGACGCTGCCACGTTCTATTCGAGAACTTGTAGCTTCTCGAGAGCATCCCCTAGCTCATCTACGCCGCGCGTTAGGTAGGCGTTATAGCCGAGGGAATTTGCGGCATCGACGTTCGTCGGGTTGTCGTCAAAGAATGCGATTTCTTCGCGAGTGCAACGAAATGCCGCGCGTGCATATTCATATGCATCTGCATCCGGTTTAATAAACCCCGTCGCGAAGGACAGAAAAAACCTATCAAGGTGCTTTTCCAAAATAGACGCGACGTCCGGTTGCTGCCAATGAATCGCGTTGGTGTTAGAGAGCAGGGCAGTCGAATACGCGGCAGGGATGCGCTCGAGTAGCGCCGAAATTCCCGGGTTGATTTCGCCTGGCCAGGCTTTAAATCGGCCCAGAAACTCTGCCGCGTCATACGGCAAACCTACTTCCGAGATTACTTTTTCGGCGAAGGTTTCTGCATCGATTGTGCCGCATTCATACTGGCGTACACTTGGAGAGTGAATCCAGAGCTGTAAGAACTCTTCCTCACTCATCTGCAAGCCGAAGATGTCGGCCGGACTATTCAACCGGAGCAGCACGCCGCCTAAGTCAAATAGCAGAACCTTCAATCGCGAATCTTGGTGTTCCACAGAGTTGCCGCCAGTAGCATTGAGAGAATTGAACAGCTAATCCAAAATAGAATTGGCGTGTCGAAGTTGTAGTGACGGACACCGTCGATGATAGTGACGCCCTGTTCAATCAGTTTGCCGCTGACTATTTCCTGGGTGCCGGCACCTATGTAGCTAAATACGCCAACAAATCCCATCGCGGCGCCTGCCGCACCGCGCGGTGAAATGTCCACACCGAATAAGCCACCGATGGAGGTCATCAATCCACTTAGGCCGGCACCGTACAAAACGAATGCGAATGCCAGAACGTAGCCGTTCTGCGGTCCATAAAATATTAGTAGCAATGCAACTACTTCAACGACCGCAAAAATAAGATTGACGGGGGGCCGACGCGCGTCAAACAGCTTGTCGGACATATAACCGAAGATAATGGAGCCTACAATGCCGGCGATAGTATTGACGGCAATGAAGGTTCCTGCTTCGACAAGCGAATAGCCACGCATTTCTTGCAGATAGAGTACGCCCCAGCTATTGATTGCGTAACGTGTGACGTACATGAGTCCGCTCGAAATCGCGACGACCCACATTGCCCGGATACCAAACACAACCTTTTGCGTTTGCCAGGTTGCCGTCTGCTGCTTTTCTTCACTCTCTTCGCCGGACCATTGGTTAATACTGGGTAATCCAATGGTCGTCGGATCATTTTGCAAAAAGGCGTAAACCCAGGCCGATACGAGCAGACAAAGAATGCCCGGCAAGATAAATCCGTAGCGCCAGCCGGCCATCGAGACAACAACGGCAATGACATAGAACGTCAGACCCTCGCCAATTGAATGCGACGCGTTCCAGAGGCCGTATCGCCTGCCACGTTCTTTCAGGCTGAACCAGTTGGTGATGGATACAACGGCGGAGGGCGCTGCCATTCCTTGGAACCAGCCGTTGAGCGCCCAGAGTCCGATAGATACCCACAAGAGTGTCGACCAACCCATAAACAAATTGACAATGGCTGCCACGAAAATACTGACAGAAAAGAAAGCGCGCGGACGAAAATGATCAGCGAGAAAGCCGTTGAAGAACTTACCAAGCGCGTATGCGTAAAAAAACGCGGTGCCAATCAGCGCGAGTTCCTCCACGCTGAATATGCCCTCATCGATTAGGGGCTTTTTGACAATCGACAATCCCAAGCGGCAGGTATAGATGAAGCCATACCCGAGCGTAATGGCGAGCATCACCCGGATCCGGTGTTTCCTGTAGGTGGCGTCTATGTCGCCTGATGGCACTACGGAGTCCATTGCCGCCAAAGCTATTCCCCTTGAAAGGTAAGTTACCAGCTTGCCAGAACGTTCTCCTGCAGGCCAATTAAACATAACGTGCCAATCGATCCTGCAGGATGTCAACCTGCTGCACTCCAGCGCGTTAAAGCTGCAGACAAGACAAATTCGTATGGAACACGGAGAACGGACATGAAAACAGTAAATGCATGGAACAGCGCCAAAGTCTTAATGATTGTTGCCAGCGCGGCATTGTTTAGCGGCGCAGTTTTAGCTGATGAAACCACCGATGCCGGCGACCGCATCGATCAACGTGGTGACCGCATTGAAGACCGGTTGGATGATCGTGGCGATCGAATGGATGATCGTTTAGACAATCGTGGTGACCGCATCGATCGACGACTGGACAAAAAGGGTGACCGGGTCAATCGACGACTGGATAACAGGGGTGACCGAATTGATCGACGCCTGGACAAAAAAGGCGACCGCATCGATCGTCGTATGGATCATCGTGGCAATCGAATTGACCGACGTCATGATCAACGCGGCCAGCGAGTTAATCGTCGACGAAACAACTAAGCAGTATCGTCCGATGAGTTAATTCCCGGTCAGAGGCGGTTTAAGTGCCCGGACCATAAGAGGTCACTTCGTTTGAAGTGGCCTTTTTTTCACGCCGCTCTTACGCTTGGACATACCAATCGACGCCATTGTCATCCTGAGTGACTGCTAGGCGCCCTTGCTTGCAGAGATAACTTAAATGGGCGATCGACTCGCCAGTTGCCATGATTAGATTCTTATCATTGATCTCGCTTTTGAACAAAGCCTCAAATACATCGATTGCTCGTTTGGGCTCATGGCAGGTTGAATGTAGTTTCTCCAGCGAATCGTGATGTTCTGCAATCAGAGCGTCGATACGAATGTGCGCGCCACGAAACGGTTTGCCGTGCGCTGGAAATACGAGTACGTCTGCAGGAATGTTGTCTTTGAGCATCTGCAAGGATGAGAGCCAATCATCGAGCGGATCAGCATCGGGTTCAGTTGGAAAAACACTGACGTTCGATGAGATCGTCGGTAAGAGCTGGTCACCGGCGATCAGCAAATTATGTTTATCATTGTAAAAGCATGCGTGTTCCGGGGAATGACCATTGCCGACGACTATTTTCCATTGATACTCGCCAATGTCGATTTGGTCTCCGTGCTGAAGGCGCCGATAGGATTCAGGCAGCGGCGTCACAAACTTGCCGAAGAAGCCGAACATTTTTTGATAATGGCTTAGCTGGTCCGGTGCGAAACCGGCTGCCGTATAGAAACGATTACCCGCGTTTGGTGTTTCTCGGCCAGTATCGGCGACCAGAATTCGCGCGAGTAGGTATTCTTCGCGACTCATCCACAATGGCGCGTTGAAATGTCGCGAAAGCCATCCGGCGCATCCGACGTGATCAGGGTGTAAGTGGGTTACGAAAACCCGACTCACGGGACGATCGTGCAACGCCGTCACAAACGTTTCTTTCCAAATATCTTTGCATTGATCGATCCCGACCCCTGTGTCGATGATGGCCCAGGTATCACCGTCTTCCAGCAGCCATAGATTTATGTGCGACAAAGAAAAGGGTAAAAACATACGCAGCCAGTAAATGCCTGGTGCGACTTGCATCACTTGTCCAATATCGGGGTGTGATTCGAATTCGTATTGAATAGAAGCGCTACTGTCTTTGTTGGCCATCGACGCATCTTCTCACGTGGAGTCAGGAAATGCCCTGCATAGTCAGGCAGCTTTCCGACTGCTCTGTAGCAATACGGCCAACCGTGCTTGGATGCGTTCGCGAGTCGCAGCAGCAGCCGCTGGAGGTTGGTATTCGCGTGCAACCAGGGGGGCAGTTTTCGGATTATGTGGCCAACGAATTACAAGTTGGCGACACGTTGGACGTCATGCCGCCGTTTGGTCGTTTTCACGCAGATGTTGCTGCACGAAAAACGAAAACAGTTTTAATGTTTGCTGCTGGTAGTGGCATCACCCCAATCCTATCAATTATGCGTGCGACGCTGGCGGAAGAGGCGGATAGCCGCGTGATTCTTTTTTACGGCAATCGCCGCCAACGCACGACAATGTTCATTGATGATTTGTATGCGCTCAAAAATTTATACACCGAACGATTACAACTGTATTTCTTGTTTAGCCAGGAGGAACAGGAGTTCGAAATTTTTAGTGGGCGATTGGATGAACGAAAAGTGTCGCAATTATTGAACACGTTTTGTGTAGGACTGCAGCCCGATGATGCGTTCATTTGTGGGCCGGACACGATGATCGATACGGTGCGTAACGCACTGGTCCAGTTCGGTATAGACGCGGATGCCGTGCATGCCGAACGCTATGGCGCGCCGCGTAAAAAGGCTGCGCCGGCCGTGGCCAACGCTACGGTTGACGACACGCAAGCGACCATTAACGTTATCCTCGATGGACATCAAAAGTCGTTCGAGATGTCACGTGAGAGCGGCAATATCGTTGATGCAGCAGCGGAGCAGGGCATCGATTTACCGTACTCATGCAAGGGTAATGTATGCGCTACGTGCCGAACACACGTAAAGACAGGCAGCGTTCGTATGGCGACCAATTATGGGCTCGAGGCATGGGAAGTTGACAAAGGTTTTGTTCTGGCCTGCCAGTCGACGCCGGTCAGCGACGAAGTGACAATCGACTACGACACCACCTAAACGGGCCGAATAGTTGTTTAAAGCCTAATTTTTTCCCGATTTATCAGGGATTTGTGACCTGTTTGGTGTCTTTCCGACCGCCCGGCTACCTAAAATAATTCAAATCTCATGAAAAGGCCGATTTGTGGTTCAGGCGTTCGGGCGTTTGCCTTATTTGTTGCTGCACAAGATTCTGCATTTGTTGTGGATCGGGTCGCTGTTGGCGCCGTTTTCTGTGTTAGCGGCACCAGGCGACATTCTTTTTAGCGATAATTTCGAGCGCGGTGCGCTGGCACCCTGGACGACAACCAATGGCTCAAGATCCGGCATCCTGATGGGTTTGGCAAGTTTCCAATTCGACAACTCGCGGCGCGTTCACGCGACGTCAGCAAGTTACCGTGACCGGTCCTGGAATTTCGGCAGCAGTACCCGGCGCTGAAGTGAGCATCTGGGTCAGACGTGGCAGCGATGCTTTCAGTGAGTATTCTGATGGCGGCGAAAATTTGGTTATCGAATACCGCCGTGCTGACAATTCTTGGGCACAGTTGTTGTTCTACACGGGCGGCGGTACAGCCGGCCAAATATTCAACGATACCGCCTCTGTCGAATGACTTACTGTTCTTGAAAGTACTCGCTGTGCCAGTAATTTTTATGGTTAAAACGACAAACTTGGCCACACCTCAATCTGGGGCGCATACCCACTTCCATTTCCTGATGGACCTAAAAGATTACCAGCCGCAACAACAATATCAACTCCATCCGTGACAAATTTTTCCTTGCTGTAAAAAGAAACTTTATCAGTTGATAATGTTGGTCCCAATGCAAAGGAATGTTCCCCAGTTGAATTTATATAATTTGTGATATCAATGGAAATTTCAGAGCCGGCATTTATATTTGAAAAACTCTCCAAAACAGTTAACAGACTATGATCAATAAGACCTAAATTCTTTTCATTTAACTTTTCACTCCATCCTTGAAAATTATATTTATATAAAATAATTGCCCCACCGAGATTATCAATTTGCTCCGGAGTTAT